>Ga0326728_10010110_pt1 | contig 22264 bp, 16 predicted proteins | sample MB3enrmetagenome_FD_207602 | JGI IMG/M metagenome (GOLD analysis project Ga0326728, IMG submission 207602) | Lab enriched peat soil microbial communities from McLean, Ithaca, NY, United States - MB31MN | ecosystem: Environmental > Terrestrial > Soil > Wetlands > Peat | place: USA: New York... | reverse complement strand
GGTTTCCGATCTGCCAAGTTGACAAATTGGACCGCGAATCGGACCTCATGAGCCCCGAAGGAAATTAGCCGAGGCTAGAATTTCACCCTGTGAAAACCCCGGGGATGGCGATCTGCAATTTGACCGCATTAGGGGCGATTCCCCACTCCAAGGCAATTTTGCTGGCCTATGGCATGGTGAATGCTCGCCACGTACCCGGAGTTTGGCGCCAGCGCCAAATCGCGCACCACGGCTAGTTGCCAGGGTCTAGGCGCCGATACGAGGTGTCAGGTGCCAGGTGTCAGGGCTTGGCGTTAGACGCCGGACTGGTTTTTGCAGGGTTTCCCCAGCAGCGAGCTCGCTGCGAGGCCCTGGTCCCTGACACCCGGCACCTGACACCTGACACCTAGCACCTATCCACTGCCCTTTGGAGGTTTTCCATGTCGTTAGTCAAGAAACCCGAAATGACCGAGAAGAAAGTGGCCGCGAATCGGCGGAACCAGAACCTTTGCTATGAACGTCAGATGGAAGCGCCAGAAAAAACCGGGGCTCTCCACGATGTATTAGAAACAAAATGGGTTAGCAGTTTAGCGCCAGAATGTCAAGAACCCTTATCTCAATCAAATTAAAACAGTTAGCTTGAAATACGGAAGCCAGGGACAAAAAACAGGCGCGGCTCTCCACGATGTATCAGAAACAAAAGGAATTAGCCATGATGAACGAAAATCTCGCAAGAATCTATGTTATTGGAATTAAAGTGGTTAGCCTATCTTCGCTGGCCAGTGCCAAGAAGAAAAAGGGGAATTAAAAAGTGAGGCGGACCCTCTGTAAGTTATTGAAAACACATACAGAAAAAATGTCAGCTTTTCGCCTCTCCACGATATTGATGAAAATAAACGAGTTACAGCGTTCCCTCCACGATGTTGATGAAAAGAAAGGGACTTAAAAGAGATGTCAGGTTTCAGGCGTCAGGCCTCATCCCCTGTGATGGCTGCTTGGCAGTTTGCGAATAAAGCCGAGAGAGTTCGATCTCCGGAAAATCTGGCCGCACTGATGGCTCGGGAGAATCATCAGTCTGCGCATCCGCAAAGCCTGGAAGACTTCTGCTTGTGCCGGATGTGGCGCCTTATCAATGCCTTCGGGAAGATCCGGCAGGGAATACTGCAAAAGAAGATGTTAGAAAAGTACGTTCGAAGCAGGAATGTGTATGAAAACAAGGGAAGCGCTGACAAAATGCCCGGAAATAATTCGGCCATTTTTGTCTAAATTTCGGACATTTTCGGCTAACCGACACTCTCAGGAGAACGCCATCCACCGCCAGACTGCCGGTCCCGAGCGTCAGTGCATCCGAAATTGTTGGCACAACGTGAAGCCAAAGGCGGCCGAAATGCGACATGTTGAATTACTCTCGCGGATCCCAGATCACGGCGGCAATATACCCATCTTTGTCCGCAGACTCGTCCCAATAATAGATGGTCACGATTTTTCCGTCCGCTCTCTGCACCGTGCGGGTATATCCAATATCCCAATTTGCCGCGCCCGTACGCAGGACGATTTCCGGCCCCCAGGTCTGGCCCTCGTCTCGGCTCAAGCGGGCCCGGATTTCATACGGCGGCACTCGAATTCCATAAGTAATTACCATGCGCCCATCCCGCAAGCGAATCATGCTCGGGGGATTGCCCTTTCCGGTTTCCGGCACCGGCGTGTTGACGTAGTGCCAGGTCTTCAGGTTATCGTCCGAGCGCCAGATTTCAATCCAATGCGCATGGCGAATGGCGGTCACCACCGAGGTGGGGGAAAGCCGCACGGTGGAGGGCATAATCGCGTAATCGCGGCCGGCCGGCTCCGGACCGATAAACGAAACAAGATGCCACGTCTTCGCACCATCCTTAGTTTCCACCACCATCACGCGCCCCTCCTTGCCGGTGGCCTTGGATGCAGCGAGCAGGAGAGTTAGATCGTGTTTCCCATTGACCAGGTAATCGGTGCGAGCGGCCGTACCCTTCTGCCCAAAGTTGGGGAGCTTGTAAGGGCCCTTCCAGTTTCTGCCGCGATCCATGGAATAGTAAAACCGCGAGGATCCCGCATCCGCATCGGACATGCGTGCGGTCAGAATGAAGCCCGGTTTGGAAAAATTGATGCCGCCGGGGCAATCCATGTCGGGCTTCCCACCGCCCTCGATCGGAATCCCGGCTTCCTTCGTTCCTTCCGGAGGCAGCAAGTCGGGATGTTTTTCAGTGGTCCAGGTCTCGCCGCCATCCAGGCTGCGCGCCAGCAAATCCTCGGCGGGACGGACGTGATCAATCGGGTGGAGGTCCGGCGTGTGCCGCTGGAAATATCCGGATTGAAATCCCACCAGGATCTCGTTTCCCCACGACCATATTCCGTGGTTGGCGGGCCACGCGGCGTAACGCCCCGCCTCCTGGTAAACCACCACATTGTGTTCACTCACTGTTTGCGGAACGGGATGGCCCCACAAAACACAGCCTATCCCCAAAAAGCCAATCCACTTCCACCTGCGAGCTTTCAGCATATGTTTTCTCCCGTCCCGGTCCGTTCCCTCACTCACGAAGATACTGATGATACAAGCCCAGGTAATAGGCGAGCAGAAAAGGCGTCCCCTCGGCAAGGGTCGTGCCGTCGTGGCCTTCATCGAGCTCAAAAGGATCGTGACTCCAGCGATCGACCCAGCGTTCGTCAATGGGCAGAACCTTGCCGTTCACCCGGTAGCCGACCGGCCCCCACACTTGGCGCTGTAAATCGATATAACCGGGCAACCGGACGATGTCAAGACGATGGCTATTGATCAAACGCCAGTCCGCACGGTCCAGCGGGAAGCGCTTGAGCGAGTCCACGGACTCCTCCAGCCAGGCGTTATCTTTGGGGGAAAGATCCTTCTTGCCGTACGCGTCCTCAAAGATTTGCCCGCGCGAACTGGCGGCATAGACAAAGTCGAAAAACGGATTCAGATCGGGCTCCTCCCACTTCCACTGCTTGGACATTCCAAAGGCGTAGGTCCCGCGCAGGGCGGGGTCCGTCTCGTAACGGATGAGGTTGTAGTAATTCATGAAAGCCATCTCGGACGTATATTGCGTCGCCGAGCCGGGACCCGTATCCGCTTTGGGGATGAGAATGTTTGCAGGGTAGGCGTGCTGCTTAATCAGCATGCGTGCGGCGGCAGCGAAGCGGGGGTCGCCGGTGATGTGCTCCGCCACCTTGAGGTAGGTCAGGATGCTCAGGGAGTTGGTGCCGCGCTCCTCGTGCCAAAAGATATTCTCGTTGAGATTCTCCGGGTTGAAGATGGCCCAGCGCGTCGGCTTGCCGTCATGGTCAACAAGCTGGAAGTTGTGGTCGATCAGGTGCCCCACCACCGCGGCAACGTGCTCGCGCACGCGGCTGCGCTCTTCTTCCGTGTCCGCCACCAGGTCATAGTAGAGTGCGTAGAAAAAGAAGTGTCCGTCAAGCTCGTCTGAGCTTTCGTCAGTTTTCCAGTACCACTTGCCGTCGGCGGAAACCGGCCAGCGAGGCGTGATAACCTTCCACAAGGCGTCCTCGGTGGCGCGCCTTTGTGCGTCCCGCTCAGGGGTATATTCCAAGTTCGGGTCAGGACCACTGGTGGGCAGAATGGCGCGCGCGACAAAACCCGGCGGAGCCGGATGCGCACCACCCTGGGTTACGACGCTGAGAAAGCGCAGGGCTTCAAACACCTGCTTGGCCCGCCTTTTGGCCAGCGGGTCTTTGGTGGCCGCGTAGGCGAAGCACTCGCCGGCGCCGTACATGGCGGTCCAGAGCCCGTCGTTGTCCGTGTCGCGCAGCGTCCACTCGCTGAGGTCGCCGGGGTGCTTCAGGTAGGCGTGGGTAACGTACTGATAGGGCGTGCGGCGGTGGCGCTTATCGATCTCGTCCTCAAAAAACTTGGCCTTCTCGGCAAGCGTCATGGGGCGCCGCTCAATGACGCCTACGCCCGCGGGGGTGGCGAACCAAGCGTCGCCATTGCCATTGACCGCGATGGAGCGCACCTCGTCATGGGGTAGCCAGCGCCGCCCCTCGCGGTATTCCCAATCCTTACCATCGTAGCGGATGGCGCCCATCCGGGTACCGAACCACACCGCGCCGTTTTCACCCGCCGCCAGCGTGGTGAAGTCGTTGTAAGGGAGACCCTCAGCGCCCGTATAAAAATGCCATTCGCCCGCCTCGCAGCCAGCGCCCTGCGCGCTGGCAAACCAGAGACGATCGTGCGAGTCAAACGCCACCCCGCGTACATCATAGGGGGCCCAACTGCGCGTGGCATTGCGCGGATAAACCGCTCGCCAATCGCCTCCCGCCGACTTCAGAAACAGCCCGGCCAGAGCGGCGACAGCGATGCGGCCATCAGTGGCCACGGCCACTTGCCGCACGGTACCTTCACTCCCCAGCAAGCGCGCCAGACCCGTGTCGAGAACGAGTTTCTTCTGGTTCAGAACGTACAGACCGGCGTCCGTGGCGAGGAGTGGTTTCCCGCCCGCCACCAACTGGACCACCTTCTCGGGGGGTAATATGAAGGACGCGCCATGCAGGTCAACGAGCTTGCCGGCGGAGGTGAACCAAACGTCGTCACCGGATGCGGCAACCTGTTCAACGGCCACGCCGTCCGCCGCCACCGTGGACCAATTGCCGCCCGCCAAGCGCGCCAGGCCGCGCGCCGTGGCGGCGTAAACGTCACCCGAAGCCGTGACCGCCACCGAGAGAACGTCGTTCGACGGCACACCATCCTGCGCCGCATACACCGTGCGAACTTCCTCGGGGAAAACGCCAACGCGCACCCCCGGCACGTCTCTGAGCTTGGCCTCCTGCTGCGGAAAGCCCCGCTGCCCCGCAAGGGCAGGCAACATGATGATAAGAAAAATGAATCGTGCTTTCACAGGTCGATTCCCTTCCCCTCTGGTGGTTACCCTTACTCACGAATGTACTGATGATACAGCCCCATGTAATAGGCAAGCAGAAAGGGCGTGCCATCGGCAAGCGTTGTGCCGCGAGCGCCCTCATCGAGTTCCCAGGCGTCTTCGCTCCAGCGACCCACCCAGCGTTCATCCATCGGCAGGACCCGGCCGTTCACCCGATAGCCGAGCGTCCCGACAGGGCGTGACCGCTCGATGTAATCGGGCAGGTGGATGATGTCAAGACGGTGGCTATTGATTAATCGCCAATCCGCGCGGTCCAGCGGGAAGCGCTTGAGTGAGTCCACGGACTCCTCCAGCCATTGGTCATCTTTGGGAGAAAGATCCCGCTTACCCTCCGCGTCCTCGGTGTACCGCCCGATGCAACTGGCGGCATAGATAAAGTTGAAAAACGGATTGAGCTGAAGCTTCTGCCAGCCCCACTGCTTAAACAGCCCCAGTTCGTAGATCTGCCGCAGCGCGGGGTCCGTCTCGTAGCGGATGAGGTTGTAATAGTTCATGAAGATCATTTCGCAAGTATATTGATTGCCGGAGCCGGGGCCCGTATCGGCATTGCGGATGAGAACATTGAAAGCGTAAGCGTTCTCATCAATCAACCGGCGCGCCGCGGCAGCGAAGCGAGGGTCGCCGGTGATGTGCGCGGCCACCTTGAGGTACGCCAGTATGCTCAGGGAGTTGGACCCTCGCTCCGCGTGCCAATCAAAATTGTGGTTGAGATTCTCCGGGTTGAAGATGGCCCAGCGCGTCGGTTTGCCGTCATGGTCGACAAGCTGAAAGTTGTGGTCGATGAGGTGCCCGGCCACCGCGGCAACGTGTTCGCGCACACGGCTGCGTTCCTCCTCCGTGTCCGCAACCAAGTCGTAATAGAGCCCGTAGAAAAAGAAGTGGCCATCAAGTTCATCTGAGCTCTCGTCGGTTTTCCAGTACCACTTGCCGTCGGCGGACACCGGCCAGCGGGGCACGATGACCTTCCACAAACCATCGTGGGCGGCGCGGATTCGCGCATCCCGCTCGGGGGTATACTCCCGGTTCGGGTCAGGACCGCTGGTGGGCAGGATGGCGCGGGCGACAAATCCCGGTGGCGCCGGATGCGCTCCGCCCTGGGTTACAATGCGGAGAAATCGCAGGGCCTCAAACGCCTGCTTGGCGCGCTTTTTGGCGAGGGGGTCTTTGGTGGCCGCGTAGGCAAAACACTCGCCCGCGCCGTACATGGCGGTCCACAGGCCGTCGTTGTCCGTGTCGCGCAATTCCCACTCGCTGGTTTCGCCGGGGTGCTTCAGGTAGGCGTAGGTGACGTACTCATAGGGCGTGCGACGGTGGCGCTTGTCGATTTCGTCCTCAAAGAATTTAGCTTTCTCGGAAAGAGTCATGGGACGCCGTTCGATAACCCCGACGCCGCCCGGCGTGGCGAACCACGCGTCGCCATTGGCATTCACGGCGATGGAGCGCACTTCGTCGTGGGGCAGCCAGCGTCGCCCCTGGCGGTATTCCCAATCTCTGCCGTCGTAGCGGATGGCGCCCACCCGCGTGCCGAACCACACCGCGCCGTTTTCACCCGCCGCCAGCGTGGTGAAGTCGTTGTAGGGGAGACCTTCAGCTCCGGTATAAAGATGCCATTCGCCCGCCTCGCAGCCGACGCCCTGGGCGCTGGCAAACCAGAGACGATCATGCGAATCAAAGGCCACCCCGCGCACATCGTAAGGAGCCCAACTCCGCGTGGCATTACGCGGATAAACCGCTCGCCAGTCGCCTTCGGCGGACTTCAGAAACAGCCCGGCCAGAGCGGCGACAGCGATGCGGCCGTCGGCAGCCACGGCCACTTGCCGCACGGCTTTCTCACTTCCCAGCAACCTCTCCAATCCCGCGTCGAGCACGAAATTCTTCGCGCCCAGAACGTACAGACCGGCGTCCGTGGCCAGGAGCGGTTTTCCGCCCGCCACCATCTGGTTCACCTTATCGGGGGGTAAGATGAATGACACGCCGTGCATGGCAACAAGCTTGCCGGCGGATATGAACCAGACGTCATCACCTGATGCGGCCACCTGTTCGACGGCCACGCCATCCGCCGCCACAGTCGACCACTTGCCGCCTGCAAAGTGCGCCAGCCCGCGCGCCGTCGCCGCGTAAGTGTCACCCGATGCCGTGACCGCCACCGAGCGAACGTCATTCGACGCCACGCCGTCCGGCTCCGCATATACGGTGCGAACTTCCTCCGGAAAGACGCCAACACGCACATCGGTAACCACGGGCATGTCCCCCGTCCTGACCCCTTGCTGGGGCATTGCCCGCTGCCCCGTAAGCACCAGCGACATGATGAGGACAATGAAACGTGCTTTCATAAAGTACCCCCTTCAGAAATGCGAACGGACTTCCGTGGTCGCGGCTTTCAGTTTGTACGCAACCTCGTCTTACGCGCCAACCGCTTCATCTCCCCAACCCCAACAACACCAAGGGGAATGCATATTCGGCGGCCCCATCAAGAAAAACAAGCTCTTGCTTTTTTCCGTGGCTATCAACTGCCCTGAACCCGCTCCCGCCGCCTTTGAACCAATAGGGTCGCCGGGAATTTGTGCGAGGGAAGGCTGCCTTAAGGCCTTGCCCTTCCCTCGCGGTTAGTTGGTTTTCAATGCCCTTAAAATTCGAACTTCAACGACAGAATGATGGTGCGTGGGTCACTGCTGGGAGTCGAATAGGCAGGAGCAATGGTCCCAAACGTACTATCCGTGGAACTCGTGTCGGGGCCTCCAAACCAGTGGAGGCTGTTGAAAGCGTTGTGGAAATCGGCACGAAAGATAAGGTCATAGCGCTCTTCGATGGTGGTCTTCTTCGATAACGACATCTCGACCTGGTGGAACCCCGGCCCACGGAGGTGGTCCAGGTAGGGAGACCAAGTTACAAGCTGATCCGCCACGGTGGTCCGCCAGGCGGGAGTGGTTATGCCGGCCGGGCAGTTGACCGTCGCCGTCCCCGCCGCATTTTCAGTGCAACTGTTAAACCACTGGCCCAGTGTAGGGTTGGGGACGCTTTCTGCGGCTCCCGTCGGCGCCACTCCACTAGGTGACGCGATCGGGAAGCCTTGCGATAGCTCGGAGGAGGCGCCCCAGCTCCAACCATCCACCAAGCGGCTCACCACCGGACTCGTGGACGAGAGGAACTGCTTCCCGGGCCCGAAGGGCAGGTAGTAAGCGATGTTGATTTTAACCATCTGGTGGGGGTCATACTGGTAGATGCTCCACGAGGGCGCGCCATCCTGAGCGTTGAGGAAGGTGGTGTCCTGCATGGTTTTGCACCACGTGTAGTTGACGATGAAGTCCAACCCATTGGACATGCGTTTGTTGAATTCCGCCTGGAGGCTGTTGTAACGCGACCTTCCGATGGGCTCAAAGGCCTCGCTGACGCCTGAGAATTGCGGATACTGGTAGGTCAAATGGTAATTCGTAATGCTGGAAGAGGTGGGCGACATGTAAGTGCCGGTTATCAGGCTGTAGTACGGCGAGGTACTGGGGACCGCCGTGAAGGGATTGGTCACATTGGAATTCAGTTGGGCGGCCGTGAGTCCGGTGGGGTTGGTCTGGAAACTATAGGTGTAGGGCATATCCGCCAGCGGTATGTAGTCGAGTGACTGAGTGACAGGCAAGCGGCTTCCGCGCGTGCCCACATAACCCACAGACAACAGCCAGTTGTGTCCGAATTGATGCTGAACGTCCAGGGAGAATTGCTGGGTGCGCGGAATGTTCATGTCGCGGTCGGCAAAGCTGATGGAGTTTCCAAGGTTCTGCGCCATGCCGTATTTCGCGCCGACCGGGGTGAGAACGCCGGTGGGAAATGGATCCTGAAGGCTCACGGCGGGGTTGGGAATACCGGTCTGGATCGAAGTCAACATGTTGGTATTCTGGCTGTATCCCGGAGCGAGGCCGGGCAGGTCAAAATTCGCTGCGTAGATCATGCCATATCCGCCCCGCACGACAGTGCTGTGCCCGAGATCATAGGCAAAACCAAAGCGCGGGCCGAAATTGGCGTATTTGGGATTGAAGATACCACGGGGAGTAGGCGCCACACCGGCAAACAGCGGCCCTCCCAGAAGAGTCAACCCCGACACCTGCAGAGGATTCGCGCAGGTCGCGCAGAAACCTGCGAGCGTCGCGTTGTGGCGCTCGGTGACGGTGCCTTGGTAGTCCCACCGCAAACCGAAGTTCAAGGTAAGCTTCCGGGAGATATGATAATCATCCTGGGTAAATAGAGAGTACTGGTGCATCATCCACGCCGGACTGAGTTGAACGGTAATATATGCGGATGACGGGTCCCCGAGAAGGAAGTCCGCAATGCCGTTGCCGGTCGCGGCAGTCTGGCTGGTGGGGTTCGCCGTGGTCAAATCTCCATTGAAGGTGAAGTTTCCGGCCACACTGCCGGGGTTCAGGCTATTTTCCCCGGTTTCATAATTTTGAAACCCGAACCTGAAGTTGTGCTCCCCATGAGTTTTAGCTAGGACCAGCTCCGTATTAAAGGTCGGATAGGTTGTAAATCCGGTTGGACCGGTGCTACCGGCTCCGGCATAACCCGACCAGCTAAATTTGGGAAACCACGGGTAAGCTTGTGACACATAGGTTGACGAGAAACCCAGACTGGAAAGGTTAAAGTTAGCCCCTTCCCCGCCCCCACCAGGACTATTTTGGTAGCGGGTCATGCCGGTGCGGAATTCCAGGACCGTGGTGGGATTGAACGTCCGAACCACTTGCAGCGAATAAGCCTGATTGTTCCTGAAGTATGGAAAATCGGGCGTGGTATCCGCGGGATCGATATAGGAAGGGGTTGAGTAGACGAAGTTCTTATCTTCCGCCAAAGCATTCACACTGACGCGGACGAAGGCGTGGGTTTTGTCCGAGAGATTAAGGTCGGCGCGCCCGGTATCCTGGGGCTCAATGTTGGAGTTCTCCCGATAGGCGCCCAGATTGATCAAGTTGCCGGCATCGTTGTAGCCGTTGGCATGATTGGGTGCAGGGATCAATTTAAGAACGTTTCCCGCCACTGTGTTGATCAGGCTGGAGGGAATTGTGTTGTTAGTCCCATATTCCGCGCTGAAGGTCTCGCGAGCGTATGTACCATTGGCCACTCCCGTACACCAGGCCACGGCGGCAGGGCACAACGTCGTGGTGGTGGGATCGTAAAGCAAAACCTGCGCGGATTTAGCGGCGCTGGTGTAAAGTCCGGAAAAATTACCCTGGACCTCCGCCGCCGTCGGCACGGCAGTTGTAAATGAGTTCGGCGCGTACTCGATCATCTTCTCGTACGCATAAAAGACAAAGAACTTGTTCTTAATCACCGGACCTCCCACGTTAAACCCAAACTGATTTTGGTGGTCGGGGGATCTGGGGAGGCCGTCAACGTTGTTTTGGTAGCTATTCGCCATTAAGACGGTGTTCGTAATGTATTCCTTGGCGCCGCCATGCCATTTATTGGTGCCGCCCTTGGTGATCGTGTTCACCATGCCACCACTGCTCCAGCCGTACTGGGCGTCGTACATGGTGCTCTGCACGCTGACTTCCTGCACGGATACATCGATGGGATTCCATGCATCACCGAGCTTGGTTCCGCCATAGCTGCTGGCGACTCCATCGATCATGTAGTTATTGCCGCCCAGGCCGCCGTTGAAAACCCCGCCTGACATTCCGCCGGTGGCATAAGGGGCATAGCCCAATTCAAAATTGGAGCTGCTGGTGAAACTTTCTCCGGGAGCGTCCAGAGTGGACTCCATGGTGTTCAACATCGCGGTCGATCGGGCAACAATCCGGGGCTGATCCACCGTATAGCTCCGGTCGGCGGATTGAACCTGTAGGATCGGTGCGTCCGCCACCACGGTGACCGAGGTAGAGACGGAGCCCAGTTGCAGCTCAATATCCACCGTCGCTTTTTGATCGATAATGAGGGTGATACCTTTCTGAACGAAGGTCTTGAAGCTGGCTTTTTCCGCCGTCAGCGTGTACTCGCCGACCGCGGCAAAGGGGATCCGGTAAATGCCCGCACTGTCGGATTCCGTCGAATACACAGACCCGGTGGTTGTGGAAGTTATTACGATCTTCGCTCCAACGATCGGGGCACCGGTGGGGTCAAAAACGTGGCCCGATAAGCTCGCACCGGTTTGCTGCGCGTTGAGCGGAAGAGACAGAAGCAAAGACAAAAACAAAACGAATGAAAATCTTCTGATCACATTATCCTCCTTAACGAAATTTACATTTTGCTCAGGGCTGGATTGACATGCTCCACGCAATTCATGGACACAATCCGACCACATGGTGTATATCTGCTAATACAGATTGTCAAGAGGCGAATGAATTGAATTATATTGAATTCTGATTCAATTCCAGTAATCGAGAACGCAGCCCACGCGGTACGCACCATACCACCCGAGATAAGGGGGTTTTGCGCAATTTCAAATCGATACTCAATGATGCCTCATACGGCTGTTCTGAACGATCTCACTTGCCGGCCGCGGGCTGGGTTATAATCGCCGCCGATTAACGCGTGCGTCCTCGACGCGGGGAGAAGAGCGCTTCGGATTTGCACGGGAAAGCAAAAACCCGCATCTTTGCGCACCTACTGCCCTCGGGAGGTTCCCTTTGCATAGATCCATCGCCAAGGCGGTATTGACCGACGGACACTTCTGGATCCCCCTTTGTGTACTCGTGCTGGGGGTGCTGTTGTTGATTTATGTCCACTGAAAAGGCAACTCCCTTGGAAACGCCCACCCCTTCGACGCCCACCGCCCGTTCCCTTCACGTGCTGGGGGTGGTGTGCGGATTGGCGGCGGGCGCGTGGCTGGGTGGGGCGGAAGCCCCCACCAAGCTCGTAACCATCGGCCTCTCCCCCTTCATGATTTCGCTTTGCATGGTAAGCGGCGTATTCGTGGCCCGCTGGACGCTTCCCGTAGCCCTGAAAGGCACCACTTACGTTTTCCTTGACCTGCGGGAGCGCGCCCATCTGATGGTTTGGGCCATTCTCGCCGGCGCATTGTGGGCCGTCGCCAACACGCTGACGGTTTTTGCGATTCGCGACGTGGGCTTGTCCATCGCCTTCCCACTTTGGAACACGAATTCCCTGGTCGGCATTTTCTGGGGATGGTTCCTGTTCCGTGAACTGCGCGGCGACGTTTGGAAAACGGCAGCCAAGGTGCTGGGTGGCGCCGGAGCGGTGGTCCTGGGCGCGACCCTGTTGGGTCTGGCCTCCGCGCACCAGGCGGGCGGCCCGCCGCACCGACTGGTGGCGGGAATTCTGGCAGCGCTCGGCGCCGGGCTCATGTGGGGGACCATGTACATCCCCTACCGCAAAGCCTATCTGAGCGGGATGAACCCTCTCTCCTTCGTCACGGTGTTCACGGTGGGTGAACTGGTCACCACGGGGCTCCTTGCCGTGGTGTTTCTGGGCGGATTGCGGCCCGTTTTGCAAACCCTCGCGGCGGCGCGCCCGGTGCTCTTCTGGCTCTTTCTCGGAGGATTCTGCTGGGTGGTGGGCGATCTGTTTCAGCAATACGCCGCCAAGTATATTGGCATCGGCCGGGGCATTCCCCTTTCCAACACCAACCAGCTTTGGGGATTGGCGTGGGGCGCGATGGTGTTTGGTGAACTGGCTGGCTTCGGAAAGGCTGCACAGGTGCAAGTGATCGTGGGCTCCCTGATCATGGTGTTGGGAGCGGTGGCCATCAGCAGCGCGGTAGCTCCGGAAGGCGAGCGCGCGGCACTCCGCGAAGTGGTGGCGCAGGAATGCGAGCGTTATGGAATGAATCTGGAGCAGACGGCCTCTGCCCAATTGGGCAAAGATCCCTTGGGAGCGGCCGCGGGCAGTCGCCGCTGGTGGGACTTCTTAATTGGGGCCCTGGCCACCGGCGCTTTCGCATGGCTGGCTCGATACGCGGCGCGGCCGCCGATCGCCATGGCGGGCGCATGGATTGCGGTCCTCGCCGCCTTGATGCTGGCCTTGTTGGCCGGATGCGGCTGGCTCCTTTGGAAATACACGCGATTTTCCTAAGCCGGGTATGACGAAGCGTGATATTACGGGAGGTAATATTATGAGGCGTCGTGAATTCCTGGGTGGTCTGGGCAGCGCTGCCCTTTTGGGGAAAACCCCGAGAGCGGAAGCTGGTCCCCATGTGTCCCCCGCGCGAACTCCCCCCAACATCATCTTCCTCATGACCGACCAGCAGCGCTGGGACGCTCTCGGCGTGTTGAATCCGCGCATCAAAACGCCGAATCTCGACCGTCTTGCCAAAGCGGGCGTGGTTTATCGCCAAGCCACGTGCCAGGCGCCCATGTGCGTTCCCAGCCGCAATTCGCTGATGTTCGGGTTGTACCCCTCGCAACTGGGCATCCGCTCCAACTCCTCGCATTCTTTGGGCGACAGCCTGCTGCCCTTCGATCCCCTGCCCGCGCAGTTACGGCGAGCGGGTTACCAGACCGCCGGCTTCGGCAAAACGCACTGGGGGCGCATTGATGAAGAGCCCTCCACGCGCGGCTTCGAGACGCGCGTAGTGGGGGCAAAGGAGGTCGGACAGGAACAGGGGGCAATCTATCAGGACAGCGATGACCCTGAGGGGCTTGCCGCCTACCATCGCGAAACCGCCGATTATGGGCCGGGGGAAGAGGGCGTGCCAGGTTACATCGGCTGCACATCCAGCGTACCGCAGCAGCACCACCGCGATGGCTGGGTCGCCGACCAGTGCCTTGAGTTCCTCGAGGGCGGCGTCGATCCGCAGCGGCCCCTTTTCCTTTACCTCTCATTTTTGAAACCCCACGCCGGCTTCAATGTGCCGAAGCAGTTCGAAGATCTTTATCGAATCGAAGACATTCCGGACATCCCTCAACCGCCGTGGGCGGAAGAATCCGGGACGCACCTGGCGTACTGCGACCAAACCAACACCTTCCTGGGTCCGCGCTATCGGACGTGGCGCGCCGCGTGGGCAAAGATGACGCCGATGGAAAGGCGCCGCACAACCCTCCGTTACTTTGCCAACTGCTCGTGGCTGGAGAGCTATTTCGGACAGGCTCTCGACCGCTTGCAGGCCCTGGGCCGGCTGGATAACGCGCTCATCGTCTACACCTCCGACCATGGTGAAATGCTGAGTGAGCGCAATTTCCGTTTCTCCAAGTATTGCCTCTTTGAGAGCAGCGTCCGGGTTCCGATCATCCTCTCCGGGTCGGTTATCCCCACCGCGCGCCGCGGCGTGGTAGACGACCGGCCGGCGGAGCTCGTGGACCTCTTCGCCACGCTGCTGGGAGTCGCCGGAGCCAACGCCCCGCAAGGCATTCAGGGCTTCGATCTGCTCAACGAGCCCAAGCGCCAAGCCTCTTTTTGCGAATTCCACGACGCCGGCGCGCCGGCTTACATGTGGCGCACGCCCGAATGGAAACTGATTCTCTTCATGGACCGTCCGCTGGCCGACGCCACCAGCCACCTCCAGGACGTTCGTGGCGAATTGTACGATTTGCGCAATGACCCGCATGAGTGGAACAACCTTTACGGCGCTGCCGCGCAGGCGAGTGTGCGCGAGCAGATGAAAACCCAACTGCTGATGCACCTCGCGTGCGCCTTGGAGGCCTTCCCGGTGGCGCGCGGCTGACGGCAGTTTGACTGCGTACTCAAAAAAGTGGAGTGGCGCCGGTCCCGCCGTCACCGGGGCCGACTTCCAAGGCCTGCAGCATCGCCTCCCGCTGCAACCCCGCAATCGTACTCCCCACCAGCCGAACCTCAATGACGCCGTTCTTCGGCTGGAGGTTGTTGTAAACCAGATCCACGGCTTTGTTCGCGCCGCCAGCCGTGGCGAACACGTCAAACCCTTCCACCATCTTCTGCCCGTTGATAAAAATCGTGATGCCGCGCTCGTGCGGCGCCGCGTACTGCGTCTCGGCAAACTTCAGCCGCAGGTGGTACGTCCCCGGCCCCACGGTGAGGTTGGTGGTGAATTCCTTCCAGTGCGCCCCGTACCGATACAGCTCCGCGTCCGGCGTCCCATCAATGAACACCGCCTGCTGCATGGTCCACCACGTCTTGGCCACCGCGTCGGTCAAATAGCCGGTGCGCGCCGTGAACTCCGTCCCCGGCCTCCAGAGATGCCCTTGCGAGTCCTCGTAATCTTTCCGCCCGGTGTAGCCGAAAATCATCCGCTGGGTGTCCGTGGGGCCTCCACCCTCGCCGAACCCGCTGTCCCCGGTGGCGTCCGAGTATTGCACCGCCTGGACGTTAACCTCATCCCCCTTGGCGAGCGGATTCCGCGCGCCCCGCGCCACGACCTTCAGCGTGTGAGGTCCGTTGGCCAAGCCGTTGCGGTAATAGAGAATCTGCTGATCCAGGGCGAAAGGGCCGTAGAAATCGATGGGCACCAACTGCTTGAAATCGTCAACGTAGACATCCGCCAAGCCGCCGCTGGGGCTCACTCGAGCGACCAGGCGCACCTGGTTACCGGTAAATCGCACGGTCATCGCAGCTCCGGCTTGCGAAGCCATGCGGGCACCCGAGGCGGTTTTCCAAGTGCCTTCCAGCTTCAATTCCCTGCCCTCCATCACTTGTTGCGGGTCCGGCCCACTGATCACGATGTCGGTGGCGCCGTCGTGACGAATTGAGACGATGGCATCTCCCCCGGGCAGCTCCCGCACCGTGTATCCGTTCGCCGTCAACTCCGCGAGTTTGCTCAGCGGCTGGCCGTTGGCGGTGATCGAAGCGGGCACATAAGCCAGGCGGAGAACCTCCCTGCTGCCCACCGGCGCCGCAAAGGTGGAATAGGCAATCTTGTCCTTCCCGTAGGTGACGCGCTTGACCATGCCGGTGGTGCGCATGATGTGGTTCTCGCGGTTGGCGCCCATGATCTCCGGGCGCCAGCCCATGGTGCTGAGCACGTACTTCAATGCCATGGGGTGCGCGATTTTGAACCACGTCCGGTTGACATACGCGCCGCCATCGATCAGATCCATCGATTGGCCATCGGCGAGCGGATCATAAGTGGCCAGCAGTTGCGAACGGCGACCGATTTCCCGCGCCCATTCGCTGTCCGCTTCCACTCCGTACCGGGCGAAAAGCGCGGCGAGCTCCATGGGGCTGTACCACAGCGAGCGGCCGCAACAGCCGGCGGACTCCGGATACGCCCAGGCACCGTTAAAAACATCCGCCCTGGCTTCCGGGCTCACGCTGGCGTGATTCAAAAAGAGCGTGAGAATATTCCGGGCATCATTCTTCCAGTTGGGGAAGTAATCTTTGTTGTCCAGAATGTCGATGACGGGGTATTCCGTTCCAAAGAGGTCTTGAACGGGGGCTTCCCAGTCCCAGTAGTTTCGGCCCCAGGTATCGCGAATCGTCCAAGCCGGAAGGAGGACGTCGCGGAGGTACTCCCGCCCGGCATCGCGCGCCTGCACAAGGCTGTTGCCCGGACCTTTGTAACCCGTTCGGATTAGCTCGTCGAAGAAAACCAGGATCATGCCCATGCCACCGCTCTGCACACCGTTCATGCCGTTGCCGTTGGCGTTGTTGGCGTAGCGGCCCCAGGGCGCCGCGCCGGGCGTCCGGTTGCGGTTCTGGGCCAGCAAATCGGCCCAGTGCTTGGCAGCTTCGTACCAACGGACATTGCCGGTCATCTCGTAAGCCCGCACGAATTCCCGTCCCACCTGCGCCACAATGTCCAATTGGATCTTGCCCTGGCGCTTCCGCAGGTCGTCACTGGGACCCAATAAACACTTGCCGTAGGGTTTCCCCATGGTGGGTACACTGATCAGCATTTTGGGCCAGCCATGACTGGAATCGGTCTGGCAGGAATCAATCAGGTAATCGGCGGTGGCCTGGATGGGAGTGAGCACCGCGGGGTCGCCGCTGTATCGGTAATAATCCATCAGGCTGGCCATGATGAAGGCCGCACGCTGCCCCAAATCCCCATCCGCCCAATCATTCTGAGGCAGGGCGGCAATCTTGCCCTCGTAATCGATGTTCCATGTGCCGTTGTACACGTATTCGGGCGCCGGCATGGCGGCTCGTTCCGCCGTGACCCACGGGTAGCGCTTCATGGTCTCCGCCGCGATGCGCACGCGGAAATCATATTGGCCGTTCTGCCCCTGGTACCAAGGCGCAATCACGCCCTGCTTGTCCATCTGAGGGGCATGGCCGAAATAGAAAGGAAGAGTGGTGGCCGCCACGGCGTACCCGGCCAAGATGGTCAACAAACCAAGGATTCTGATGAGCATGGTTTAGTCCAATATTTTCATCAACTTATACTCATAATAAAATAACTGGCTGTGTTTTCAGTAACTTCTACACAGAACATGAAGTTGAAATTTTTTCTATCCTTGTTTTCAATAACATTCCGGCTTTGAACGCCTGAAAAAAGAATTCTTTTGGCAACTTTTTGGCTTAATCAGGCTAACTGGCTTAATTTCAATGGTTTGACGGCTCATACGGATCATGGAAAATCCCACTAACTACCTTTATTATTAACAACATATTCTGAGGAAAACTTTTTCGGCTGTCTCCTTGGTCGTTTCGTAGGGGCTGGGCTTGCCCTGCCCTTGTCGTTTGTCTGTGGTGTGAAACGAGGGCAGGGCAAGCCCAGCCCTTACGAGACGCGTAGTTTGCGGCTCCGCCACACCGTGCTGCGCCATTTCACACCGACGCAGTTGTCCATGTAATAATGCAGCTTGTTGGCGGCCATAGCCTAACAAAATATGCCAAAAATCGATTGCGGCCATGACATTATGCCCGACAAATCTCACAGATTTCCTGCCGGTGGTAATATGAAATTTGGAATCCGCCTTTTTCGCTAATTCTCCGCTTAGTTCAGCAAGGCCGGAAACGGTCAATTTGTCTGATGAAGGAGGGGTTCACACCGAGGGCACAGAGGTTTGCCCACAGAGAGCGCGCAGAAAGCCCCACATCTTCTCCGTGCTCTTTCGGGTCAGATGGCTCAATGACCTACCCTCTGGCCGGATTGCGCATCAGAGCGGGTAGCCCGGAGGCAGTGGTAGCGTGGAGGTGTGCCTGGTTTGCGCTCCTCCGCGGTTCTTCCCATACACGTGCGGTGCAGGTGTTCATTAAGGCGAAAGCGAGATGAAAAGCCGCGCAGGAACGCGCGGGACGCGTACCTGGGCGCTACCCGCTGGCTTCGTACGCGGTCTTGGGCCAAGCCGGTTGAAAAGAGAAGTTATGCGGCGTAAGATTTCGATTGATCATGGGATCTAATTTTGCCAGAACACGCTTGAAACAGGGGGTGAACTGTTTATGTCGACGGTATTTCGCCGCGGTCGAGTTATCGCGCTACTACTTTTTGCCACGACGGTCGCTGCGCAAGAGCTGCCGAAGTCCCAGCCGCCGGTGTGGAGCTCCAAACCCGACGTCGCTGCTTTCGAGAAAATGGAGAACGACCGACTGGCGACGGCACAGCGTGCGATCGATCAGATCGTTGCCATCAAGGGTTCAAGGACCATTGAGAACACCCTGGCTCCCTACGACGAGGCAATTCGGCAGCTTAATGCGGCAAGTTATCTTTCCGGTTTGATACAGCAGGTGCACCCGGATGTTGTCTTCCGCAATCATGCGACCGCGATGACCACCAAGGTAGGCAGCGCGCAGACGGCGCTGTCCCTGAACCGGGACGTTTACCAGGCCGTGTCAAGTTTGGACGTGTCCAAGGCGGATGCCGCGACCCGTTACTACGTGCAGCGCCAGTTGCTGGAATTTCGTCTGGCGGGCGTGGACAAAGACGATGCCACGCGCGCGCGGCTCCGAAAGCTCAACGACCAGCTCACCCAAGATCAATCCATGTTCGACCGCAACATCTCCGACGACCCGAGGAGCGTCGAGGTCACCGATGCCTCCGAGTTGGACGGATTGCCGCAAGACTACCTCGATCGTCATAAGCCTGGGGCGGACGGGAAAATCCACATCACCACCAACTATCCCGACCTCCTCCCGGTACTCACTTTCGCGAAGAGCGATGCACTCCGCCGCCGCCTCTGGGAAGCCTTCCATTCCCGAGCTTACCCCAAGAACCGCGACGTGCTCAGGGACATGATGCAGACGCGCTATGCGATCGCGACCCTGATCGGTTACTCCTCCTGGGCGGATTACAACGCGGCCGACAAGATGATCATGAACGGCAGGAATCTCGCCCAATTCATCCAGGACTTGGACGCCACGACGCGGCCCGTTGCGCAGCGCGAATTCGCCATGTTGTTGGCAGAGAAGCGGAAAACCGATCCCGGGGCGGTGGAGATCCCGAGCTATGACCTCTTCCGCATCATGGAACTCATCCGCCGCTCCCAATACGACTTCGATTCCCAAACCGTCCGCCCCTACCTGCCCTACAACCAGGTGAAGAAAGGGATCATGGACACGGCCGCGACGCTTTTCCACGTCCGCTTTCGCCAGGAACTGAATGTGCCGGCGTGGGACCCTTCCGTGGAGACCTGGGAGGTGATTGAAAACGGCAAAGCGATTGGCCGCATTTACCTCGACATGCACCCCCGCCCGGGCAAGTACAGTCATAACGAGATGGCGCCGCTCCTGGATGGGATTCGCGGCAGGCAACTGCCGGAAGGCACTCTGGTTTGTAACCTTCCGGAACCCACCGCGACGGAACCGGGCCTGATGGATTACCCCGATGTGGTGACCTTCTTCCACGAGTTCGGCCACTTGATGCACCACATTCTGGGCGGACAGCAGCGGTGGGCAGGAATCAGCGGTATAAGCATGGAAGCGGACTTTGTGGAAGTCCCCTCGCAGACACTCGAGGAGTGGATGCACAGCCCCCAGGTGCTTGCCTCATTCGCTCATCATTACCAAACCGGGGAGCCGATTCCCGCGGATTTGGTGGCGCGCATGAACCGCGCCTCCGCCTTCGGCCGCGCCAACAACGTTGCCACTCAGAACGCGTATGCCGCAATTTCCTACGATATTTACAAAGACAACCCGCAGCAGGTTGACCTCGACGCGATTTCTCTCGAGGATTTGCGGCATTACACCTTGTCAGTTCCTCTTGCTGCTGACGCTCACATGTATGCGTCCTTTGGCCACTTGGGAGGCTACTCTTCGGCAGTCTACACCTACATGTGGGACAAGGTCATCGCTGAGGATTTTTTTCAGCAGTTTGATCGGGAAAATCTGCTGGCGGGTGATGCTCCCATGCGCTACCGGCGCCTGGTGCTGGAGCCGGGTGGATCCATGTCAGCCCGTGATCTGGTGAAGAACTTCCTTGGCCGTCCGCACAACATGACTGCCTTCCAACAATGGATGGGCGAAGAGTTTAAGAGCGCACCTCGGGGAAACCCATCCAGCGGAAAATGAGAGAGCGCTGCGGGCCGGCCCTAGAACCGGTCGGTGGCAGCCTGCCGAATGGCTACGCCGCCTTGCGGCGACGAGTGCATAGCATCGCCAGGCCAATCAGCACCAGACCTCCTCCGGAGGTCAAGTTGCTGCGCTCTCAACTCGGGCCGGAGCACGGGACAACGTGGGCGAGCACACCCGCCACCAGCACACTCCCCGCCAACACGGCCGCTGCGCCCCCCACCCAACGCGGAATCCGTGCCCGCCCCACTGACCCGAGCTCCCAGCATCCCGCCCCAAACATTGCCGGGCCAGCCAGAATCCATAACACTCCGCAGCCCGCTAACGCCGCGCCGATGTACCGCCATTCTCCGATGATCTGGCGCCCCGCCAGGAACACCAAGAACCCGAAGACAAGCATCAAGGTGGCCACCAGAAGCGCCACGGCAATCCGCCGAACTTTTTGTGCGGGTGTTTCCATGAGCATGAATCTACGCCTGCCTTTGTCCTGAGGCAAGGGGATCGCCCAGCGTATAAGGCACTTCTTATTGAGTCCACTTATCGGCTATTCCAGTTGAAAGCTAACCCGGACATACGCCCGGATGGTCACTTCTCCCCCGGCAACGGTCGTGCCCTCTTCTTCTGGAATTCCCATCCTAGGTATGCCGGCCACAAAGTTCGCCTTCAAGTCATCGGCATTGGTATCCGTCTGTTCGGTGATCTCCCAAGGCTTGCCAATCTTCTGGTCCAGTTGCGCGGCCATGGCCACGGCCTTTTCACGGGCGGCTTGGACCGCCTTCAGCCGGGCTTCCTCCCGGTACTTCTGCGGGTGTGCAACACAGAAATTAATCTCATTCACTCGATTTACACCAGCTTTCAACGAACTGGTCATCAAGTCCTCATACTTGGAAAGGTCTGTCAGCGTCACCGTAATGGTCTGTGACACTTCATAATCCAACAATTTTGGAATCCTTTCCTCGGAGTATTCCGGACCCATACTCAGAGCGCTGGTTTGAATGTTCTTCGGGTCAACGCCCGCGGCGTGGGCTAAGGCCAACAGCTTTTTCACTCGCCTGTCGTCATCCGCCTTCGCAAGTGCCAGGTCCCGGTCATGGGAATCGACACCTAACGTCAAAATCACTTCATCGGGCGCGAGCCTTATTTCGGCAGTCCCGGTCACGGAAATGATGCGAGGGCGGGTGAAAGCGTCCTGCGCAAAAAGCGTGGGAACAAGTGTCATGCAAAATGCAAAAGCAGCGACAGCTCGGACCAATTTCGCGTTCATGGCTGATGCCTCCTTGGGAGTGAGGCGGCACAAAGGCCCCGCCCCTCCCCGTGATTTTCTGAACCCATGTTAGACTCGCGGTATGCGCATCGCAATATTGCTTTTCTTGCTGTCCGTTACCACAGCACAGGCACAGGTGCCTCATTACGCGGTGAAGTTAACACCCGACCTCGATCACCACCTCCTGCGTGGCGAAGAAACTATAGATTTTCATCATGCCGCGGGGACTGTGGTTTGGCAGAAGCAGGCCGGTTTGCAAATTTCCAGCATAAGTTCGACCGACGGTGAAACTGCCTTGAGAGATAGAGCGGTGAGCGTCCGCTTGCGTACCAGCGGCAAACATCTTCTGCACCTCCAATACACGGCCGCTCCCGCTCGCGGCATCACCTGGTTCAAAGACCAGGCGGGGTTCGATACCGAGTTCTATTGCCAAGCGTGGATGGTGTGCGACAACTCTCCGGGGCAACGGGCAACGATGACGCTTGAAATCGTTTTGCCTGCGTCCAGTGGGTTGAGCGCGGCCGGTCCGGGGCAGCTCAAAAAGCAGTGGCAAGATGAAAGGAACGAACATTTCGTTTTCGAGGAGCGCCATCCTGTTCAGACCTATCTTTTCAGTTTTGGGGTGGGCAACTTGCACCGTTCTGTAGATGGAAAGTTCATTTTCTATACTCCCGACATCGAGGCGCACAAAATCGCATTTACGAAAACGGCGGACGCTTATGCATTCCTGCGCAGCAAAGCGGGTGTAGATTTCGCCGACCGCCAGTACACCCAGGCG
>Ga0326728_10010109_pt1 | contig 22267 bp, 26 predicted proteins | sample MB3enrmetagenome_FD_207602 | JGI IMG/M metagenome (GOLD analysis project Ga0326728, IMG submission 207602) | Lab enriched peat soil microbial communities from McLean, Ithaca, NY, United States - MB31MN | ecosystem: Environmental > Terrestrial > Soil > Wetlands > Peat | place: USA: New York... | reverse complement strand
TGTGGCAAGTTGTCAGCAAGATCCGGGACACGGTGAGGTCGCACACCTCATCGAGCAAAGAGACTGCGGCGGCCGAGCGTCGAATGGCCGAGGGGGCCAAGAGCGAGGCGACAGACGCCGAAGGGACCACGCCTCTAGCGAAGGACTGTCAGCATCAATTGACCACGTGGCAGAAACACCGAGAGCTCGATCCGCCGCCATAGAAGGTGCGCGTCAGACCACAGCGCGGTGCGCGAATCGATCGAGCAGGCAACGAGGCGCTTGGAGAACACCCGCGCTCTGGTCAATAAGGCCGTGGGCAACGCCGTGGCGGGGGCGGTTCGGTGGAGCAGATGTGGATGAGCCTGTGCTGACAGACGACAATCGTCAAAGTTTTGCTGTGGTCGCCGGGGAAGTCGGGAAGTTGGCCGAAAGAGCCGCCATGTCGGCCAAAGAGATTGCAGGTCTGATCGACGTGCTCGTGCACGGTGGCACGAGGAGTAGCGACCGGTTTTAGCTCACGGAAACATGACGTCGACTCTCACCGTTGGAGCGATGACCGACGATTGCAGACGCCTGTAATTATGCTCGAAGGGCCTATTGTTCCGCAACCATCCGAGGTCGGTGCAGTGGATACCGTTTGCGAAAAGTGCTTAGACCGGAGAAGGTGCGGCGTCTGCGCCAGGGCGGTGGAACATCAAGGGACAGAAAGTAGTCTACACAGCGGAATCCTTTGCGCTGCCATGGAGATTATTGCGCACGCTGACAGCGGACTTGTGGATGTTTATGCCATGTTATCGTTCCAGTTTGACGACGGCCCGGTTGAGACCCTGGATTCAACGAAGCTTCCACCCGACTGGAGGCTCCCGTTTGAGCCAGCGTGGTCGCCTTTGCAGCCTCTTGGGAATGAGTGGCGGAAATCTGGACGAAGCGCGGTGTTGAAAGTGCCATCTGCCGCGTCTCGCATAGAGTCAAATTACCTAATTAATTAACCCAGCACATGTAGACTTTACAAAGATTAAGATAGGGAAGCTAGTGCCCATACGCACAAGTTGGACGCGCTTCACACACACAAACAACATCATAGAACCCAACGCCCAAAAGGCAGCTCCCCTCTGTTCAACAGATCGCGTTCGCTAACGAAGAGAGCCAAGGGTTAATCTCGTTACTCACCAAGTCGACGGCGAGCGGCTAGATATTGCGGTGCGGAACTTTCCGAGCGCATCCGTCCGTCAGTTAACATAACTATGATTAAGTAGACAAGATGTCTTGACAAATTGAGTGCATGCGAGCAATTATTAGATGTAAGAAAGGAAGGACCTGCCGAACACATGGACGAAAGAAGAGACTCAGCGCCTTCGGAAGAAACGGGCGGCAGCGGACCGGTATAGGTAGACACTTACGAGAAACGGAGAACCGATATGGAAATAACAATTGACCTGAACAAGCGGGCGGTCGAAAACCTCTGGAGCGCCGCATGCAGAAACCTCTATCCTAAGCAGAGAGAACGTTTCGAGCTCGATGAAGGCAATCCCGACGAGTTTCCGCCGGAAGGTATAATGTGCTGGCACCGGAGTTTTCTCGACATGATGTTCTTCCAGGCTTTCCTTGTCACTCAGGGCTTTAAGGTCTGTACCCTGTGGGATCTGCAGGCGGAAGGCGACCAGATAGACGACCCCTGGGTGACCCTGACAAACAAAGAGTACCCTGACACGGAGGATTCGGTTTACGTGAAAGAGAAGAACGTGCATTACATCCCGCCGAGGGGGCTGTTCTCTTGATAAGAGAAAAGGATGTATGAAACGTTGCAGGTTTGGTGCATACTTTAGTAACGAAGAACAGTCTCCAAAGCAGGAACGCGTCAACGCCCCAGCCGCACAGAGGCATGGCGACGAGTTTCTATGCAAACATTTGACGAATACCTGGCTAGCGGTTATATTGCCTCCCAGATTGAGGGAAGATAGATGATCGACCTTGAAGCAATCACTAAAGAGATCGTGCCCGAGTTAAAGGACCAGGATCTTTGCAAAGCGGGGCATCAGCGCAACGTGGAAAAGTAATGGGTTGGACATTTAAGGCTAAGTCACTGGGCCGCTCTGACCAAGGTATCGACGAGGTCAGCAAATACAAGAAATGACGGCCGGCGACATTGTGGAGCAAGGAGAGAAAAGAAGAGACGATTATGAAGACGGGAGAAACCATTCCAAGCACCACTAAGAGGTGGCTTTCCAAATCAGATTTCCTCTCAGCGCGAAGCTGCCCGGGGAAACTCTACTTTAAGACGCACGGCTTTCCGAGTGTCGTCGACGAGGATCCCTATATGGAGATGCTCGCCGATGGCGGCTTCATGATCGAGAAGATAGCCGAGACACTGTATAGCGAAGGGAAGCGTATCTTCGACGACGAGGAGCAGGCCCTTGCGCAGACAGCTGAGCAATTACGGCAGGAGAGAGTCACGCTGTTTCAGCCGGCGATTCTCTCCGAAGGCAAGTTGTGCCGGATCGACGTCCTAAAGAAGGATGGGGAGAGCTTTAGTCTGATCGAGGTCAAGTCGAAGTCGTTCGATTCCGCCAAGCTCGAAGAATTCGGTGGGAATGCGACGCGATACTTTGAGAAAAGCGAGTGGTCGGATTATATCGAGGACGTGGCATTCCAAACCTACGTGCTGGGCGAGAAGTTTCCGAAAGCGCGGATTACCTCGTATCTGCTGCTTCCTGATAAGGGAAAAAAAATCGCCGTGGAGGGAATGATAAGCTGGTTCAAGTTATTTAAGGACGCCTCGAAACGTCCTGAGGTAGAGTTTTACGGCGATCCCCAGCTCGTGCGCCGGAATAACTTCCTGTCGCTTGTGTGTGTGGACGACATCGTGGAGCAGACGATCGCACGCATCAAGGAGGACATTGCTCGATTTGCTGTCGCGTGCACAAGCGGAGAGTGCTTAAAGGCTCCCATATCGATCAAGTGTCGCGACTGCGAGTACAAAGGGACCAACGAAGCGCACCCTCGAAGCGGGTTCAGTGTATGCTGGGGAGAGCGTGCCGAGGTGTCTCCCCATATCCTATCGCTGGGACAGCTAGGAAACGTCAACAGGAATACCGACTGCATCAACAAATTGATCGCCGAAGGCAAGTCAAGCATCTACGACGTTCCCATCGCCCTTATTAGGGACAAGTTCAACAACCGGCCGTTCTACCAAGTGTCCCGACAAAAGGAGTTTTTACTGCCAGGGTTTGGTGAAGTCCTGGATCAACTGTGCTACCCGTTGCATTTTGTTGACTTCGAAACGTCGCAGATGGTAGTACCCTACCATGCAGGCATGCGGCCCTATCAGCGAGTGCTTTTCCAGTGGAGCTGCCATACGATGGCTCAGCCAGGAGCTATGCCTACACATCACGAGTGGATTAACACAAAAAATGTCTGCCCCAATGTGGAGTTCGGGGAAACTCTTCGCGAGTGCGTTGGTGACCACGGGACCATCCTGGCGTGGAGCGGGTACGAGAGTACCCAGCTCAGGTATTTGATAGAGTTCCTCGAAGAGAATGGAATGGGAAATGCCGGTCTGCTGGGGTGGCTTCGCTCAATAGTGGCCACAAGCGAGAGTGACATAGGAAGGATAGTAGATTTGAACAAGGTGGCGCTCAAGTACTATTTCCATCCTCTTATGGGAGCAAGGACCTCGGTCAAAGTCACGCTGCCCGCCGTGCTGAGCTCGGCAAAGTCCGAAAAAATCACTGCTCTACTCAAAGCCGACAAGCTGTTCAAGGTAGATGAACAGGGCGGGCTGCAGGATCCTTACTCGCTACTGCCGCCTATCGAAATATACGGGGAAGCCGAAAGCGTCCACAATGGGTCAGGGGCGATGAGAGCGTACCAAGAGATGCTTTACGGGGACGTGAGCAAGGATGAGGCAGCCAAGCGGAAATACGAAAAGGCCTTGTTGCAATACTGCAAAACTGACACCCTCGGGATGGTGTTGATCTGGGAACACTGGCAGTACCTGCACGCTGAGAGATAAAAGAGTCATGGAAGAGCAAATCGCGATGGGAGATGTCGTGCGTTTCAAAGGCGGCGGATCGTCGATGACTGTCGAGAAGATAGAAGGTAACGAAGCTATCTGTGTTTTTTCACTTGGTGGCAAACAACGCTTAAAACTTGATGTCCTTGAGAAAGTTCCGGATGAACCACTTTGGTGGGACCGGGGATGGGGAGGACGCGTTGCGGTCACCAGAGCCACTGACTATCTTGACTCTCCGAAGCCGAAAAGCCCCTCCCGCGAAACACCAGGAGGGGCCAATACGAGACCGGGAACGTTCGCGGAACCCGCGTTAGCCCCCAGAGAAGAATCATAACTGATGGAGTGCAGTTTATTCCATAACTGGGAACCAGGTCTGATCGGCTCCTTTTTTGGCCCCCGCGCAAATCTGACTTCGCCACATACCGCATCCGCTGTTGCCTTGTGTCCTGGCGTCCAATAGGATAGCCTTGTATAGCAATTCGGAAGTTAAACGCCAGGCGCTCATGGACGAGGGGCCCACGTAAAACGTTGGGCCTCGCCCAACTTGACTGCAATTGAGAGATCTCGTGCAAGCTTTATGAACGAGAAAAGAAAGGAGCTCCCGTGGTTGAACGACTTTTCAACACTTCGGATGGCGTTGGGATTCACTACCGCAAGATTGTTCCCAAAGATAAAAGGGCGGCACTAGTATTCATACACGGATACGTGATTCATTCGAAATACTACAAGGAAGTAATAGAGAGGTTTGGACAGCTCGGGTTTCTTACTCTTGCTCCTGATCTCAGAGGAAGGGGAAAGTCTGTAATAGATGACGCGAAGAAACTCTTAGCTACCACAACAAAGCGAATGGTTCTGGACGTGCGCGAGCTCCTTGCGCATGTCTCCGCCGAAATAGGCGAGCTTAGGGTCTACCTGGCCGGGGCAAGCTACGGAGCACTCGTGGCACTAAGGTACACCATTGATTACGGCGGGATTGCAGGTATTGTGATGGCTGGGCCTCCTTTTGGCAAGATCAACGCAATGAACTTTGCACTTCTTCAGCTGATCGCCCAGCTTAATCCCAAATACAAAGTACCTCATGCGGATGTATTCGATTATTTAAAAACCAAAGATTTATCAAAGGATCCTACCATACTTCTTGAGCCTATGAGAGCTGGCGCGATTCTGGATATACTGAACACAATAAAGCTGGTAGAGAAAGATGTAGGCAAGCTTAGAGTACCGATGCTGATGTTGTACGGTACTCAAGACCGCCTTGTAACGAACAACCAAATCAGCCTGATTGAGAAATTGAAAAAAGGAAAGGATTTCACCTTAGAAAGCGTAGAAGGCATGGGACACGACATGTTAGACGAAAGCTCAATGCAGGAGTGCATCAGGCTATTTTCCGAATGGCTAGCGAAGAGAGAGCATGTCAGCCGTGCTGAGTTCGGCAAAGTCGAAAAAAAGCACAACGCCGCCACAACAAACGCAGGCGCTTGAGGTCTTACGACTCAAGTCCTGCTTAGTACCACCAAGGACCTCGCCGCAGCATCCGGCGGTGCTGGCGCGCATTGAGCCAGAGACAGCCGGAAAGGACGCCGAGCCACGGGTTGCGGCGGGGCGGAGGAGCGAGGCCCAGAATGCGACGGGTCCAAGCGCGGATCGCGCCCAGAATGAGAATAAGGACGAGAACACTGAGAACGGTGTGCAGCATATCTGGCACCTCCTTCCTATAAAAAAGCCTCCTAATCTGTAAGATATCAAGTCGTACAAATTAGTATACAGTAGCAGAAAAAGTATCGGCATGGGAAGGGCGTTTGCAAAGAGTCTACTTAAGTGCTATTATGTGGCCCCCTAAAAAGGGAGTCTCATGGTAGCTGAAGAGGACGATGTGAGTCCGAAGTCAATCGCGATCGCGAGCCAGAAGTCAATCGGGACTGCACGGGATCGAGGCCGGGGACGGCTTTCATATTCGCCGAAGCGATCTGGAGTCCGTTCGGGTCGCGCCCCCCTTGGCAAACGGCGGCTGGAAAGCAAGGCCAGCAAAAGGATAGTCCCTGAAGGCAGAACCCTCTGAACGATGGATGTGGATCGGGCACTGCGCGGTAGCAATGTGCGCCGCAGGGGCAATCCTTGGTCCTCACTGCTGGCAGGATCGAGGAGATCATGCTGGGGCCTTCGTCCTGGCGGCCCTTGCTATAGTCCTTGTAGGCCTGGCGGGCAATTCTGCGGCCAAAGCCAGAGGGTAACCGGACAAGGCGAAGGCAGGGCAGGCCTTTCACTGAAGAAAAATGTCGAAAAAAGGAAAAGCGTTGGAAAAGAACAAGATTACCAATGACGATCTAATGAGGGTGCATGGGAAGAGCCCGGCAACCACGTCGACGTACCGCACAGCCGTCAGGCTTTTTCTGGGGTGGGCGGAGTCTAAAAGAAAAACCCTGATCGTCGAAGCGCTTGGTGAGTACATTCAGCATCTTAGGAATGCAAGAGCCAGCCCCTCAAAAGTAAACCTGGCGCTCTATTCGATGAAAGCTGCGTTTCTGCAGGCGGCCGCGAAAAAGGGAATGGCGACAAGAGAAGTAATGATGCTAAAGACCACGCTGGATGCAATACCTGCCAAGAAGCCGAGATTGCCGAATGTCCGTTTCGTTACACAGGCGGAAAGACAGCGGCTTATTCGAGGGATGTCTGCAAGGATTGCGCTTATTTCAAGATTTCTGTACGCGAGTGGAGCAAGGGTGTCTGAGGTTGTCCAGATAGAACGTGCCAAATGTCGAGAAAGCGGAGATGCAGCTGAGATAATCATCGAAGGGAAAAGCCCCCAAAAAAGGACTATATGGATCCCACAGAGTTTATTGAAAGAGATTGATACCGAGTTCCGTAAAAGAGCGAGAAGTAAGAAAAGGAAATATCTCTTTGAGACAATCCAAGGCGAAGCCTACTCAAGGATATACGTGACTAGGGAGATAAGGAAAGCTGCTCTTAGAAGTCTAAAAAGAACCATATCGGCTAACGACCTGAGACATTCGCGAGCAATTGACCTGTTTAATAAGACAGGAAACCTAAAAGCAATCGCAGAACTGTTAGGTCACTCAGGGGTCAACATGATCACAACATACCATGCAAAACACCGGTTCACAAAAAAGGAGCTTTTCCGAGGTCATCTATAACTCAAAGTTGTTCAGTATCAAGAGCAAGCGCATTTCTGAGATACTTCTCAGTAATAGAGATAGACGCGTGTCCCAATCTCTGTTGGAGCCACCGAAGACCTTTCGCTGCATTCGCTTCGGCAAAAGCGTGACGTAGATCATGGAAGCTGTAGACGGCCTTGATTTTGCCTTCGGCGACAAGTCTGTCGCAGAGTCGTTGTAGCTGCATCTTAAGCCGCGCGACAGCCAAGCCGGGAAGGGATGTACGCGCATGAGTCTTCCACTGCCAACCCACACGTCCAAGACTCTCAAAGGAGAAGGGCTGCTGCGGGTCAAGGCGGGCCAAATGAAGCATTCTCTTTGCCTGCTTGGAAAGAGGATCTGGCCCCACGACCTGCTTTCCCTTTGAGACTGTCCAGTAGCGACCTTCTTCGCGAATGGAGAGGGCAGGGAGGGCCCCTACGCGTAGGGCCGTCTCTGCCACCACGGCTAGGGCCGCGGCGAGCACTGGATGGGCCTCGGCGATGAGGACTGCCAGCTCTTCCTTGGTAGGGATGGTGGCCACGGGCCAGGTGGAGCGTGGGCGGATCTTTGTCCCTCGAAAGGGGTTTCGGATGGTCGCATCACGCCGTTCGAGGAAAGTGAAGAAGGAACTGCACACCGAGACCACCAGACGCACGGTGTCGGCATCAGGAACCTTTCCGTCTTGTCCCTGGCGGCCACGTAGCTCACGGATGAAGTCATCGGCCTCCCGGGGGGTAATCTCGCTGGGGGTAAGCTTATGAGCTGTCATCCAGGCTTCAAGGAGGTCCAAAGCACGGTCGTAGACCGCTCTTGTACGCTGCGATGTTTTGTCCGATATAAAGGTGGCACGCTCGGCTTTCCAATCGAGGCGCTCCGCGGCGACTCGTCGGCGCACTTGGTCCTTGAGCTCATCGACGACCGCCAAGCGCATGATCTGAGTGGCGGCCTCAGGTGTAAGCTCCTCGAGCTCGGGAAGGCTTTCTGCGATCTCGGCGATGCTGGCGGCGATGAAAGCGGCCCCGGCGTGTTTGGGCTTCAGTTGGTCAGGCGAGTCCATTTTGCCCCTCCCTTCGCATGTTGGACAATATCCTCTTGTATAACATCGACACACACAGCAGTACATTTTACGCGAAGGAGTGGCGCTATTATAACCGGATCATTAGCCGGATTTTGGCGTGAGGTGACCCGGACGTTTATGCCGGGATATCAGACGAGAATAAGGCAGAAGGGCAGGGTCCGGGGTTCGAGCCAGGGAAGAAAAGAGTGTCCAAGGCGGTGGCAAAAAAAGGGTAGGGTAGTGCGAACCCGTAGCGTTAGCGGCTTCGAGGATGTCGGCGCGCTGTCTGGCGGTATCCTGCTCAATTGCGCTGACCCTGATATAGCCGTATAACATAAGGCCTCCCGCAGGGCAAATTGATACACCAATTGACCAGTAAATCAAAATTGAAAATTGACTAAGAAGACGGTTGTTTGGTTGAACGGCGAAGACGATCCTTCGCAGGTCGTCAATCATTATTACTGGCGACGAATGAAGTCTTTCTAATATCAGACAAAACTGAGCAATAGCTTGCCGTGCTGTTGACGGAAATTGGGCCGCTTTGCAACCAAGCCGGGATGGATTCTGTTGCGCTATCGACGCGATGACAAGCTTTCATGTCGTAGGATTATGTGAAATAGTCTCCGTTTTGACATCGCTGTACAATATAAGGGTTCCGGGGACCTATAATAAAGTGGTGCGGCAATTAATCGGAGAATCCATTCCGAATACCACCACTTTGACGGTCCTCAGGCTATACGAAAGCTTCTCGTCAGCGGCTTTAAGGGTTGACCTGACGGCGCAACTTTGAGATTTGGAAGAAGGCGGTCAGGTTTACCGGACTGACGGTTGATTTCGTCCGCGCACCCGCCACTTTCTTGGCTTCATCAAGGGCTTGAACCTACGGCCCGATGACGTCAGGCGTCTCTCCTCAGACTTTTTCCAAATCTCAATATTCCGTACCCGAGAAATACGATTCCCACCGCTCCGTTGAGAATCCTTATTGCAAGTGATGGTATTGACGCTTTGACTATGGAAAATACTATAACCGACAGTCCCAGAAAGATCGCCGTCGACGCTCCAGCCCCAACCCCAAACGGAATGAGCTGGCGTTTGCCGTACCCTTTCTCGGTTGCCTTCGTGGCGAACAGGCTCGTCCAGAAGACAATCGTCAGTGGGCTGGACAAAGTCAGAAGAAACGCAGAGAGGAAGCTCGATAATAAGTTCGAATGGCCCACTTCATTTCCGGCAGCGGTAATTGTAGGCTTCGCGCTGGATACAATCATCATGACACCGAACGCGGTGAGCACGATCGAGCCTACGGTCTGGAGCGTGAGCTTGATCCTTGGCCGTTCCAGCATTTTCCCGACACCGACTGTGGCAAGACAGATGTAGAAGTAATCCACAAATGTGACAGCCAGCACTGCGAGAAACCCGTCCACCATTGTTTTTTGGATCGTCGTGTTCAGAATCAAGAAGAACACAGGTCCGATTGCGATTTGGAGCAATAAGCCGGTCACGAATCCGTTGAGCAGTATCAATGAGTCGGGCTCTCCATCAGGCACTTATACGTCAAGTAAGTTGATCGGGCAAGGAGTCGAAGCGATTGTCGCCGAGCCAGTTCGTCCGCTTAACAACGGCATGATCGCGAAAACACCGAAGCAGCGTACAGCACCGAAGCTCGGATGACGATCTTGAGAGTGGGTGGAACATCATCACAGGGAGGAACATCCTAAAGGCCGGTGACAGGTAAAGCCCCGACGCACTGTGTGTCCCCGCATTGCGCGTCAAGAAAGCTTGACGATAGGCATTCGTGGGTTTACATATTCCTTTGGGCGATGGAGTTCACCCTAACCGCCTTAAAAAGCTGATAACTCCTAACAGCGTTGCACGGGGAGGCTCGCGCCCATGCGTACCCCTGTTCGCCTGCAAGACTCAGCTGAGAAGTGGGAAATCCGTTTCACCGAGGCCGCGGGTGGCTCCTATTTCCGAACTGAGAGGGCTAGTCACCCCTACACTCCACGCCAGGAGGGGGACATACCGAATGGCGCAAAGGAAGCGCTCGATGCAGTTTGTGGTATCCACAAGCTGGGTCAGGTTTTTATAATCCCATGGGCAGTGCGTTCCACCGGAACACTGGCCCAGAAGGTGATATCACCAAACAGCGTCCTGGCCCTTGGGGACCGGGCCGTCGGTCTCTGGACGGAGAAACCCGATCCAGGGGTAAAGATTGTAATTCCCCTCGATAAAGTAGCAGCGATCGAAGACGTTGCCATCCTTCTCTATGGCCGCCTGAGCTTTGTACCGTTCGGGGACCGCTTGACGATCCGATACAACACAGTGGCCCGCAATGAAATGGAACCGGCGCTTCTTGAACTCAGGAAGCGATTGACAGGATCCGCCCTGCCGATGCCTTTCGTTGAGCAATGGGCTACTGAACTGCCTTTTAAGTGGAAAATCCTGCTCGGAGAGCCTCTTGTCAGGCTCGAAAAGAACTCTCCTGTGGTTTTTTCATTCGCAGCGGTCCGCGGACGGTTTCGTGGTGAGGCGGAGCGCAGACAACTACTTGTGCTGAATCCCTTTGAGCTGGTGTACTTGTGCGATCCCACCGAATCTACGGAACGATATGGGGTGGATTCTTTTGTCGTTCCACGGTCCCGGATCACAGGCCTACGAATGCAGGAAAACAGTTTAGAGGTCAGTTCGAATGGTGCTCCTATCCTGCTATCGATGGCGTCATCACTTCGCGAGGCGGCGGTCCGATGGGTTGGGTGAATCGCAGGTGTGGAGTTTTCTAGGAATGTACAACCTGACCCCGCCAGATGTTCAGCATTGCCGAGTCACAATCTTCCGCATGTTCCTAGAGGCTGTCGCGAATTGCAGTGCCTCGACGAAGGTCATCGCGATCTCAGGAGGTCACATGAAGAAGATAAACCATGCCAGAATGCTTTGGAGCAGGGTTGAGCTGGATTACTTGCTCACGCATCCTGAAGATCAGGATTTCCGAGATGGACTTCTTGAGCCTGACAGGCATTTCACGCACAGAGATAGTTGGATCGCGCGTAAGCTTCTTAGCTGCCTGAATAAAGCCGGGGGCATGAGAAGCAGCTATCACAGATAAGGTCACAGCTCGTCTTTACTCGGGAGGCCGAGAAGCACCACAGGAAGTTTGGGAGATGATACAACGGTGGGAGCAGTCAACTCCGGAAGGGCGAGCTTACGCCAGGGGAAAGTCACGGCAATCTCTTGACGGAGATGACCTGTTCTCCTACTGTGTGCCGGGACAGGGGATGGAGTCCCCCTCGCCAACTGCCTTCGCTCGAAGGCTGATGACTCCTACCGAACGTTTATGTAGGGGTAGGAGGAATTGTCATGACCAACCTCAGGAAAATCCACGCCCGCGAAGTGCTCGATTCGCGAGGCAACCCGACCGTCGAGGTGGAGGTAGAGCTGGAAACAGGGTTAAGAGCGCGGGCCATCGTTCCCTCAGGTGCGTCGACCGGGGAACGCGAGGCTGTGGAGCTTCGTGACGGTGACCAGAAGAGATTCGGAGGGAAGGGCGTCCGTAAAGCGGTGGAGAATGTCAATACGAAAATCGCCGCGGAGCTGACAGGCATGGACGTCATCAACCAGGGGCTGATCGACGGCACAATGATCCGCCTGGACGGGACACCGAACAAGGCTACGCTTGGCGCGAATGCGATTTTGGGCGTCTCCCTGGCTGTGGCACGTGCTGCCGCTCAATCGCGAGACCTTCCACTCTACCGCTATCTCGGCGGCGTGAACGCGTCACTTCTTCCTGTTCCGTGTATGAACATCATTAACGGAGGCAGGCACGCGGACAACACGGTCGATTTCCAGGAGTTCATGATCGCCCCTCACCACGCTCCGAGCTTTGCGGAGGCGATCCGTATGGGGATTGAGACATTCCATTCGCTGAAAGGAATCCTGGCAAAGAAAGGCCTCATCACGGCCGTAGGAGATGAGGGCGGCTTTGCGCCAAACCTTAAGTCGAACGCGGAAGCCGTCGAGCTGATCCTGGAGGCAATCACCAAAGCGGGCTACAAGCCAGGTGACGATATCTCCGTGTGCCTCGACCCTGCGGCGAGCGAGATGTGGGAGGACGGAAAGTACATCTATTTCAAATCGCGTGCGCCTTCCATCACGCCCGATCAGATGGTGAAACACTGGGCGGACTGGGTTAGGCAATACCCGATTGTGCTCCTTGAGGACGGGATGGCAGAGAATGACTGGCCAGGATGGCAGGCGCTTACGAAGGAACTGGGAAACCGCATCGAGCTCGTTGGCGACGATATCTTTTGCACGAACCCCCAAATTGTGGCAAAGGGCATCGAGCAGGGTGTTGCAAACTCCGTTCTCATCAAGCTGAACCAGATCGGGACGGTGAGTGAAACGCTTCAAACAATGGCTTTAGCCGCAGCTAACGGCTATAACTGTTTTGTTTCCCATCGCTCAGGGGAGACGGAGGACACAGCGATCGCGGACCTGACAGTAGCGACGGGCGCCGGGCATCTCAAGACCGGCTCGGGATGCAGAAGCGAGCGGATTGCGAAGTACAACCAACTCATCAGGATCGAGGATGAGCTTGGCTTTCAAGCACGGTTCGCGGGTAAAGCGGCGTTCAAGAACGCTGCCGGCTGAAGACAGTCCAATTCCGTTCAGCTTCCGTTTCCGAAGATCTTTGTGTACAAGTCCTCGCCGAAGCTTGTTTCCAGGGGCTCGCCTTCCAATATCTTAAAGGAGCGGGCCCCGCTGTCTTTTCTTTCTGCCCGCAGAAAGATCGCGTTTTCCATCTTCTTGAGAAAAAAGCTGTGCGCGAAATCGTGCAGGTGGGTTACGTAGAAGACCTTGATCCCCTTTTCTGACAGCGCGCCGACGATCTGTCGAGCGATCTCCGATCCTTCCCGCTCGTTCGTTGCGGCAAAAGATTCATTGAAGAGCAGGATGGAGTTGGGAATCAGGCTGTCCACGATCTCGCTCATTCGTTTCAACTCTTCGTCGAGCTTTCCACTCTTCATCGTGGTGTCTTCTTCCCTCTTGGAATGCGTGAAGAGGGCATTGCAGACGTTGGATCGGAAAGACTCCGCAGGCACGAACATGCCGCTTTGCATCATGAGCTGGGCAAGACCTATGGCCCGTAGCAGAGTAGACTTCCCGCCCTGATTTGCTCCCGTGATGATCATGAGGTTTTTTCCGTCGGCGTTTGCGTCATTGCCGACAGCCCGCGGTTGCATGCTCAAGGTCAGACATACATCGTAAAGCCCCCGGAAAGTCAGCCGACGGTCTTCGGGCTTGGACGGCTCGGGAAAGCACGCCGGTTCCCCCTTGACCGCAAGCCGCTCTGAGAGATTCAAGCATCCCACATAGAAGGCGAGCTCGATTCGCAGCATCTGAAAGAAGCTGAGAATGTGATCCGTTGACTGCGCAAGCGCGTTAGCAGCCAGGTTGACCCCACGGTCACGCAGTTCCGCCAGGGCCTTTGCTCCGTTCTCATCCCGTTCACTGATGGAAAATGAGTAGGAGGGAGATCTCTTCGTGAAAATCCGCTGCACCAGGCCGCCCCGTTCGTTCGGCTTTCGAAGCACCAGATTGCTTGCCTTGTTCCCTTTTCCCAACTCCGCGCTTGTTAGAACTCCTCCCCGCAAAGCAAGTTCCTTGAGGTGCTGTTGGAGGACGGCAAAATATCCCTCGTTGAGCTCCGCCTGCAGCATGGCAAAAAGCCTGGTGAAGCCTTCTGAATGGAACTCGTGGGAATGCTCATCCGCGACGCCCCGGAGGCTTTTCAGTTGGCCCACGAACATCTGAAGCACTTCCACCGATCTGTGCAGTATCGTGGACGGATAGTTTGTGAAAATCCCCAAATAGTGCTTCTGTTCCTTTTCAATTGATTCCGCCGCCAGATTGTACATCTCCCGGACAATGGCGGCGTTCTTCAGGCAATCCTTGAGGATGTCCTGGCGATAGCGGATTGCATCCACATCACTCAAAGTTGAAAGCACAACCTTGCGGGCCACCTCCAAGAGGATTTTGTCTTCGAGCCCCATGGCGGTAAATAACGCTTGCAGCTCTAGGTCCTGCATCAACGTCTTCTCATTCGGGGGCAGGTTCCGCTGGAGATCGAAGTCCTGGTCCCTGTACAGAAGAAATGCCTTCATGAGGGTATGCGTTCCCGAAGAGAATCAGTTGTGAGCCGGTACTTCTCAGCGATCGATATCGCATACGCAAGCCCGTCCGCCGGCTTGCGTACGATCTTGAAAGTCCTGACGGCGGTGTTAGCAGGATCTACTGTGCTGACCATACTGACGGTTTTTTCGCTCATCGAGGAAAGCTCGTCGATGAAGGTCACGCAGACGCAGATCAAGTCACGCTTGATGATCCTCTCCATCACCTTCTTTCCGAGGAAGATCGCGTCCTTCAATGTCGTGGAGTTGAAGATCTCATTCATGATGATGATGCTGTCGCACGTCGCCTCGCTCAAGATCCGGTGTATGCGCACTAGGTCGTCCTCCAACTTTCCCCGGAGGTTTCTTATGTCTTCCTCTTTCTCAAAGTGGGTAAACATCCTGTCGAAGAGGAAAAGCTGCGCCTCCCGGCCCTGCACCGGACATCCGAGTGCGGCTAGGTGGTGCATTTGCCCAAAGGCGCGCGAGAAGGTGGTCTTGCCGCCCTGGTTCGGACCGGACACGATGAGGATGCGCTCTTTTCCTTTCACGAAGAAATCGTTGCAGACGACCGCCGAGCCCTCTGCCGTCAGCTTGCGGGCAAGGGCCAGGTCGAAGCCTTCGACAGTGAGAATTTCCTTGTTTGTGTCGGAAACAGCCGGATAGCAGAATCGCAGTCCGGCATGCCTGAGAACGGCAATATAGTCTAGGTAGGAAAGGTAGAACTGCACTTCCCGGTCAAAAGCGGCAATTGTCTGATCAAGGTAGCCGGCGTTGCGAACGCAATATTCGTCCAAGTCCTGGAATATCTCAGGATACAACCGGGCAACGCCGTCGAGCACTTGAGCTTCGACATGGTTCAGGTCGTTTCCACTTCGGAACGCGACCAGATAGTCCTTCACTGTACCTTGCTTGAACTTCTCAAATGTCCTTTCTACATCAGCGCTGTAGTCGATTTCAGATTCATACTTTCTCACCTTGACATGAGCTCCGCTCACGAGGGTGCAATATCGCACTGACGACAGATCGGCCAGCATTTTTTTTGTCTGTGCATGGAGGGAGGAAAAGCCTTCGGAGGCCACATACCCTGCCGCATACTCTCGGAAAGCCAGGATCCCGCGCGATTTCACTGCCGGGTCCGCCAGTTCCCGCGCCAGGCCTTGAACCGCATCGCAGTAAATTGCCACAGCGTCGAGGAACCATCTCTCCTTCTGGCGCTTGCAGTACAGCTTTTCCGCAAGCGTGAGGTGTTGTCGCATCACGCGCATGTTTTTCGCGAACGCATCGACTTTCCCGGCGAGGCGTCCGTCTTCGAGGTCCCTCATGACTTCCTGGCGATACCTGATTGCATCCACATCTCGCAGGGGAGCGTGGAAGAAAGGCTTGAGATTGTATTCCTGTTTGCCCGCTGTAATGCCATCCACAATCTGATCCAAGTTCAGGTCAACGAAGTAATCAGGCGCCTCTGGGGCCTCCCGCGTGACATTGCCGTCAACCTCTTTGGTGAGCACGCTGCAACGAATCATGAAGCAGACACCTCTCCGTCATGAGCCGCGACTGCGCAAGACCGCAACACGCCAGAACCAGGGCACCCCACTAAGTTGTAAGACGACCGGCACGGCAATCAGTGAGAACAACGCCGCCCCGTAGAGAAACCCAAGCGCTGCGCTGCCCAGGAACCCGAACGTGCCGTAGGCAGCGGTGAACAACCCGTATGCAGGAGACCTTCGATTTGGAGCTACCATCGGGGCAACGGCGGCAGGAATGATGGACTCGTGCACGCCCATTTCGAGCCCCCAAAGGGCTACCCCGACGAGCGCTCCCCAGAAGCCGCCCAGGAATACGGGCGGCGCAAAAAGCGCTGAGACGATTGTCAGGACGATCAGTACGCGGAACCCGAACCTGTCAAAGAGCCGGCCGAAGGCAAGGGAGCCGCTACCGCTTACTCCCATTGCCACAGCGTAGAAAACTGGGACGGCGCCTGGGAAGACCGTCGATGCCTTAGTAAAGTGAAATGCGGTGAGAGGAAAATCCGCGAAGCCTGCTGTCCCCGCCACTACGCCGACGATGAAGGCGTTTGCCTGCAAGTTCGCCAGAAAGGGGCCGAGGATGCTCCGCGAGCCCTCGTAGGTGAAATCCGCGAAAAAGCTTAGAATGCCTATCAGGACGACGAATCGAAGGGCCGTCGATCGATCATGGTAAGTTTCGGTTCGTGCCGTGTGAGCTTTGGAATCGGGTAGCTGTTCTCCCGGCATCTCTGTTCCCCCCCCCAAGAGGAATCACGCCAGGAGTCATCACCCGTTCACGGGAATTAGAGAGGCGGACTCCATCGCCTCATGACAGAAATCAGTGCGCCGCCGTCAGCCCTGTTCCGATTTTTTCTTCGACTTTGGCGAGGATGTGTCTATTGTCCTCGTCATGCGGGTTCTGATCAAGCGCTTCCAAAATGAGCTGTCTTGCTTCGGAATACTTGCCTTGCTTATACAAGGCCCACGCCAGATGTTGCTTGAACCGTGGTTCATAGGGGTTTAGGTAGGTAGCCCTGCGGAACTGGGACTCCGCGACATCGAGCATGTCTTTTTGCAGGGCATGCATTCCAAGCGTGTCGTGGTTATGCCCGAGAAAACGGCTCGGCCGCATTCGTTCTTCGTTTTGCTCGTCCAAGTGTGGGCTAGTGACTCTCGCCTTTCGCATAGTAACTCCTTTCCTGAAGGGCAGGAGTTATCATTTCCGGCAAGATGCGGAACGGTTCAGGGTGAACTCCATCACCACCATAAGCGTAGTCCCCGGCGGGCTGGCCGTCAACTGCCCGTCAACGGTCTCTGTTCTTGACTTTGTTCAACGGTCCGTGTATTTTCCATCGACACAAATAGTGGCGATGGAGTTCGCCGGCTAACCGCCTCTCAAGGGCTGATGACTCCTATACAGCTGCGTGCTGATACGAGGAGGGATGCCCTTGGAACCAATCTTTTTTCTATCTGGAATCTGGCTTCTCATAGCCGTCGTGGCGGCGATCATCGCTTACCACCTGGACGTTTCAATCGCGCTCGTCGAGATCTGCATTGGAATTGCAGCGGGGGCTATCGCCGACCACTTCTTTGGAAAGGGCTCCCTGGGTAGTAGCCAGCCTTGGCTGCAGTTTCTCGCCTCCATTGGCGCCGTTCTCCTGACGTTCCTTGCAGGGGCGGAACTAGATCCCGTCGTGATGCGCACCAAGCTGAAGGAAGTCTCAGCCATCGGGGTCATTGGCTTCTCAGCCCCGTTTGCCGGTGGAACCGCAGTGGCACGGTTCCTGTTGGGATGGACTGTTCCCGCCAGTCTCCTTGGAGGGATCGCCCTTTCCACCACGTCAATGGCGGTTGTATACGCAGTCATGCTCGAGACGGGACTAAACAAGACCGACTTAGGCAAAGGCATCCTTGGCGCGTGCTTTGTCAATGACCTTGGGACAGTTATCGCGCTCGGTCTCATGTTTTCACCGTTCACCTGGAAGGCCCTGGTATTCATCGCGGCAAGCGCGGTCGTCATTGGCAGCCTTCCAATCGTCACGCGGTTCCTGACGCAGGTGTACGGTAACCGTACCGCCGCGATCAGGACCAAGTGGATAATAGCCGTCCTGCTCGGACTGGGGGCGCTGGCCTACTGGTCAGGAAGCGAGGCCGTTCTCCCCGCCTACGTCGTCGGGATCGTCCTGGCAGAGTTTGCGAACGCCGAACACCAGTGGCTTCGGCGCCTGCGCACGCTCACGACGGGCTTCCTAACGCCTTTCTACTTCATCCGGGCCGGTTCTTTTGTGTCCATCCCGGCCTTGATAGCGGCTCCGGCCGCCTTCCTCTTGCTCTTCCTTGCCAAGGTCCTCTCGAAGATCTTTGGCCTTTACCCGGCGATTTCACGCTTCAGAAAACAGCTGCAGGAACGATGGTACTACACGCTCATGATGTCCACCGGGTTGACCTTCGGCACCATTTCGGCGCTGTACGGTTTCAGCCACGGCATCATCGACCAGGGGCAGTATTCAGCGCTCGTGGCGACTGTCATCGGGAGCGCAGTGATCCCCACTCTCATCGCCGGGCGCTTGTTCCTGCCTCGCCACCTTCTAAAGCCTGCGGAACTCAAGAGGCACGTCTTGCGAGTACCAGAGGGGAGTCCCGCCGACGAGTAATGTGTTGCTGCGCCTGACCGTATCGCTGGGGACGGTATTCGCTCTACCCGCCTCCGCCATGGCGTTTCTGATCTCGTGGCATGAGTATTCACGCCACTTCCGCGGAAGAATGAAGGCGATGCGCCTCGCCATTCGCACCGCGGTAGTGGCATTTCTCTTTTTCGCGGCCATAGCTCTGCTTGCAGCACTTGTGATTGCCCGCATCATATTTCCAAGGGAATAGGCCGCCGGGACGCGTCTAATCTTTGTCCAAGATGACACCTGTGTCCATGAAGGACACTTGCCACGAGCGAAAAAAGTTCGCGCAAGTGTCTAAAGCCGCTTCGCGCTCGGCGTGACTCTGAATCTGACTTAAGCGCGGACAAACAGGGCTTCGGGGGGTACTGACCGGAAGTCGACCGCCAACTCCGTTCAAGAAAAGGAGCGTTTCTGAGGTCAATTCTTGAGATGGATTCTCCATGCAATTGCCGCATCAATTCGCGCTGCAAAGACCTAAACTTGTACGGGACATCTCCCAAAGCCGCGATACGCGGATCCCGACGTCACAACCTCTGTACTATCCCAGTGTCTTTGGACCGCCAGGAAGCGTTAAGGCTCTGCTCAGTCCGGCCATATTCAAATTCCCTTGCCGTTCAACGTGCCTTCCGCCATACTTTTTCGAAGCCTTCGGAGAAGTGCATAGGACGCAGGGCAGTAACAGGAAAGGAGAATGTTATGCGCCGAATGCTCAGGGTCTAGTGCTTATCAGGCGTGTCTCTTTTACTCCTCCCCTCGCATGTTACACAACATTACGTTGTATAACATTGAGGCATTTGCTGCACCGCACGGTGGCCATAATCCCCGCTGCGTCAATTCCGTAGTAGCGTCTCAGCTTGGTGATCTTTTGATCGACTAGATCGTGAAGCTGTCAACGAAGAAAGCGACGCTGATCGTGGACGACTGGCACAACGAAGTGGCGGCCCCGCTTCGCGATACACTGATGGCACCGTTACGCTCCTGGACGTGTTGACGGACAACAAGAAGCGGCTTTCGAGTGCTCTTGAATAAGGCTTTTTCCGAGCCGTGCAAGGTTTTACTCCGCATCCGACGAGGCGAGGTGGGCTTTGAGAAATTGCTGAAGCGCGGAACTTAGACGGAAGAGAACATGCGCCCGCCGCCGCAGAACGCACGGTAACAACCTACTGCGACGATTCTCCGAGCTGCCGGTAAGCATCGGTGCCTTTCAGCTTTGCGTTGGTCTGGGCGTAATCAAAGGCGCTCTTCCCCGCCCTATCTTTCGCCGCCGCGTCCGCGCCGGCTTTCAGCAGTGCAGAGAGCACCTCCGGGTTCTGATTGCCACTCGCGGCATACATCAGGGGGGTCCGACCGTTTGTGTCCTCAGCCTTGATGTCCGCGCCGGACTTCAGGAGCGTGGTGATGACCTCGGGGTTCTGGTTGCCGCTTGCGGCACACATCAGCGAACTCATACCGTTGATGTCCTGAGCATTTATCTCCGCCCCAGCCTTCAGGAGAGCGATGATCACCTGCGGATTTCGGTTGCCCCCGGCGGCAGCCATCAGCGATGTCCATCCGACCTCGTCCCGAGCCTCGATGTCCGCGCCGGCCTTCAAGAGTATGGCGATTACCTCGGGATTTCGGTTGAAAGAGGCAGCAGCCATCAGCACAGTCGCGCCGGCCTTGCTCCGAACTGTGAGATTAGCGCCTGCTTTCAGCAGTGTCGTTATCACATCCGCGTTTTGATTGTTTGCAGCGGCATACATCAGTGGTGTCGAACCGGCCTCGTTTGTGGCGTTGATGTCCGCTCCTTGGTCGATAGCAGCCTGTATCTGTTTCGATGTTCCGGCCTTTACAAGACCAAAGAAGTCTGCTGTCTGTGCGTACGTCGATGCAATCGCAAGAAGAAACGAAACAACTGCAAGACCGCCTCGCTTTCGCATTTTGTCTCCTCCAGCCCCTGGCCATTCTAAATTCCAAAGCGTAAGCGCAAGAAGACGACCTGCCACCCTTACTACAGCTGGGCATCCATCGTTCGCCTATGGGTGGCAGGGAGGAAAAGGCATCGGCAGCCGAGTCGCCCCGGCCCGAGGGGGCTGAGGCGTTCCCGGCGCGCGTCCTGACGTTATTTCAGCTTCAGCAGCACCCGCACATTGGTTACAATGTCCGCTGGGGTCGCATCGGCATCCATTCCCACTCGAATCATGCCCTTCTTGTCAACAATCCAGAAGGGAGCCGAATGACCAACATCGTAGCCACCACCGAATTGCTGGACAATCTGCCCGACAAGAGCTAGGTCAGCTGAGCTCAGACCCTGTGTCGGCGGCTTGTCCATATCCATTGCGCCTTTCTCTTCCTTGGGGGGTGCCACTGCATCTGTGTCAGTATCTACCGTCACCCCAATGGCATAGCTCGCCCATACGGCTTGCACCGCCTTCGCAGGCCCTCCCACAAAATGCCAAACATCGTTCAATCCGAGCGCTTTGCTGTATGGAAGCGTGGTCTCCGGCACGTCCCTCTTGGGATCAGTAGTGACCGCAACAAAAGCCACATTTCGTGAGTCAGCCCCGAGCTGCTGGTAAACCTCTTTCACTTTGGCCGCTATGAAGGGACAAATATCGGTGCAGTGGGTGTAGATGAAGCACATCACAACCACTTTGCCCTTCTGCTCGGCCATATGGAACGGCAGACCGTTCTGATCGGTGAGTGTGAAATCGGCCGCTGGTTGCGACTGTTGCACCATGTTATTGACGAGTCCTGTGACAGGCTGCGCCTCCCCGCCGCCCATCGCAGAAGCCGGAATAAGAACGCCGCAGAACAACGCTGAAACAGCGAGGAGCCTTACGCCCATCATCATTGACCTCCGTAATTCGAAAGATACCGTTGGCCTGGCGGAGAGGAAAGCCTCCTCTGTTATGAGGGATTATTTGCCTCTGAGCCACCAGTGATTCCGCTTCCTCGGAATACTTTTTCGACGCACCGTATTTTTCTGGCCCGAAAAGCGCAAAAATAACATTCTCTTTTTTGGAACCTCTTAAAAGCTCGATTCCATCTCATGGTCGGCGACAATGAGCGCTGCTGATCGCGCTTCTCAACGCCCTGGAGGAGATCCGTCATGAGCCTATAGCCTGCCACGCGAGTCATTTTACGATAAAGCCCGCTTTGTGAAACGCATCTTTCACGGCGACTGTTTGCAGAAACTCCACAAGCTTCTTTGCTTTCTCCCCGTTCTTTGACGTGGCCACCACAGCTACGGGATAGAGGATTGGAGTCTTTATTGCGTCCTCGGGGAAGAGAAAAATCTGTCTCACAGGGCTGCTTGGCTTCACCGAAAGGGCATCCGTGGAAAACACGATACCCAGTGGCGCTGAGCCGCTCTCGAGATACTGTAGGACTTCCCGGACGTTCCCACCGTAAACCAGCTTTTTTGCGACCAAGTCGTAGAGGCCAAGGGTTTTCAAGGCTTGAACGGCGTACCGTCCCGCAGGAACAGCGTCCGGGTTCCCGATCGATAGGAGTTCCGATCGGGCCAGCAGCTCACGCAAGTCTCCTACGTCGGCAATCGCTGCTGTTTGTGTGCTTGCAATGAGCACGATTGTGTTGGAGAGGAGGTTCACTCTTGTTCCCATCTCGATCATGCCCTTTTTCTCAAGTGCATCCATGTCTTCGGATGCCGCTGAGAAAAAGACATCGACGGGTGCTCCCTCCTCGATCTGCTTGCGCAGCGTGCCCGATCCGCCAAAG
>Ga0326728_10010107_pt1 | contig 22268 bp, 18 predicted proteins | sample MB3enrmetagenome_FD_207602 | JGI IMG/M metagenome (GOLD analysis project Ga0326728, IMG submission 207602) | Lab enriched peat soil microbial communities from McLean, Ithaca, NY, United States - MB31MN | ecosystem: Environmental > Terrestrial > Soil > Wetlands > Peat | place: USA: New York... | reverse complement strand
ATCGTAATACCGGATGCCGGGCATCTCGGTCATGCGGTTGTTGTGTTAATAGCCGGGGTATCTGCAAACACCGAGGTCGACCGGACGGCCATCTTCCTGAGCTTGGAGAGGAACCCGTCCATATTCTCGGGGACGAGCGCCTGCTTGAGCACCTCGTCGATAGTATCGACCGGGATGATCGTCACGAGGGGTTTGTACTGCTCCTCGATCAGTACATCATTCATGTTCATCCGGGGGATGAGCACGGTCTTTATCCCGGCCTTGACTGCAGCCTCGATCTTATAGGTCACCCCGCCAACCGGCAGCACATCCCCGCGGACCGAAAGGGAACCGGTCATAGCAAGATCCTGCCGGACGGGGATCCCATCTATCGCGCTGATTACGGCCGTAGCAATAGTAATCGATGCCGAATCCCCTTCTGCACCATAGGTGCCGATGAACTGAATGTGGACATCCATATTCCTGATGTCTTTTCCCGTGAATTTCTTTATGAGAGCACTGACGTTTTTGATCGATTGCTGGGCAATCGACTCCTCGTCCTTGAGCCACGGTTCCTGCCTTTTCCCGGAGATACCGGTGGCGATGATCTCTCCCCCTTCTTTTCCGATAGCCGGCGTCACTTCCGCCATGATCGGCAATACCGAACCGGCGTCGTTGCCGGTCACTGCAAGACCGTTGACACGCCCGATCCGGGTGCCTTCAACAACCGTCATCTCGTATTCACGTAAATGCTGGGTCATCTCCGCAGATACCTGATCTTCGATCGATCGTGCTGTTTTCTTCGCCATGGTGACATGCGCCGCGGTGGTCAGCGTCGCCCCTTCCTGCCGGGCGATGTCACCGGCGACCCGGATAAGCCCTCCCATATCGCGGAGTTTCAGGGTCAGGTGACCCTTGCGGTTCGAGCGCCGCCGGGCCTCACGGATGATCTCATCGATGGCGCTCTTGTCAAAATGCGGGATCTTCGCGTCATTTTTAACCTCCTGCGCGATGAACCGGATATACTTCTGCCGGTTCTCGGGCGTGTCATCCATGCTCTCGGCCATATAGACCTCGTACCCGTAGCCGCGGATACGGGAACGCAGCGCCGGATGCATCCCCTGTATCGCATCGAGATTTCCTGCCGCGATCATCACGAACCTGCAGGGGACCGGCTCTGTCCTGACCATCGCACCGCTGGAGCGCTCACTCTGGCCGGTGATGGGGAACTCACCTTCCTGGAGGGCGGTCAGCAGGTTCTGCTGCGAGTGGGGGTCAAGCGTATTGATCTCATCGATGAAGAGAACCCCGCCGTTTGAGCGGTGGATCGCCCCGGCCTCCACCCGGTCATGCGCCGGGGTCTCAAGGCCGCCGCTCTGGAACGGGTCATGCCGGACATCCCCCAAAAGGGCACCGGCATGGGATCCGGTACCGTCAATGAATGGTGCGTTGCTCTTCACATCGTTGGAGACGAGAAGCTTGGGCACCATCGCCTCTTCGCGGGGCATGGTGTACCGCAGCGCAATAAAGACAAACGCGGCGGCGATGACCCCCATCAGCCACTGGTACGTGATGAACGCATAGCCGATTATGCCGATGATGAGGATCAGGAGAAGGGTATTCCTGAACTGGATCTTTTTCTTTGCCTCGATCTTGTGGGCGGCGACGATCTGCTTGCCCCGTCCCGCAGCGACGGTCCGTATGATCGGGTTGTTGGGGTCATCGGAGTTAGGGTAGACTAAAATATCCTGGAGTTCCTCTTTTGGCAGGAGCTCGGCCATCGCCTTTGCAAGCATCGATTTGCCGGTTCCCGGGCTCCCGATCATCATGACATGCCGGCGCTGGGTTGCGGCTTTCCGGATCACTTCGACGGCATGCTCCTGGCCGATTACCTGATCGATCAGCTTTGCCGGGACCTCAATCTGGGAGGAGGCTCCTTCGACCACTTTTACCCCCTGGACTGTAGCATCAGGCTGGGGTGCTTCTGCCCCTGGAGCTGCGGGCTCCGGCTGCGGGACTACGGGAACTGCCTCATCGCGCACCGGTACTGCTGGTTCCGAATTTTCCATTGGAGATTTTACCTCTTTTCACCCTTCGAGTATCCATATAATTTGACGCATGATAGTTTAAGTACTTTGTAGCGAGGGCAAAAATCCGGCCCCGCCTCAAAATCCATGCAAAAATAATACAACCAGCAGGGTGTAATAGTAAGGCAGGGAAAGGTACACCCTCACCCGCCACGAAGGGACAGGTACATTATCATGAAAGTGATCAGCACGGAAAAATCCCAGATTCTTGCCGCCCGTATCGCAGGGGCCTTAAACACCTCAATCGTTGATGTAAAATTCTCGCGGTTCCCTGATGGCGAGCTTTACCTTGCCGCTGGAGAACTTGACGATGAGACCGTCATTGTCGGGAGCGTCACCGACAGCGACGCGCTCGTCCAGCTGCTTTTGCTGATCGATGCCTGCGAGGGCTCCAGAAATTACCTTGTTCTTCCCTACATGGGCTATGCCCGCCAGGACAAACGGTTCAGGAGAGGGGAACCGATCAGCGCCCGTGCCGTCGCCCGCGTCTTCGGGAGGGGAGCGGAGAACTGCATCACGGTCAATATCCACGAGTCGGCAGTGCTGAAATATTTCGATGTGCCTACCACCAATCTTTCGCTTGCAAAGGACATGGGAGATTACATCATGAAAATGGGCCTGTCCAACCCGCTGATCCTCGCCCCTGACGATGGCGCACTTGCCTTTGCACAGGATGTAGCATGCGTGGGCGGATGGGACTGTGACCACCTGGAAAAAACCCGGCTTTCTGGTGTCGAGGTGAAAATGGCACCAAAGAAACTTTGTGCTGCCTCGCGATCGGTGGTCATCGTAGACGATATTATCTCAACCGGCGGCACCATTGCAACGGCGACGAACATGCTGTACCAACAGGGAGCAACGGAGGTCTACGCTGCCTGCGTTCATGGTGTGCTGATCGGTGGTGCGTATGTGCACCTGAAGGCAAGCGGAATCCGTGAGGTCTTCTGCAGCGACACCATCGAGCGGGGATGCAGCAGGATCTCCGCTGCCGACAGAATCGCAGCCGCAATCAGGGGCTGACCACAGGAGCAGGAAGCCGCCCGGCAACATTTGGATAAGCCATGAAGTGCGTCCTTGATTCTACGGTTTTTTTTACGGATTACCCGGTCAGCGGTGAATGCTACACGACGCCATCTGTGGTTGAAGAACTCCTGGACCTGAAAAGCAAGTGCCGGTATGACCTGCTCGTGGCCGCCGGTCTCATTGTCCGGAATCCTTCTGCGCAGGAACTCGCACGGGTAAAGGAAGCCGCCAGAAAGTCCGGGGACCTTCCGGTGATCTCCGGCACCGACTGCGATGTGCTCGCCCTTGCCGGTGAGCTCGGGGCTGCCATCTTCACGGACGACTTTGCGATCCAGAACGTGGCTGCCGGGATAGGGATTGCCGTGCAGCCACTTCAGCAGCGGGCGGCAAAAAAGATCCGCTGGAAATACCGGTGCAGCGGTTGCGGCCGCTACTTCAAAACCGAAGGGGACTGCCCGGTCTGCGGCTCAAATATTAAACGAAAACTTAAATAGATTACCACAAACCTTTTTGCATGTCTTCCCTTGACGATCTGATAGCCAGGGCGAAGCTCCTGTTGTCCGAAGGGCACAGCCCCGGCCAGATTGCAGACGAGCTCTCCCTCTCCATGGAAACCGTAACCTGGCTTCTGACCCAGGCAAAAGGAGGGGCGGCAGCTCCGAAAGACGTGCATATTGACTGGACGGCGGTGAGCAGCCATGCACCCCTGCTGGACGGGATTGCCCTGATGCTGATGAACCGGTATTACAGTGCGCAGAAAGACCCGGCATCGGCTTCTGCAGAGGTCATCGTGGGGATTGCCCTTTCAGGCATCCCTCTTGCGACGGTCATCTCGGTACAGGAAGCGGCACAGCTTGCCATCTACCACCCTTCAAAACAGAACACGAGCGATCACCCGGTCGGGTCGATTAGCGGGAACTTTGCTCCTGTAGCCAATGAGCGCTGCATTATTGTCGATGACGTTATCACATCGGGCAACACGATGCGGGAGGTTGTCAAGTACCTCAAGAAACACGGGGCCATCCCGGTCGCGATCTGGGTGATCTTTGACAAGCGCGGCATCAAGGACATTGATGGCGTACCGGTCTATTCGCTCTTCAAAATATCCCGTATTGACTGACCATTTATTTTTCTGCAGAGCGTTCAAGGGATCATTATATATAGAACTTCAATTCCACCTTTTACAGCACTAGAGGATTACCTATGTTATCTGGTCAACCAATTATCATCCTAAAAGACAATGTGGAGCGTAATACCGGCAAGGAGGCACAGCGCTCGAATATCATGGCCGCAAAGGCAATCGCCGGTGCGGTCCGGACAACGCTGGGTCCCCGGGGCATGGACAAGATGCTCGTAGGTTCTACCGGCGACATTGTCATCACCAATGACGGAGCGACAATATTACAGGAAATCTCGGTCCAGCACCCCGGCGCAAAGATGGTCATCGAAGTGGCAAAGACCCAGGACGACGAGGTCGGCGACGGAACCACCACGGCAGTCGTCATCGCCGGCTCGTTAATGGAGCAGGCAGAACACCTGCTGGAACAGGGCATCCACCCGACCGTTATCGCACAGGGATACCGGCTGGGCATGCAAAAGGCGCTCGAGATCACGGATTCCCTCTCCTTTAAGGTAGACCCCAAGGACAGGAAGACACTCCTGAAAATTGCCGATACCGCAATCACCGGCAAGTCCATCGAATCGGTCAAGGAAAAACTGGACGGAATCATCGTAGACGCTGTGATGGCCATTGCGGAGAAGGTCAACGGAAAGTACCTTGCCGATGAAGACGATGTGATGATCAAGAAGCAGAAGGGCCGGTCCATGGACGACGCCGAACTCGTCCGGGGGATTGTTCTTGACAAGAAACGGGTAAGCGAAGACATGCCAAAGAAGGTAACAAAGGCCAAAGTCGCGCTTATCGCAACGCCAATGGAGATCACGAAGACGCAGGTAAAGGCGAAGATCAAGATCACGACTGCCGACCAGATTGCGGCCTTCTCCGAGCAGGAGCGGGCAACTTTAAAGAAACTCGCCGATGCCATCACGAATGCCGGTGCGAACGTGGTGTTCTGCCAGAAGGGCATCGCAGACGCGGTCCAGTTCTTCCTTGCAAAGAATGGCATTTTTGCCATCGAGGATGTTCCGGAAAAGGACCTCAAGTACGCCGCCCGGGCACTGAATGCAAATATTGTCAATAAGCCGGAAGATCTGACTGCAAAGGATCTTGGTCACGCCGAGGTTGTCGAAGAGGACAACGATATCGATATTACGCGGATCTCCGGCTGCAAGAACCCCAAGGCGATCACCATCCTCGTCCGGGGCACGAGCGACTACCTTCTCGATGAACTCGAGCGTGCAGTGGTCGACGGTACCCGCGTGGTCATGGACGCGATCGAGGACGGTACGTATGTGGTTGGCGGCGGCGCTGTCGAGACCGAGCTCCTCATGAAGATCCGTGACTATGCCGAGACGGTCGGGGGTCGGGTACAGCTCGCTATCGAGGGATACGCAACGGCCTTTGAGACCATCCCCCGTACTCTTGCAGAGAACTCCGGGTACAACCCGATCGACAAGCTGGTTGCCCTCAAGAACGCCCATGCGAAAGGGAAGAAGACCTCCGGCCTCAATGTCTATACGGGAGAGGTCATCGATATGCAGGACGAGGGCGTACTCGAACCGCTCCGGTCAAAGCGCCAGTCCATCCAGAGCGCATCAGAGACCGCCATCATGCTGATCCGTGTCGACGACATGATGATCACGCAGTCCAAGAGTAACCCGGCTATGCCACCCATGGCATAAACCCGGACAGGAATACCCTTACACTTTTTTCGCGGTTTGTTGGAACAGATAGGAACTCAACACTACATCCTGTACGAACGCCCCGGCCTGTGCCGGGCTAAAGGAGTGTCAGGGATAACTATTAGTGGAATCGCAAAGAAAATGATCTGAACCGGGTGCCGAGGTAGTCTAGCCCGGGAAGGCGGTAGCCTCGAAAGCTACTGGCGCTTCGCGCCTCGGGAGTTCAAATCTCCCCCTCGGCGTATACAACGACTGTTCCCTTTTTGAAGACCGTCTCTCAGGAAATTCCAGTAATCCGGACTATTCAGCCTCCGATTGCGATTCAAAACCAGATTTTCTTTTATTTACCCCAATAAAAAAATATTAAATATGACCTGTTCCTAGTATAACATACCTGCGAAAATCCTGTTCAGGAGCAATACATCGCATCACTGTGATCGAACCCCCGGGGAAAAGACCATGATCAGGATTAAAAAAAACAAACCGAAGATCTCCGCCGACGTCAGATCCTTCCGTACGGTACGGCGCTTAAACATCAACCGAACCTACACGTCCCTGAAGGTAGGCGTGGCAGCCGGGTATGTCCTGCTCGGGTTGATGGTGGCATCCTCCTCCATGTTTGGTCTTCTTGTCGGTACGATGATCCGGTTGGCCGGTTACTGACGGGAAAGGGAATCCTTTTTTTACTGATATAACCGCTTCGACCGGATCTCCGGGGACCGGCCCGGGTATTCTTTTGTCATCAGTCGCTTCGTATGAAACAGTGCAGATGTGACGGGCTGTTTCATGGAGGCGGCGGCTTTTAAAAAAATTAAAAAAACAGCAGGACGCCCAGTATCCCGTGGACAATCGCACGACCCAGGGGAGAATACGGCAATGCGGGGGTGCCAGGAAAACGGGATCACGTGGATGCCGCACCTGTTCATGATGGCAACAAGCGCGGTAAACAGGAAACCAGAGAGCGTCAGGATCCCGAGATACATGATAAGCGGTTTTCCCATGATGAGATAAAAGGAGACTTCCTGCAACATCACGGGGTCACCACGATGGATCCATGCATCTGAGGGTGTATACTGCAGGAATAATTATAGATACCGGCTTTGTTGAGTATCACTGAAGCGTACGCCTGGCTGGGTGCGAGTATACCTGACGAAGGTATGGCTGGGTCCGTAAACACGACGGAATGGGGAACCGTGTCCTTGTTGACCCATCGCACGATCGAGCCGGCTTTCACCGTGATCTGCGCCGGATTATACGCCATGTTCTGGATGACTATCGTATTGTCCGAGACCGATGCGGTCGTTGTGATCGCGGGAGCGGCGGTTGGAGTACCCGCCGGTACAGCGGTCGCCGTCACCGCAGGTTGCCCCTGTTGTTGCACAGTCTGGATGCATCCTGCCATGAGCAGGAAGACAACGACTGCAGCGCAGAGAGAAAGAATGTGTTTCATAAGAAAACGCTCCTTGGTATCCCCCTAAAGATATGTACAATCATCGTTTTTTAAAGATGATCCGGGACGGGGGTGGCGCCGGTGCACACACCCTGTTGGGGGCATTCATACCTTGGGATCCGTCGAAACTGCGCCGGGTTCTGCATCCGGCATGACCGTGACCGGCTCCTGTGCAATGGTCTGCATAAACACTCTGATATGGTAATAGTCCGCAAGAACCATGTTTTTGAAGGCCGGACGCGGGAGCGCTACCCCAAACTTCCAGAACTGAGGGGATGGCAGCGGGAGATACCCCGCGATCTCACCTGGTGCGAGATGTAGAATCTCCCGGATCGCCCCTGCCACCCTTTCCGCGGCACCGGTCTTTCCGGCACGTATGATCCGCACCCGTTCATCGTCGTACCTGACCTGGACCTGGCCAAGCATGCCCTTTGTCAGGCGCGCCAGTACCCGGTTGAACCGGCTGCCATGAAAGGAATATATGACCACCTCCCTGCCTCGGTTTCCCCGTTCCTCCCGTACAAAGATGCCCTGCCCGCCGATCCCTGATGGCCAGGTGCGGAGCGCTTCGCAAAGAGCCTCTGTCATACCTGCATCGAGTGGCAGTACGGTCCCGCCGCGGGCGACGATCCGCTGGACTGCCCCGCATATCACCGGGGAGAGTGACACCTCCCCGCCTGCCTTCCAGAAAACCCGGGACGTGCTCCTTTTCCCGGTTTCCCCCGGCACTACCACCACGAGGTCGTGACTCTCGTCACATTTGACCACTGACCAAGTCGTCCCCCCGAGGGAAAAATCCCCGGGGTCGGGGAGGTTTGCAAACCGGGCATCAAGGCTGCCCACCACCTCGCCATCCGGTGTCACCGCCCGGTACTCTCCTCCCCCGAGGATCACCGAGTACAGCTCCCGGTAATTCGATCGCCCGAACACCCGCTCTGCTTCTCTTCCAAGCATCAGCATCTCACCATCAGCCACAAGATACCCTGCAGAGACCAGATGCCCAAGGATGCGTTCTACCTCTTCAACAGAGAAACGAGTAAACGGGGAGAACATAAGGAGGTCGCGGGCGATCGTGCTCCGCCCCAACCGGGATGCATAAAGGACATGCAGGAAGATTTGCTGGACGAGTACGTTACCGGGTTTTTCCGGGGGGACGAGAGCCTCGACCCTCTTCTCCATGGCGCATTCGATCACTGCACAGCTGGTGAGGAGTTCCCCCGGGTCAGAAAGGAGCCATGCGACAAACGCGGCCTGTTCCCGCCGGCCGCTCCGGCCCATCCGCTGCAAAAACGAAGAGACCGAATCCGGCGGACCCACCTGCACTACGATATCCAGATCCCCGATATCGATACCGAGTTCCAGCGTGCTCGTGCAGCAGATGCACGCCCCCTCCCCGCCATGGAACGCCTCCTCGGCCTCCTTTTTTCTGGCGGGTGCAACTGATGAGTGGTGGATGTGCAGGTTTTTTATCCGGCCGGCCGCCTCCTGCACGATCATTTCGGCCGCGCTCCGGCTGTTGACAAAGACAAGCGCTTTTTTTCCGGCAACAAGTGCTGCGAGCGTATCGATCCGACGGGAGGGATCGGGTTCTATAATGAACCGGAACTTCTTTGCCGTCACCGGTGCGGGTACAGTGACAAGCCGTCGGGTATGGTGGCCACCCGAGAGCCACGCGAGTACCTCGTCCGGGTTCCCGACTGTCGCCGAGAGCCCGATGCGCTGCACCGGGGCCCGGGCGATCCGGTCGAGACGGTCGAGAAGGATCCTGAGGTGGACTCCCCGTTCAGATTCAACGAACACGTGCAATTCGTCCACGATAACATAGCGCAGGTTTGCAAGAGCTGCGGCAGGTTCTTTTTCGTGCAGGAGCACTTCGAGAGACTCCGGCGTTATCAACAGGAACTGCGGGGCCTCGTCCGCGTTCCACCCCCGGTCGCCTTTGGGGACGTCGCCGTGCCACTTTGCAAGAGAGAGACCGGTGGGCCGGCAGAACGCGGCAATGCGATCATCCTGATCGTTGATGAGCGCTTTCAGGGGAGAGAGGTAGAGGCAGGCGACCCCTTTCGTGCCGGACTTCAGGATATCGTCCAGCACCGGGATCAGGGCGGCCTCGGACTTTCCCCCTGCGGTCGGCGCAATGACGAGCACGTCGCTTCCCTCGTGTATTGCCGTATACGCCTGCTCCTGCACTTCGCGGAGCTCGCACCAGCCCAGCCGTTCTGCAAGCACGGCCCTGAGAGACTCGTGCAGGCTGGGAAACACCGATGGCCTGTTCGTAGTACTCCATTGAGCCCTCGCGTGTTATGGTCTTTTGGGGGGATTCCTGCGGATTTTGTTCGTTATGCTGCTTGCCTGCCTGAGCCAATCAGGAAAGGAGATGCTGCCGGCCTTCCCTGCGCACATCGGTGCCGGCTAAAAAAAGAACAATTCCTGCATTTTTTTAAGAAAACCTTTTTTGGTTACGGGGCGGACTAGATAACCATGGAACTCGCGCAGAAGAAATGTTCAACATATAAGCCGGGCTCGCCGCCGATCACCCGGAAGGATACGGTCGAAATTTTAAAAGAGGTGCCCGGCTGGTCGCTTGAGAACGGACACTTAAAGCGCACGTTCACGTTCGAGGACAGCGAGAAGTCCATCGAATTCTTAAACGATGTGCTGACGATGTCCGTTGAAGAGGGCCACATTCCGGATCTCGCCATGCGGGAAGGAAAATTCGTAGATGTGGGATATTACACGTACCCGGCCGGCGGCCTGACCCTGAACGATTTTATCATGGCCGCAAAGATCAACGAGCGGCGGTATAACGAATAAGAATCCAGCAGATCTTTTTTACCGGGGTTCCCTCCAGGAGAGAAGGGCCCCCGATACCCCATCTGATCCCCACAGGACCGATCTGAAGCTTAACCCATCCGGGCCCAATTTGAGCTCGGATTCACCTTCCCGGCACCCAATCGGAGCCCGTATCAAGCTTCTTTTCAAAATAAGCCCAAATAGGGGTTGTTTTGGCAATCGGACGAATTAAACGATCCACGTCTTCGCGTTTTTTAGGCCGATCTCAGGGCCGTACGGGTGGTTTGCAGGCATTATATGGGGCTTAGTTTTCGCTTATTTTTTAAAACGGGGGCTTTAAAACGGCTAAATTTTCGGGGGCCGCAATCGGACGGTTTTATAGGTATTTTATCAAACGCCTGATGGGGTGGGACAACCAGAACCGGGAGGCAGGGAACAACAGATTTTGGATCCGGTCTACCAAGATGTAAAACGATTCACGTGATGTGAGGGTCAATAGTTCACGGACTGCCCCGACGATTGAATCGCCCGACAGATCTAATCAACCACAAACCCATTGGAGCAGCAAGGAAAAATCCGATCCGGTAATGAAAAAGTCTGGCAAGAGGGATGATGAGTATCCAGCAATTCATTCCTGGAACTACATCACGGTCGAAGGCTACTGCATGCTCAATATGGAATTTGGCATATGCAAAGACCGGTATATCTGTGAATTAAAACCGGATGGATCATTTAAACGACAAACGAATGATCGGTACGATCCGACAAAGAAACCGGATCCGTACCCTGAAGCGTGCCCCCGCTCCATCAGGTCGGTATGTATCGGGTGTCAGAATTTTGCATGGTGCGATCCGGATCATCCCGGACGAACAACAAAAAGCGTCCGGCCCCGGATAACCCGGTAAAACAAATAGGTCACATTCACAAAAGTGATACTCACTATCTTCAGATCTTCCATGGGAATGAATTGATCAACCTGTCCGATCAGGGCAACACAAAAATCCCAAAAAAAGATTACTGGTATTCCGGTGGTTGGACCTTCTTTGGCAGCCCACCCTTGAAGTGCTGCTGGATCTTACCGTAGTAGTCCCGCAGGTTATCATTCATGGTCGGGTGCACCTTCTTTTGCGCCTCCGAAAAGTGCTGATGGGTCACGGTCGCGGCGCCCTCCCGCAGGGCAAACATCCCGGCCTCCCGGCAGAGCGCTTCGAGATCCGCGCCCACGAATCCCTCGGTGATCCGGGCAAGATCCGCGAGGTTCGTGTCCCGGACCGGATCCTCGAACGTGAGGTTCTTCTCGTGCATCAGGTCAACCAACCTCCGCCGTCTCGCACCTTTTGAAATACCTGTACTCGCATCCTTTACCGGCACTATCGCGGCCTTTACGGTGCTCGCAGTAATGTTTGCATCCTTCCCCAGTTTCTCGATCAGCTCCCCGAACATGTCCTCGGTATAACCTTCGGTCAGGCTGACAATCTCTTCGAGCGCCGAGCCTTCAAGCGGCATGTACTGCGTGTGAATCCCGATGATCTTCCTGCGGTCCTCTAAGGTCGGCTCCCCGATGTAAACGAGCCGGTCGAAACGGCCGGCCCGCAGGAGCGCCGGGTCCACGATATCCGGCCGGTTGGTTGCGCCCATGATCACGACATCCTTGAGCTCCTCAAGGCCGTCCATCTCGGTTAAGATCTGGTTGAGCACGTTGTCGATCACGTGCGAGTCGCTCGAAGTCCCCCGGGCCGGAGCGAGCGCATCGATCTCGTCAAAGAAGATGATCGACGGCGATACCTGCCGGGCCTTCCGGAAGATCTCGCGCACCGCCCGTTCGCTCTCGCCCACCCACTTGGAGAGGAGCTGCGGCCCCCGTACCGGGATGAAGTTTGCACCGCTCTCGCTTGCCACCGCCTTTGCGATCAGGGTCTTTCCCGTCCCCGGCGGGCCATAGAGCAGCACGCCCCGGGGCGGCACAATCCCGAGTTCGTCGAACCGATCATGATGCGTTAAGGGGTACTCGACCGCCTCGCGGACCTCGGTCTTTGCCGCGTCAAGCCCGCCGACCGTGTCCCACTTCACGTGAGAGACTTCAAGCATCACTTCGCGCATCGCGCTCGGGCCCACGTCCCGCTGGGCACTCCGGAAATCGCTTGCAAGCACGCGGAGCTTGTCGAGCGTCTCCTGGTCGATCTCCGCCTTGTCAAGGTCGAGATCGGGCAGGTACCGGCGCAGGGCACGGATCGCCGCCTCGCGGGCGAGTGCTGCGAGATCGGCACCGACAAACCCGTGGGTCTGCTGGGCAAGCACACTCAGGCTTACGTCTTCCGCAAGCGGCATGCCCCGGGTGTGGATCTTCAGGATCTCAATCCGGTCTATCTCGCTCGGGACGCCGATCTCGATCTCCCGGTCGAACCGGCCGGGCCGGCGCAGGGCCGCATCGATCGCGTCGACCCGGTTCGTGGCGCCGATCACGACGACCTGCCCGCGTTCCTCAAGCCCGTCCATCATGGTCAGGAGCTGGGCGACGACCCGGCGCTCGACCTCCCCGGTCACTTCCTCCCGCCGGGGCGCAATAGAGTCCAGTTCGTCGATAAAGATAATCGAGGGCGCATTCTCCCGCGCCTCCTCGAAGACCTCGCGCAGGCGCTGTTCGCTCTCGCCGTAGTATTTTGAGATGACCTCGGGGCCCGCGATCGAGATGAAGTGCGCACCGCTCTCGCTTGCCACCGCCTTTGCGATCAGCGTCTTTCCTGTCCCCGGGGGACCGTAGAGCAAAACACCCTTGGGCGGCTCGATCCCCAGTTTCTGGAAAAGCTCCGGGTGCCGGAGGGGCAGTTCGATCGTCTCGCGGAGACGCTGGAGCTCATCCTTTAAGCCCCCGATATCCTCGTAGCTGAAACGCTTGACCCCTTCGAATCCTGCGGCCGGCTTATCTGAAAATTCAACCGAGGTATTCTTCGTGATGATGACCGCCTCTTCCGGCTCGATCTCGACAACCTTGAACGCGACGATCTGCGGCTGGACAAACGGCAGGCCCAGCATGATCGGGATCGAGTCGTTTTTCACGACCGGGAAATCCAGGAGGCCGTTAATCACGTGCGGGTTATTGGCAATCGGTATTTTCTTGGGGAGGTCTTCGGGAGGGGCGAGCACAACCCGTTTTGCCTCAATCTCCTCGGAAAGCGTCGATATCTTGACCGTGTCCCCGATGCTCACACCGGCATTGATCCGGGTAAAATTGTCGATCCGGATCTTGCGCTGGTTCCAGTCTTCGACAAGGGATCGCCAGACTTTTGCCACGGTCCGGCGTTTCCCCTCGATTACCACGAGATCCCCTGGTGAAATTTTCAGAAGGAGCATGGTTTCAGGATCGAGCCGCGCTTTTCCCCCGCCCTGGTCGCCGGGATACGCGGAGTCGACCTTCAGTTGCACTTCAGGCATTACCTTAAAGGTCATATACGCAGGGATTTATAAGTACTGTAAATGCGAGTCCTTGTTTTTGACCCGTTTCACGGCGCTAGCGGTGACATGATCACAGCTGCCCTGCTCAACTGCGGGGCCGACCGGGAACGCGTCGCTTGTGCGATGCGGGCCGTTGTCGCGGAGCCGACGGTTGAAACCGTGACCCGGGCCGGGATTCAGGCAGTAAAAGTCCACACCCGTGCCACCCCGGCACACCGGTCTCTTGACGATGTGTACAAAAGGCTCGATGACGCAGCCCCGCACGTACCACCGGAAGCGCTCGCGATGGCACACCGGGTCTTTTCGCGAATCAACGCGGCAGAAGAGGAGATACACGGGGCCCGTGTCCACTTCCACGAAGTCGGGGCCGACGATGCAATAGCCGATGTGATCGGCGCCTGTACCGCCCTTGCCACGCTCCGTGTCAGCGGTGTCGCGGTGCTGCCGCTCGCGCTGGGGTCGGGTACAGCCACCGGATCGCACGGCACCTTCCCGATCCCGGCTCCCGCAACAGTGGCGATCCTTAAAGGATCGGGACTCGTGACTATGCAGGGAAACGATGAGGGTGAACTCTGTACTCCGACCGGTGCCGCCCTGCTCGCAGAATTTTCCTCTGTTGAGGCGGCCGATCTCGGAGGATATACGATCCAAGCTGTCGGTTACGGGGCCGGGAGCAGGGACACGCCGCATTCTCCCAACGTGCTCCGGGCGATGGTGGTGGAAACAACCGGCACCCCCGGTGAACTGCCGCAGGACACGGTCGATATACTTGAGACGAATGTTGATGACGCGAGCGGGGAAGTGATCGGGGAAGCGCTTGCGCGGTTCATGGCTGCCGGGGCCCGGGATGCGAGCGCGACGCCTGTCATCATGAAAAAAGGCAGGCCGGGATACCTTGTCACGGTCATCGCCCTCCCGGAAATAAGCGCCGGCCTTGCACGGCTCATGGCCCGCGAGCTGGGCACGCTCGGGGTCCGGCGTATTCCGGTCGTCCACCGGTTTGTCGCAGAGCGCACGATAACAGATGTGGAGGTGGAGATCGCCGGGCACAAAAAAAATCTGCCGGTAAAGTGCGGGTGGATGGATGGACGTATCTACACGCTCAAGGCCGAGTTCGATACCGCACGTGACTGGGCGGTGGAGCTGGATCTTCCGGTGCGCGACGTGCTCCGCGCCATTGAGGACGCCGCGTGGAACCAGGTACGGAACCACCAAAAAAGTACAGGCCCGGGTGACCGATGAAAACCGACCGGTGCAGCAGCGGGAATGCGGCCCTCGACCGGCTGCTTGGCGGCGGGCTCGAACTCCGCACTATCACCCAGATTTACGGCGGCCCTGCGAGCGGCAAAAGCACGCTCTGCATAGTTGCCGCCGTCTCCTGCCTGCGGGCAGGGGGATCTGTCATCTTTATCGATTCTGAAGGCTTCTCAATAGAGCGGTTCCGCCAGGTTGCAGGCAGCGATACCGAGGCGATCGCGGACCGGCTCTATCTCTTTGAGCCTGTCGATTTCGAGCAGCAGGGCAGCATGATTGCTGAAGCGGACAAGGTCCTCAAGCAGCACAAGCCCGGTCTGCTTGTCCTTGACTCCGCAACTGCACTCTACCGGACTGACCTTGAGAGGGGCAGGGACGCTATGCAGATGCTCACCCGGCAGATGCTCCATCTCCTCGGGTACGCGAAACGGTACGAAACGGCTGTTCTCGTCACCAACCAAGTCTATATGGACACCACGAGAAATACGTTTGCCGGCTTGGGCGGGACATCACTGGAACACATATCGAAGGCCATCATCCGGCTGGACCGTCTCGAAGCGCCCGGGTGGCGGCGGGCAACGCTCGTCAAGCACCGGTCGCGACCCGAGGGTGCCTTATTCGAGTTCGAGATCGTTCAGGACGGGATCCGGGTAAGGGAATAATACCGGCAGGTCCTGCCCGAAAATGGTCCCCGGGGCATCCCCCTGACAACCGGAAACTGCTGATATATTAATATCTTATCTCACCAATATTATTCATTTAATGGTTCAAGGACGGGAGATCACCGCACAGATCAAGGAGGCCCTCGCACGAAACCCGCAGGGCCTGAGCATCACCGATCTAGTCCGTGAGATTCCGGTTAACCGGAACACCGCCGGGAGATATCTCGAAAAACTGCTCATCTCCGGGCAGGTGGAGATGCGCCATTTCGGCATGGCCAAGATCTATGCACTCGCAAACCGCGTCCCGGTCTCTGCGGTGCTCTCGATCTCCTCAGAGCTCATCATGCAGCTGGACAGCAGCATGAGGATTGTTTTTATCAACGACACATTTGCACGCTTCCTTGCCACCCCGGTACATGACCTTATCGGGAAAAATATCGAATATTCCCCGCTGGTGACGGCATTTGACGATCTTTTCGACGGATTTCTGGTTAAGGTAAAAGCGGGTCTGGTCGGCACCGAGTGGAAAGGCCAACTTGCTCCAGCAGGGGGAGGGATCGTCTTCTCCTGCCGGATCGCGCCGACGGCACTTGATCGTGGGCAGAAAGGAGTGTCAGTCATCCTTGAAGACATAACCCGGCGAAAAGAGGACGAGAAGCGGGTACAGAAGAGCGAGGAACTCTACCGGTCTCTCGCAGAGAGCTCGCAAGACCTGATCTTTGTCATCAACGCGCAGGACCGGGTGGAGTACGTCAACAGTTATGCCGCTGCCGCCCTTCAAAAGCCGTCTGAAGAGATTATCGGTTCTGACCGCAGTTCTCTATTCCCGCCGGACATCAACAGGCGACAGGAAGCCTCCCTGCGCCGGGTTTTTTCCATCGGTGAGATGAGCCGGAGTGAGACCGCGATATCGTTCCGTGGGATGACAAGGTGGTTTGACCATGTGCTTGTGCCGCTCTGGAACCCTGACGGATCGGTACGGGCGGTTCTCGGAGTGTCGCGTGACGTCACGGAGCGGAAACGGTCAGAAGAAACATTGAAAAGCAGCGAAGAGCGGTACCGCAGGCTCATGGAACATTCGTTCGATGCGGTCGTGGTTCACAAGAACGGTATCATTACCCTCGCGAACCAGGCTGCGGTCAGTCTCGCCGGCGCATCGAGCCCATCGGAACTTATCGGAAAAAACATTCTCGAATTTATTCATCCTGATTTCCGGGATCTTGTCCGGGAGCGGATAGCAGCGATGACCAGCAGGGTTGAAATGACCGCTGTCGATATTGCCGAAGAAAAATTCCTGAGGGTTGACGGAAAAGCCATCGATGTCGAGGTTGTCGCCACCGGTTTTCTCGATGCCGGAACGCCCGCGGTCCAGATAGTATTCCGGGATATCAGCCGACGCAGGGAACTGATGGAAACGCTGCGGATGTCAGAAGAAAAATACCGGATTCTCGTCGAGCACAGCCAGAGCGGTGTGTTCATCATACAGGGCCGGCAGATCCGGTATGCCAACTCGGCATTTGCCCGGATCCTCGGAGGCGTCCCTGATGATTTCATCATGCATGATTTCGGGGAGTTCATCGCGCCGGAAGATCAGGACTGGGTACTCGAGCGGGGCCTTTCCCGGCAGCGTGGCGAGGCCGTGCCGGAACACTATGAGTGCTGGTTACTCAGACGCGACGGCACGACCAGGGTTTTTGTTTCCTTTGATGCCGGGCTCATCAAGTACCAGGGAAACCTGGCAAGCATGGGGACTATACGGGATATCACGGAGCAAAAACATACCGCAGATGCACTCCGGGAGAGCGGGGAGATGCTCCGGGCTGTATTCGACAGTACCTTCCATTTCACCGGTATGATGACACCCGAGGGGATTCTCCTTGATGCCAATCGTACGGCCCTGGAATTTATGAATGCCCGCCGGGAAGATGTCCTCAACCACCCCTTCTGGGAAACTGCCTGGTGGCAGGGTAATGCAGCGCAGGCGTGGAAGCTGCGGGAGGCCATCGGCAGAGCTGCCACAGGGGAATTTGTCAGGTACGAAGCCGAGCTGCAGGGAGCCGGTAATACCACCACGCTGGTCGACTTCTCTCTCAAACCGGTATTCGACTCAGAAGGCAGAGTCCGGTTGCTCATCTCTGAAGCCCGTGATATTACCAAAAGCAGGCGTGCCGAGGAGGCGCTCCGGGAGAGCGAGGACCGGTTCCGGAGAATATTCGAGGATGGTCCGCTCGGTATGGCGATAGTAGGCAGGGACTTCCGGTTTGTCAATGTGAACCGGATGTTCTGCGAGATGCTGGGGTACACTGAAGGAGAACTGCTGACCAGAACGTTTGCGGATATAACCCATCCTGATCATCTGGATAAGGATATGGCCGAGATCAAAAAACTCTATGCCGACGGGATTGCCAGGTACCGCACGGAAAAGCGTTATATCAGAAAGGATGGCTCCGAAATCTGGGGTTCGCTGACAGTTACTCCGCTCAGGGACCGGGAAGGCTGTATCATCTCAACACTCGCTCTTGTCGAAGATATTACTCAACGGAAACGGACCGGGAAATAAGTGGGATGGCAATCAGGACGGCCAAGATGCCTGCAAAATGCCGGACTTATTCGCTGAAATGAACGGATGCACTGGAATACCGATCACTTTCACCTTCCGCCCGCCGTCTCTTTAAATGCCGCACCCGCCAAAGGGGCATATATGCCCGGATGCGGGGAAAAACTGGCAAAACTCACTTCCGGCAGCCAGTACGATGTCTGTATGCCGGGGGAGTGCATACAGATGCTCACCACGGGTGCCTGCATCACGTACAACCAGAACGCAGGTGGCTGCAACCGGATGCTCAAGGTGCTCCTTCACGGGAGCTGCTCGTATGACTGCGCATACTGTTCTGTCCGGCTCGACCGGCCACGGCTCGCATTTGCACCCCGCGAACTTGCCGCGACGTTCCTTGCACTGTACCAGAAAAACCTTGCCGGGGGCCTCTTTCTCACTTCAGGGATACCGTATGACACCGACGATGTAATGGCTGAGCTGGTTGAAACTGCCAGGATTCTCCGGGATAGGGGATACCGCGGGTACCTGCACCTGAAGATCCTGCCCGGGGCCCGGCAGGATGATATCAGGGAGGCGGCGCGGTTCGCGGACCGGATCAGCCTCAATGTCGAGACAACCGGGGAGAGCCGGCTCCGTGCCCTCTCCGGGATCAAGGACTATACCGGTGATATCCAGAAACGGCTCGGCTGGATCGCGGAGGCTGCACCCGGACGGCACACAACGCAGCTGGTGATCGGTGCGGCAGGGGAGACCGATACGGAAATTTTTAACTGCATTACCTCGCTCTACGAGCGCATATCCCCCTCGCGGATCTATTACTCAGCTTTCCAGGCGCTGCCGAAAACGCGGCTGGCCTCGCGGGAAAGCACCCCCGCGTGGCGATCACGCCGCTGGTACCAGATGGACTATCTCATCCGGGAGTACGGTTTTACCAGGACAGAACTGCTGCCCCTGCTGGACGAAGGGGATACACTCCCTAATGATGACCCCAAAGCACTTCTTGCCCGGGGCCGGGAACCCGTCGATCCCAACTCCGCATCGTTGAGCGACCTCATCCATATCCCCGGCATCGGAATGGTCACCGCACACGCTATCCTGCAGGCCCGGGAAAACCGTCCGATCCGGACGCCCCGGGATCTCGGCGTGCCCGGTTCCTGCCTGAAACGGGCGCTGCCCTACCTGACATTTTCCGGTGCAGCCCGGCAGGTGACCCTCGCAGGGTTCCGGTAAGGGCTGAAAGGACGGTACCACAAAAAGAGATCAATAGATGATGACGCCGGTATAGACCGTGGCGGCCGGGCCTTCCATCTTCACGCCATCGTTGAAATGAATGGTGAGCGGGCCGCCCTGGGTCTCGACATGGATGATGTCGCCCATAGAGCCAAGTTTGCGCACGATCGCCGCAGATGCTGTCGCGCCGGTCCCGCAGGAGAGCGTCTCTTCTTCGACACCGCGCTCGAACGTCCGCACCCGGATAGAATCATCGCCAGTCCTTTGCACGAAATTCACGTTTGCGCCGTTTAAAAAACTGGCATAGTGCCGGATCGGCGGGGCAGCCGCGGCGATATCAATACTGTCAACCGCATCGACAATGATCACTGCATGGGGGACACCGGCATTTACAGCGTAGACGTCGAACTCACCGATACGCTCGCGGTATTCGCCGTCCCCGGTTGCCGGGATATCCCTGCGTTCAAATTTCGGCATGGGCATGCGTATCGTCGCGGCAAAATCCTCACCGGCATACGCAAGGGCCACACCGATTTCCCCTGCAGGTGTCTCGACCGTGCAGGTCTTCCCGATATACCCGGCATCGAACGCGTACTTGGCAAGGCACCGGATACCGTTGCCGCACATCTCGGCCTCGCTCTCGTCCGGCTGGAAGATGCGCATCCTGATATCACAGGTAACGGATTTTGAGAGATACAGGATGCCGTCAGCCCCGATCCCGAACCTCCGGTCGCAGTAGAGGGCGGCAAACTGCGCCTTCATGTCATCAGGAATGACCGTCTTCTCATATTCATCGATGAGCACGAAATCATTACCGTTCCCGTGCAGTTTGGTAAAGGGTATCTCCATCTCGGTTCTCCAGATAATGTGACGCAACCCTTTTTATGGGATCGCTGATGCCCCGGATTACTGGTTAATCAATCCTGAGGTTTTTTCGCGAATAAACGCATCGGCCCGCTGCACCACGATACCAGAAAATAACGCGTTTACTCCCCGTTGAGACCTTCCGGCCCGAAAGCGGTATGAAACTCGTCGATCCCCCATCCGAGATAATCCCGTATGATGATATAGGCCATCTGCGGGGGGATCGCCCCCTTCTCGGTCACGATCAGGTCGATATACTCGGCAGGAGTGACATCAAAGGCCGGGTTCCTGACGGTGACGCATGGAAGTGTTCGGGCGATCTCGTCCGGGAGGACCTCGCTTCCGGCCCTCTCTTCGATCCGGACAAGTTCCCCGAGGATCGTGCGGGGTGCAAACTTGTAGGTCTCAGCAGCAACCATCATGTTCACCCGCGCCTCGCGGGCGGAGTGGGCGACCTGGGCGGTCCCGATCTTGTTGACCACCGCCCCATTCACGGTCACCGCATCAGCCCCGACGATCACCAGATCAATATCGTTGATAAAAGACCTGACAGCAGAGTCCACGATAAAATTTGTTTGTATGCCCGCGTCGTTTAAGGTCCGGATCGTAATGAGTCCCTGGTTCCTCGGCCGCACTTCCGTTGCGAAGACCTCAATCTCCTTTCCCTGCCGGTGCGCCTCGATAATGCACGCGAGCGCAACCTCCGAGTTGCAGTGGGTGAGGATCGTATCACCATCGCGAATATGGCTAGCCCCGAACTGTGCAATCCGTTCAACCGCGTGCTGCGACGACCTGATGAATTCATCGGCGCGCCGGACTACACCGGCCCGCGCCTCATCCGTAGATTTTGCATGTCCGAGACCGGCCATGACGATGTGGACGGCATTGGGCAAGGAGACGGCTGTCGGGCGGGTGGCAAGGAGCATCGCAGCGGCACGCTCCATTTCCTGCCGGAATGCATCGGGTGCCCGGGCCCGGACCACGAGGGCATGATCCCGGAGGGCTTCTGCGACGGCCCGTGCGATCCTTCCCGCCCCCCTGATCTCCATGCTCTTTATCTTGTCTGCAGTTTCAGGTACGATCATCAGCATCACTGATTCAATGGAGAGGGGAACCTACATAGAGCTTATTACCGGGTGAAACGATGACGACAGCCGTGGTTTTCGATAGTGCCGGGACGCTCCTGAACACTTACCGGGTCGCTAAGGACATCGAACGGCAGGTACTTATGCCCGGGATCGAGACGACGACCCTCACCTTCACCTCGCTGGATCGTGTCCTTATCGTTCTGCCGGTCCATTCCAAGCATATCATCGCAACCCCGCCGGATATGTTGCTCTCTGCCTACCTTGTGGACAACGAGATCGGCTTTGGGATCAGCTGCACCAGGAAGATCACGACCGCGGAGGAGATCGGCGATATGCTGTATACTGACACCCGCGCACGTGTCGGCGACCTTCAGGAGTGCATCCGTAACGTCTGGGGTGTCTGCAGGGGCGAAACGATGCTCACGCTCAACAGCGGCGCCATCCTTAACATGGCACAAAAGGCCATAGAGTTCACCATCACAGCGGGCGGATGGCCGTTCGAAGGCGCAAAGGAGACCGTCACCGCTTTGCACCGGATGGGCGTGCCCACGTTCATCGCGTCCGGTGACCGTTCAACCAAACTCGAGATCATGGCTGATCACCTCGGCATCCCCCGCGACCGGGTCTACGGTGTGGCGACACCTTCGGTCAAGGCGCAGATCGTAGCGGATCTCAAAAATGAGTACGACCGGGTCGTCATGGTCGGCGACGGGATAAATGACCTCGGTGCGTTTACGAAAGCTGATACCGCCATCCTCACAGTACAGCAGTCAGGTAACCGTCCTGAGGAACTTTTCAGGGCCGCCGACTACGTAATCACTCACGTAAGAGAGGTACTGCCCATCATAGGAACGCTGCTCAGGCACCCCGGCACTTCCCGATCGTGACGACAGCGTGCATCATATAAAAGGTAATATGACACCAGTACCACATTAGGTACAAGGGAATTATGAAGGCACCACTGATCACGGTCGACAACATCTGCATGGATTTTGACGGCACGCATGCCCTCAGAAATATTTCATT
>Ga0326728_10010106_pt1 | contig 22270 bp, 18 predicted proteins | sample MB3enrmetagenome_FD_207602 | JGI IMG/M metagenome (GOLD analysis project Ga0326728, IMG submission 207602) | Lab enriched peat soil microbial communities from McLean, Ithaca, NY, United States - MB31MN | ecosystem: Environmental > Terrestrial > Soil > Wetlands > Peat | place: USA: New York... | reverse complement strand
GCACCAGAGGCTTGCGTGCCGGGACGCTGGTGCGAAAGCGCAGGATCTCGGCCCGAAGGGTGGGTTCTCTGTACAGCCATGTCCTAGAGACCGAGGCGGCGTTCGCCACAGCGACGAAGGTGACTGGGGCACCTTCGCGGTCGAAGTGGCGAAGGGTGCCGAGCACCCTGTCCACACTTTGGCGGTGCCGCTCCTTTGCGGCGTGGACGATAAAGCGGGAATTGTCAGGCACCGCTGTGGCCCCGGTCGACGAGCGCCTCCAGGGCGGGGACGATGAGCTCCAGGCTCGTTTGGACCTGGCGCAAGTTGGCGGCAAGGCGGAAACGGCCGTTGGCGTCGGCACTGGCGAGGAGCTTGGCGTTGGAAGCGGCCTGGCGGCGGTGCACGTCCAAGAACTCTGGCGTCGTCTGGAAATCTGGGCATGTGAGGCAGGCGTTGGGGTGGGGGCAGTCCTGTTGGGGCGGCCGGCCGCAATAGCCATTGGGGAGGCTGTCGCGCACCCGCGCCAGGTTGTGCTTCACCCATTCGGCGCTGGCCGTGGGACCATCGGGGTCGAAGGGCAGGAGCTGGCCGGCGGTGCCCACCCTCTGCTGCTGGTAAATGTTGAACGCGTCGCGCACGGTGTGGTCGTGGATATGGGCGTAGTGGGCTGTCATTTCGGGGCTGGCGTGGCCGAGGAGCTTTTGGACGACGTGCTGGGGGACGTCGCTGTTGATTAGACGGGTGCCGAGGGTGTGGCGGAAGCGGTGGCTGGTGGCCCGCACGGCTACACCCGCTTCGTCGCGCAAGTCAATGACGGCCTGCCAACGCCGCAACTGTGCGGTGAGGGTGGAAACGCTGTAAGGCTTCAGCCCGTTAGCGTTGGCCAAGACACCAGGGAACAACCACGGCGTCCCCGCCGGCCAGCACTGCCGGACATGGTCTTGCTGGGCCCTGATGGAGCCGGCCGCTTTGGCGCTGAGGGGGATGAGCTGGTCCGCACGGATCTTCAGGTTGTGGAACCGCAGGCATGGCCCCCCGGCGCTGTCTTCGTTCACCGGGTTGAACTCCAGGTTGCAGGCGTCTCCGATGCGCAGGCCCGTCTCGATCATCAATACCACCAGGTGGCGCACGGTCAGCGACGGCAACCGAGCCAGGTTGGTGTCTGCTTCCAGCTGGCGCATGACGAATTCGGGCACAAAGCGCGGGAGCCCGTCGTCGCGGTTGGGGAGCTCTTCTTCGTAGATGACAGCGGAGGAGGCCAGCTCGAGCCAGTCATGGCGGCGGCAGGCGTCAAGGAAGACCCTCAGCATGCTGAGCGAGAGCAGCTTGGTGTTGGTGGAGTACGGCCCCGTCGCCAGCCAGGCCAGGTAGTCCTCGAGCACCCTGCGGGTGATGCCAGGCCCGTCGTCGACCTCTGGGTGGCGCTCGGTGAGGAACTGGGAGAACCGGCCCAGGCCGAGCGCACCGGCGCTGATGGTGCCAAAGGCGCAGCCGGTCGCCAGGCGGAACCGGGACCAGTGCTTGACCGGCTCGCGCAGCCAGTCCTGGGCGATGAGGTCGAAGCGGGCCGAGCCGCGGCCCCGGCGGGCCGGCACCCCCAGGCGGGCGGCGTCCCATCGGTCGGCCGCGAACTCGGGGTCCAGGCCCGCGCCGCCGCCGCGGGCGACCTTCAAGAAAGTCCCGGCATCGGCCCGGGACAGCCCGTCGGACCTCATAGGGCCGCCTCGGCGCTCCACGCCCCGGCGGCCTCGAGCGCCCGGCGTATGTCGGCCGTGTCGAGGTGGACATAGGTCTCGCTCGTAGTCCTAGACGACCTGTGGGTCAGCAAGCGCGCTACGACCTCGATGGGCACGCCTCGCCGGACCAAGTCCGTGGCATGGGTATGGCGGAGCATGTGGGCACTAAAGCTGACACCGCTGCAGGCGCTGAGCCGCGCCACCAGCTTGTCGACGGTCGCGTACGACATCGGGGCGCCTCGCCGCCCGCCCCACAGGTTCACGAACACGTAGTCAGAACCGAGCTCGCCGTACTCAGTGTGCATGTACTCCGAGTACAGGCGCACGAGCGGCGCCGACACCGGCACCACCGTCACCATCGCCACTTTGGCCCTGGCCCCGTTGGCGTTGTCGGTGCGCGGGACGATATGAAGTTCTTTGTCCCGGCTCACGAAATCGGCATGGCGCAAGCCGAGCGCCTGGCCGATACGGAGCCCGGTCTCGGCCAACAGGGCCATCAAGAACCGGTCGCGCCAGCGCTGGCAGGCGGCCAAGATGGCGACGACCTGCTCCGCCTCCAGGGTGCGCGGTGCCCGGCGGGGCACCGTCAATTTGATCGGCCTCGTCGGGACCGGCTTGCCCTTGGTCACATGGTGCAGGAAGGGTTTATAGGAGCCCCGGTTGACCCGCCTCCAGGCCACCAGGGTGGCAGCTAAGCCGACCCCGCCCCGGGCCTGGTGGTCGTAGAAACCGAACACCCCGGCCAGGTGGCGGTTGACCGTTGCTGGCGAGCGCCGGCCAAGGCCGTTCTCGAGCACGACCACATTGGGGGCCGGCGCCCGCAGCCACGACACAAAACGCGCCACGTCATCTGCGCTGGCCCCAGCCCACCCGACGTCGACCCCGGCCAGGAACTCGAACCACAACTCGAGGCTCGTGGCATAGGCGCGCACCGTGTTCGGCGAGCGCTCCACGGCAGCCAGGTAGGCCAAGTACTGCTCGATCGCCGGTTCCGGCCGGCAGTCGTCGTCCACCACCGTCCAGGACTCGGCGTTGGTCACCGGCATGACCACGCGTTGGACACGCATGCTCGCTCCTTGGGTCGCGGTCGCGCCCCGAGATGGGAACGAGTGGACTTGACCATAACTCGCCGACTGGCTCGCCGCGCGGATGCTCGCTACGTCAGGTACGTCGACGACGGCACTCGGGATAACGCGTCTCCCACGGACCAAGAAAGGCTCGTGGGTTACGTCGGAGACAGCCCTAAAGCGACTCTAGATACTCGGCGTTAGGCGCTGGTCAGAGCCTATGTCGAGCAGGACAGAACGTGAGCGCATAATGCCGTCGGCGGACCTGGAATTATTTCCTCCGAGGTGCCTTTTCCGACGCCTAATGCCACAAGACGAGCCCGGTCAAACTGCCCGAGCCACGATGGCGAGGCGTCGCCCGCAGCCATGGAGGACGGAGGGCGACGGTCAGCGGTTTGACGGGCGGGCAAGCGCCACCGGGCACCCTTGGGCGGCTCCCCTGCCAGGGGGAGCTGGTAGCCCCGGCCCGGTGCCGGTCGCGTCGGGAGCGCCTTCAGGCTGAGCCCGCCAGGCGAGCGGCCCGGCGTGCGGAAGGCCCTCGGGCGGGTTCACAGGTCGACCCCGTACCCCATGTCCGGCTCGAGGTCGTGACCTCGCTGGAACTGGCGAGCGTGTTCGCGCTCTCGGAGGACTTGGAGGCGGCGCATGTTGTCCAGCTGTTCCCGGGCCTCGATGGCGCGGCTGAGGTCGGAGACGCGGCCTGGCAGGTCGGGGTGCTCGGCCAGGAAGGCCTCGCGTGCGGCTTGGGCCTGCTCCAGCCGGGCGACCTCGGGGGCGACCTGGCGGTGCCGGGCCTCCATGAGCTGGGCTTCCGGCTCGCCGAGGGCTCTCCATGTCTGCGCAGCGGCGTCGAAGCGGGCGGCTACGTCCTTCAGTTCCCGCTGCGCCCTGTGCCTGGCCCGCCGGCCCAGGCCCTCCTCCCCGGCCAGCGCCTGTGCCCGCTGGTAGGCGACCGCCGCTTCGTGCGCCGAGCGGGCCGCTTCACCTGCCCTGGTGCCGGCCCAGCGCCCAGTCCCGTCGGCAAGGTCGCGTGCGGCCTGGTCCAGGCGCGCCAGCTGCTGTCGTGCGTGGTCTAGGTCGGCCGAGTGGTTGCGGGGGACAGATGCGGCCAGGCGGCTGCGCTCGACGTGCAGTTCCGCGAGCGTTTTCACCGGCTCTCTGTCCAGCGCCCAGGTCTGGCGCCGCTGTTGCTCCCAGGCCCAGGCCAGCCGCTCGGCGGCCTGTGCGGTACTGGGTGCCACGACGTGGACGTGGCTCTCGTGGCGTGCCCGGCTCATGGTCACGTAGGCCAGTTCACGGCCGCCGCCGTCCTCCAGGGCGTGGGTGACGTCCACAGTCGAGCCTTGGCATCGATGGGCCGTGACGGCGTAAGCGTGCCCGAGCTTGTCGGCACCGACGTGCTCGGGGCCCATGCGAAGTTCCGTGCCTTCAGGGGTGAGCGCCGTCAAGGTCCCGACTTGAATGTCGACGGCGGTCACCACGGCGCGCTGTGAGGTCACCCAGGCACCGTCAGGGCCGGGCGCCAGGGCGACGACCCGGTCGCCGGCGCGGAAACGCCTGCCACCCGGTGCCTCCAGCTCGGGGCCGGACAGCCGGCCGAGCCTTTCCCACACCGCCCGTGCCGCCCGGTTGAGCGCCTCGACCGAGTCACGGTGGTAGGCGACCATGAGGGCGTCCCGGCCTTCGACGACGTCGGCGGCCCAGGCCACGACCATGTCGGAGGTGGCCTGCGCTCTGTTCGGGGCAGGGTGCACCCGCCCCTGGCCGAGGTACCAGTTCACGGCCGTGGGCACGTGCCCAGCGCGCAGGTGGCCCAGGGCATGGCGTTCGCCGGGGCCCACCTGGCGCAGGTTGTCCCGCAACGTCCACACATGACCGGGGTGACGCTTGGACAGGGCCTCCAACGCGCCGCCCGGCCCGACGGCGTCGAGCTGGCGGTAGTCGCCGACGGTGACGAGCTTGGCGCCCGAAGCCTCCACCGCTGCCAGCAGCTTGCCCACGTCGGCGTCCGAGGTCATGCCGCTCTCGTCGAGGATGACCACGTGGCGTGGGCTGAGCGCCTCACGGCCGTGTTCCAGCCGCCAGGTGAGCGAGGCCACAGTGCGGGAGTCGATACCCGCGCCTTCGCCTAAGGCCTTGGCCGCCTGGCCCGAAGTGGCGGTCCCCAGCACCGCGTACCCGGCTGCCTCGAAACCGGAGCGCACCGCAGCCAGAGTCGTGGTCTTGCCTGACCCTGCCACGCCGACCACCAGGTCCAGGGAGTGCCCCGAGGTGAGCAGGCCCTTGGCCACCTCGGCCTGCCTCTCGCTCATGCGGATGCCACGGGACAGCTCGACCTGGCGTACGGCCAGGAAAGCGTCCTGTCGCTCGACGCGCGGCCCTTGTCGTTCGGTCAGCACGTCGGCTAGGGAGGCGATAAGCCGTTCGTCCCCGACGACGCACGCGGCGGCCCACACCGGCTCCCGGGCACCGGTGACCAATGGAAGTGCGATGGCCTGCTCGTGGGAAAGCACCCGGTCCACGGCGTTGTCCAGGACCGAGACAGGCAGGCCGTGCAGCATCGGGGCGACGGCCACGATCACGTCGTCGCGAGTAAAGGTCTTCTCCGAAGCCAAACGGCCACCGGGGGAAAGCAGCTCTCCAGCCACGCTGTCGAGCACTTCCATGTCGGGCGGCACGTAGGCCATGGCCGCACGCTCGACAGAAGCGCCAAGCTCGACGGGCGGGTAACCGGCGCGGGCCAGCTCGTCCCGCCAACGGCCAACCAGGTCCTGCACCGGTTCGTGGGCCTTGCGGTCGCGCGTGGCCCGAGCCGCGACGGAACGGGCTTGGTAGGAAGCATCAGGGCCGACCGCTTCGTCGATCTGGGCCGAGCGGGAAGCGTGCACATCCCAGGCCTCCCGGGGGATACCGGCGATGGCCCAGCCGCCCAGGCGGCCCGACGGGCCGGGGTCGGCCTCGATGCCGTAGCCCAGTTCCACCGCCTTGGCCGCCGCCGCCATGCGCCCGACGGCGGTTGCGGCGTGGAGATGGTCCCGCAGCAGCCCTGTGTCGAGGCCCTTCCAGCCGCCTCTTTCATCCCCCATGCGCAGGACGTTCGCCACCAGGACATGGTCGTGGACCTGCGGATCGCCGTTGCGAGTCGTCGCGTGGCGGGACACCGCCCAGGTGAGCCCCGAGGTCGTGGTGCGCACCTGAGCGCGACCGCGACGCCCACCGCGGTCCCTGACGACCGCGTCGAGGTAGGCCATCGTCGCGTCACGTTCTGCATCGGCGATCTGGTGCATGTCCTCGGCCCGGTCGATCACGCCCAGCTCTGCCACGGTCTTGTGCGGGCTGACGACGATCTCCATTCCAGGCCGCATGCACGCGACGAGGCGTTGGCCGCTGAGCGGGTGGTGCGCCCCGCCGGTGGCGAAGACGGCGCGCCACTCGTCCAGGTCCACTTCTCCGTCCAGGCCCAACCAGCCCGCGCCGGAGCCGCCCCAGACCATGGGTGTCTCACCACGGGACGCGTAGTAATCAAGCGCCCCGGCCACGGGGTCGTCGCCACGGCCGGCCACGGTGTGCTCGTGGTAGGCGACCGAGCCGACGCCCATCATCCTCATCCACGCCACTCGGCCACCACCACCTTCCCTGATATCACCGCGACGCCCGAGCCGTTTTGCAACCACCGGTTGCAAACGGGTTCGAAGGCTTTTGTCTTTATACAGGGAAGCCGCTTCCTGTGTAAAGAAATTCTTGCCGACCGGTCAATAACGGTCAGCAACGGTCAGTGCCATGGCTGACAGGGGTTGCGCGTTAGTTACGCCCTGTCATGTCCCAGGCAAGCACTGAAGAATCGAGGCAGTCTTGGCGGCTGGGTGCAGCTAGGCGGGATATGTACGGACTTAGCTGCTGGGTGGTGCGACGATTGTGATGAACAGCGGGCAGTGACGGCTATGTTTGGTCGCTCACGGTCAATAGTGGCGACACCGTCACATTACACATCCCGCTGTCCTGTCTACGGCCCGAGGTAATGATGACCTGGGGGGCCACGCATCGTCGATGTTGGCCGCGTGCTCTGGTGCGCTGCTGACGCTGCCGACCCGGACCTCTGCACGGCGCGTCACTTGACGTAGCCCGCGTGGCACGGTGCTGCCGCGCCGGCGAGGCCCGGGTGCGTAGAGGCGAGCTCTTCGGCCCCGCTCGGGGGAGGGCTGGAACTCCCCGCTCCTGGTCGGGCCGCGGGCCTCGCGGACACGCAGAGGCCCCGGCTCCGGCCGCCCTCCATAGCCAGGACGCCAGGGCGCACCCGATGGGGGAGCCCAGGTCCCCGTGCGGCCGAGATGGCTGCCGCCCGGAGACATCGCCACCCCCGCCCCAGTAAGTGAAGGGCCACGAAGGGCCAGCCGCTCCGAGCCGAGGTACCGCCCTCAGTGATGGCGCGATCCGGGCTCCCCGTGCACCCGAGACAACCAGCCAGACGTTCTTGGAGGACGACATGCCCGCAGCAGTGCCCGAGCTCATCGACATCGTTACCCTGGCCGAGCAGCTGGGTGACTCCGTACGCCACATCCGGCGCTTGGTGGCCGACAAGCGCATTCCGCACCTGAAGGTCGGTCACCTGATCCGCTTCGACCCTGCGGAGATCGTCGCGTGGTTGGACGGTTGCCGGCAGCCCCTGAAGGCCGGCCGCCCAGCGGCCGGCGAGGGCAGCCGGGGGCACGTCGAAGCGGCGGCACCAGCCGCCGAAGTGGCCCCGTCGAGCGCCCGAAAGCCCGCGGACGGGCCAGGCGCTACGGCGGCCCGAACAGGGCCTGGCCGATCTTTTCCGCTGCCTCCCGCTGCATGGTCGGCGTCACGTGGCTGTACAGGTTCGTGAACAGCGTCGGGTCCGCGTGCCCGAGGCGCTCGGCTGCCACCTTGGGCGGGACGCCGCTGGCGAGCATGAGGGTCGCGCTCGTGTGGCGGAGGCCGTGGGCGGTGAGCCTGGGCAGGTGCAGCTCGGCGCTGTACCGGCCGAGGAGCTGGGACAGGGACTGCGGGTGGTAGCGGCCCCCGGCCGGCTTGGTGAACACGAGGTCGGTCTCCTCCCACTGGGCCGCCGCGAGCCGCTCGGCGGACTGGAGCTTGCGCTGCTTGCGCAGCACGGCGATGAGGCCGTCGTCGAGCTCGATGGTCCGCACCGCGTCACGGCTCTTGCCCGAGGACGGCACCAGGTCGTAGCCGAGCGTGGACACGAATTCGACGACGCGCACGGCGCGACGGTCGAGGTCGACGTTGGCCCAGCGCAAGCAGACGAGCTCGCCGATGCGCAGGCCGGCGCCGAGCAGGAACGCCCAGACCGGCCAGGTCCGGTCACCCTCCATCAGTGCCAGGAACTCGCGCGCCTGCTCGGGTGTCCAGTGGCGGGGGACGGACCGGGCGGCCCTGGGCCGGGGGGCGGCGCCCATCGGGCTCACGGCCACCATGCCCGCCCCGACGGCGAGCTTGAACGCACCGGCGAGCGGCGCTCGCGCCAGCCTGACGGTGTTCGCGGACAGCCCCCGGGCTGTCTTGACCGAGCCCTCCTTGGTCAGCTTGCGCTGCCACGCCAGCACCAGCTCCGGTGTCACGTCCCGCAGGCGCCGCTCACCCAGGTGGGGCCGGACGTACTTGTCGGCGTAGTGGCGGTAGTCGAAGCGCGTCTTGGCCGACAGCCGCCCGTCGGCGTCGAGGCCGTCCAGGTACAGGTCCAGCAGCTCGTTGACGGTGGTGCCGGCCGCTGCGGGCTTCAGTCGGCCGCTCTTCACCTGGACCAGCAGCTCCCGGCGGGCCTGCGCAGCCTCTGCTGCCGTCTTGAACCCCCGGCGGGTCAGCTGCACCCTGCGCCCAGTCAGATTGTCTGAGCCGATCGTGACCTTTATGTACCAGCCGCCGCTGCCGTCTGAGTACACACCCTGCGGTTTTGCAGGCATACCGCCGGAGCCTCCCTCGGGAACTCTGAGAACCGTTTGGTTCTCAAGATGTTCTCACGGAGGCCCCTCCGGGTCAAGGAACGGGCTCCCGCACTCCCTCTGACCTGCCCTGATCCAGCGCGCTCGAAGGGATTCGAACCCCCAACCTTCTGATCCGTAGTCAGATGCTCTAATCCATTGAGCTACGAGCGCTTGTGTCCTTGACCTGCTCTTTTACCTCACCGGATGGCCCGCTCAACGTCACCTTGGGGTGCTTGCAAACCGTTTGCAAACACGCCCTTTGGTAACCGTTGTGGTTGCCCTCCGGGTGCTCCAGTGTAGTTCACTTGGCCCTCCGCTGGTCGTCCCTGCCGACGTCACGTAGGGGTGTGGCACCTGCAGCAGGCACGGAGCGTCGCTGCCAGATCACTTATCGGTCTCAAGTCGAAACGGGGCGACGACCGCCGGTTCGACGGGTACCGGGTGGCAGGCCGTGGGACAAGGCGCCCTGGTTGCTGCTTGCCTACGGACTTTCTTGGACGGCACCCAGCGTTACAACTGTCGCCCGAGGGCTGCGCCCCAAGCACTGGCGCGTTCGCGCTCCCCGGCCTTCAGGGGCCCGTGCGGGCTCTCGACGAAGAAGCACCGGGACACTGCATCCACCCGGTACCCACGGCTGCGAAGGTAAAGAGCGATCATCGGGCTCGCACCCACGGCGGGCAGATAAGACAACCGGGTGTCGAAAGCGGCCGCCCGTCGGCCCGGCGGGGCCATCGGCAGGCTGGCCAGCCACTCCCTCACACCCGTGCTCGCTGCTCGCGCCCACTCTTCGGGGTCACCTGTCCCGCTCCCGACTGGGTAGGCACGGGACTGTGCTCGCATTACGCGGGTCCGGTGCGAAGTCATCCGCCGCATGTGGGTTGGTCCTCCGACCACCAGCAGCCCGACACTGACGATCTCCTCTGCCGTGGCTGCGGCCACCGGTAGGACCACGACCTCGTCAATCGGGCCCTGCCCAGTCAGCCCGCCGGCAATCGCTTCGGCGATCGTCCTGGTGTTCCCGAACATGCTCTCGTAGACAACGGCGGCTTTCATGCCCATCATCGCCAGCATGTTCCGCGTGGGCTCACTTGGCAAGAGCACTTGGTCACCAGTCGCACCGAGTGCCCCACAGCCCGGTGAGGTGCTGTTGCTCCCCTCCCCGTGCCTGAGCGGTGCCTGTCCGAGCTTGGCTGGTCCCCGTCGAGGCAGCTCCGTGTGCGCGGCCCATAGCCGCGCGGGTGGGCCCTCTAGGCTCTGCCGGGGTGACCGACGTGACCGACCCTTGGGTGACCGGGGTACTGCGAGAGGCGTTCGCCCCCTTGGCGTCGGGGGACCGCTGGCCGCTGACGGCGGTGGCCATGACCGCCGAGCGTACCGGCACATGGCTCTCGGGTGCCTCCCTGGCCTCCGGCTTCCACATCGGCTCGGTGACCAAGACCTTCACCGCGCTTCTGCTCGCAACGATGGCGGCCAAGGGCCAGGTCTCGCTCGAGGCCCCGGTGAGCGGGTACCTCTGCGCCGCCTCGGGGACGAGCACCCGCTTGGTCGACCTGGCCACCCACACCTCCGGGTACCCAAGACTCCCTCGAGAAGTCAGGCTGCGCATGCTGTTCCGGCTGAGGGACCCGTACTCCCTGGTACGGGACCGCCACATCGACCGGGCATTGCGGAGGTTGAGCCAGCCGCTGGGCCCTCCCCCTCACCCTTTTGAATACTCGAATTTCGGCTACGGAGTGCTGTCCCGGGCGCTGGCGGCGGCCGCGGGCAGGCCTTTCGGTGCACTGTTGCGCCAGGAGGTCCTGGAGCCGCTCAACCTGCAGGGCGTGACGCTGGAGACCGACCCGGACCCCGACCGGCGCCGCTTGTTCGGTCACAACGACTCGGGCAAGGAAATCGAGCACTGGCACAATCCCGCCTTGCCCGGTGCTGGTTTCTTGTTCTCGACTATCGGGGGCATGGGTCGTTACCTGACCGTCAACCTCCGGCCTGAGACGACACCCTTGCGGGCACCACTGGAGCTCGTCCACCAGGCCCGCCATGCCGCCGGGCCCGGTATGCGAGTGGCCTTGGGCTGGCTGTTGCGTGACACCGACGCGGGCCCTGTCCACTGGCACAACGGGGGTACCGCAGGCTTCGGCAGTTTCATCGGCCTTGACCTCCGGCGCCAGCTGGGCGTAGCCGTGCTCATGAGCCGTCGCCATTCTCCCGAGCTGGACACAGCCGCCATGGGCGTCATCTCGGAGCTGAGGCGACAAATGGCAACCGACTAAACGGCCCAGGGGCACCGGGGCGAAGGGCCGCAGGCCATGAGGATCCCGTTGAGGAAGTGCACTACTTCGCTGGGGCGGCGCCTTTGTCAACTGGGTGTGCCTGGACAGCGGGGTCGCGAAGCTGGGGAGCGCTTTCTAACCCTTGGCGGCCCCAGCCGTACGACCCTCCCCGCATAGCAACGCCTCAGGCCGGCGAGGGCTCACTTACGGCTGTGCCGTCAAGCAGCCGCTGGATGGCACGCCCGTAGTTGCGAACGACTTCATCCTGGTCGGCTGCCCTTATCAGCCGGTCGGGGGTCAGCCACAGAGCGTTCATGAGCCCGCCCAGCTGGGCCGCTATCAGGTGGGTCCGTAGGATGCGGTCCTCGCCGTCCAGGCGCTGGCTGAGCGGCCCGATGAGAAGGGCGGCCCCGGTGGCCCAAAGCTGTTCCTGCACGGCCGGCTTGTCCGAGGCTCGTATCAGCGAAACGTAGGTACCGGCGTGGCCGGCTTTGTCCGGTTTAGAGCTTGGACAAGGCACTCGGCATCTGGGCGGGGGTCAATGGCGCCTCCATCGCCGCAAGGCCGATCGTCGGAGGCCTCCTGGTACAGCATGTGAACTGGGAATCCTGTTCCTACGTGAACGTGGTGGTCGGGGCCGTTGCCCTGGCTATGACCTGGTTGTGCCTGAGGGAGACCACGCCCTCGCCCGAGGCCCGCAGCTTCGACCTGCCCGGTACGGCTCTCCTTTCAACAGGCCTGTTCGGCCTTGTCTGGGCTCTTATCAAGGCCTCGTCTTATGGTTGGGGCAGCGCTCGGACCATCGGGTTCTTCGTCGGCTCGGGAGCGGCCTTGGCCCTTTTCGTCCTCCGGGAGTCCCGGGTCCCTCAGCCCCTGCTGCCGCTACGGCTGTTCCGGTCGGTGTCGCTGTCGGCGGGGACGGTGCTGACGGTCTTGCTGACGTTCTCGATTATGGTCGCCATGTTGTTCATGACGTTCTTCATGCAGGACGTGCACGGGCTGAGCCCGGTCATGACCGGCGTACGGATATTGCCGCTCACGGGGACCCCGATCTTCGGCGCCCCCGTGGCCGGCTTGGTGATCAGCAAGGTGGGCCCACGCCTGCTGATGGCTGCCGGCCTGGCCATATCTGCTGGCGGCTTGTCGCGCACGCGACGTTCATGAGCGGCCTCGACGCGACTTTCGTCGTGGCCTCCATCACAACTCCTGGTGTAGCCGCCCTCGCCCTACTGATCAAGCCAGGGCGGGCCACGAACGAAGTGACCACGTTCTGATATCGAGGCCGTCGACCTCCAACCCGGTGCCTTTTGGGCTCAGTCGCCCTGCGCCGCCCACCGGGCCCGCCGGTGACTTCTTGTCAAAAGGCCATTTTGCGGCCAGCACCGTCCACTTGGCCATCGGCGACGAGCCATGCGACGGACTCGAAGACCGCTTCCAGCGAGCTGTAGCGAGGTCGGTAGCCCAGGACATTGGCGGCCTTTTCGATGCTCATCGACGGGCTGTGGGCGATGTGGTCCCAGGTTGCCTGAGCGTCTTGCGGAGCGCAGGCGGAAGCCCAGGTCGCCCAAGGCTGGAACGACAGGCGGGTAGTGCGCCCGAACCAACCGGCCACCCGCTCGGCATAGCCGCGCAATGTGAGCGCATGGTCCGAGGCCACATGGAAGGACTCACCGGAGGCACTGGCAGGACGGGCCAAGGCCCGGACGAAGGCTTGGGCGACGTCGTCGGCGTGGACGTGGTGGACCGTTTCCAGGCCAAAGTTGGGCAAGGCAAGCTCCTCTCCCCTCGCCAACCGATTGAAGACCTCGAGGTTGAAGTTCCCGGCGGGGTTGAGCGGCACCCAGCCCGGCCCGACGATATGGCCGGGGTGCAGCACGGTGCAGGGCAACGCCCCCCGGCGGGCTTCACCCAGCAGCAGTTCCTCTATGGCCGCTTTCTGCGTGCCGTACTCGCCGAACGGCCGCCGCACGACGTCCTCGGTGACAGGCACCTCCACCGCGGCGCCATGTACCCAAATGGTGCCGCAATGCAACAGGTAGCAGCCCAGCGGGGCCAAAGCCCCGACCAGTTGGCGGGCTGACGAGGTGCTGAAACAGAGGAGGTCCACCACCGCGTCGGGGCGCGCCGAGGCGACCCGTCCCGCAAAGGTGCCAGCCGCGTCTTCGGCCTCCCGGTCAGCCTGGGCCCTTACGACCTCGCGCCAGGCCGGGTGCTCGAAATAGGGGCGGCGCTCGCCCCGGCTGATGGCGATGACCTGGTGGCCGGCCGCCACAAGCCGGGGGACGAGGTAGCCACCGATGTGACCGGTAGCGCCGACCACGACTACCTTCATCGGACGGACGCTACCATTCCGAAAGCGTCACCGGGAGGGGCACCAAATCGATCCTGGCCCAAGGGTTCCATGCTCTCCCGGGGACTGACGAGGCCCGCGTCGTTCCTGTGGCCGGACAGGGCGGAGGACGAATTCTCTGCCGTTCATAGCGGCTATCCCGGCAACGGCGCCCTGGCCGCTCGACTGGCGAGAAGGCTGAAGCTTAGAGGCAGGCGAGGCTTGCCGGGGGCGCTCCCCAGGTGCCCTCCGCCGTCCGCACGAGCCAAGGGGAATGCGGCCGGACGGCCCAATCGTGCGAGATCTAAACCAGGCGAGTCTCGCCCTTCCAGACACCCCGCACCCGGTCACGGAGCCCGTCCAGGTCGACCACCTCGTCGCCGTCGAAGCCCGGTCCAACGTCGAGGATGCGACCAGCCTCTATCACGACGTCTGCCGGTGCCGGTCCTGTCCCGGTGCCGTCGAAGATCAAACCGCCCCGGAACAGGGCCCTCGTCACGTTTTCCCTTTCATGTGCGCCAGTTTTCCTTCATGTGCGCCAGCAGCTGCCCGCGGGTGCCGGCGTCAGCCCACGGTGCTATTCGAGTCGCACACAGCGACGTTCCGCCACGGCCATCGCCCAATCCCGATATGCTGACGTATCGGATACATCAACGTACCGAATCGTTGCTGGGTGACCTCAAACACCTGCTGGGGGGTGCGTCTCAATGGCGAAGTGGCTCTACCGTCTGGGCCGGGCGTGCGCCCACCACAGAGTGACAGTCGTCGCCTTGTGGCTTGTCCTGCTGGCCGCAGCAGTCGTCGGTGTGATCGCCTCCGGTGCTAATACCAACAACGAGTTCACCATCCCGGGCACTGAGTCCCAGCAGGCGCTCGACTTGCTGGCGAAGGCGTTCCCGGCAGCCAGCGGCACCTCCGCGCAGATCGTGTTCGTTGCTCCCTCGGGCCACCTCATCACCACCAGGTCTGCTCAGGAGGAAATCCGCCGCGTCCTGGTGACCGCCGAGAAGGCGCCGCAGGTGGCTGATGTCGTAAACCCATTCACTGCCCGCACCGTGTCACGGAACGAGCGCGTGGCACTGGCACAGGTCCTGTACCCGGTCGAGCGAAGCGAGCTGCGCGCCGGCACTACCGCGGCACTGCAGAGACAAGTCATCGCCGCAAGCGCCGGTGGCGACTTGCGGGTGGTCGTCGGGGGCAACGCCTTCGGTATCACGGGCGTCAAAGTGGGAGTCGACGAACTCTTCGGTGTGCTGGTAGCACTGGTCGTACTGCTGGCTGCGTTCGGCTCAGCCCTGGCTGCCGGCATGACCGTACTCTCCGCCCTGCTCGGCGTGGGCATCGGGCTCGCCGGCCTACTCTCGCTGACCAAATTGATCACCATTTCGTCCACCGCCCCAACGCTGGCCCTGATGATCGGGCTGGCGGTTGGCATGGACTACACCCTTTTCATCCTCTCCCGGCACCGGGCCCAACTGGCGGCCGGGGCACCTCTCGATGAGTCCATCGGCCGTGCCACTGGCACGTCGGGGACAGCGGTGATGTTCGCGGGCCTGACCGTCATCATCGCCATGGCCGGCTTGTCGGTTGTCAACATCCCCTTCCTCACGGTGATGGGCCTAGCCGCGTCCCTGACGGTGGCGGTGGCCGTCCTCATCGCGATTACCTTGCTGCCCGCTCTTATGGGTCTTTCCGGAGAGCGGTTGCGGCCGAGGCCCGGGTCCCGAGCGGCACGCGCCGCAGCCCGGGCGGAGGCCGTGGGGAGCGGCCGGGCTTCATGGGCGAGGCTCGTCGTGGCCAAACCGCTGCTGACAATCGGGACGGTCGTCGTCGGTCTCGTCATCTTGGCGGTCCCTGCGCGCGACCTCAGCCTGGCCCTGCCCGACAACGGGAGCGCCCCAACGGGGTCGAGCGAACGAGCAGCCTACGACCTGATCTCGCAGAACTTCGGGCCCGGTTTCAACGGCCCCCTGCTCATCCTGGTCCAGCCCAAGGACCCGTACGGCGAACCCAGTCCGGTCTTGTCGGCGGCCGAGGTCAGGTCGGAGGTCCTGCGGTTGCCAGACGTACTGGCAGCCTTGGCCCCGGAGGTGAACCCACGAGGGACGGTAGCCATCGTAGAGATCATCCCCCGCACTGCTCCAGCCGCCACTGCGACCAAAGACCTAGTCAGTTCCATCCGCGAACAGGAGCCCGGCCTTGACGCTCGGACCACCTCGGTTGTCCGGGTGACGGGGACGACGGCGGTCAGCATCGACGTGTCCAACCGCCTTGGCAGCGCACTGCTCCCGTTCGGCTGTGTGGTTGTCAGCCTCGCTCTTGTCATCCTCCTGTTGGTGTTCCGCTCCATAGTCGTGCCGGTGAAGGCAGCTCTGGGCTTCCTCCTGTCAGTGGCCTCCGCCCTTGGCATCGTGACCGCTATCTTCCAATGGGGCTGGCTGCGCTCGTTCTTCGCGGTGCAGAGTGTCGGGCCTTTGGTGAGCTTCTTGCCGATAATCCTGATCGCCACGCTCTTTGGGCTGGCCATGGACTACGAGGTGTTCCTGGTCTCCCGGATCCGGGAGGACTACATGGTCGGCAGCTCCGACGTGCGGACCGCGGTCCTCGCCGGTTTTCACCACGCGTCCCGTGTCGTTATCGCTGCCGCACTGGTGATGTTCTCCGTCTTTGCCAGTTTCGGCACAGCCGGCGACTCCATCGTGAAGCCGGTCGCCGTAGCCGCGGCTGTGGGGGTGCTCGTGGACGCATTTGTGGTGCGCATGACCCTCGTCCCGGCTGTCCTGGCCCTCCTGGGCCGCCGTGCCTGGTGGTTACCAGGATGGCTCGACCGGCGGCTTCCTCACGTCGACATCGAGGGCCGGTCCCTCGTGCACGGCAGCAGCGCGAATGCCAGTAACGAGGAGAGCAGCACGGTGGCGGCCTCCAAAAGCGTGCCCTTGGGTTCGCAGCGAATGGAAGGGAAGCACGTCGCATGAGCCTTGAACGTCGCGACCAGCCTGTGGCGTCCCTCACCGTGACAGAAGCCCCGGGCCTTGCCGCCGGCGCGACGGGCATGACCAATGGCCCAATGGCCAAGCGCGTCACGCGCCGGCGCGTCCAGACACGCGAACGCCTGATGGCGGCAGGGCTCGAGGTCTTCGCCGAGCGTGGCCTGGGAGCCACGATCGAGGAGATCTGCGACCGGGCCGGCTACACCCGAGGCGCGTTCTACTCCAATTTCCGCACGGTCGAGGAGCTCTTCTTCTCCCTGTACGAGCAGCGGGCCAACTTGATGCTCGAGCGGGGCCGGGCAGCCATTTCCAATGTGCTCAAAGAGGCCGGAAAAGCCGGCCGCGCTGGCGACATAGTCGAAGCCGCAGTGAAGGATTTTCTTTCCACGGCCATGTCGCCCCACGACAGGTCCTGGTGGCTCGTTACAACCGAGTACGCGCTCCATGCCGCTCGTAACCCGGAGGCGGCCCAACGCCTGGCCGTCCTGCGTAAGCGATCGTACGACGAGCTCGACCGCTTCGTCGTAAGTGCTCTCGAAAGGGCCGGCCTTTGTGCGTCGGTCAGCCCTCACAAGCTCTCTCGCGTCCTGGCGGCCGTTCATGCGGGCGCGCTGGCACAGAGCTACGAAGAACCAGACGCCCTTACCTACGAGGAACTTCTTCGGCTGGCCATCCCCAGCGTACTTCGGGGCCTGTCGCGGAAGGCCGGGCCAGGTTAGGCGGGACCGTCCAGCCTCCAGCGCGGTACCACCTCGTCGGCCGGCGTCGCGGACGCGTACCTCCGCAGCTTGGGGGTAGGGACGGTGATCCGCTAGCGGCCGCCCAAAAGCTCGGCGGCTATCGCAGCGAAGCCCTTGGCGCCTTTTGTCAGGGACTCGAGCGTAACGTGTTCGTCTACCTGGTGTGCCATGTGCCCTTCTCCGACCCCGAACCCGATTGTCGGGATGCCAGCTTGGCCCGCGAGGTAGGAACCGTTCGTGCAAAACGTGTAGTAGGTCGGCGTGGGATCGAGCCCTTGGCTGGCCAGGGCCCTGGCCGCGCGCGTCACAAATGGAGAGGCCTCGTCGGTCCACCAGGCAGCACTGAACTCTGGCACGGAAAACGCCCGCCCCGTCCAGGTCTTGAACTCAGCGAGCACGATGGCGACTTCGAACCCCGGCTGTTCATCCCAGCCCGTCCACGCTCGTTGGGCCGCATGCTCGATTGTCGCCAGCAGGGATTCGGGCGTCTCGTCGGGCAAGAGCCTCGCGTCGAAGCGGGCAAGAGCACGACCGGGGACAGTCGCGAGGGAGGGGTATGGCCAGGATGTCATGTCGATGCAGGTGATGTCCCGCCGGCCGAGGCGCAGATGGGTTGGGTGGGCCAGGCCCCTGACTTCGGACACGAGTGCCGCTAGTGCCTCGGCAGCGTTGACGCCGAGGCTGGCATAGCCGGCGTGGCACGGCCTGCCCGTGACCGTGGCGGCCACCCTCGCCCGACCACGATGGCCGATGCAAAGACGCGTGCCACTGGGCTCGGAGGTAATTGCGAATGTCGGCTCGAAGCGCTCCGCGACCGATTGCAGCGCTGCGCCCTCCATGTCCTCCTCGTTAACGCTGGCAACTACCGCCACCGTACCGAAGAGCTCCCCAAGGGCGCGTCGCGCTGCGGCGACACCGAAAATAGCCGCTGCCACAGATGCCTTTTGGTCGCAAACCCCCAACCCGTACAAACGGCCGTCTACCACACAGGCGCCGAACGGGTCGATCGTCCATCGCTCCGACGAGTGCAGCGGGATAGAGTCGACATGCCCGTCGATCAACAGCCTGGGGGCCTTCCCGCTGCCGATTACCCCAGTGCAATTCCCGACGTCGTCCACCTCAACGGAGTCAAACCCAAGAAGGCGCATCTGGTCTGCAGCTGCTTCGACAGCGAGGGCTTCGTTGCTGGAGACGCTGGGGGTCTTGGCCAGCTGACGTGCAAAAGCAACTAGGCCCCCGTCATCGACGGGGAACTCGACGGGAGGTCGGAGAGGCGAAGGGCGCGACGGATAACGCGACATGGTGCACAGTACACCGGAACAGGCGATCGGTTCGGCGGGGCACATGGCCCGGGCCGTGCCCCTGAGGAGCGGGACCATCGCGGCACCGGCCGGCCCGGCCAAGCCGCCCCGTGCCCGTTCACCGTCACCTGCGCCCAAGGGGCAGGGCCCCGGCTTTGGCTCTGGAGTACCTAGAGACCGGCTTGAGGCGTTCAGGACGTCGCAGCCCCTCCACTGGCGTGCATGGACTCGCAGTACTGGATCTCGGCGGCGGTCGCCGGTCCCCGACCGCGCCCCCTTACGGTTCACGCAGAGTGACCTGCTTGATCCAGAAGGCGGGCGAAGACTACCCTGATGCTGTCTAACCGATTGGGGTGACGCACAGTGTCCTTCCAGGAGTTGCACGATGCGGCTGGCCAGGCGGGCGACTTCCGCCCCTGGGCGCTGACGGTCGCCCGGAGGCCCGCGCCTTCCCTGGACGCTCGTTCATGCCGGGACAGCGCGGGAATGTCCCGGCACCAACCCAACAGGACCGCGAATGACTGATACCTCCTTCAATTTCAGGCTCGTCCGGCACGGCTACGACCCAGAACAAGTAGTCGCTCACGTCGGCGAACTTGCACGCCAGGTCGAACTTGCCCAGTACGACGTGAGCGAACTGACGCGCCTCGCGGACACCCTGAGATCGGAGAACGACGCCTACAAGCAGAAGTTCCGTTCTCGCTATGGCGGACTGGGTGAGCGGATTGAGCAGATCCTGGCCCTGGCCGAAACGGAGGCCGCCGACATACGGGCCGACGCGGCGGCAGACGCTGAAGCGGTCAAGGCCAAGGTGGAGAAGTGGGCCGCGAGCATTCTCGAAGACGCCAAGCGCGAGGCCGACCAGATCCACCGCGAAGCCGAACGTGCCGCCCACGCCCGGCGAGAGGAGGCTGAAGCCTACTTCGAAGCCGTTCGGGCAAATGCGGGACGGCTGGCTGCCGAGATGGAGACGACGCTGGCGTCGCGCCGGCAACAAGCCGAGCAAGAGTACGAACAACGCCTGGCGGAGGTGGCTCGGCAGGAGGCTGAAGCCGCGGAGCATTCGGCCCAACTACGTGCTGAAGCCCAGGAGGTCCGGGCCGATGCCGAGCGCAAGGCAGAGCGCCACCTGGAGGAAGCTGAGCACAGGGGCCGCGAGATCGTGGAAGAGGCCAAGGCCGCCGCAGACCGGGCACGGGTCGAGTCCGACCGCGAAGTGGCCGCAGCAATCGCCCGCCGGGACAGTATCGATGCCCAGCTTGCCCACCTGCGGACTGCGTTCGGAGCCCTCGGGTCTTTGGTGCCGGCCCTGGGGACTGTGGAGAACGGTGGTCAGGGCCGTGGGGCGGCAGTGGAGCCGAGGGTGGTCGCAGCACCGGGGCCCGCTGCAGTGCCGGGCCCCGCTTCAGCGGAGAACATCACCCGGCCAGTGCCCGAAGTGGTCGACGCGCCCGACGGTCCAGATGAGGCGCCGGGGGCATAGCTCGACCGCCAAGCCCAGCCCAACGCATCGACTACTGCGAAACCACGCTGCTTGGTCCCTGCTCCTTGGTCCCAACTTCGCTGCGCTGGGCCACCTGCGCAATGTCAGTGGCCTCTCAGCCAGCCGGCCGCAGGCCGCACAGGCCCCACGCGGCAAGGACAGGCTTAGGCACCAAGGCGCTTGGGCAACTGCCTGCGCCCGTATATCCGAGCAAGGTCCAGACTGGGCCGGCCTTCCATGAGAACACATAGTCCCTGTCCTGGAACTGCCCCAGTTTCTCCTCGCCCGCTGCCGTTGAAGCCTCCTGGACGACTGTCGCGGAGGGCTCGAAGGCTGCGATTGCCCAGTACAGGCCCGAAAACGGTTGCCTGGCGTAATAGACCTCGCCCGGCACCGTCCCGGCGACATCCCTTGGCCCGAGATCTGCTCCTCCAGGGTTGCTGGCCAGCCACGAGTTGACGAGTGAGGCCGCCACCCCGGTGGTGACACCCAGCGCCTGAGCGGGTTGACGGGCCGGCGGCAGGGTGGTGGGGGCAGCGGCGGTCGTTGAAGTCGTGGGTAGCGTTGTTGACGTTGGTGGGACGGTCGAGGGCGAATTCGTAACCTTCGGCTTGGTTGAGCCCCCGGGGAGGCCCGCCGCGACCGGCAAGGCGGTGGGCGTGGCCGGTGAGGCCAGGTTGGCTCGATTGGCGGTCGTGATCGCCAGTATCACAGCGGCAATGACCACAGCGACGGCCGTGATCATTACTAGTTCGGGCCAAGGGCCGTTCACCCGGCGGCCCAGCTGCAGACCGCGGTGGTTGACGGCGTCTTCATCCCACACCTGTCCCTGCGCCGCGGTGGCATACCCGTCCTCGTAGGCAGCCAGGGCCTCCTGCCGTGAGGGCGCATAGGGGACAGGCTGACCGGACCGGTAGTCGTACTCCGTGTACTCGGCTGCAGGTTCGCCCCACTGCGGGGCGTAGCCTGCGGGAGCGTCCTGGTAGGTGTCCTCCCACGGCGCTGGCTCGTTCCAGGCCCCGCCCGAAGCGTCTTCGAGCTGGTCAGCCTCGAAGCTCCAGGCCCCCGTTTCGGGCAGGTCACTATCCCCGTTGCCTTCGTCGTCCGGCTCCTCGGGCGAGCTACCGGGACGCGGTTGCCGAGCCATCGCTCATCCGCTCAGTAACGGGCTTTCAACGGGCCACTCTGCAATTGGTTACCGGTAATTGACCCAAGTTACAGCGAAGCTTCGCTGCCTTGCAGCTTGGCCTTGTCGTTGTCGTCCCCGAGCGCGGCTGCGCCAACGGGGTGAGCCTGCCGGAGCCAGGAAGAAGTCGCGCGATAGGCGGCATCGATGAGCTGGGCGCTCTTGTCGAAACGGAAAGGCGAGACTCCGGGCACGAAGGGGGCAGGCACGACGTAGAGCTCGCAGGAACTGGACCATGTTCCGATGATGGCGGCATTATGACGGGCGAGCATGATCGCGCTCGATCTGAGCAAAGCGTCCAAAGCCGTCCTGGGGCGGGGCATGGGCCCGACCGGGACACTGGGCAGGACCCATGCCCTCGTTGTCCCGGCCTGGACCGCAGGCCCGATCGGCGTGTCGGAGGCGATGCTGCCGTCCATGAGCCAGCGGCCCCCGATGCGAACAGGTGGGAAGACGCCGGGCATGGCCGATGAAGCCAGCAGGGCCGGCACCGCCGGGCCGCTTTCCAGTAGCACCGCCTCGCCGGTCTGAATATCGGTCGCCACCACGACAAGAGGCAGCACACCATCCTCAAGCCGTCGTAACAGCGACGTGGTGCGGAGCCATGCGGCGAGGCCTGCGGAGCTCACCGTGTGGTCCGAGAGGCCGACGACGCCTGAGATCGCTGTCAGAGGGCGGAGAGGGAAGAGGTCCCGGCTCTTTGCCTGTACCCAGAGCGCGGCCAACGAGGCCAACCCGGCCAATGTGGGGTCAGCGGCGAGCCACGCGGCGTTGAGCGCCCCCGCTGAAGTCCCGTACAGGAGATCCGGATGATGCCCCGCCTCCAGCAACGCGCGGGCGGCCCCAACCTGAACAGCGCCGAAGCTGGCACCGCCTCGGAGCACCCAGGCCGTTTTCATGCCGTTGTGCTAGTCGTCGATGCGGCTGGGACCGACGTCGTTGGCGCCGGCGAAGCGGTAATGGTTGGGGCTGCCGTCGTTGATGGCACTGCGGCGGTCGTCGGTGCGGCGGTCGTCGGTGCGGCGGTCGTCGGTGCGGCGGTCGTCGGTGCTGCGGTCGTGGGGGTGCGCACCGTCGTCGGTGCTGCGGTCGTCGGTGCGGCGGTCGTCGGTGCGGCGGTCGTCGGTGCTGCGGTCGTCGGTGCTGCGGTCGTGGGGGTGCGCACCGTCGTCGGGGTGCGTACCGTCGTCGGTGCGGCGGTCGTCGGTGCTGCGGTCGTCGGGGTG
>Ga0326728_10010105_pt1 | contig 22271 bp, 9 predicted proteins | sample MB3enrmetagenome_FD_207602 | JGI IMG/M metagenome (GOLD analysis project Ga0326728, IMG submission 207602) | Lab enriched peat soil microbial communities from McLean, Ithaca, NY, United States - MB31MN | ecosystem: Environmental > Terrestrial > Soil > Wetlands > Peat | place: USA: New York... | reverse complement strand
GCCGGCGTAACCAATCACACCGAAGTCGCCGGCCGAAACGTCCGTGGTCGGGTTCCCCAGGTTCACGTGGTTGAAAGCATTGAACATCTCCCACCTGAACTGGAGAGACTTCGACTCCGTGAATTTGATGTTCTTGAAGAAGGAGAGGTCGAAGTTGACCATGCCGGGGCCAACGATGGTGCCTTCACCGGCATTTCCGTAGCGAGTGTAAGGGACCTCCGCAAAGGCGGCTGTGTTGAACCACTTTGCCACGGTATGCGGTCCGTTATTGGGATTCTGGCCGGGGACGACGTCCGCATAGTTGCCGGCGCGGCCGCCCACGCCATTGTTGAAGTCGCTATAGGCAGTGAGGTAGCCGCCCGACTGGATGTTGGTGATCCCATCGAATTGCCAGCCACCCACAAGATGTCCGAGCACCCCGTGAGCGTTACCCAACAGAGCCTTCCCAGGTCCAAAGGGCAGCTCGTAGATGTAGTTGATTACCGCGTGCTGGGCCACGTAGTAGGGGCCGTAGTTCCAGTTCTGGTGGTTGATATCGAACGTGGAATCTTCGTCCTGGGTGGCCACTTCCAGGTCCTTCTGCCAGTCATAGACACCGGTTATGGACAACCCATGGGCGAACCGGCGTTCAACTTTGATTTCCAGGGCGTTGAAGTTCGAGTAGGAACTGAAAGCATTCCCGCCGATATAGCCTATGAGCGGATAAGGCTCGCGAGACAGCACAGTTGTGGGGTTATTGGGATCGAACGGAGTCGCTTGATCCGCGTTGTACCGGATCGGCAACTCCCTTCCGGCGGTGCCCACATAGCCCACTTGCAATAGGAAGTTGTAGGGCAGTTCCCGCTGGATGTTGAAGTTCCATTCGTAGTATTTCGACGTGCGTCTGGGATTGAGGGTGTAAACCGTATCTTGCGTCAAATCAACTCCCGCACAGCAACTCGTGATCGGGGCAGGAAACAACGTAGCGCTCGTGAAGCTGGGTGTAGGGACGTCATTGTAAAGAAACATCTCATTCACATAGGGAGGCTGGAAATGAAACAAGGCGGATTCCCACAGCCGCTGCTGGCCATCCATGATGGCGAACCCGCCGCGGAAGACCGTTTTGGGCAGCCACTTGGGGCTATAGGCCAACCCCAGGCGCGGCCCAAGGTTGTCTTTCTGTGCCGGATAGATGCGTTCTGGCATGGTCTTCCCCGCATAGAGCATCGTCTGGGTTGCCATATCCCAGTTGTCGTATTGGTTGTGTTCCTCGCGCGGGTTTTGGACCAGTTCCCAGCGCAAGCCGAGGTTGAGGGTCAGTTCTCGGGTGAGCTTCCAATCGTCCTGGGCGTAGCCGGCAACTTCCGCCCACTCGAGGGTGTACGGATAGTCCCCGCCGCCCTTTTGGGCAAGGTGAGCATAGTTCGGAATGCCCAGGAGAAAGTCGGCGATTGGATTGCCGGTGTATTGGCCGTTGAAGTCCAGCGTGCCGTTTTGGGTAGCCCACCCAAAGTCCTGGTAAGTTATACGGCGGATATCCGTCCCGAGTTTCAGGATGTGGTGCCCGCGCGTAACCGTCACCATGTCGCTGAACTGTGTATTGATATTGGTGGTGCCGCTAGGCTGCCATTCCTGGGGTCCGGTCACCTCGAAGCCCGAAATGCCGATCTCCGGGATAGCCTGCGCGAAGGCGTCGGGGCTGACGTTCTGTAAACCAAAGAGCGTCACCGGCAAGTTGGTGGTGGCTAGCTGGCCTTGTCCTTCGTAGATGACCTGATTGGAATAGCCAAAGTGGAAGTTGTTCAAAAGGGTGGGGCTGAAGATGTGCGTGTACTCCGCGCCCACGATCGGGTGTCCCTTTCGCGTGTCAACCATGCCGTTATAGGGATTGGGCTGGGGATTGTTGTCAGAAAAATTATTGATGGACACAAAGCCATCCAGGCGATTGGTGGCGTTGATGTAGTAGTCCAGGCGGGCGAGTCCCTGGTCGTTGTTGCTCGTATATCCAGTGAAGGCCGCCAGATTGTACCCCGTCGCCGCTGCTCCATGGGGCGTGGGATAAAACTGCGCTGCCGCCTTCGCGAACTGCGAGATGCGGGCGGTTGGAATGATATTTCCCGGGAAGGGCAGGCCCGTCGTGGGATCGATCGCGGTGGCCATCCCCGCAAGGTTACCCCCCAACTGATCCGGGGTCGGTTCCAACACGTTGGTCACGTTGGCTTCTCGGAGGCGTGTGCCTTCGTAATTCACGAAGAAGAAGACCTTTCCCTTCTTGATCGGTCCGCCCAGGCTTCCCCCGAATTGGTTCTGGCGCAAGGGTGGCACCGTGCCGGTGGGATTGAAGGAGTAGTTCGCATCCAAGTCGTTGTTACGGAGGAAGTCGTAGGCAACGCCGTGAAAGGAGTTGGTGCCACTCCTAATGGTCGCCGTCAACACCGTCTGGCCGTACCCATACTCGGCGGAGAAAGTGTTCTGCAAGAGTTTGAATTCGCCGAGCGCATCGATCGAGGGGCTCACTCCATACGAGCCACCCCGCTCCACGCGGATATCCGTGCCGTCCAGCATGTAGCTGTTGCTAAACAGGCGGCCACCTTCATTGATGACTTGGTCGCCGGCCGAATCGCCGGCATTATTGGGTCCGGAGAGATAGACGTCGCTCGAGAGCGTGGCGAGTTGTACAAACTGGCGCCCGTTGAGCGGCAGATCCACTAGCTGATGGTTCTCAATGACTTCGCCGACATCCGAAGTGTCCGTAGCCAGCGGAACCAGGCTGGCGGTCACTTCGATGCTTTGGCTTACTTGTCCAAGTTGCATCGTCAGATCGAACCGGAGGGTCTGGTCGACCTGAAGCACGATGTCACGAACATCCACGGATTGGAATCCGTGCATCTCCGCGTGGATGGTGTATCGACCGGGGAAAAGCGTAGTAAACGAATAGGCACCCACGTCGTTCGTGTCCTGCGTGACTTTGACCCCGGTGGCTTCGTTGGTAACGGTCACGTGCGTGCCCGCAACCACAGCACCGCTGGGGTCACGCGCCGTGCCTACGACGCTGCCGTATGTGGTTTGTGCCTCGCAGCGGAAAACCATACCGGAGACCAGAAGCAGCGCGCAGGTCGCAATAACTACCCGCTTGAGTACGAAGGTTCTCATTATTCCTCCTCATTCGGTTGGCACCCAGACCCATCGCAGCCGAGCAAAAAGCAGTGGAAACAGGAAAACAGATTGAGTACAATACTGGCTCAACTAAACGTTTGGCGTAAACGTTTGCGTTGCGTGCCTTGTTTACCATGCGCCCGAGCCAATGTCAAGAACAAAGTTAAAAAAAGGCTTGACAGCCGGTTACTCTCGGTTCATTCACTTGAGAAGGCGACCATATGGTTAGAAGAGCCACGATTTCGGACATTGCCAAGGCACTCGGTGTTTCTACCACCACTGTGCATCATGCGTTGCACAACCGTTCTCGGGTAAGTGCCGTCACGAAAGCTCGTGTTCTCCAGATGGCAAAGGAGTTGGAATACCAGCCAAACCTCGCAGCCCGCCGCCTGAAGTCACAGCAGTCGCTCCGTGTCTCTGTAAACCTACTGCGCGGCATCACCACATTCTTCGATCAAGTCGCGGCGGGAATTAAAGACGAAGCCAGTTCCTTGGCTGAAGGATACGCCGACGTACAGATTCGGATGTACGCCGGAGACGGCGAGGGTGAACGAGAAGCTTTTACGGCAGCGCTCGATTCGAATGCGGACGGAATCATTACCTGGAGCGGGGAACCCAAGAAGATCAGTCCCCTGATGCGACTTGCTTCAAGGTGCAACATTCCGGTGGTTTGCGTCGGTACCGATGTTCCGAGGTCAGGCAGGTTGGCGGTGGTCTCTGTTGATACCCAAGCGAGCGGCGCAATTGCCGCAGATGTGTTGGGACTGACTCTCCACGGCAGAGGAAAGGTCGCCATAACGATCTACGAAATCTCGACGATGGAACATGCTGAGAAGTTGAGATCGTTCGAGACGACACTGCACAGCTTATATCCTGGAGTGGAGATGCTATCGCCCATCGAGGATCGCAACCTCGAGGCGCTTGCGTACGAAAGGTGCCGCGACCTGTTCTTGGAACATCCTGACCTGGGCGGCATCTACATCACCACAGACGCCTCTATTCCGGTTATCCGTGCCGCCCGCGAACTCGGTCTGGCCAACAAGATCGTGATTGTTGCCACCGATCTATTTCCAGCCTTGATAAATGAGATCAAAGCAGGGACCGTAAATGCCACGATTTTTCAGCGGCCCAGGAGTCAAGGGCGCATAGCGTTCAAGGCCCTTTATGATTATCTTTCTTACCGTAAGTGTCCACCCACACGGTTGACCCTAATGCCTCATTTGGTCACAAGAGGCAGCCTCGATTTCGCGTGCCAGAGCCTCCAGCCTCTGTCGAGCCCCGAGGCCAATGACGCCGAACGAGCTTTTGAACTGGTTCAGGATGGTTCTTGACATGGGTCCGAATTGGGCGTAACAACCGCATGTCATCTCTTTCTGTAAATGTAAAGCCTTACATTATCACTCGCCGATGAACGGCCTTGAAGCGGTTCCATTAGCTGCGGAATTGACCCAGAAAGAACGCGTCCGCCGCGCCCTATGTCGCGAGCCCGTTGATCGCATTCCTACGCAATGCAACTACACTGCGTTAATGGGGCACATGCTCGCCGGCTACTTCAAAATCCCGTTCGGTGACCTCCCCGCGCGGTTGGATAACCACGTTGGGGATCACGAGGGGGCTTTCATTTATTCGGGTGGGCCAACGGCCCATGATCACTCTCCATCGTGATTGTCCGGCTCCACGCATTCAACTGGATTTGTTAGAGGAACCTGCCATGATCAACCGAAGAGAATTTGTCAAACTCGGGAGCTCAGCGCTTTCTTCCATGTGGCTGGCGAGCGACGCCAGAGCCTTGGCGAACCCGGGTGGCGATCCAGGGAACTCAGGTGCTCCCTCTGCCGCTGCCGGAACGGCACCGACCGATGCAGCGTGGCCCAGGCCCACGATCATTCCATTGCCCAACCGGGTTCCGGGGGTTTCCCAGCCTCTCATCGATCTGGCGGGGCGGTGGAAGCTAACCACCTCACCGCCTTCTGACTTTTGGAGGGATGCCGTCGATCCTGCCGGGTGGACCGATATCGCAGTCCCGGGCGAACTGGCTGCGCAGGGGATACCCTTCGCGAGGGATAACGAGTTCGCGTATAAGCGGTCCGTGGAAATTCCTGCCGAGGCGATGGGAAGGAAGATCGTACTGCGCTTTGATGGGGTTTACAGTTACGCCCGGGTCTGGGTGAACGGGAAGTTCGTGAGGGAGCACCATGGCGGCTTTACGTCGTGGGATTGCGATATCACTGATAAGGTAACGCCCGGGCAACCCGCCTGGATCATGGTCGGGGTAACGGACCGTAGCGACGAGATTTCCTATGCCAGCAACTATGCCAAGCATTACATCGGTGGGATTCTGCGCAGTGTGCGCCTGGTGATACTTCCGGCCACGCACGTCTCGCGTCTGCACGTCGAGACCGACTTTGATTCGACTTACAAGGACGCAAGACTGCGAGTAATGGCCGGCGTGGCAAGGCGCGACACGGGGGACGTTACACTGAACCTACGCTTGATGAACCCCGAGGGAAAGGAGATTGGAATAACTCCGCGTTCGTTGACCTTCGCCGAGGGCAAGCAGGAGGTTTCTGTCGAGATTCCCGTCTCGTCCCCCGTGAAATGGGACAGTGAACATCCCAACCTCTATACCCTTGAAGCAGAGTTGATCGTTCGCAAAAGTTCGGTCGAGAATCTGGAGAAGAAGTTCGGTTTTCGCAAGGTTGAAGTGCGGAAGAACAAGCTGTACGTCAACGGAGACGCGGTAAAGTTGCACGGGGTGTGCCGGCATGATACTCACCCGCTGTGGGGAAGAAGGACGTCTCCCGAGCAGGATGAGAAAGACGCAATTCTGCTGCGCGATGCCAATGTCAATTTCGTGAGGACTTCACATTATCCCCCGACGGAGAGTTTTCTGGAAGCGTGCGACCGGCATGGGATTTACGTCGAGGAAGAATCAGCGGTGTGTTTTGTCCAGCAGCAATGGTCGGTCATGGCGGGAGGCACGCAGTCGGATCCGGAGTATACCGCCCGTTACTTGAACCAATTTACCGAAATGATTGAACGGGACAGGAGCCATCCGTGCGTCATTTTCTGGTCGTTAGGAAATGAAAGTACCTGGGGCACCAACTTTCAGAAGGAACACGACTACGCGAAACAGGAAGACACGACGCGGCCCATCATATTCAGCTATCCCGAAACTGTCCCGCGAGGTGTCGACTGCTATGACCTCTTCAGCAAACACTACCCCGAATGGAACGGGGATTTGACGTGCAAGGATTATCCCAAGCTCAACGACGAATATGCGCACGTTTCCTGTTACAACACTGAAACTTTGAAGCGCGATCCGGGGGCGAGGAACTACTGGGGGCACAGCCTGAAAGAGTTTTGGGAGAACTGCTACACCGCTGAAGGCTGCCTGGGTGGCGCTATCTGGGGAGGCTTTGATGAAGTGTTCCTGCTGCCCGATGGACCGGTCGGATATGGCGAGTGGGGAATCATCGACGGATGGCGGAGGCCCAAGCCGGAATACTGGCTCACCAAGAAGGCTTATTCACCAGTGCGCGTCGCGGATGTCGGCGTTGCAGACGTGCCGGTCGCCGGCAGTCCTCTCACGGTTCCCATAAAGAACTGGTTCAACCATACAAATCTAAGTGAACTCCAGATCCGTTGGACAGTGGGCAGGGATTCCGGGCTAATCAAGGGATTGAGTCTGGCGCCGGGTCAGCAGGGTGCCCTCAGTGTCCCTGGCCGCGCCTGGGCATCGGGTGAGGTTCTAAATCTGAAGTTCATCCGTGCCGGGGGAATTCTTGTTGACGAGTTCAACCTCCGAATGGGGGGCCGAAGCACTGTTTTCCCTGCGGAAAAAGGTCCGGCGCCGAAGGTTTCGGAAGACGCACATCTGCTCACTGTGCAAGGCCCAGACTTCGCAGTCGTGTTCGACAAGAGCAGCGGGCTCATCACGGAAGGGACATACCGTGGGAAGCGGATCATTGAAGGTGGACCCGTTCTGAGTCTGGGGTCCGTTGAGCTCCCTCGCTGGTGGCTGGCCGGCATGAGCCACGTGACGACCTCCGACGCTGCGATCATAAAGATCGCAGGTGCTTACATGCAGAGGCGCGGAGGCGGCGGCGACCTCGGGGCGGAGTTCGAGATTCGCATCGACGGCCACGGGTTGATTACCACCCAGTACACGGTGCGCAGCCCCCAGAAGGGCATGAGCGAGATGGGAATCGCCTTCATGCTTTCCAGTTCGATTCGCGAGCTTACGTGGGACGGGAAGGCGCTGTGGTCGGCTTATCCGCCTGATCACATCGGCCGTCCTCGAGGATCAGCGATGCGCGATCCGGGCGGGGCAGTCGAAAGCTATCGCAGTGCGTCGCAGGGCCCGTGGGCCCAGGACACAAAAAACTTCTTCCTCTATGGCCCGGAGGATCCCGGCACGCGCGGGACGAATGATTTCCGCAGCCTGAAGGAAAATATATGGCAGGCATCGTGCGTGCTGACGGGAACTGGATTGGGCGTGCGGGCAGAGTCAGATGGCACGGCTGCTGTCCGCGCGGAAGTCCTGGCGGACGGCAGAGTTTGCCTTCACATCGCCAACGTTTGGGGATATCCCGACCTTGAATGGGGAAATTACGACCGGCCGGTTACTCTTCCTGCTGGGTATCATAATACCGTGCGTCTGCGCCTGACAGACACCGACGAAAGTTAGCGACCCGCTGCCGAAGCAGGCTGGGTTGTATTGTCTCCGTGTGCGAGGAAGGGAATCATGAAGGTCCTTCGGGTTATTCTCGCAGTTATTATCCCCTCTCTGCTTTCAGCCTTCTCTGCACCCTTGATGGCACAGAATCAAGGCCCCGTAGGGTTTTATCTCGTGGCGGTCGACGACTGTGGCAATCCTGCGCATGAGGCTCATCTGGTGGAAGGCCGCGATGGAGAGGTTCCCGCCTCCCTCGCGCCTACGGCGAGTCCTGAAGAGAGGACTTTCTCCGGGGGAGAGGAAGTGGTGTACAGATACGCCGGGCTGGCGCCTGGCGGGCGGTACAAGCTGCGCGTGGTTTACCTTGGCAGTCATGCTGGCCAAGCCGTGAAGCTGAGCGCGGGAGGGGTTGAACTTCAACCGCGATTCGAGGAGCCGGAACATAAAGCTGCCAGGCGTGAGATGGATATCCCCTCGGCGGCGCTTCAGAACGGGGTGTTGGAATTAAAGTTCGAACCCGTTGCGCACGGCGAGGTCGCAGTGAGCCTGATTGAACTCTGGTCCACGGCCGCTGAGCTTGCGAACAACCTGCATCTGCAAGTGGGCGGGGATAGCCAAGGGGGAATCACCGGCGTAGTCACGGACTGGCTGAACCGTCCGGCACCACGAACCTCGATCCGGGTCCAGCCGCCTGACGGCGAGGAAATCGGTGGCACGGCCGACGCGGCGGGCCGCTTTTCGATCCAGGCGCCTTTGGCGTGGAGTTCAGGGGGGCCTCAGCTCGTCAATGTGGGGGCGTTCCGGGGAAAGTACTCGACCGCATCGACAATCAATTCTCTCGAGGTTTTTCCCCCCGATATCCACCTGACACCACAACCTACGGCGCTTCCCGGAACGGATACGCTGAAGGTGGACCTCGACGGGACGTGGAACTTCGTCGTTCAACCGGCTCCGCGCTTCTGGGAGGAGAACACTGCGCCCGGGGGTTCCGCCGGCACCATTGAAGTGCCCGGCGAATGGGCGATGCAGGGCTTTGGGGTCCCCAAGGGCGGCGCAGCAGGATACTGGCGATCCGTAGAGATTCCCCGCGACTGGGATGGGAAGCGGATCAAATTGAAGTGTGATGCGGCCTTTAGCCTCGCCGAAGTCTGGGTAAATGGCAAAAATGTGGGGCAGTACGAGGGCGGTTTTACCCCGTTTGAATTCGACATCACGGAGGACGTCGAAGCCGGTAGGAGCGCTGTCATCGCCCTGCGGATCGAGCAAGACACGATGGCGGCCGGCCTCTCCTCCATGATCAATTACGCTCAGCACGATTTAGGCGGAATCACGCGCAAGATCTATCTGTTTACCGTTCCCACAGTGAATCTCTATCGCTTACATGCCGAAACCCGATTCGACAGTAAGTTCCAGGACGCAACTCTGCACCTGACTCTGGGAGTCACAAATCAGACTCTGTCGACTGTTGAGGGAACCGAATTGCGATTGCGCCTGGCCGATCCTGAGGGAAAACCCGTCACCCTTCATCCGGCTTCGGTGCACCTGCCGGCGTTGCGGGTTGGTGAGGATCGGGTGCAGGTGGCGGATATCCCGGTGACCAAGCCTCAGCATTGGGAGAACGAGCACCCACGGCTTTACAAGCTGACGGCTGAGCTGCTTCTCAACGGCTCGGTGCTGGAGGCGACCGAGCGCCGAATCGGGTTCCGGCAAATTGAGATTCGGGGGAACCGACTTTTCTTGAACGGCCAGTCCATCAAACTCCACGGGGTGGAGAGACACGAGACCAATCCCGTCCTGGGACGGTCGTTGAAGGCCGGCTTGTGGACAGCAGACGCTAAGCTGTTGCACGAAGCCAACATGAATTACGTTTTCACATCCCATTACCCTGTGCCGGAAGAGTTTCTCGACGCTTGTGACGAGGTGGGGGTGCTCGTTACCGAAGAGATGCCCTCTGTTTGGGTCGGATGGAAGGAGATTGGGGATGCCCATCAGGGCAATTCCGATCCTCGTTATTACCAAACCCTGGTGACCATCGCGGCGACTGCCCTCGAGAAGGACCGTAGCCACCCTTCCATTGTTTTTTGGCAGAGCTGCGACGAGTGTATTTGGGGTAGAAACTTCGCCAGCCTGATGTCTCTGTTTGCCACGACGGACCCGAGCCGGCCGATCAACTTCTCGTACGAAGCCGGCACGAGTAAGTTTTTGTCCTATCATTACCCGACTTTCGAGGAAGCTCAAAAAGCGCCGCAGGATGGCAGCAAGCCCATCATCTACGATCAATATTGCCACATTAACAACTACAATCGCCGCGAGCACTATACCGATCCCGGCTTGCGTGACTACTACGGCAAGGCAATAGCCCCCATGTGGGACGCCATGTATGCTAACCCGGGGATCGCCGGAGGCGCCATCTGGGAATGGAGTGATGACGTGTTCCACGTTCCGCCTGCCGGGCATGAACGGGATCGGTTCCAGGGCTACCTGGATCCGCAGACCGGCCGCTGGCTGGTGGGCTACGGACCTTGGGGGATTGTGGACTCATGGCTACGCAAGAAACCGGAGTTCTGGAACGTCAAGAAGGCCTACTCGCCGGTGCGAATTCGGGAGCACGAGGCAATCCCCGTGGATTCCAGCGGGCGGCTGCGAATCCCGGTCGAGAATCGATATTTCTTCACCAATTTGAATGAACTGCGCATCGAGTGGAACTCCGGCCAATCACAGGGGACCGTAACGGCGGACGTTCCTCCGCACTCGCAGGGCGTGATCGAGATCCCCTTGCCGGAAGATGCTGCTGCCAACGCAACACTGACGCTCAAGTTTTTCAACGGGACAGAGCTTGTGGACGCCTACGTCCTGCCAATTGGACATGGTAACCCGGTGCAGGTGGAAGCGGCCACCGCGACACCTTCGGGCTCCGAGGCTCGCCTCGAGCAAGGCGAAAAATCCTTCGTGGTGCGGGCCCAGGATTGCTACTGGGAGTTCGATCGCAAGACCGGCTTGCTGGTGGGGGGTGGCAAGTCAAGTAGTGCGGCGTCTGTGGTGGGCGGGCCTTATCTTGCCGTAACGCCGCTCGAACTCGCCCCCTTCTCGCAGATTTCCGGCCCCAATGTAACATTACAGCCGCCCCTGACGAACTGGGTTGCGTCAAGCGTGCAGGCGCGGCTCGTGGACGGGTCCGTTGTTATCCGCGCCAGCGGCAGCTATCCTGACTATTCCGGAGGCTACACAGCGCGCATCGACGGTTCGGGCCGCCTCACAGTGGACTACCGCTTCGAATTCACCGGCGCCGAGGCCCGAGCGCGCGAGATCGGGCTCTTGTTCGATATTCCTGCCAATCTGAATACCCTCCATTGGAAACACAAAACCCAATGGAGCTATTACCCTGAAGGGCACATCGGCCGACCGGAGGGAAGTGCGCCTGCTTTCCGCGACGCCTCCGCTTGGCCCCAGGCCATTTGGGGACAGACGCCGCCCTGGCCTTGGGAACTGGATAGTACCGCGGAGGGAACGAACGACTTCCGCAGTTCGAAATTCAACTTCCTCTGGGCATCGCTCACCAACGTCCAAGGACAGGGCCTGCGAGTGGACTCTGACGGGCGCCAGACGGTGCGCGCCTGGGTAGACCGCGACCGCGTGAGACTGCTGGTATCCGACTTCGCCAATGGGGGCAGCGAGGTCTTCCTGCGCGACACGCACTATGCTCACGAACAAAGAACTCTGCGCAAGGGCGACGTGGTCTCCGGAAGCGTCCGGCTGGCCCTCATGGGTGAAATGCGGTAAGCACTAGCCAATGGGTCGCAAGGCTCAATCCTGGAGCGACAAGAACCTCGCGAATACGCGGTTTCTAAGTGCGCTTTCCGGGCAGTGATGACTCACGCGGCAGGTTAGTCACCGAGAACGAATGGAGACGCTAATCATGTCGAGAATTCTTGAGACCTCTCGTCGGCAATTCCTGAGCGACAGCGGAAAGCTGGTCGTGGGAGAAACACTGCTGTCGCTCGCGCCGGGTTCCGCGCCGGCCGCGTTTTACGGGGCGCCGCAAGCAGACACTCTAAAGGCCATCCCGAAGTCGTCCATGAAGTTAATCGAATTCCTCTTCGGCGCCAGTGTTTACCCGGAACTGCAAACCAGAGCCGAGTGGAACGGTATGCTGGACCACTTCCAGCGGGCGCATATCAACGCGGTGCGGGTTTCAGAGTCGTCTTGGGGAAATCTCGAAACGGCTTCGGGGAAGCACGACTTTGCCTGGGTACGAAATTTCCTGGACGATTTAGAGAAGCGGAAAATGAAGGCGATCCTGGGCACAGGCTCATACATTCCGCCGCAGTGGCTCGCCGCGGGTAATCCGGAGATCCTGGTGCAACTTCACCCTGGGGTGAGGGCCCACCCGATGGCCCGCCATGCGCCCTGTCTAAGTCATCCACTCTATTTGAGCGCTTTGCGGCAATACATACTTGCCTTGGCAAAGGCGTTCAAGGCGCACCCTGCGGTGATTGCGTGGCAACTCGGGAACGAGCAGGAAGGGGCCGTCACCCGCCTCTGTTACAATCCGGCCTGCGAAAAGGCCTGGAAAGAGTGGCTGAAGAAGACTTATGGCACCCCGGAGGAGTTCAATCGCCGGCTGAACCTGGTGAGCTGGGGAATGAAGGTTCGGTCGCTCGATGAAGTGCCTCAGCCTGGTGAAGGCGTGGAGGAGAGCGGCAAGGAGATCGCGGCGCTCAGCCTCGCGCACCGCCACTTCCGCCGCGACCTCCTGTTGGGGTTCTTCGCCATGCAAGCGGAGGCCTTGCGCGAAGCCGGAGCAAAACAGTGGATTATCACAGATTGGAACACGGAGTGGGACGCGGTTGCAGACGATCCTCAGGCTGACAAGATTATGGACATCGCCGGCCTGAACTACTATCAGCCTTGGGCAGACGACCCGCAATATTGGGCCGACCTGGCTTGGCACCAGGACATGCACCGCTCCGCCTATGGACGTCGGCACTTTATCACTACCGAAAACCGCTTTGGCGTTATGGGTAAAACTTCCATCTGGGATCAATTTCCGTCTCACGAACAATTCCGAATGTATGGGCTGGAGGCGGCCGCCTTTGGAACTTGCGGCGTGTTCTATTGGAGCGGCAACCGCTGGCGCGGCGGCCACTGGCCCCATTGGGGTGGGCTGCTGGACTGGTCAGGACATCCCGAGCCCGATTTCGAGTGGGCGGTGGAACTGGGCCAGTTCTTCCAAAAATGGGGAAAGCATCTCATCGATAATCCCGTGCAGACCAAGGCGGTCGTCGTTACAGATTTCGAGCAGCGCGCCGCATTAGAAATCTACCCGCACATCAAGTCCAGCCCGACCGTCTTGCCGCAATGCTTTGACGTGCTGCACAGGCTGGGCATAGGCGTGGATAGCATGAATATTCCCAAGGCGGCCACCGCTTCAAATCTCGCGAAGTATTCAATGGTGGTGATACCCGCTGCGACTGCTTTGGACAACGCTCAGGTCACTGCTGCGCTACGGGAATTTGCAGAGGGCGGGGGTGTGGTCGTGATCACGCCTTTCACCGCCTATATGGACCCAAATGGTATTTTCCGAGGTGATGGATTTGCGGCCAACCTCAAAGAGTTGACGGGAGGTTTGGTGCGTACAATCCGCTGGATGGGCTCAGCGGAGGCGAGGGGAAGAAAATGTCCCGAGGCCGAATGGCGGAGTGAACGAATGACCGGCACCTCTCCAGTGGGTTTGGAAGGCTACTGCGAGTTCCTCGAGTTAGGACCCGAAGCTGAGGTGATCGCCACCTTCAAGAGCGAACAGGGCATTCTGAATGGCAGGCCTGCCGCGACGCGGCGGAAGCTGGGACAGGGAACTGTGGTGAAGTTAGCTTTCTGGCCGGGAGATGACAGCTTCCTGCATCTGGTTCGGCAATTGATCCCAGATGGCAGCGACTTCCTCAGCACGCCGCTGCCTGCGGGCATGCTGGCGGTTCCACACATGGACAACAGCATGTTTATTGTGAATACGACGGGCAAGGAAATGGCCATTGAACTTTCGAAAGCTGCGTCGGACCGACTTTCTGCAATCCAGATGAGTGGTCGAACGCTCTTGAAACCGTTCCAGGTTGTGTGGCTGGAATAGCCAGAGGGCTAGCTCTTCGGCTGCGGCTCGAGAGAGCTCGGATCACCCGACGATAACTTATTCTCACCGACCATACTGCAACTTGAAGCGCAGGCCACTGAGCAGCAGGACTCGGACCTCATTCTGAGCCATGCAAATCGTGGCTCGTCCTCCCGAAATCCGATCGAATATGCACCTCCGCCAATCGAAGGGCTCCACTCTGATGGATCATTTACACGCGAATATGCACCTCCAAGGCAGCAATCACCAAACGCGGCCGATGAGTCCTTTGTTTATCTGAGTAGCTGTTTTGGGCGAGCCCCAGCGGGCGAAGCGTCGGAAACGACAATCCCTGCCTGCTAAGTATGTGCATTCAATGAGGATGTGTGCCTAGCCAGCGTTACACTGAAGGATGACTCCTCCACCCCCTTCCTCATCGCCAGTGGTTCTGCTTTTTCAGATTGCGAATTCCTGTACCCTCTGAAAGTCGGCCTCGCTCACCAGAGAGTCAAGCACTTTTGCACTGAACACCTCATCAGCCGTTCGTGCGATTCTCACGCGGTCACCTTGCCATTTCCTGCATCGCCCGCATCATTTCGGGTGAACCCGGCCGGCTTGATCGCCGTCTCGATCGGAAAGAAATCCCTGAAGGCGTCGTTCAACGACGGCTGCAAGATTACAGCCAGCCAGATCAACAGCAGTGTTTGTCCAAGCATCGAATCAAAGACCTCACTTACAGGATTAATGCAGGCGTGCTCAACTGGCCGCAAATGTCTTACGGCGCTCACTCAACTCCTCCGCGATCTGTAGATTGAAGTCCTTGGTGATCGGGTAGAAGAACAAGCAGACCAAAGTGAGCACGAAAGCCAGCCCGGCGTAAAGACTCGCCGTCATGCGGATGCCCATCAGCGCGTGCGGAGTCTGCAGGGTGTTCGGCGCGTAGCCGTAGAACGAGAACAGCCAGGCGGCAATGGCGCCGCCCAATGCCAGCCCGACCCACAGCGCGAAGACCACGGCCGCGGTTACCGTCGCCGTCGCCCGGCGTCCGGTTTTCCACTCGCCATAATCGGCCACGTCCGCGATCATCGCCCAAAGCAGCGGGCAGGACCATCCAAACGCGAACTGCCGCAGGACTTCCAAGGCGAAAATGATCGCGGTCGCAGTCGGCGGAAGGAAGATCAGGAGTACGTTGAAGATGGCGGTCAGCGTCATCGAGAGAATGAACAGGTTGCGTTTGCCGAGGCGAATCGACAAGGTGTTCGAGATCGCGACGCCGAAGAGCAGCGCCGTCAGACCGAAGCCGTTGAACCAGCTAAACAGCGTTTCGTTGCCGGAGCAGTACTTGAAGTACGGCAACATCACGCTGCCGCGGATGGCAATGGCAATAAAGTAGAGGGCAGTCACAAGAAACAATGCGATCCACGAGCGGTTCTTGACCAAATCAGTGAGGTCTTGCCCCAGCGAGGTCTTTTGCCGGGGATCCGGCTGGACGCGCTCTTGGGTGGTGGCGAAGGCGGTGAAGAAGAAAACCACGCACAGGATCGAGAACAAACCCATCGTCATCTGATAACCCTTGGCCCGGTTCCCGCGCCCGAAATAGTCGCACATCGGGATGGCCAGCGCCTGCACGACGAAGGCGGCGATGTTCGCGAAGATCTGGCGGTAGGAGGCTAAGCTGGTCCGCTCGTCCGGGTCACCCGTAATCACGCACGTCAAGGCCGCATAAGGCACGTTGTTGACCACGTAGATCAGTCTGAGGAGGACGTAGGTTATGTAAGCGTAGAGGATCTTCCCGCCCGGACTGAGGTTAGGGGTGGTGAAAGTGAGGACGCCGATGATGCCAAAGGGTACTGCCGTCCAGAGGAGCCAGGGACGAAACTTGCCCCACCGGGTGTTGGTCCGATCCGCGATAACGCCCATTACCAGGTTGAAAACTGCGGCGCCCAGCCCCACCACCAAAAAGAGGGTTCCGGCCGCCGCCGCCGTCAGCCCGAAGGTATCGGCATAGAAGCTCAGTTGGAGGGCAATCATGGTTTGAAAAATGAAGTTCGCGGCCATGTCCCCAAGGCCGTAGCCAACCTTCTCTTTTATCGAAAGCTTCTGCGTCATACTCGCCTCTTCTCTTGCCGCGCCTGTGGGCGGCTGCTCATGCTGCTGTTCGGTATCAGCCTTTTACTTGCAAAACCACCTTCTGTAAATCGCGTTCCCGCGAGGAGTTTCCGACCATGACCTCAAACTCCCCCGGCTCGACGACGAACTTCATGTTGATATCGTAAAAAGCGAGCAAATCCGGAGTGATATCCAGCGCGACGGTCTTCGTCTCCCCCGGCTGCAAGCAGACCTTCTTAAAGCCCTTGAGCTCCTTGATCGGGCGCGTCACAGAGCTGACTAGGTCGCGGATGTACATCTGGACGACTTCCGTGCCGGCACGCTTGCCGGTGTTCGTCACCTCCGCCATCACGCGCGTGGCTTGGCTGCGGCGGATGCTCTTTTTGGCAAGCCGAACGTTCTTGATCTCAAAGGTGGTGTAGCTCAAGCCGTAGCCGAAGGCGTACAGCGGCGACACATCGTCGAACAAATAGCCCCGGCGCGCTGAGGGCTTATAGTTGTAGAAGACCGGCAAATGGCCGGCGGAGCGCGCTATGGTGATCGGCAGCTTGCCGCCGGGATTGTAATCGCCGAACAGGACGTCGGCCACGGCGTGACCGGTTTCCTGACCGAGATACCAGCACTCGAGAATCGCCGGAACGTTCTGGCTGACGTAGTTGATCGAAAGCGGCCGTCCGTTGAAGAGAAGCACGATGACGGGCTTGCCCAGCGCCAGCATCGCCTTGACCAGTTCCTCCTGCCGGCCGACGAGATCGAGACTCGTGCGGTCACCCATGTGGTTCAAACCCCAGGCCTCGCGGGAGGTTTGCTCGTTGCCGCCCAACGCCAGAACAATGACGTCCGTCTGCTTGGCCGCCTCCACGGCTTCGGCAATCTGCTTGCGATCCTCAACGGGGTCGCTGGGAACAACTTCATCCTGGTTCCACGTGCCGCCGATCGTAATCTTGCATCCTTCGCTGTAGACCACTTTGGCCCGTCCGCCGAGCTTGGCCTTGATGCCTTCGAAAATGGTGACTTCATGCTTCGGCACACCACTGTAACCGCCCAGCAAGGTGCGGTGAGCGTTCGGTCCGATGACAGCGATCGTCCCGACGCGGCCGGGATCCAGCGGGAGGAGCGCATTTTCGTTCTTGAGCAAGGTGATGGCTTCACGCGCCGCCTCGAGCGCCAATTTGCGGTGCGCTTCGCAACCGACCACGCGCGCAGCTTCGTCCGGATCCACGTAGGGGTCATCGAATAATCCCAGCTTGAACTTCCACAACAGCATGGGGGCGACGAGTTCATCGAGTTGGGACTCTTTCAACACGCGCTTGCGAACCAGCTCAGCCAAGTGCAGGTAGCAATCCGGATCGGGCAATTCTATGTTCACTCCGGCCTTTACCGCGAGCGCGCACGACTCCTTCTTGTCCTTGGCCACGAAATGGCCGTGCGTGTCGGGGCGGTAACCTAGCTCCCAAATCGCGAAGTAATCCGATACGACGTATCCTCTGAATCCCCACTCTTTCCGGAGAACGTCGCGGAGCAGCCATGTGTTGGCGTGAGAAGGCACCCCGTCAAGCTCATTGTAGGAGGCCATCACGCTGATCGCGCCGGCCTGGTGTAGCGCCTGCTTGAAGGGATACAGAAACGTCTCGCGCAGAACGCGCATCGAGACGTTCGCGGGGGCGCAGTTCATGCCTGATTCCGGCTGGCCATGTCCAGCCAGGTGCTTGAGCGTGGCGATGATGTGTTTCTTATCCCGGAAAGTCGCGTCACCCTGAAAACCCCGCACGGCGGCAATGCCCATCCGCGACACGAGGTAGGGGTCTTCACCGTAGGTTTCCTCCACCCGGCCCCAGCGCGGCTCACGTGCGACATCCACCACGGGGGTCAGCGCCTGGTGCGCCCCTCGCAGCCGCGCTTCATGAGCGGTGACGGTGAAGATCGATTCCACGAGTTCAGGATTGAAGGTCCCGGAAAGCGCAATCGGTTGCGGAAAGCTCGTGCCCTCAATCGCCGCGTGACCGTGCAGGCATTCCTCGTGGAAAATCACGGGAATCCCCAGACGCATGTTTTCCAGGAAGAACTTCTGGATCGCGTTGGTGAGTACCGCATTGCCGTGCGCGGTTTTGCCGGAGCCCGCATCGCTGGGGCGGCCAACCTGCCCGGGTGCGTGTCCCGCTTGGAAGGCAGATTGGGCTTTCTGGAAGTCGAAGTCTCCGTTCGCATCCACGAGCTTCTCGGCCTTTTCGCGCCAGACGCAGACCATCTGTGCGGCCTTCTCTTCCAACGTCATCCGAGACATGAGGTCTTGGGCGCGTTTCGCCGCCGGTAAAGCAGGATTCTGATAGGGCAACACCTTTGTGTTCGTTTGAACCTTCTTCATCTGCTCCTCCTCATCACCGACTGAATCCCACGACAAACACGACCGCTCCGCGCGGCAGGAGGCGTCCGTGTCGTCAGGCCACCGCGCTCTGCCGAAAGTGCACTGGAGAAACGCCTGCCGCGCGACGAAAGACGCGGTCAAAGGTTTTGATGGTTCCGAATCCTGCTGCTACGGCTACGCGATACGAGGGCAAGTCGGTCTCAAGAAGCAGCCTTTTGGCTCGCTCCAGCCGGCACTGTGTGATCGCTGAACTGATCGACCGACCGAGGACACGAGCGAAGCGCCTCTCGATCGTTCGCCGTGACACACCCGCTTGTTCGATAACGTGCGAGACGTCGATAGGTTGCCCGGCATGATCCTTGATGAATCGCAGCGCAGCGGCCACGCTGGGGTCATCGATTGCCATGACCTCACTCGACTGCCGGGTCACGACGTAGACCGGCTCGACCTCCACAACATGGTCCCCCTCCCGGTGGCCGGACATCAGGCTGTCGAGCAGCCTGGCGGCTTCGTACCCGGCCTTTTCAATATCCAAGGCGATGCTGGACAGAGGAGGACTGGACAGCTCGCACATCAACGCGTCATTGTCCAGACCGACCACGGCCACGTCGTCGGGCACGCCCAGTCCGGCGGCCGCACAAGCCTGGAGCACTTCGCGTCCACAAATATCGTTGCAGGCCATCAGGCCCACGGGTTTGGGCAGTGATTTGAGCCAATCCAGAAGAATCCTCTGCTCATGTTCCCAATCCTCGATCCAGTTTGGCAAATGCATCCAATTCCCTAACTCGATGCGGTGCGTATGGCACTCGAACCCCTGATCGTTCAAGCAGTGCGAGAAAACTTCTTCTCGGCATGAGGACCACGCGCAGCCGTGAAACCCGCAAAAGGCGAAATTGCGCAAACTCCGGTCCATCAGGTGGGTCGCTGCCATGCGCGCGATGGCCGCGGAGTTGGTGCGGATTTCGCCGAATTTGTCTCCGCGTTGCGGCAGGCGGAACTCGTCGAGCGAAGAGGCCACGAAGGGAAGCCCGGTGGCGCGAATTTGCTTCGCCATTTCCGGTGAGCGCATGCGGGCGATGATGCCCGTGCCGCTCCACGATTTCGCCTTGGGCAAGGACTGTTCGAGATGCCCGGGCGCAACATAGAGCGACCACGGCCCATGCAAACGAGAGTAACGCACAATGCCGCGAAGAAGTCCTCGCCCAAATTCCGTTGAGGTCTCGAGCAACAGGGCTACTTGGGGCATCCTGGCGATGGCACGGATTTTAGTCATGGCGTCTCCTCACGCAATGTTCGCGCCGCTTTGCAGTGGCGCAAATTAGGCCGCGTGACTGGTTTATAGCTCAAGGACTGTCGGCTTTCAAGCTGATTTTGACAAAAAGCTATGCCCATTTGTCGGTGACGCAAAATGTCCAACGAATTCCGCAAATTGGGGTCTAGACAAACCCGTCCTGCATCACTAGCATGACCATGGCGTCCGGCTAGTATCCATGCAGCTCCCTCAGCTGCGCGGAAAGGCAAGATGAGCGCCGAGGCCGCTGTACGATTCCGTCATACTCGAACCGGGTAGTCGGTTCGATTCCTTTTGCGTCGGGTCTGCACTGGTTCTCCTCTCGAGCGTTGGGTCACGGTGGAACGCGGATGGGTGACGAGGAGTCAAGTGCCCGCTTAGCTTGTCCCCTGTCTGCCACGTTAAGAGCCTTAAGGAGGGATTGGCTGAGGAAGGCTGTCGCTTCCGGCGCCGATCTGCGTCCTGAACCTAATCGAGCCGAACATAATCATCTGCTACCAGCAAAGCGGGACCTCCTGCTTTGCAACGCGTTCTGAGCTGTGGCTTGGGGCGCGCTTAACAACATTGAAATGCGCGGAGCCTGTGAATCTGCGTTATTCACGGGCCCAGGAGGATAACTATGAGACGTGCTTTAACAGCACTGGCAAGGAGCCTGGTTAGCGGTGAGAAGACCCACGGCGCCAGGCTTCTTGCTTTTTTTTGCCTCTTATTCGCTTTCTTCCCATTCCAGGCGGCAGCGCAGGAAGCCACCATCGTCGGAACTGTGACGGACCCGTCGAATGCCGCAGTTCCGAACGTGGCCATTAGCGTCACCAAAACCGAGACCGGCCAGGTGTGGCACGTTACTACGAACGCGACTGGAGATTATGTAGCCCCCGATCTTCCCATCGGCCATTATGTGGTTCGTGCGGAAGCGACGGGCTTCAAGGCGGGCGAGCAAAGAGACATTGCGCTCGCCGTCGCCGATCAAAGGCGCGTGGACTTCAAGCTAGAACTCGGCACCAGCCAACAGAGCATCACCGTGGAAGCAGCCCCCGTTGCTGTGCAAACGGATTCGGGCGCGCAAAGCTCGTTGATCAGCCAGCGCCAGATTACCGATCTCGCCATGAACGGGCGGAGTTTCTATAACCTGGCTGCCCTGATGCCAGGCGCTTCCAGTCTTCAGCCCGACTTTCAGGTCCCATCGTCGTCGGACGGTAACGCCAACATTAGTTTCAACGGCAACCGCATGGTCCACAACATCTGGCTGCTCGATGGTGGAGAAGATGCGGACCGCGGGGGCGGCGGCGGCATGAGCATCATGCCTTCCGAGGACGCTATCGCGGAGTTCAAGGCACTTACCGCGAACTACAGTGCCGACTACGGCCTTTCCTCGGCCGGCACTATGAGCATGGTTCTTAAGTCCGGCACCAACCAGTTCCATGCCACGGCGTGGGAATTCGACCGCAACGACGCCCTTAATGCCGTCAACGCCTTCCAAGTAAAAAAGACGGTGATGCGTTTCAATGTGTTTGGCTTCAACGTGGGCGGCCCGGTGGCTTTGCACGAAAGCGGCAACCACAAGACCTTCTTCTTTTACAACCAGGAGTGGCGCCGATACATTAAAGGTGGCTCGCTGAACGCGACTGTTCCTGATCCGAGCACGTTCGATGGTGCATTCCCTTCAACGTTTCCCGTGGCAAGCCTCCACGTACCCTGCACCAACCAAGTCAGCCCCACAATCGCCAGCCAGTTTGAAGCGGCGGGCCTGACCCTGAGCACTCCTGACACAAGCCCAAGCCCAAGCCCCAACGCTGGTGCCTGCAAGGTTATCGCGGGATCAACGAACCCGGCCGTCCTTCAGCCCTTCCCGGGCAACCAGATCCCCAGCACGTTGCTCAACAGCAACGCTCAACTTCTCATTAACTCGTCCAAGATTTTCCCCACCACGGGCCTGAGCCCGAACTCAGCTACGGTCGACTATTTCAAAGGCGGCGGCAACACGCCCACGGACGTTACAGAAGAGCTTGGCCGCATCGATCACCAGTTCAACGACAAGTTCTCCATCTTCGGCCACTGGGTTTCCGAGCAGTACCAAAATACGTACCTAACCACCATGTGGAGCGGCGATAACCTTCCTACCGTCGGCAACACGTACGGCAACCCCTCGTATAGCGCCGTGGCGCATGCGACCTACGCCATCAGCCCGACGCTGATCAACGAGACCGCGTTCAACTATAACGGCAACCGCATCCACATTCTTCCCACCGGGAATTACGCGGAACCTAGCGGGTGGGTGACCAGCCGGATATTTCCGGGCCCAAACGCCGACAGCCGCATCCCCCAGATCTCTCTGAGTGGCGTCACAGGAGCAAACTACAGCGGCAATTGGGTGCCGTGGAATAACGCCGCGAACGATTACCAGATTCGCGACGACATCTCCTGGGTGAAGGGAGCTCACCAGCTCAAGATGGGTGCTAGTTGGGCGCTTTACAAGAAAGTCCAGGATGTGTTCGCCGACACCCAGGGCTCTTTCGGCTTCAATGGCTTGTTCACCGGGAACGACATGGCCGACTTCCTGCTGGGTTTCGCCCAGTCGTATTCCGAGGCT
>Ga0326728_10010103_pt1 | contig 22273 bp, 21 predicted proteins | sample MB3enrmetagenome_FD_207602 | JGI IMG/M metagenome (GOLD analysis project Ga0326728, IMG submission 207602) | Lab enriched peat soil microbial communities from McLean, Ithaca, NY, United States - MB31MN | ecosystem: Environmental > Terrestrial > Soil > Wetlands > Peat | place: USA: New York... | reverse complement strand
GGGGTGGGCGCAACTGTGGCGCGCCGGGCGGGGGCCGGCCGCGAGTGTGGGGTGCCAGGGCCGCAACTGCGGGGCGCCAGGCGGGCCGGCCGCGAGTGTGGGGCGCCAGGCGGGCTGGCCGCAACTGTGGGGCGCCAGGCGGGCTGGCCGCAACTGCGGGGCGCCGGGCGGGGTGGGCGCAACCGCGAGGCGCCGGCCGGGGTGGCCGCGACTGGGGCGCGCCGGGCGGGGTGGCCGCAACTGCGGCGCCCCGGGCGGGGGCTTCACCGTTCTTGGGGGGATGCGGCGAACGCCGAGCCTGCGCGGCGGGCAAACCGCGCCGGAGACTCCGGTCAGGTTTCGGGTTGTGGCGCATGCCCGGGGCAAGGCGCCGCGAACGCTGTCACGGCTGACGGTTGCGGGGCGAACCTTTCGAGACAGCGGATGAGCGCGGCGGTGTCGATGGGTTTGGAGATGTATGCATCCATTCCGGCCTGCAGGAAGCGTTCGCAATCGCCGCGCATGGCGTGAGCGGTCATGGCAATGATGGGCAGGTGGCGGGTGCCGGAGCGCTCGCCCGCGCGAATGGCGGCGGTAGCCTGAATGCCATCCATCTCGGGCATCTGGACATCCATGAGGACTGCGTCCACCTCCGTCCGCTGCAAGACAGCCAGGGCCTCCTTGCCGTTGACGGCGGAGACCACCGAATGGCCCATCTTCTTCAGAATGTTGGTGAAGAGCCGGCGATTGACCTCGTTGTCCTCAACCAGCAGGACGTGGAGCGGCCGCAGGGGCTGCGGCGGCTCGGAGCCGGGGGCGGCGTCCTGGCCGCGGATGGGCGATGGGGCCGCGGTGGGCAGGTCGATGGCGAAGTGAAACGCGCTGCCCGGGCACATCTCTCCGCCCTCGCCGCGCCAGGGGCTTTCCACCGAGAGCGTTCCGCCCATGAGTGCGACCAGTCTGCGGGAGATCGCCAGGCCCAATCCGGTTCCGCCGTAGCGGCGGGTGGTGGACTTGTCGGCCTGTTCGAAGGCGGCGAAGATCAGGGCCTGTTTGCCGGCGGGAATGCCGATACCGGAATCGGCGACGGTGAAGCGCAGACGGACCCGCCCGCCCGCGGCCGGCTCGGCGGCGAGGCGGAGGGCGACCTCGCCCTGGGAAGTGAACTTGACGGCATTGCCGGCCAGGTTGAGGAGCACCTGGCGGAGGCGGCCGGCATCTCCCAGCAAGGCATCGGGGGCGGCGGGATCGATATCGGCGCGCAATCCGACATTCTTCCCGCGCGCCGCGACCGCCAGGATCTGCACCACCGCTTCGACGCTGGAACGCAGGCTGAACGGCTCTTCGACGAGTTCCAGTTTGCCGGCTTCCATGCGGGAGAAATCGAGAATATCGTTGAGGATGCCGAGCAGGCTCACGGCCGCGCTCTTGACGTCGGAGAGGTATCCGCGTTGCTCGGGGTCGAGCGGGGTGTCGAGCGCCAGATCGGTCAAGCCCACGATGGCGGTCATGGGGGTGCGGACTTCGTGGCTCATGTTGGCCACGAATTCCGAGCGGGCGGCGCTGGCGCGCTCCGCCACCAGTTTGGCGCCGCGCAGGCGAAGCGAGAGCCAGATCAGCGAGGCGAAGGCCGCCGCCAGAAGGGCGCTGGCCAGCGCCAGGTCCCGGTTCAGGCGGGTGGCGGAATCCAGGTACTCGAGCATCAGAGTCTCCTGGAAGGGATACGCGAACCAGCGCAGGTAGATGCCCATGAGAGCGCCGTCGCGGGCCATGTCGCCGATGCGGCCACGGATGGCGTTGGCGGCGCGAATGGCGCCCTCATCCCGCGGGTTGGCGCCAACGCCCGCTCCGTGGCGCACTCGCGTGGGGACGAGGTTGATTTCCCCGCAGCCTGCCAGGGCGTTGCGCACGACCGAATCCGGCAGGGTGTCGGCGGTTACGGCGGCGTCCACTTCGCCGGAGCAGGCGGCTTTCAAATTCGCGGACTCGCCGGGCTGGGAAACGAGAATGGAATTCGGGAACTGCGGCTTGATCACCTGCCCGGCGATGCCTCCGTTGTAGCCGATCTTCCTGCCCTTGGCCTGCTCCAGGGAGGTCATGCCGCGCGACTTGGGGCTGATCATCCAGTAATTGGGACGAATGTAAGGCCGGCTGATGTAGAAGGTGTCCCGCCTCGCCGGCAGGTCGGCGAGAAGCGGCCACAAGTCGACCCTGTGTGCGGCCATGGCGGCGTCGGGGCCTTCGGGGCGCAGCACCCATTGCAGAGAGATGCCCGCGCGGCGGGCGGCTTCGCGGACGGTATCGATGGTGGGACCGTAAGGCTGGCCGTCGGCCGACACCATCTGGCGGGGCGGAGAGCTTTGGAAGCCCATGCGGAATACGCGCGGCGGCGCAGCGGCCGGACGGCGCGCGAGGACCCAGCCGGCTGCTAGGACGGCGCAGAAGGCCAATACGATGGCTGCGCGGCGGTACACAGATACATATCGGCCATGGGGGGCGGTAACGTGAGGGGCCGGCGCGCCCGTTACGCGGCCAGTATCCCCAACCGCTTGCCCGCCTTCCGGAACGTTTCCAAAGCCCGGTCCAACTGCTCCCGGGTGTGGGTGGCGGCGACGATGGTACGCACTCGCGCCTGGCCCTTCGGGACGGTGGGGAAACCGATGCCGGTGGCCAGGACGCCACCATCGAACAGCGCGCGGGAGAGCTCGTGGGCCAGCCGGGCTTCGCCCACCATCACGGGTGTGATGGGAGTCTCGCTGTGGCCGGTGTCGAAGCCGGCGGAGACCAGACCCTGCTTGAAGTAGCGCGTGTTGGCCCACAGGGCTTGGATGCGTTCGGGCTCGCGCTCGAGCACGTCGAAGGCGGCCAGGCAGGCGGCCGCCACGGCGGGCGGGTGCGAGGTCGAAAACAGAAACGGGCGGGCGCTGCGGTACAGAAACTCGATCAGGTCGCGGCTGCCGCACACGTATCCGCCCAGCACGCCGATGGCTTTCGAGAGCGTGCCGACCTGAATGTGGACGCGGCCGTGGAGACCGAAACGATCGACGGTGCCGCGGCCGCACCGGCCCAGGACGCCGGAGGCGTGGGCATCGTCGACCATCATGATGGCGCCGTGGGCTTCGGCCATCTCGACCAGGCCGGGAAGCGGGGCGATGTCGCCGTCCATCGAGAAGACGCCGTCGGTGATGAGCAGCTTGCGGCCGCCGGCGCCCGCGAGTTCCGCCAGGATGCGCCCGGCGGCGGCCACGTCCTTGTGGGGGAAGCGGTGGATGGCAGCCTTCGAGAGGCGGCAGCCATCGATGATGCTGGCGTGGTTGAGTTCGTCGGAGACGATGTGGTCCTCGGGGCCGAGGATGGCGGCGACCGTGCCGGCGTTGGCGGCGAAGCCGGATTGGAAGACCACGCATGCCTCGACGTTCTTGAAGCTGGCGATGCGCCGCTCGAGCTCCAGGTGGAGGCTCATGGTGCCGGAGATGCTGCGCACGGCGCCCGAGCCGGCGCCGAACTTGCGGACGGCGTCGATGGCGGCTTCGCGGAGCCGGGGGTGGGTGGCGAGTCCCAGGTAGTTGTTGGAGGCGAGGTTGACCACCTGAACGCCATCGAAACGCGATTCGGCGGCGCACTCGGATTCGAGCACCCGCAACGGCTGCCAGGCGCCCTCCTGTTGCCATTGTGCGATCCGGTCGTGAAGAAACGAGAGAGGATTGGTCATGGGCGCCTCATCCCAGGGTGCGGTAGCCGCTGGCGTAAAAGACCAGCGGGGAGCCATCGGCGACGCGGGTGTGGAGCACGTGGCCCACCAGGATTTCGTGATCGCCACTGGGAGTGCGCTGGCTAACGGCGCATTCCAGGGTTGCCAGCGCGCCTTCGAGAAGGGGCGCTCCGGTTTTTCCGCGATGCCAGGGAACGCCGGCGAAACGGTCCAGGCCCTTGCGGGCGAAGCGCTCCGAGAGTTCCCGCTGGCCGGCGGCCAACACGTTGATTCCGAAGAACTCGGCGGCGCGGAAGGCGTCGATGACGGAAACACTCCGGCCCACGCAGAACAGCACCAGCGGCGGCGCCAGCGACACGGAAGCAAACGAGTTGACGGTCAGGCCGTGAGGCCGGCCGCGGGGATCGAGAACCGTGACCACGGTGACTCCGGTGGCGAAGCGCCCGCAGACGCGGCGGAATTCCTGGCTGGCGATGGGCGCCACACGCCCCCGGGACCCCGCGCTTGACATGAGATTAAATTCAATCTTATCATAAGGTTGACCGATAGCAAGATGCAGGGCGCCCTATCCCCGGGTGTGCAAGGAGGCAGTTTTGATCAAGCTCGATATCATCAACGAGGTCGTCAATCGCACCGGCATCACGAAAACCAAGGCGGAGATGGCGGTGGAGACCGTGTTTGAATCGATGAAGAAATCGCTGGAGCAGGGCGACCGTATCGAGTTGCGCGGCTTCGGCGTATTCAACGTGAAGCCGCGGAAGACCGGGATCGGGCGGAACCCGCGCACGGGGGCCGAGGTCTCGATTCCTCCCGGGAAAGCGGTGCGCTTCAAACCCGGCAAGGAACTGCAAGCGCTGCAATAGCGCCGCTTGCGGCGGTTCATCGTGTCATCCCCGGAATTCTCGCCCGCGCCCTACTCGTCCTACGCCGTAAGCGGCGGCAGCCTGGCCCGCCCGCTCGCGGGGGTGGCTCCGCGCGAGCGGTATTGGCTGCACATCCTGCTGTTCGCCCTCACCCTGTTTTCCACCACCATGGTGGGCGCGGCCATGCAGATGGACTTCGACCGCAACGTGGCGTTCGACCTGGAACGCAGCCTGGACATCTACGGGCTGGCGTGGAGCCACCCGGGGCTGCTCTGGCGGGGGCTGCCGTTTTCCATGACGCTGATGGGAATTCTGCTGGCCCACGAATCCGGGCACTACCTGGCGGCGTTGTTCCACGGGGTGAACGCGAGCCCGCCGTATTTCGTGCCTTCGCCGGGGTTGGGGACGTTCGGGGCCTTCATCCGCGTGCGCTCGCAGATCTATTCCAAGCGGGTGCTTTTCGACATCGGGATTTCGGGTCCGCTGGCGGGCTTCATCGTGCTGGTGCCGATGCTGGGGATCGGCCTGGCGTTCTCGAAGGTGATTCCGGGCATCGGGCACCAGGGGCCCATGCAGTTCGGCGTGCCGGGCTTGCAGTGGCTGCTGGAGCGGGCGATCTTTCCGGGGACGCATTCCGGGGACATCCTGTTGCATCCGGTGGGGCGCGCGGCGTGGGTGGGGATGTTCGCCACGGCCATGAATCTGCTGCCGGTGGGACAACTGGACGGCGGGCACATTCTGTATGCGTTTTTCCCGGACCACCACCGCACCATCTCGAAAGTGGCATGCGTCCTGATGCTGCCCCTGGGCCTGTGGTGGTGGCCATGGCTGTTCTGGGCCGTGGCGCTCTTCTGGTGGGGCCGCCGGCATCCAGCGGTGTTCGATGACGCCGCGCTGACTCCCGGCCGGCGAAAACTGGGCTGGATCGCGGTGGCCATGTTCGTGCTGTGCTTCATCTACTCGCCGGCATCCACCGGCGGTCTGTGAGCCGCGATGAGAATCACCGCCACCATCATAACGGCCAACGAGGAGCGCAACATCGCGCGGGCGGTGGAGAGCCTGCGGTGCTGCGACGAAATCCTGATTCTGGACAGCGGGTCGACGGACCGCACCGTGGAACTGGCCGGGAAACTGGGCGCGCGGGTGATCGAAGCGGGATGGCGGGGATTCGCGGGCCAGAAGAACTGGGCGGCGGAGCAGGCGTCGCACGAGTGGATTCTGTCGCTGGACGCCGACGAAGCCCTGACGGAATCGCTCGAGGCCGAGATTCTGGCGCTGAAGAAGACGGGCCCGCGCTGCGACGGATACACCATGCCGCGCATGGCCAACTACCTGGGCCGGTGGATTCTGCACTCCGGCTGGTATCCCGACCGCAAAGTCCGGCTGTACCGCCGCTCGAAGGCCAAGTGGGTGGGCGATTTCGTGCACGAGAGCGTCCAGGTGGACGGCAAGGTGGGCCACCTGGAGGGCAACATCCTGCACTTCACCTGCGAATCGCTTTCCGAGCACGTGAAGACCATGGACCGCTACACCACGCTGGCGGCGCAGGAACTGGTGGCGCGCAAGGAGACGGTCCCCCTGGCGCGGCTGCTGTGCCACCCGCCGTGGATGTTCGTGAAGAGTTACTTCCTTCAGCGGGGATTTCAGGACGGAATGGAAGGGCTGATGATCGCCTACATGGCGGCGTTCTATACCTTTCTGAAGTATTCGAAAACGAGAAACATGAGCTGATGCGGATTCTTCACCTGGATACCGGCAAGGAAATGCGCGGAGGCCAGTGGCAGGCCCTCCGGTTGATGGAACGGCTGGAGGCGGCCGGCGTGGAATCGACGCTGCTGGCCCGCCAGGGGGGGCCGTTGCTGGAAGCGGCGCGCCAGCGGGGGCTGCGGGCGGAGGCGCTGGGTTGGGCGCCGCTGGCGGCGTTGGCGCGGAAACACGACCTGGTGCATGCGCACGGCGCGCGGGCGCACGCCATGGCGGCCACGGTGGCCGCCCGCGCGCCGCTGGTGGTCTCGCGGCGGGTGGCATTTGGCCTCCGCGGGGGGATTTTCTCGCGCTGGAAATACCGGCGGGCGCGCCGGTACCTGGCGGTGAGCGAACACGTCAAGCGGGTGCTGGTGGAGGGCGGCGTGGAAGCGGATCGGGTGAGTGTGGTGTACGACGGAGTGCCGCTGCTCCCGCCGGCCGAGGGCACGCGGGTGGTGACGCCGGACGATGGCGGCGATCCGCTGAAAGGCGCGGCGCTGGCCATCGAGGCGGGGCGGCGGGCGGGCGTCGCCGTCGAGGTCTCGACCCGCCTGGAAGAGGATCTCCGCACCACCGGCATCTTCGTCTACCTCACGCGCAGCGAGGGTCTGGGAAGCGGGGCGCTGCTGGCCATGTCGGCGGCGGCGGCGGTGGTGGCGAGCGACGTGGGAGGGCTGCGCGAGCTCATCGAACACCGCGTCAATGGAATGCTGGTGGAGAATACGCCCGATGCCGTCGCGGAGGCGATCCGCGAACTGATCGAACATCCCGAATCCGCGCGCGGCCTCGGCCTGGTGGCGCGGCGAAGGGTGAGCGAGCGTTTCACCGTGGACCGGATGGTCCTCGAGACTCTGGAAGTATACCGGCAGGTGCTCTCGTGATGGAAGATACGTTTGCCCGTGTGTGTGCCCTGGTTTTTGGACTGCTGGCCGGCAGTTTTCTCAACGTGTGCATTCACCGCTGGCCGCGCGGCCGGTCGGTGGTTAGGCCGCGGTCGCATTGCGTGCGCTGCCGTAAGTGGATTGCGTGGTACGACAACATTCCGCTGGTGAGCTACATCCTCCTGGGCGGGCGGTGCCGGCACTGCGGCCGGCGCATTTCGCTGCGCTATCCGGCGGTGGAGCTGCTGACGGGGTTGCTGTGGCTCCGGTTCGTATGGAAACTGGGCGCCACGCCGGAGGCGGCGAAGATGTGCGTGTTCGCCTCGATCCTGGTGGCGCTGGTGTTCTGCGATATGGAGAAGCGGCTGCTGCCGGACGAACTCACCAAGGGCGGAATGTGGCTGGGGTTCGCCTTCGCGCTGTTCGTGAAGGTGCCGGACATCATGGTGAACGACCTGATGCAGATCGCGCTGCTGGTGCTGCGGCGGCCCTTGGATCCGAACTTCGCCTTTAGCGGCAGGTTCGATTGGGTTGCGGAATCGGTCTTCGGAGCGGCGGCGCCGGCGCTGCTGCTGTGGGGCGGGGCGGCGGCGTGGGGCAAACTGCGCGGCAGGGAAATGCTGGGGTTCGGCGACGTGAAGCTGATTGCGATGGTGGGGAGCTTCATGGGAGCGACGGGGGCGATGATGACCATGTTGTTCGGGTCGAGCGCCGGGGCGGTGCTGGGGATGATCTACATCAAGGCGACGGGGAAGAAATTCTCGGAGTACGAGTTGCCGTTCGGGACGTTCCTGGGGCTGGCGGGGCTGGCGGTGGCGTTGCTGGGGCCGTGGTGGATGGTGGGCCGCTCGTAGACGGATTCGCCCAATGCCCAACGCCCCCGGTGCACACTGGACCCCGCCCGATGGCGGTGTATCCTGCATAATGGGTATTGAAGCTCTTCCAGGCTGGAGATATAATCGACACAGACGGGAATAGCACCTCTTGCACGTGGTGGTGCTATGGGAGTAAACCATGGGAAGCAACGGGAAGCCCGACCGGGGGCTGGTCCAATTCAATTCCGAAGAGTGTAAGGGCTGCGGTCTTTGCGTGGAGGCTTGCCCGCCCAAGGTCCTGCGCCTTTCGGGCCACCTCAATCACAGCGGATACCATCCCGCCGAGTACCTCGGGTCGGGATGCACCGGCTGCGGCATCTGCTTCTTCGCCTGCCCCGAGCCGGGCGGCATCGCGGTGTTGCGGCGGGTGGCGTGAGACGGGAGGCAACCATGGAAAAGCGACTGACCAAGGGCAATGAAGCCATCGTGAAGGCGGCGGTGCTGGCGGGCGCGCGGGCCTATTACGGGTACCCCATCACGCCGGCGAGCGAGATCGCCGAAGCCGCGGCGCTCTACTTTCCCAGGGCGGGCGGCGTGTTCATCCAGGCCGAAAGCGAAGTGGCCGCCATCAACATGGTGTACGGCAGCGCGTCGGCGGGCGTCCGGTGCCTGAGCGCGTCCAGCGGGCCGGGCATCAGCCTGATGCAGGAAGGCTTCAGCTACCTCTCGGGCGCGGAGCTGCCCTGCGTGGTGGCCGACATCATGCGCGCCGGCCCGGGTCTGGGCAACATTGCGCCGGAGCAGGGCGATTACCACCAGGTGGTCAAGGGCGGAGGGCACGGCAATTACCGGACGCTGGTCCTGGCGCCCGCCTCGGTTCAGGAGATGGCGGACCTCACCACCCTGGCCTTCGACCTGGCGGATCGCTACCGCAACCCGGTCGTGCTGCTGGCCGATGGAGCCACCGGCCAGATGATGGAGCCGGTCGAGTTCGCCGCGCCCCGCCCGGTGCCGGCCCCCGCCGAGTGGTGCGTGACGGGCACCCCGGAGACCCGCCACAACGTCATCAAATCCATCTTCCTGGAGCCGGAGCTGCAGGAGAAGTTCGTTCGCAAGCTGGAGGCCAAGTACCTGGAAGCCGAACGCACCGAGACGCGCGCCGAGTGCTGGCGCACGGACGATGCCGAGGTGGTGCTGATAGGCTACGGCATTGTTGGGCGGATTCTGAAAGCCGTGGTCGAAATGGCGCGCACCGCCGGCATCCGCGCCGGATTGCTGCGGCCCATTACGCTGTACCCGTTCCCGGTTGGTCAGATCCGTGCCGCCGCCCGCCATGCCAAGGCGTTTGTCGCGGTGGAGCTGAGCAACGGCCAGATGGTGGACGATGTCCGCCTGGCGCTGGGCGGAAGCCGGCCGGTGGAGTTCTTTGGACGCGTGGGCGGCATGGTCCCCACCGCCGAGGAGGTTCTGGAGTTCGTCGAGCGGAAACTCGGCGCGGTCGCCGGGGAGGTTCTGGTCCATGTCTAGCACCGCGGTTCCCGGGTTCACCGTCACGCACCAGCGATCCGGGCTGTTCTACGACCGTTTCGAACGCAAGGGCGAAGGGCAGCACCAGACGCATTACTGCCCGGGCTGCGGCCACGGCATCATCACCAAACTGCTGGCCCGCGCGCTGGAAGAGTTGGGAGTTCAGCAGCGCACCGTGCTGGTCAGCCCGGTGGGCTGCTCGGTATTCGGCTACTACTATTTCGACGTCGGCAACATCTCGGCGTCGCACGGCCGCGCCTCGGCGGTGGCCACGGGAGTGAAGCGCAGCCGCCCGGAGAGCATCGTGGTGGCCTACCAGGGGGATGGCGACCTGGCGGCCATCGGCACGGCCGAGATCGTGCATGCCGCCAACCGCGGCGAGCCCATCACGGTGATCTTCGTCAACAACGGCATCTATGGCATGACCGGCGGGCAGATGGCGCCCACCACGCCGCTGGGGAAGAAGAGCACTACGTCGCCGCTGGGACGCTCCGCTCTCAACGAGGGGTACCCGCTGCGCGTGTGCGAGCTTCTGTCCACGCTGGAGGCCCCGGTTTTTCTGGAGCGCGTGGGGCTGGGCAACAACAAGCAGATCATGCACGCCGCCAAGGCGATCCGGCGGGCGGTGGAGAACCAGGTGCGCGGTCTGGGCTTCTCGCTGGTGGAGGTGCTGTCTCCCTGCCCCACCATCTGGAAGCTGGACCCGGTGGAGGCCCAGCGTTTCGTACGCGAGGACATGGCCGCGACTTTCCCGCTGGGCAACGTGCGCGACCTGACGGCGTCGGCTACGCCGCGGCCCGCGCCGGCGCCCGCGCCGACACCCGAGGAACTGCCGGGGCTGCTCGGCCTGGTGGATGGCGCGGCCGCGGAGTCCACGAGACACGCCGATCGCAGCGGGACTGGCAGCCTGGATGTGCGGATTCGCGTGGCCGGTTTCGGAGGCCAGGGGGTTCTGATGCTGGGCGAAGTGCTGGCGCAGGCCGGCCTGGATTCCGGGTGCGAAGTCTCGTGGCTGCCGTCCTACGGGCCGGAGATGCGCTCGGGAACGTCCAACTGCAGCGTGCGCCTGGCGAGCCACCCGGTGGATTCGCCCATGGTATCGCGCCCCAACGTGCTGCTGGCGCTGAACGAGCCCTCGCTGCGCAAGTTCCTGCCGTCGGTGGAACCCGGCGGCACGGTGCTGTATAACGAGGACGTCTTCCCCGAGGACTGCGTCCGAGGCGACGTGCGCGGGGTAGCCTTGCCGTTCACCCGCATGGCCGACGGGCTGGGCGCCGCCAAAGCCGGCAACATCGCGATGCTGGGCGCGCTGATGGAGGCCACCGGTCTGCTGGACGATGAGGCCGTCAAGGGCGCGCTCCGCCGCCTGGTGAAGAGCCAGAAGTGGTACGACCTGGACATCGCCGCGCTGGAGTTGGGCCGCTCGGAAATGCGCAAGTGCGCCGTGCCGGTCAGCGAAGACTACCTCTGGGGTGTGTAAAAAGGAAAAAGGGGTCAGACGCCATTTTCTTGCGAGACCCCGGCTCGTCATCGCACTATGTGGTTGTGCCTCGCCGTCCACGCGTCGTTTTTCCGGGCGTAGCCCATCATGTCACCCAGCGCGGCAACGACCGCCAGGCGGTGTTCCACTCGAGCGGCGACCGGCGTCTCTACCTGGACCTTCTCAGGCGCCATGCGGCGCATTCCGGCGTGCGTATCCTGGGCTACTGTTTGATGACCAACCACGTCCACATCGTGGCGGTGCCCGAGCGTGAGAAGTCGCTGGCCCAGTGCCTGGCGCGGGCCCACTCCGAGTACGCCCTGGCGCTCAACCGCGCCGAAGGCCGCTGCGGCCACCTCTGGCAAAACCGCTTTTACTCCTGCCCGTTGGACGAGCGGCATCTCATCACCGCTCTGCTCTACATCGACCTGAATCCGGTGCGGGGCGGCCTGATCGCGACCCCATGGGACTGGCCCTGGTCGAGCGCGCGCGCCCACTCCGTCGAACTGGCGGGCGACGCGGTGTTGGACTGCGACTGGGCGGCTTATTGCCGCTTCTGGAACTACCGCGAGTGGCAGGATCTGCTGCTGTCTGGAATGGCCGACGGCGAATCGAGCGCGGTTCGTGAAGCGACGCGAACGGGCGTGCCGCTCGGCTCGCCGGAATTCGTGGTGGGGCTGGAGAGGCAGGTGGGGCGCAGGCTGCGGTTACTCCCGCGGGGCCGGCCCAAGATTCACGAAAAAGGCGTCTGACCCCTTTTTCGCCCGCCGCCAGGAGCCCCTCAACCCCCTGCTACAATTAACTCTCACACCCATGCTCGAAGATTCCCTGCGAGAACTGGAATCCCGTTCGCTGGCCAGCATTGCCGCCGCGCGGAGCGCCGAGGAACTGGAGGCCGTCCGCGTCGAGGCCCTCGGACGCAAGGGCGCGCTCGCTCAAGCCGGCAAGGACATGGGCAAACTGGCGCCCGAAGAACGCAAACGCGCCGGTATGCTCCTCAACGGCGTCAAACGGAAATTGGAAAGCGCCCTCGAGGCCCGGCAGCGGGAGTTCGGCGATGCGGCCCTGCGGGCGCGCCTGGACGCGGAATGGCTGGACCTCACGCTGCCGCCGCCCCCGCCGCGCCGCGGCCATCCGCACCCCATCACGCGCATCCAGCGGGAGCTTGAAGACGTGTTCGCGTCCCTCGGATTCGCCGTGCTGGACGGCCCCGAGGTGGAAACCGAGTACCACAATTTCGACGCCCTGAACATCCCGCGGGACCATCCCGCGCGCGACATGCAGGACACCTTCTGGCTGGACGGCGGCAACCTGCTGCGCACCCACACCTCGCCCGTGCAGGTGCGCGGCATGGAGCGGCTGGGGCCGCCGCTGCGCATGATCGCCCCCGGCCGCACCTTCCGCAACGAAAGCGTGGATGCCTGCCACGAGCACACCTTCTACCAACTGGAAGGCATGATGGTGGACCGCAACGTCTCGGTGGCGCACCTGCTGTATTTCATGAAGACGATGCTCACCGCCATTTTTGGGCGCGAGATTGCGGTGCGCCTGCGCCCCGGCTATTTCCCCTTCGTGGAACCGGGCTTCGAGCTCGATATCCAGTGCCTGATTTGCGGCGGCCCCGGCTGCGCGGTGTGCAAACAGAGCGGCTGGGTGGAACAGTTGGGCTGCGGCCTGGTGCACCCCAATGTGCTGCGCATGAGCGGCATCGACCCCGGCGAGTGGGGCGGCTTCGCCTTCGGACTGGGCCTGACCCGCCTGGCCATGATGCGCTACGGCATCGACGACATCCGCCACCTGCAAGGCGGCGACTTGCGATTTTTAGATCAGTTTTGAAACCGATCTCGAGGCACCCTTGAAGTTTTCCTACAACTGGATTCGCGAACTGGTGGATGGCCTGGATATCGCCCCCGGCCCCCTGGAACGGCTCATCACCATGAAGACCGCCGAGTGCGAGGGCATCGAAATCGCAGGCGAACTGCTGGATCGCGCCCGCGCGGCCCGCGTCGAAACCGTCGAGCGTATCGCCGGCACGCACCTGGTGGTGGCCACCGTCGACACCGGCTCCGGCGGCCGCCGAACGGTGGTCTGCGGCGCGCCTAATTGCCGCGCCGGAATGGTGACGGCCTGGGCTCCCATCGGCAGGAAGGTGGTGCACGGCGTCGAGAGCGACGGCATGCTGGCGTCGGCCGCGGAATTGGGGATCAACAAGGACCACTCCGGCATCATCGAGATCGACGCCCCCATCGGCGAGCCCGTCCCGGGGTGCGCCGCCGACAGCATCATCGAGATCGACAACAAGAGCATCACCCACCGGCCCGATCTGTGGGGCCATTTCGGCGTGGCCCGCGAAGTGGCCGCCATCGTCGGCGGCAAACTCAAGGACCCGGTCCGGCTCGAGTCGTTGCCGGCCGGCGAGGCCGCCATCGAAGTTCGGATCGAGGACCTGGACCTCTGCCCGCGGTACAGCGCCCTGGTCTTCGAAAACGTCACCGTGCAGCCATCGCCCTTCTGGCTGCAGGCGCGGCTCACGGCTATCGGCCTGAACCCCATCAACAACATCGTCGATATGACGAACCTGGTGATGGCCGAGATCGCCCAGCCGATGCACGCCTTCGACGCCGGCAAGTTGCGCGGCGACACCATCTTCATACGGCCCGCGAAGCCGGGCGAGCGGTTCCGCGCGCTCAACGGAGAGGAGTACACGCTGGACCCGTCCAACCTGGCGATTGCCGACGCCGGTGGCGCGATCGCCCTGGCGGGAGTGATCGGCGGCGCGGACAGCGCCATCTGCGAAACCACCACACGCGTGGTGCTGGAGAGCGCCTGTTTCCGGGCCTCGTCCATTCGCAAGACATCCCAGGCCATCAAGCTGCGCACGGACGCCTCGATACGCTTCGAGAAGGCGCAGGACCCCGCCAACACGGTCCGCGGCATTGCCCGCGCCATCGAGTTGTTGAAGTCGATCTCGCCCGGCATCCGCACGGTGGGCGGCGTGGCCGACCCGCGCCGCGAGCCCGTGCCGTCCGCGCCCATCGAACTGCCGCTCGATTGGCTGGCCCGCAAGCTGGGCCGCGCCGTCTCGGCGAAAGAGACCCGCCGCATCCTGGAGAGCCTGCAGTTCGGGGTCGCCGAGCCGCGTCCGGGCGTGTTCGCGGTGTCGGTGCCCTCCTGGCGCGCCACCAAGGACATCTCCGTCAAGGACGACCTGGTGGAGGAAGTCGGCCGCATGGTGGGTTACGATTCCATCACCCCGCAAGCGCCGCTGATTCCGGCGACGGTGCCGCCCGGCAACCCCGAGCGCCGCTTCCAGCACGAAGTGCGCGGCGTGCTGGTGGACCAGGGCTTCACCGAGGTCTATAACTACTCGTTCCTGAGCGAGGAAGCTGTGGCGGCCTTCGGTTTCGACCCCGCCGCGCACCTGCGCGTCTCGAACCCCATCGCCAGCGACCAGGCCCTGATGCGCGCCTCGCTGCTGCCCGGAATCCGCAAGAACGTGGTCGAAAACGCCAAGCACCGCGAGGCCTTCCGCCTGTTCGAAATCGGCCTGGAGATACATAAGTCCGAGGGCGGCGCGCTTCCCGGCGAGGTGCCGCACCTGGTGGCGGCGCTCTACGACCGCGCGGGCGACGGCGCCTCCGGCCTGTTCGAGGTCAAGCGCGTGGCCCTGTGTCTGATGCCCGGCGCGGAGGCGCAACCGGTGGCTGCCCGGCCCTTCGAGCACCCCGCGCGCTCCGCGGAACTGTGGTGGCGCGGCCAGGTGGTGGGCCGTATGTTCGAGCTGCACCCCACACTGGTCGAGACCGGGCGCGCGGCCATTCTCGATCTGGATCTGCGCACGTTGCGCTCGCTCTCGGCTTCCGAGATCAAGTACACGCCGGTGCGCCGCTATCCCGCCAGCGCCTTCGACCTTTCGGTGATCGCCGGCGCGCGCGAGTTGGCCGGCAGGCTGGAAGCCGCCATCCGTGGCTTCGCCGGACAGCTTCTCGAGTCCATCGAGTTCCTGCGGCAGTACTCCGGACCGCCGCTCGAAGAGGGCCGGAAGAGCGTGTCGTTCCGCCTGACGGTGGGATCGGCGGACCGCACCCTGTCGTTGGACGAGGTGGGCGCCATCCGCGCGGCCATCATCGAAGGGATGCGCGGATTGGGGTACGAATTGCGGGTCTGATGCGCTATTTCCTGAACTGCCGGATGCCCGAGGTCCGCTCGATTCTGCTGGTGGAGAGCGGTGCGCGAAGCCTGGTGGAAGGGCTGCTCCCGCATCTGCGCGCCACCTGGGGGGGGAGGGCCCGCATCGACGTGGTCTCCTGCTTCCCGGGTCTGCCGCGGGGGTTCGAGGCGGAAACCACGCGAGTCTATCGCGTGAGCGACTACCGCGGCCGCGCCGCGCGCCGCGCGTTCTACCGCGAACTGACCGCCAACGGCTACTCCCACATGGGAGTGATCTGCTCGGGAGAGCCGCTGATGGCCAGGTGGAAGTGGGCGCTGGGCTGGCAGATTCCCGCCAAGGTATTCATCATCAACGAAAACGGCGATTACTTCTGGCTGGAGCGGACGCAATTCCGGATTCTCCGCAAGTTCGCATTGCAGCGCACCGGATTGGCGGGCGCCGGCGCGGTCCGCATGCTGGCGAGCGCCATCGCGTTTCCCTTCACGCTGCTCTATCTGCTGCTGTACGCCGGGGTGCAGCATACGCGCCGGGCGCTGCGGGGCGGGGGGAACGCCGAGTTGGGCCGCCGATGAACGCGGCAGAGAACCCCAAGGCGCAGCCACGACGCCGGGCAGGGAGCCGGACTGCCCCGGCGAGGAGAGGCTGCGGCCGGAGGGCGGAGACAAGCGCGGTTGCGGTTGTGGACGAACCGTGTGTGTGCGGCTAAGCTGGTGATTTGACGACCCCAGCGCAATATGTCCACGGCTACTCGGCGCGCGAAGCGGAGCGGCTGGCCGACCAGGCCGGCACGCTCGCCGGACTGCTTCACCATGACACGGCGTATCCACCGGGGAGCCTGGTGCTCGAGTGCGGTTGCGGCACGGGGGCGCAGACCGCGATTCTGGCTTCGCGGAGCCCGGAGGCGCGGATCGTCTCCGTGGACATCTCGGCGGAGTCGCTGGAACAGGCCCGTGCGCGAGTGGAGGCGGCGGGGCACCGGAACGTCGAGTTCGGGATGGCGAACCTGTTCGATCTGCCTTTCGACGACGACCAGTTCGACCACGTCTTCCTGTGCTTCGTGCTGGAACACGTCGAGGCTCCGGCGGCGGCTCTCCACGCCCTGAAGAGGGTTCTGCGCCGCGGCGGGACGATCACCGCGGTGGAGGGCGATCACGGCTCGTGGTACTGCCACCCGCGGAGCGAGGAGGCCTCACGGGCCGTGCAGTGCCTGGTGGACGTGCAGGCGCGGATGGGCGGCGACGCGCTGGTGGGCCGGCGGCTGTATCCGCTGCTGGCGGAGGCCGGATTCCGGGACGCGCGGGTCAGCCCGCGGATGGTGTACGTGGACAGCAGCCGGCCGGAGCTGGTGGAGGGCTTCTCGAAGAACACCTTCATCGCCATGGTGGAAGGCGTCCGCGAGCAGGCGCTCTCGCTGGGGTTGATCGATCCAGGCACCTGGGCGAAAGGGATCGCGGATCTATACCGCGCGACGGAGCCCGACGGGACCTTCTGCTACACGTTCTTCAAGGGCGTAGCCGCGCGATAGACCGGAACCGGGGGATTGAAACCGGGGTGGGCGGCTGCGCGTCGCTTTTGCTCGATTCGCTAGATCCCGCCGGTCAAGACTTCGCTCGACATCCAGGGGCAAACCGTCGAGATCGCGGTGTGGGGAACGGTGCCGGCCCTGCCCTCGGGGGTTTTCCGCCTGGCGATGACCGCGGACCTGGGCAACTTCCAGGAGAACCTGACACCGGTGCTGGCGGCTCGACTGAACCGCTCGGACCGCCGCGGGGAGCGGCTGACGGTGGAGCGAGCCGTGCTGGCGCCAGCGGAGCCATCGGGCGCGCTGAGGGCGTATGTGCACTACGAGCGTTTCGCCTGCGCCAAGGCGTTCGGCAAGGAAGTGGTGAAGCGGCCAAGAAGCTGGGCCGCCGATGGGCGCCCATGCCGCTCGCGAACCCGATCCGGGACCATCTTCCGGCGGCGATGGAGCGAGGGCAGGGGGAGTTGGATTGGTCGAGCGTCGTCAAAGTGGCGGCACGGCGGGCCGGGATGGGGTAGACCCCAGGCTGGCCGCCGGCAATTGCGCCGGGGGGTGTGGGGTGCGAGAACGCTGGTGGCCGATGGGCGGTCCCATACGTTTCGCCGCACGCGGCGCGCGGGAATCTGGTACTCTCGGGTCACTATGTCGGAGATCAATGGAGACAAAGCGCGGTTTCATCGCCAACGGAAGGGCAGGCTTGCCCGGCGCGAACGCAACCAGGCGCTGCGGAAGAAGATAGCGGTCCGGGGCGCGGCCCGGCCGAGCGGCCGCGACCTGTAGCGCATCCGGCGCGGCGGCGGAATGCGGAACACCTGAAACCCGGACCTGAACCCGCTCATCTATCAGGTTGAAGTAGAATATCAAGGATAGGGGCAGGCGACCGGTGAGATTTCTTGCGCTCACAGCAGGGATGGCGTGCGCCGTATGGGCCGCGAACCCGCGTTTTGACGAGGCGCGCAGGCTGTACGACGCCACGGAGTTTCGACAGTCGCTGCACGTGCTAAGTGCGATTCCCGACAAGAATGCCGAAGTACAAGAGCTGACGGGGCGGAACCACTACATGCTGGGGGACTTCAAGAGGGCCTCGGAAGCGCTGGAGCAGGCGTTCCAGGCGCAGCCCTCGAACGCGGATTACGCGCTGTGGCTGGGGCGGGCCTACGGCCGGCGGGCGGAAACGTCCGGGCCGTTCACGGCCGCCGGGTGGGCGTCGAAGGCGCGGCAGTGTTTCGAGAAAGCCGCGCGCCTGAATCCGAGGAACGTGGATGCGCTGAGCGACCTGTTCGAATACTATCTGGAAGCTCCGGGCATTCTGGGCGGGGGGCTGGACAAGGCGCAGGCCGTGGCGGGGCAGATGGCACACCTGGACGCCAGCGAAGGCTACTGGGCGATGTACAAGCTGGCGGAGCGGAGCAAGGACTACTCCCGGGCGGAAGAGCAATTGCGGCGGGCCATCGAGGCGGCGCCGCGGTCCATCGGGAAGTTCATCGATCTGGCCCGTTTCCTGACCAAGGAAGGCCGCTACCAGGAAGCCGAGCAGAGTTTCGAGAGGGCCGAGAAGATCGCCGGGAACTCTCCCCGGCTGATGTACGCGAGGGCGGATCTGTACATCCGGACGGGGCGCAACCTGGAGACGGCCAAGGCGCTGCTGGAGCGGTATCTCGACGCCACTCTGACGCCCGAAGATCCGCCGCGCGCGGAGGCCGTCAAGCTGCTGCGCAAGGTGAGGGGCGGGTAAGCCGCGCATGTTCCTCGGCGAAGCCGTCCGATTCAGCGCCCAGGCGCTGCGAGCCAACCCGCTGCGGTCGCTGCTCACGGGACTGGGCATGACGATCGGCACGGCGTCGGTGATCCTGGTGGTGACGGTCTCGCTCACCAGCCGGGATTACATCCTGGAGCAGATCGAGGGCGTCGGATCGAACATCGTCTTCGCGTACTGCGTATCGGGAAGTCCCAACGCGGTGACGGCCGAGGGCGACTTCATCAAGATGGAAGACGTGGAGGCTGTGCGGCGGACGCTCGAGGCGGACATCGTGGCCGCCACCGGGGTGATGACCGGCTACGACGACATCCCGATCGGCGGCAAGCTGCAGAACGTGAAGGTCAACGGCACGGACCAGGATTACCAGCAGGTGCGGAACATGATCGTCAGCTCCGGCCGCTTCCTGGACGCGAGCGACGTGACGGGCCGGGAGAAGGTGGCGCTCCTGACCGACCACCTGGCGGAGCGGATGTACGGCACGCGGAACGCGGCTCCCGGCCAGACGGTCAGGTTGTTCGGCGTGCGGTTCGCCGTGATCGGGACGTTTCACGAACGGGTGGAGACGTTCGGGCAGTCGGAGGTGGAACGCGACACGATCGTCATCCCGATCACGGTGCTGCGATACTTCACGCCGGTGGAGAGGATCGACCCGATGTACGTGCAGGTGCGGAGCCCGGAGACGGTGGAGCGGACGGCGGCGCGGGTCGCGGAACTGCTGGAGAGCCGGCACCGTCCCGGCGCGCGGTTCCATGTGGACACGCTGACGGCCATCCTGGAGGCGGCCAAGAACATCGCGACGATCCTGTCGCTGGTGCTGGTCCTGGTTTCGGCGATCACGCTGGTGATCTCGGGAATCGGCATTATGAACATCATGCTGGTGACGGTGACGGAGCGGACGCGGGAAATCGGCGTGCGGATGGCGGTGGGAGCGTCGGCCAGGAAGATCCTCGTGCAGTTTCTGGCGGAGGCGATGATGATGAGCCTGTCGGGCGGGGCGCTGGGGATCGCGGTGGGCGTGGCGATTCCGCTGAGCGTGGGCGTGTTCGCGGACATCCGGATTCCGATTTCACCGGTGGCCATCGTGGTGGCGTTCGGGGTGTCGTGCCTGGTGGGGCTGGTGTTCGGGATTCTCCCGGCGAAGCGGGCGGCGCGGCTGAATCCGACCGAAGCGCTGCGGTACGAATAGGTGCGCCGATGAAGATCGTGGTGTTGGTGGGTTTGCCGGGGTCGGGGAAGTCCACGTACCTGGAGCGGATGGGCGCGGCGGGGCTGTCTTCGGACGCGATCCGCAGAATGCTGGCGGACGACGAAACCGACCAGACCATCCACGAGCGCGTGTTCCAGACCGTGCGGTACCTGCTGCGGCAGCGGCTGGAGATCGGACGCGCGGTCACCTACATAGACGCCACCAGCCTGAAGCCGGAGGAACGCAAGCCGTACATCGAGATGGGGAAATCGTACGGCTGCGAGATGGAGGCGGTGTTTTTCGACGTGCCGGTGGAGGTGTGCCGCGAGCGGAATGCGCGGCGCGCGCGGGTGGTGCCGGACGAGGCGTTGACGGCCATGGCCGCCAAGCTGATTCCACCGAGCGAGGCGGAGGGGTTCGACCGGGTGACGGTGGTGCGGTGAGCGCGCTATTTCCCGGCCGGCGGCGGAGGTGCGTCGGGGAGCTCGTCGAACTGGATCTCCGCGTCGGCGCTGAACAATTTGAATGGCTCGTACCGGTAGTGGTTCTCGGTGAGGATCGCGCCGTTCACCCGGTGGCGGTGAACCACCGATACGGGCGTCAGGAATCCGTGTTCGGACATCCGGTAGGCCACCGCCGCCTCGTCGCGGATCGTCTGCTTGTTGCCGTCGACGCTCTCGGCCCAGACCTGGATGGCGACCGGCAGGGAATCCGATTTGCGGACCAGCAGCCGCCCCGCCAGGGGAATACGCGTGAACTGCCGGCCATGGAACTGCAGCTCCCCGCCCGCCGGCGTCAACTGCTTCCAGAGTATCGAGCGGACGGTTTCGGAGCCGGCCTGGCGCTCCGGCTCCTCGTCGAACTGCATGTCGGCGATGCCGCGTTTGCCGAAGGCCAGCAGGATCAATCCGTAATCGGTGGCAATATCCACCAGGCCGTTGCGGGCGAAGTCCTCCAGCATACGCTTGCGGACGCGGTCGTCGGGCGAGTGGAGGCCTAGAGAAAGCGCGTGGCGGGCGCTGGCCTGCGAGCGGATGGCCTTGCCATCGACGGAAACCACCTGGCGAAACTCCACCAGATCGCGGGATTCGGACTCCTTGAGAACGCCCACGCTATACTCGGAGACGATCAACCTGGTTTGCAGCCGCGGCTGGGGCACCACGGCGGAATTCTGGCCAAGGCGAGGCTGAAAGCGGGAAGGCGGCATCCAACTGCGTTGTTCGAGCGTCTCCTGCGAGAGGGCCTTTACGATACTCTGCTGGAAAACGGCGGCTTCCTCGGAAATGCGTGCCAGGACGGGCGCCAGCGAGGCGGGTGGCTGGCTGGACTGGCCCTCGGGAGGTTGGGCCGGGGACTCGACACCCGCCGCCAGCCACAATACGGGAACGGCAGCAAGCCACATACGCACCCATTCATTGTACCCTAACACCCGTATTTGCAGGCGGTTAAGGGTGCGAGGCGAAAAATTCGACCATCTGGCGGCATTTTTTATCCCAGCCCCTTGCGCACCCGGCCACAAGTCTGGTATCCTGAACGAGTCGCCGATTTCGGGATCCTGAGGAATCGCCTGCTCCTGGGTTTTGTAACAGGCGGGTGACGATGGCAGAGCCGAGGGGGATCCCTTGCAAGGAATGGTAACAAAACTCCCATCGGGCCACCGATAGGGGCGGAATACGGCCTTCCTGTTTGGCTCTTTATAAAGTTCTAGGATTTACCGGCTGCGGCGGATCTTTGAGTTCGCGAGGCCGGGAAAGCTTCGAGGCCCGCAGCGGTTCCTGGTATCGAGATGCCAGGGGGTGCTGCGCAGATCTTTGACAATCTGGTTGGATGCAGTAAAGAAGAACTCGTCAGTAACTCTGAGTTAAACCGGGGCGATTATTCGACTCTACATGTTCAAATGAGAGTTTGATCCCGGCTCAGAATCAACGCTGGCGGCGCGCCTAACACATGCAAGTCGAGCGAGAAAGCCGGAGCAATCCGGCGAGTAAAGCGGCGTACGGGTGAGTAACACGTGGATCATCTACCTTCTAGTGGGGAATAACCCTGGGAAACCGGGGCTAATACCGCATAAGTCCGAGAGGAGAAAGCAGCGATGCGCTGGAAGCGGAGTCCGCGGCCGATTAGTTAGTTGGCAGGGTAAAAGCCTACCAAGGCGGAGATCGGTAGCCGGCCTGAGAGGGCACACGGCCACACTGGCACTGAAACACGGGCCAGACTCCTACGGGAGGCAGCAGTGGGGAATATTGCACAATGGGGGAAACCCTGATGCAGCGACGCCGCGTGAGCGATGAAGCCCTTTGGGGTGTAAAGCTCTTTCGGCAGGGAAGATTATGACGGTACCTGCAGAAGCAGCTGCGGCTAACTACGTGCCAGCAGCCGCGGTAATACGTAGGCAGCAAGCGTTGTTCGGAATTACTGGGCGTAAAGGGTGTGTAGGCGGTTGCTTAAGTTTGGTGTGAAATCTCCCGGCTCAACTGGGAGGGTGCGCCGAATACTGAGTGACTAGAGTGCGGGAGAGGAAAGTGGAATTCCTGGTGTAGCGGTGAAATGCGTAGATATCAGGAGGAACACCGGTGGTGTAGACGGCTTTCTGGACCGTAACTGACGCTGAGACACGAAAGCGTGGGTAGCA
>Ga0326728_10010102_pt1 | contig 22274 bp, 17 predicted proteins | sample MB3enrmetagenome_FD_207602 | JGI IMG/M metagenome (GOLD analysis project Ga0326728, IMG submission 207602) | Lab enriched peat soil microbial communities from McLean, Ithaca, NY, United States - MB31MN | ecosystem: Environmental > Terrestrial > Soil > Wetlands > Peat | place: USA: New York... | reverse complement strand
CTTTGCATTTTACACAATATCCTTCAGGCATAAAATCGTTGCGCACAGGGCGCTTCAGGCACTTCTGTGCAGTGGCGACAGTCTATTCGCCGTCTATTGCCACCGTCAACACGTAAAAGTCCTCTTTTTATGTAACTCCTTGCAACGCAACATATAATAAAGCAACTATGAAGGGGCCGCGGCGGCCTTGCGCAGCTCGGTTTTAAGGATTTTCCCGGTCGCATTGCGGGGCAGCGCCGGCATAAATACGATGTGCCGCGGCACTTTATAGTCCGCCAATTGCTTGCGCGCGAATTGCAACAGCGCCCCTTCCTGCAGATCAATCCCGTCCTGCGCCGCCACAAAGGCCAGGGGTTGTTCCCCTTTCCGTTCATCCGGCACGCCGATCACGGCGGCTTCTTTCACCCCGGGATACGAGTAGAGCACTTCCTCGATCTGGCGCGGATACACATTGATTCCGTTGACCAACAGCATGTCTTTTTTTCGGTCCGTGATGTAGAAATAACCGTCGGCATCCACATGGCCGATGTCGCCCGTCAGCAGCCAGCCCTGACGCATTGTTTTGGCCGTCTCCCCGGGCTGCTTCCAGTAACCCAGCATGACATTGCCGCCCCGCACGCAGATTTCGCCGGTCGCGCCCGCGGCCAGGATTTCACCCGAATCATTCTGCACGCAAACCTCCACGCCGGGAATCGGCACGCCAATGGAGCCGGCTTTCCAGGGGCCGTGTATCGGATTGAACGAAACCACCGGGCTGGCTTCACTCAGGCCGTAACCTTCCAACAAGGGAATGGGGAAGCGGGCGGTGAACTCCTTCAAGATCTCCGCCGGCAACGGCGCGGCGCCGCTGATGCACAGCCGCAGCGGCAAATTGACCGGAACGGACCCGTGGGTCAGCGCGCGGAAGAATTGCGGGACAGCCGGCAGCAGCGTGGCCCGGTGTTGCACGATTTCAGCCACGATGTTTTTTGGCGGATGCAGCGTTTTGATCAAAACGATCGAGCCGCCGATCAGCAGGGGCAGCAAGACGCCAACCGTCAGCATGAAGCTGTGAAACATCGGCAGCAGCACCACAATCCGGTCTTCCCCCACCGCTTCCAGCACGCGCCGGCAGCTTTCCACGTTGGCCAGCAAATTGCCGTGCGACAGCATCGCCCCTTTCGGATGGCCCGTCGTGCCGGAGGTGTAGATGATGACAGCCAGGTCGGATTCCGAACTGCGGCATTCCCGCCCCCCTTTCCCGGGCGCGCCAAGGCCGGCGAAGTTTTCCACGCCCAGCGCCCTTAACCCGGATCGGCCCGGGCGCAATCTCTTAACCCCCTCCCGCATCGTTTCATCCAGAATGATCACGTCGATCCCCGCGTCGGCCAGGATGAAACGGACTTCCGGCGGCTTGAGAAAATTGTTGATGGGAACGGCGACGGCGCCGGCTTGCAATATGCCGAAAAGGGCCGGCACAAATTCCGGGCGGTTTTTGAGCCAGAGGCCGACACGATCCCCCGCGCGCACGCCAAATTCCGAACGCAATCGGCGCGCCACCCAAAGCGACCGCGACCAGAGGTCTCCGTAGGAAAATTGCGAGCCGCCCCAAAACAGCGCGGTCTTGTCCGGGTCGCGTCGCGCGGAGTTTGCCAGGGCGCGGGCCAAATTCATGGCTCTAAAATGCGGCTTGCCGGGACGGAACTTCAAGGTTTAAAGTCGGACAACTTTGACCTAAAATTTGGGACTGTGATTGATTCGGACGGTAAATTGACGGAATTCCTGCCCGCGTTGCGCGCCGCGGACTGGCTGGCATTGGACACTGAAGCGGACAGCTTGCACGCCTACCCGGAAAAGCTTTGTCTCATTCAACTGAGCACCCTGCAGGGCGACCGCCTGATTGATCCGCTGGCGCGGCTGGATTTGCAGCCGCTCTGGCTGGAGCTTAAAAAACATCAATTGATCCTGCACGGGGCCGACTATGATTTGCGGCTGCTCCGCAAGAACCACGGTTTCGTGCCCAACCGGATTTTCGACACCATGCTGGCCAGCCGCCTGCTGGGCGAACGCGTCTTTGGATTGGGCGACCTGGTCAAGAAATACCTGGGCGTGGTCCTGGAAAAGGGATCCCAGAAGGCCGATTGGTCCAAACGCCCGCTCACCCCGCGCATGGAAGATTACGCCCGCCATGACACGCGCCATCTCAAGGCGCTGAGCGACATTCTGCGGGCACAGTTGCGCCACAAGCAGCGCCTGGCCTGGCTGGAGCAATCCTGCGACCGCCTCATCGCTGAATGCGCCATGCCCGCTTCGCCGGAACCGGACCTGGTGTGGCGTCTCAAAGGCAGCCACAAGCTGGCCCGCGCCGCGCTCGCGGTTTTGCGCGAGATTTGGCGCTGGCGCGAGCAGGAAGCGGTCGCGGCCAACAAGCCGCCTTACTTTGTGCTCAGCCATGAGGTGCTGGTGGATATCTCCGCGGCGGTCATCGATCATCGCCGGATTGACCACCTGCTGCCCCGTCATTTTTCCCCCCGCCGCAGGGATGGATTGAACGAGGCCATTCAAAAGGGTTTGGCGGTTTCGCCCGACAAGCATCCCGAGATACTTCGCTTCCATTCCCGACGCCACACCGAAACACAGCGCCAGCGCTTTGCCCAATTGGAACAGAGACGAAACAGCCGCGCGCTGGAATTGGATTTGGACCCGACGTTGATCGCCAGCCGCGCCACCCTCCTGGCCCTGGCCGAGGACTGGGACCGCCATCAAGGCGATCTGATGAACTGGCAGCGGGATTTATTGGCATCGTGAGGCCACGCGGATTACCCTTTTAAGAAGAAAGACTCCGAAAGCGCCGAAAGCGCCTTGTCACTTTCCGCTTCTCGGGTTACATTTACGGCGTGATTACTGTGGAAGAAATTGAACGCGCGGTTGAAAAACTGCCGCTGGAAGATTTCGTCAAGCTGGCCGCTTGGATCGATCAACACCGGGCGGACACCTCGAATCATTTGGCGGGTAATGGCGCAAAATCGAGCGCGGACTGGTTCAATACTTACATGGCCTGCCCGGGGTCATTTGAAATTCCACCTCGTAACAAGCAGTTTTACAAGCCCGGCAAATGAGCTGGCTCGTGGACACCGATGTGTTGAGCGAGCGCACCAGGGCCAGACCACCGCCGCGCCTCCACTCTACTCGACGTTAAAAACGGATCGTGTTTTGGGTGCTTGTCAAGAATACATACTTGACAACACGGCCCCTGACACGCGTTTTGACCAATGTTTGCAGGCATTTCGTGTTATAAAAAAAGTGGTCACCATGACCTGTACAATTTCCCCCTTTTGTGCCAGAATGCAGCCATGAGCACACTTTGTCGCGCCAAATGGAAGTGCCCGCCCGCCATAGCCCCAGCGGCGAAGGCGGGTCAGCGGAATGGGGACCCAGGACGCTCTCGGTTTTATTCCCTTGCCAATCATTCCCCTGCCTTAATCCCCAGCGCACCACTGGAGATTGGCGTCGAAGGCGGTCACAAAGGAGTTGGCAGAATTTCGGATAATCAGAAATATTTCGGAAATATTTCGGAAAAACAGCCCTTTTCCGAAAATATTTCGGATTTATTTTTTGGGAATGGACGCGGTGTGAGTCAAGGCCGGCCAAACTGGGTCAAACCGATGCTGCTGGCCAGGCTGGCGGGCAAATCGTGAGCAACCACCTTGCAATGAATGGCTTGCAAATAAACCGGTGCTTGGTCGCGTCAAGGTCAGTCAAAGTGGGTCAAACCGATTCGGCGTCGGCCAAAAGCGGCCTACAGCAGCATCGCCACGATGGCAGCCGAGAGCAGGTTCGCCATGGTGCCGGCCAGCATGGCCCGGAAACCGAGCCGGGCCAGATCATCCTTGCGCGAGGGCGCCAGCGCGCCGATGCCCCCGATCTGTATTCCAATGGAACTGAAGTTGGCGAAACCGCACAACGCATAGGTGGCAATGGTGAAGGATCGCGGATCGATCTGCGCCTTCAACTCTCCCAGTTGCCCGTAGGCAATCAGTTCGTTGCCCACCATGCGGATGCCGAGGAGCGACCCGATATGCGTCGCGTCCTTCCACGGAATGCCGATCAGCCACGCCACCGGGGCGAAGAGCCAGCCCAGGACGCTTTGCAAGCTGGCCGGGAACCAGACAATCGAACCATGCACCCACGCCATGATCCCGTTCAGCAGCGCAATGAGCGCCAGAAAGGCAATGAGCATCGCCGCGACATTCAGGGCCAGGCTCAGGCCGTCGCCGGTCCCGCGCGCAATCGCCCCGAGCAAGTTGCTGCGCTTGTCGTCCTCGCCCGCCACAATGTCCACCTTGCGGCCGCTGACCGGTGTTTCCGTTTCCGGCACCAGCGTCTTGGCAATCAGCAAAGTGCCCGGCGCGGTCATGATCACCGCGCCCAGCAGGTGTTTGGCCTCCACGCCCGTCGCGATGTAAGCAGCCATTATCCCGCCGCTGACGTGCGCCATCCCGGCGGTCATCACCGTCATCATTTCCGAGCGGGTGAGCCGGGAGAGAAACGGGCGGATGGTCAGGGGCGCTTCCGTTTGCCCCATGAAGATGCTCGCCGCGACGTTCAGCGATTCCGCTCCGCTGACCCCCATCAAGCGCGTCATCACCCAGGCCGCGGCTTTGATGATCACTTGCATGATGCCGAAGTGATAGAGCACCGCGAAAAACGCCGCCATAAAGATGATGGTGGGCAGGATGGCGAACGCAAAAACGAACCCGACCTTTCCGTCCGGCTGCGCCAGCGGCCCGAAGACAAACGACGCCCCGGCAAAGGCGTAATGGAGCAGTTCATTGACCTTCTCCCCCGCCGCCGCCATGATGTTCTTTCCCCAATCGAACTTCAGCACCAGGAAACCGAACAGCAGTTGCAAGCCCACGCCCCAGGCCACTATTTTCCACTTGACAGCTTTGCGGTTGCTTGAGAACGCATAGCAGCCGGCGAGGATGGCCAGAATTCCCAGTATGCTTGTGAATCTTTCCATGATGTTACGATCTTGCGCCTTCGATGACTTTCCTGACCAGTTGCCGGGGTTGACTCGCCGACTTTGGCCCGATGCGGCAGGCCTCTTTCAACAGCGCCAGGGCGCTGGAGAGTTTCGCGCTGTCATTGTAATGCACGGTGGCGATGCTTTCGCCGTTCTTGACGGCGTCGCCCGTCTTCTTATGCAGTTCAAGTCCCGCCGCGTGATCAATGACGTCGTCTTGTTTGTTGCGTCCTCCGCCCAGGACCAGACTGGCCAGCCCGATCTGTTCACACTGGATGGATTCGATGAAACCATCCGCCGACCCCTTGAATTCAGCCGTGTATTTCGCCGATGGCAGCCCGTCCGGCTGGCCGTCAAAGGAAGCGTCCGCTCCTTGCAGGCGGCACATTTGACAAAACTTCCGCAATGCCTTGCCGCTGGCGATCATCTCTTCGCCCAGCGACCTTCCCGCGGCCACACTCTCGGTGCGCCCGCCGAGATAAAACATCCAGGCCGCCAGTTCCAGGGAAAGGCAACGGAGGTCCTCGCTCATGGGCTGGCGGCCGCCGCGGAGAATCTCAAGGCCTTCGCGCGCTTCGAGGCTGTTGCCCACGGCGCGGCCCAATGGTTGATCCATGTCGGTGATGAGAGCGGCCATGCGTTTGCCCATGCGGTCGCCGGTATCGACCATCATTTTGGCCAGGTGTTCCGCCTCTTCCGGCTTCTTCATAAACGCCCCCGAACCCGTCTTGACGTCCAGCACCAACGCCTCAATGCCTTCGGCCAGTTTTTTGCTCATGATGCTGGCGCAGATCAGCGGCGGACTTTCAACCGTTCCCGTCACATCGCGCAACGCATACATCCTCTTGTCCGCCGGAACAATCTCCGCCGTCTGACCCGCCATGACGCAACCGCACGCGCCGAGGACCTTGATGAATTCCGCGGGGGACAGGTTGATGTTGAATCCCGGGATGGATTCCAGCTTGTCCAGCGTGCCGCCCGTGTGGCCCAGCCCGCGTCCGCTGATCATTGGCACGAGCAACCCCCCGGCCGCGGCCACCGGCGCCAGGATGAGCGACGTCTTGTCTCCCACCCCGCCGGTCGAATGCTTGTCAACTTTGGCCCCCGGCAACGCGCTCAAATCCATCACCCGGCCCGAACGCAACATCGCCCCGGTCAAGGCCGCCGTCTCCGCCTCCGTCATGCCGCGCAGCAACACGGCCATCATCCAGGCGGACATCTGATAATCGGGCACGTCGCCGCGGGTGAACGACTCAACCAGCGAAAAAATCTCCTGGCGGGTGTGTTCTCCGCCGTCGCGTTTTTTGCGTATCAAATCCACCGGCCGCATAACGAAGGGCGACACTATCACAAAACAAATCCGTCCACCAACAACTCGCGCATGGTCCGGCTGACGATGCCCTTGGCGCCCGGATACCAGACCACCGCATCGGGACCGAACTCCGCAATCACCTGCCGGCAAGCGCCGCAAGGCGAACACGGCACGCCGCGTCGATTCACCACCGCCACCGCCACGACCGCGGGTTTCCTGGCGCTGGCCGCGACGGCCGCAAAGAGGGCATTGCGTTCCGCGCAAATCGTCAGGCCGTAGGACGCATTCTCGACATTGCAACCCGTGAAGATGCGTCCGTCCTGGAGCAGCACCGCCGCCCCGACCTGGAATCTTGAGTATGGGGCGTAAGCGCATTTCATTGCGGCGCGCGCCCGTTTGAGCAATGTTTCGCGCATCAGCGCGGATGAGGCTGTATTTTTCATGTGTTCATTCAAAAGGGCCGCCAATTGCGGCCGGAGTTTTCGCCCAAACGAGTGTGAAGGCAAGCCGCCATTAAGCCCCGACATTCCCTGAGATGAAAAAAAGTCAATGACGTGCTGGACATGGCCTGGAGGGTATGGTAATCATTTGGCCCCGTTCACAAAACGAGCGGGTTCCCGGCGGGCCATGGCCCTGCGGATTTAACGAACAATGACGAATCAAATGAACTTGAAACAAACCGTTTTTTTAGTGATGGGGCTGTTGCCTCTTGCTGTCATCGCCCAAACCAACAAACCGCAACCCACAGCGCCGCCCCCCAAGTCGCCCGGCGCCATGATGCCGCCCGCCAAGCTGCCCGGCACCATCGAGATGTCGGCGAAGCCGCCTTCGGCGGAAATGCCGGAGAAAGGCAGGCTCAGCTATGCCATCGGAATGTACTTCGGCAACAACATTGCCAACGGCATCAAACGCGGAGAACTCAACGTTGACACCAATACCGTGCTCGATGCGATCAAAGATGTGCTCACTGGAAAACCCACGCGCCTGACACAGGCGGAACTCACCGAAGTCATGAACCAGCTCAGAGCGGCGATACAGGCCAAACAGAATGCGGAGGCTGAGCAAACCAAAGCCAGGAGCGAAGCTTTTCTGCTCCAGTTTGCCAGAGGCGCCGGAGTAACGACCCTCTCCAATGGCTTGGAATACAAGGTGATCAAAGAAGGCGACGGGGCCATGCCCAAGGAAAATGACACAGTGACCGTGGCTTATCGCGGCACTTTGAGCGACGGAACGGAATTTGACCACAATGACAATTTCACCACTCCGGTCAGGGGAAGGACCATTCAAGGATGGCAGAAGATATTACCTTTGATGAAAGTGGGTTCCAAGTGGCAGGTGGCCATTCCTTCGTCCCTGGGCTATGGACCCCGCGGCATGCCCCCGAAAATCCCGGCCAATTCAGCGCTTGTTTTTGACTTGGAATTGAAGTCCATCACACCAAAAGCCCCAACACTTCCGCCCATTACGGGCGCTCCGTCCGCCAGTGCCAGGCAAGCCGCCGTCGCGCAGACCACGCCGGTGGTGAGTGGGGAAATCATTAAAGTGCCCTCGGCGGACGATTTGAAAAAGGGCGCCAAAATCGAAGTCATCAAAGCCGGCCAAACCAACGTGGTGAACCCGCAGTAAAAGCCGACTGCCGCCCATTTTGATTTCCCAGGCCGCACATTGGTGCGGCCTTTTGCTCTGCTTTCTGCTTTCTGCTTTTCGTTTTCCCTGGCATCCTTAACGCATGATCGCCCGCGTCACCCTCGATCTGGCCTTGGGCAAGGAATTTGACTACCTCATTCCCGACGAAATGGAGGGGCTGGTGGAAGTCGGCACGCGGGTCAAAGTGCCTTTTGCCCGCCGCCAGGTGCTGGGTTGCGTGACAGCCCTGCCGGAGAGTTCGCCCCACCCCAATCTTCGCCCGCTCATTAAAGTCGTCGGGCGCCAATCGTTTGTCAGCTCGAAGATTCTGCAATTGGCCCGTTGGATGGGCGAGTATTATTGCTGCCCGCCGGAAATTGCGCTCAAAACCGTCTTGCCTGAAGCCGTGCGCAGAGAGAAGGAAGGCTGGCGCGAACAACTATCCGTGCGCGCCCTGCCCGCAGACGCTCCCGGGCCGAAACTGAGCAAACGCCAGGCGCAGGTCCTCGAAATCGTCCGCAAACGGGGCGCCTTGCCCCTCCAGGAATTATTGCAATCAGCCGACACCACCGCTCAAACATTGCGCCGGCTGGAAGACAAGGGGCTGATCGCCATCGCGCCGCAAATTTCCGAGCGCGATCCATACGGGCGCGAGACGATTTTGCCGACCCAATCACTGACCTTTAACCCGGATCAGCAGTATGCCTTTGAAGAAATCACCGCCGCGATGGAAACGGGTGGGACCGGCGGCGCGCCAGCCGCCGGGTCGCGCGTCTTCCTGCTGCACGGTGTGACGGGAAGCGGCAAGACGGAAGTTTATTTGCAGGCCATCGCCCGGAGCTTGCAACAGGGCAAGGGGGCGATTGTCCTGGTGCCGGAAATTTCCCTGACACCCCAGACGGTCGAGCGATTCAAAGCCCGTTTCAGTTCCGGCCCGCTGCAAACCTTGGTGGCGGTGTTGCACAGCCATTTGTCCGCGGGCGAGCGCCATGACGAATGGCACAAAATTCGACAGGGCCGCGCCCGCATCGTCATTGGTGCGCGTTCCGCCGTTTTTGCGCCCGTGGATCCTCTCGGCCTGATCATCGTGGACGAGGAGCACGAGCAGTCTTACAAGCAGGAGGAATCCCCCCGTTACCATGCCCGCGACGTCGCAGTGGTGCGCGCCCGGATGGAAAATGCGGTGGTGGTGCTGGGCTCGGCGACGCCCTCGATGGAAAGTTTTTACAATGTGGAGAAAGGCAAATACCGGCTCCTGGAAATGCCAATCCGCGCTGATCATAAAAAGATGCCCGTCGTGCGCGTGGTCGATATGCGCCAGGTGGCGCGCCACGAAAAGGGAACCCCCATCCTGTCCCCCGAGCTCAAGGAGGCCATTCTCAGCCGCCTGGACCGCAGGGAACAAACTCTCCTGTTTTTGAACCGGCGCGGCTTTGCCACCTCGTTGCAATGTCCTCTCTGCGGTTACGTGGCCCGGTGCCCCAATTGCAGCCTCTCGCTGACCTACCATCGGCAGGCCGGCCAGTTGCTCTGCCATATTTGCGGCCACCAGGCCATGGCGCCGGCCGTTTGCCCCGATCCGAAATGCCGCAACCCCGCCATTCGCTATGCCGGTTTGGGCACCGAAAAAGTCGAGGCCACCCTGGCCAAACTCTTTCCCCACGCCCGCATCCGGCGCATGGATTCGGACACCCTGAAGCGCAAGGAAGATTACCGCCGCATTCTCGGTGATTTCAGAACCGGGAAGATCGACTTGCTGGTCGGCACCCAAATGATCGCCAAAGGCCTGCACTTTCCCAACGTGACCCTGGTCGGGATTATTTACGCGGACTTGAGTTTGCACCTGCCGGACTTTCGCGCGGGAGAACGGACCTTTCAATTATTGACGCAGGTGGCGGGCCGGGCCGGACGGGGCGACGTGGAGGGGGAAGTTTTCGTCCAGGCCTTCACCCCCTTTCATCCGGCCATTCAATATGCCCGCCGCCATGATTTTGCCGGCTTTTACGAACAGGAAATTCATTTTCGCCGGCAACTCAATTATCCGCCGGTCAGCCGGATCGCTTTGCTCCTGCTCAAAGGGCGCAATGAGGAAAAGGTGAAATTCTCGGCGACCCATGTGAGGCAGCAAATCGAGAAATGGTCCGGGGCGTTTCCAGACATGATTTTGGCCGGGCCGGCCCCCGCCCCGCTGGCCCGCACCGAAAGCAAACACCGCTTTCACATCCTGTTGCGCACGCGGCAAATGAGCCGGTTAAGCCAAAGGCTGGCGGGATTGATCGCTTCCCTCACATTGCCCGACGAGGTTGCGATGAGCGTCGATATTGACCCCGTGAATCTGATGTAGCTCAGCGGTTGCCGCAGGCCATGGCACGACTGGCTGGCACGGAAAGCGTGAGCACGGAACCGGCGTCCTCAGAATGGTGCAATTCGACCGTGCCATCCAGGCAGAGCAGCCGGTCATGCACGGCAATGGCATCCAGCGCCTTTTCGGTTATCAGTTCCCTTGCAAGCCCGTTGTCATCGGCCCGCAAATGCAGGCGCACCTCCCCGTCCTTCTGCTCCAATTCAATCTCGACGCGCGCCACTCCCGGCACAAGGATATCCGTGACAATCTCGCGGCAGATTCCGAATAACTCGTTGGCCGCAAACGGCGGCAGGGAAACGTCCCCGTCTGGCGCGATGAAGGTGCAGCAGATATCGCCGGCCGAAGACTGCGCGAACCAGCGCAGAGCGGCGGCCAGCCCAAACTCATCGAGAATTCGAGGTTGCAATTCGTTGGTGATTTCCCGAACCGATTGCCCGAGTTCCATCACCAGGCTGGCCCAATCTTTGCACTTCGCGGCCCAATTCGCAGACGCGCTGTGTTCCGATGCCGCCAGCGATAATTGCAAAGCCAGCAGGGTCATCTTTTGGCTGATCTCATCGTGGATTCTGCGGGCCAGGCGTTTGTGCTGCCGCTGATTCAGCAACTGTTGCCGCGCCAAAAGCGCCCGAACTTCTATGTGTGACGTGTTTGTCATTTGACTTTGTCATCCGTCGCGATAATTCATTTGTTCCCGCCCAAAAGCCGCAGCCTGACTTTGCCAGACCGGGAAACTGGACAGCAACGCTTTGAGATAAAGCACTTTGAATGCCAAACGCACGCCGGGTAAACACGTTCAACAGCCCGGACGATTGGACGGGAGCGTCTCGATTGTCTGATCTTTGGATTTGCGTCCCAAAACAGTACGCAACTCCCCTTGAAACGGGCAACCAGGTCAGAACACCATGGAATCCAGCATGGACCGGTCCAGCGCCCGCCGGGCCATCAAGCTGTTTTAAGAGGAGAAGCCTTTCTGATCAATTTGGCGCCATTAGTCTTCAGGTAAGCCTGCACTGCGGCGATTCCTCCCAAACTAATCGGCACCCGCTTTTGGCTCTGAAAGAGGCGGTAGTGCGTAAGGGTCTTGCCCACTTCCATGATTTCGATGTGTTTATCTTCCATCTTCCAAAGTTGGCCTTTCGCCAAAGGCGGCGGTGCCGCTTTCTTAGCCTTCATATTTTTTGCTGTTGTCAGACGCTTTGCCACTGTGAGAAAAATTCTGTTATATCCACATTCTGAATCATCCGGTGCTTTGGGACCGCTTTTTTTGTTCGGCGACTGCCATTAAACCATTTCCCGCGGGAAAAATAAAGATAAATCTTCGTTTTTTAACGCGCAACGGCCCACCCCGCAGACCGGCCATCCCTGACCCCCGTCGCCCCCCCATTTCACTGAAGGACGGAGCCGGGCTTCTTGGGGAAAGGCAGAATCGCGGGAGGTGACTGGACCTGGCCTGGAGGCGAGGCCGGCGGTCGCTGCCGCTCGAAGATGTCGGGATTCTGGCTCACTATCTTTGTTTCCACAGGGTAGAATGCCCGGGGCGCGCTCATCCTTTCGTCCGGCGTTCTGTCATGCAAAGCGTCCGTTTGCCAGGTGTATCCGGGCGGGTTGACAGACAACGAGGAACTGCGCGGCTGGTCGTCCGCCGCACTGGAAAAGCGCGCCGATGAATTTCCATGACCGAGTTGCTCCTTGATCGCCTGCATTTGTGCGTAAGTCGGCATGGATTCATCCTGTGCCCCATGCGAATCAGGCAATCCCCGATGCAAAAAGCTGCCCGGCCATTTTGAGAGCTTTTGCGCCACTGTCTCTTCCGGCGGTGATCCATAACGGAACAAGCCGAGGGAGCCTGCCGAGTCTCCGTCCCAATTGGAAGAATGCCTGCCGTAAAGTCCATCGTTTTGGTAATCGATTCTTCCTGCTGTGCTTGCCGCCTCCAACAGCCCACGAAGGTGATCCCGGCTCGCGGCCTCATCGTTTCTCCTTTCGGAGACAAGACTTCCAGCATCCGGATTCCATCCTTCCGGCATGCTCCACGCGTTGGTTGCACCATTGATTGGCCGCTGCCTGGATTCCAAAATGTCGTAACGACTGTCTGCATTGGCATTGTCGTCCAGGTAGTCTGTGAAAGCTGAGTCCCTTGTCTTGACGTCCTTCTCTTCCGGGGTGGAGACGATCACGATCTCTGAAGCACCCTCCATGTCTCTCGGGACCATGTCTTCGGCCTGTATCGACCTCGGCATCTCGGATTTGGGCGGTTCCTTATCCTCGCGCACCACTTGGGGAACCTTCAGCGAAGCTCTCGGAGCAGAAAACTCAATCTTGTCACCGGCCCGGGCGGAAGGAGGCATGGCACAGGGCGACAGCACGCCCGCCGCAAGAGCCAGAACTGTCAAGGAATTTGAACGCCACACTGACATACTTCCTTTTTATATTATGGCCTGAATCTGGTCTGGCGTCAATTCTTTCCACATTTCTCAAAAGGACCGCGCACAACGTCTTCTCCTGGCGCTGCTGCAATCAGGATGCGTGGCTACGCCTTGGGCGCCATCTCGCGCTCGCGGTCTTCCATCGCTGCTTTGCGCGAAAGCCGCACCCGGCCTTTTTCATCAACACCCAGGCATTTGACCCAGACTTCATCGCCCAGTTTGACAATGTCCTCGGTCTGTTTGACACGGAAATTGGCCAGCTCGCTGATATGGACCAGGCCATCCTTGCCCGGGAGGAACTCCACGAACGCCCCAAACTCCTTGATCGTGACCACCTTGCCCCGGTAAAGCTTGCCGATCTCAGCCTCAGCCGTCATGCCTTCAATGGCGCCGCGCGCGATCTTCATGCCCTCCTCAGAGACGGAATAGATATTGACAGTGCCATCGTCTTCGATGTTGATTTCGCAACCGGACTCCTCAACCAGCCGCTTGATGTTCTTGCCGCCAGGCCCGATGAGCGCCCCGATCTTTTCAGGATTGATCTTCACCTGCACAATGCGCGGGGCGTATTTGCTCAGTTCCTTCCGCGGCTCGGCCAGCGTCCGGGCCATGATGCCCAGGATGGCCAGGCGGCCGACCCGGGCTTTCTCCAGGGCCTCGGCCATGACGCTGTGAGGCAAGCCGCGCAATTTCAAGTCAAGTTGAAATCCAGTGATGCCCTTTTCAGTGCCCGCGATTTTGCAATCCATGTCGCAGAAGGCGTCCTCCCAGCCGATGATGTCGGTCAGCAGTTTGTAACGGCCGATTTTGTCCATTTCATCATGCTCGGCGCAAATGCCGATGCTGATGCCGGCGACGGGCCGTATCATGGGCACTCCGGCATCCATCAACGCCAAAGTGCCGCCGCAAACTGTGGCCATCGAACTCGATCCGTTGGATTCCATGATCTCGCTCGTCACGCGAACGGCATAAGGATAAGTGGCCAGCGGCAGCATTGGTTCAATGGATCGTTCCGCCAATGCTCCGTGGCCGATTTCACGGCGGCCCGGTCCGCTGATGCGCCCCGTTTCACCCACCGAGTAGTTCGGAAAACTGTAATGCAGAATGAACTTCTTTTCCGTCTCTCCGCCGGTGTAGGAGTCAAATTCCTGGGCGTCCTCCGTCGTTCCCAAAGTCACCAGCGTCACGGCCTGCGTCTCGCCGCGGGAGAACAAGGCCGAACCATGCGCCCGGGGCAGCAAGCCGGCTTCGCAGATAATGGGCCGGATTTCGTCGAAGCCGCGGCCGTCCAGCCGCTTGTTTTCGTTCATGATCAAATGGCGCACCGTTTCCTTTTGGATGTAATAAAAGGCCTCGCGCAGCACGGATTCGGTCACTTTCTCCGCGCCAAATTTAGCCACCAGATCAGCGGCGACTTCATCGGTCAGCGCCTTGACGGCCGCCTCGCGTTCGAGTTTTTTATGGGTGAGCAAAGCCGGCACCATGCGTTCCCCCGCCTGTCGTTTGGCTTCGTGCAAAATGTCCTCCGGCACGATGCTCGTGGTGATTTCGCGCTTCTTTTTTCCGCCGCGCGCGGCCAACTCCTTTTGCGCCAGGATGAGCGGCTGGCAGCACTCGTGGCCAAATTGAAGCGCGGCCATGAAATCCGCTTCCGATATTTCGCGGGCGCTTCCTTCGAACATGACCACATCGGCGGTGTTGCCCACATAAACGAGGTCCATATCGCTTTCGGCCTGTTCGGAGTGGGTGGGGTTGGCCACAAATTTCCCCTGAACCCGGCCGATGCGCAACGCGCCCAGCGGGCCGTCCCAGGGGATGTCACTGACGGCCAGCGAAGCCGAAGCGCCGATGATGCTCAAGATGTCCGAATCATTTTCGCCATCCGCGCTCAGGAGGACGCTTTGCACCTGCACCTCGTTGAACCAGCCCTTCGGGAAAAGCGGGCGAATCGGCCGGTCGGTCAAACGGCTGGTCAGAATTTCCTTTTCCGTGGGACGGCCTTCGCGCTTGAAATAGCCCCCCGGAAATCTGCCCGCGGCCGCCGCCTTTTCGCGGTAATCAACGGTCAACGGAAAGAACTCCTGGCCTTCCTTGGCCTTGATGGCCGCCACTGACGCCACCAGGACGATTGTTTCACCCAGTTGCACCGTAACCGCGCCGTCGGCCTGCTTGGCCAGTTTGCCTGTCTCGATATGAATCTGTTTGCCCCCCACTTGAGCCGTTACTCGTTCTGCCATAATATATATCTCCTTCAAACCCGCCGACTTTGAGGAACTTCAATCAACCCCGGGCAACCGCGACTGAGCCGGTCCTGATTGAAATTTCCCAAGTCGGCGAAACATAATGCCGCGAATTTAATCCATTGCACTGGGCCGGTCGCGTTTCCGGGCCAATGAAACTCTTTGAACCATTCCATGGTCGGGATGATCTCCAGTTTCCCGGGAAAGAAGGGCGAAATCAATGCCGGAGCTTCAGTTTCTTTGTAACCGACTGATAGCGGAGCAAGTCGGTCTGATGCAGATAATCCAGCAGACGACGGCGTTGCCCAACCATTTTCAGCAAACCGCGCCGGGAGCTGTGGTCCTTGATGTTCTTCTGCAAATGCTCGGTCAGGTGGTTGATTCGCTCGGTCAAAAGGGCCACTTGCACGTCCGCGGAGCCTGTGTCCCGTTCGTGAAGCTGAAAACCCATTATCGTCTTTCCTTTTTCCATGTTTTTCTATTGATCAATTCTCTTATCAAAACAGTTTAGATTTGGACAAAGCGCCTGTAAAGCTCTTTTTTGGGCGCTTTCCGGCTCGTCATCCCCATCGTAATCATTATTCTTGCAGGACGCAAACGATGGATTCAGTGAAAGAAAGGCGATCTCAAAGACAGGCTCGCAATGCCGCCTCAAGCGCCGGAGATGTCATCGCGCCGGCGCGGGTGCTTGCCGAACTGGAAAAGCACATCCTCATCGATGGCTTTAAACTGGTGGCGGATCTGGAAAAAAGCCGCGGCTCCCGCCTGGTCGATGCGGTGTCCGGGCGCAGTCTGATTGATTTCTATTCGTTCTTCGCCTCGATGCCGGTGGGGTTCAACCATCCCTGTTTCGATTCGCCGCCGGTGCAGGCGGATTTGCTGGCCGGGGCCAGGGTCAAGGTCGCCAGTTCCGATGTTTATTCAGTGACTTTCGCGACGTTCGTGCAAACCTTTGCGCGCGTCATGGGAATCCCTCTGCTGAACCGGTATTTTTTCATCGAGGGCGGCGCCTTGGCGGTGGAAAATGCGCTCAAAGCCGCCATGGATTGGAAGGTGCGACAAAATCTCGCCGCCGGACGGGGCGAACGCGGCACGGAGATACTTCATTTCGCGGGCGCCTTTCACGGCCGCAGCGGCTACACCATGAGCCTGACCAATACCGATCCGCGCAAAACCGATTTGTTCGCCAAATTCCCCTGGCCGCGCGTCAGCAATCCTTTCATCGACTTTTCCCTGCCTGAAAAGGAGCGGTTGCAAAATGTCATCGAAAAGGAAAAGCAGGCCGAGGCGCAGATTCGCCACATCATCGCCGCGCGCGGCGTCGACATTGCCGCCATCATCATCGAGCCGGTGCAGGGAGAGGCCGGGGACAATCATTTCCGCGGCGAATGGCTCAAAACGCTGCGCCGCATTTGCGATGAAAGCGACATCCTTCTGATCTTCGACGAAGTGCAAACCGGCATGGGCATTTCCGGGAAAAATTGGTGCTGCGCGCACTTTGATGCTTTGCCGGATCTGCTGGCGTTCGGAAAGAAGGCGCAAGTCTGCGGGGTCATGGCAGGACCGAGGCTCGATGAAGTCAAGGACAACGTCTTCCGGCTGCCCGGCCGCATCAGTTCAACCTGGGGCGGCAACTTTTGCGATTTTGTCCGTTCGACGCATCTGTTGCGGATCATCGAAAAGGAAAAGCTGGTGGACAATGCGCGGGACAAGGGGGCTTGCCTTCTGGCGGAATTGCAAAAGCTCGCCGTCAGACATTCCGTCCTCAGCGCGGTGCGGGGACGCGGCCTGCTTCTGGCCTTCGACCTGCCCAACCGGGAACTGCGCGACCGCTTCTGGACCGGTTCCTACGAACTGGGCCTGCTGGTCTTGCGTGGCGGCGAACGCTCCATCCGCCTCCGCCCCGTGCTCGATTTGCAGGGTGGCGTCATGGATGAAGCCCTGGAAATAATCGATGCCCAGTGCCGCCGTCTGAGCCTGGCATGAAAACATCCCCCGCCGCCCTCTTCAAAAGACTCGGTTTGCGGCCGGAGAACGCCGGCGTTTTCTGCGGCGAATGGATTGGCAGCGGACCGGTCTTAAAAAGCGTTTCTCCCATTGACGGCAGGGAATTGGGGCGCGTGCATACGGCCGCCGCGTCCGATTACGAGCGGGCCGTCGAGCGGGCCGGCCAGGCGTTCCAAACCTGGCAAACCCTGCCGCCGCCAAAGCGCGGGGAAATCATCCGCCAGTTTGGCAACGCGTTGCGCGCGGCCAAAACCGATCTCGGAAGATTGCTCACGCTGGAAGCCGGAAAGATTTTGGCGGAAAGCGAAGGCGAAGTGCAGGAGATGATTGACATTTGCGACTTCGCAGTCGGCCTGTCCCGGCAACTCCATGGCTTGACCATTGCTTCCGAACGCCCGCAACACCGCATGATGGAGCAGTGGCATCCATTGGGAATCGTCGGCATCATCAGCGCCTTTAATTTCCCCGTCGCCGTCTGGGCCTGGAACAGCGTCCTGGCCGCCGTCTGCGGAGACGCCACGCTCTGGAAGCCGTCAAGCCGGACTCCCCTTTGCGCCATCGCCGCCATCAGGATCGCCGAACGCGTTTGCCGCGCCAACAGCATCGATCCGGCTGTTTTTAGTTTGACGATCGGCGGACGCGAAGCCGTCGGGGAAAAAATGGCCCGGGACTGGCGCATCCCGCTAGTTTCCGCGACCGGTTCAACCCGCATGGGCCGCGATGTCGGCCAAAAAGTCCAGCGCCGCCTGGGCCGCGTCCTGCTCGAGCTGGGTGGCAACAACGGCGTCATTGTCGCGCCTTCGGCCAATCTGGACCTGGCCGTCCGCGCCATTTTATTTGGCGCCGTCGGCACGGCCGGGCAGCGTTGCACAACCACCCGCCGCGTTTTCGTCCATCACTCCATCGAAGCGGACCTGACGCAACGGCTGGTCCAGGCCTACGCGCAAGTGCCGGTCGGCAACCCTTTGGACGCCGGAACGTTGATGGGCCCGCTGATCAATCCGGCTGCGGTGGACGCGATGCAGAAGGCCTTGCGGCGGCTGCGCGCGGAAGGCGGACAAATTCTTTACGGCGGCGATCTGCTGTTCGGGGAAAAATATCCGGGAGGCCGGTACGTGACGCCTTGTCTGGCCAAGGCGGGACCGCGTTTCAAAATCGTCGCGGAAGAGACCTTCGCGCCGATCCTTTACCTCATTCCCTACCGAAAAATGGAGGAAGCAATCGCCTGGCACAACGCGGTGCCGCAAGGATTGAGTTCGGCCATTTTCACCAATGATTTGCGCGAAGCGGAATACTTTCTTTCCAATTGCGGCAGCGACTGCGGCATCGCCAACGTCAACATTGGCACGAGCGGCGCGGAAATCGGCGGCGCCTTTGGCGGCGAGAAGGAAACCGGTGGCGGCCGGGAAAGCGGCAGCGACGCCTGGAAAAATTACATGTGGCGCCAGACTGTAACGATCAATTACTCTTCGGCCCTTCCCTTGGCGCAAGGCATTCGCTTTGGTGATTGACCGTTGACGCCCAGCGACGCGACGCCAATGGCTCCGGGTGAAATCAGGGCATAATAGTCGCCTTCACTGAAGCAAAGGTTAGGTGTTTCATTGCTCATTGCCCTTTCTTCCACAGTCTGCAACCAAAAGACAAATCAAGCCAACAATACCAAGCACGCTGAATAATATGAAACGCACATCATCTGAAAACAATGGATGACCGACTCCCTTGAAAATCTTAAATAGGCCACACATCAGACACCATAATCCCCACACTGCAGATGCAATACCCCATCTGATGCTCTGACGCCGACTAGCGCGGGGTGCGACACAAATAAAGATGAGCCCAATGCCGCTCATGAACGCCCCAAAAAGTATCAACTGTGCATTCGTGATCATACGCCTAATGAAAACGCTCAGCAACTCACCGCCTCTGGCTTATGCGGATTGGCGGCGGCACGGGAATGGGGCGCGGCACGGCGGCCACAGCCGGGACGGGCGGCGGCGAGGACCTTGGCACTGGAGCGGAGGGCGCGGGTTTTGATTCCGACAACCACTGCTTTGCTTCAGTCGCCGCCTCGCCGATCTTTGCGTCGGGAAATTTAATGTCACCCAAGGTGACGCCAATGCGGTCGGCCAGATTGCCGATGACGCCGCCGATTTCCGGCATTTGCACTCCGGGCGACAGTGTCGCCGGATGCTCCAGCGCTTCGTAACCATTGACGACCCACTCCAAATCGCCGCTTGCGATATCGACCATCAATCCATGCACCGGCATCCGCGGACTGATCAGCGGGCTGTGCCGAACGAAGTCAACGCCTTGCATGACGTTTTGCCGTTCGTTGGCAAACACGCCGAAGTATTCGGTCAGGTTGAGCGGCAACTGGTTCCGGTCGATCCCTAAATCTTTGAATCGTTCGGTCAAATCGGCGATGCTCGTTCGGCACACTTGGCAATCGGTGTGGCCGATGATGGCGATTTCGCGGCCGCCCTTCACGGCGCAGGCCAGCGCCAAAGAGCGCATCGTGCTGCTGAGCGGTCCGGTGACGATATTGCCGGTGTTGCGCAGCCAGATGAAACTTTCCGCGGGCAGACCCATCACGCCCGGAAACAACCGGTTCAAGCGCGGATCAACGCAGGTCAGGGCCACAACCGGCAATTCGCCCTCATAATCGGCCAGATGAAAGCCCGCGCTTCGGTCGCCCTTGAGCGCGAGGTGATTGGCGCTGAGGATGGCGTCGAACAAACGCATAAAAGTTTAGCATCACGCCGGGGTTTGTTTACCTTCGCCCTTGGCGCCCTCCATCGCATTTTTCAGGGCTGGAACTTGTTCGAGCAATTTTTCAAACTTGACGCCGGTCAGGCTCTCAATCACCGGCGGCAGTTGGCTGATGATCTGCGTGACATCGGCGGTCATTTTGCTCGCGCCGCCGCCCGGCCCCCCGCTGTTGATAATGACAATCCTCTCGGTCTTGGCCAGCGGCTCGCTCACTTTGCCCGCCACTTCCGGCAGGATGCGCACGATCATTTCGATCACCGCCGCCTGGTTGTATTGCTTGAAGGATTCCGCCTTGAGCTTCATCGCCTCGGCCGTGGCCGAGCCTTGGGCTTCGATGACGGACGCTTCGGCCAAACCGCGCGCCTTGTTGGCCTCCGCCTCGGCCAAACCGGTTGCCTTGACCACATCGGCCGCGGCGAACCCTTTGGCCTTGGTGGCCGAGGCGGCGCCGGCGGCTTCCGTTTCGAGCTGGAATTTGGTGGCGTTGGCCAACGTCTCGACCCGGTAACGTTCCGCGTCCGCCGGCTTTTGCACGTTGGCCTCCAGTTCGCGCTGTTTGCGCAGGATTTCCTGCTGTTGCAGCTCGATCTGCTTTTGTTTGTCAACAATATTTACCTGCACCTCCTCCGCCTTGACCAGTTGGCCGGTCTTGAATTTCTGCAAATCATAAGCCAGGTCCGCCTCCGCTTTTTTCTGATTGACGGCGGCCTGGAAGCTGGCCACGTTGGTTTGGTAATCCCGCTGGGCTTGCGCTATCTTGGTGTCAGCCAGGAATTTCGCCTCCTGTCCGGCTTGCGTGGCCTGCGAGGAGCGGATCATCGCGTCCCGGTCCGCCTCCGCCTGGGCGATGACCGCGTCGCGCTTGACCTGGGCGATGCGCGGTTTGCCCAGCGCGTCCAGGTAGCCCTGCGTGTCCTGAATGTTCCGAATGGTGAAACTGACGATCCCCAGCCCCATGTTGGCCATGTCCCCGGCGGCGACTTCCTGGACTTTGGACGCAAATTGATCCCGGTTTTGGTAAATGTCTTCCACCGTCATCGTGCCGAGGATGGCGCGCAGATGGCCCTCCAAAGTTTGGGTGGCGACACTCTTGATGTCGTCAATCGACTTGCTCAACACTTGCTCGGCCGCCGTGGCAATCGAGATGTCGTCGCCTTTGATTTTTATCTGGGCCACACCGTCCACCTTCACCGGGACGCCTTTGCTGGTGTAAACCTCCGGCGTTTGCACATCGATGGTCAGCAACTCCAGCGAGAGCCTGTCCACTTTTTCGAGGACCGGGATGACGAATGTGCCGCCCCCTTTGACGACGCGAAAACCGCGCATCCCAACCGTGCCATCCGGCTCGACATATCGGTGCTTGCGCCCGGAAACGACGAGGACCTCGTTCGGCCCCACTTTGGTGTAGCGGCTGGCCCAAATGGCGGCGAAGAGGAATACAACGATGACGATCCCCACGACGGCGCCAACAACAATGCCGGCACTGGGGATATTGATGAGTTGAGCAAGGATGGCTGGGTTCATAATTTCTGATGTTTAAGGTTGCGGGATGGGACGGTTCTTAAAGGGCCGAAACGTAGAATTGCGATTCGGCAATGCGGGTGATTTTGACGGTTTGGCCATTGCCCACGGCCGCGCCGTTCTGTTCGCGGGCCGGCGCCGTGTAGCGCGTGCCCGCCTGCACATAAGCAATCTCCCCCACGCCAGCGGGCGGAATGGGCGTAATCACCGTGGCCGTGTGGCCCACCAATGTGCCAACGTGCGATTCGCTGGAGCTTTGCGTGGCGTGAAAAATCGCGCCGAACAGCCACAAAACAGCCCCCGCCACAACCAGGCCCCCTAAAATCGACAAAGGCATGCTTACCCAAACCTTTTGGGTCGCCTCGATTCGCGAAAAAATCAACCCGAAACCGCCAAACGCCGTGATGAATGAGCAAATGGTGGTCGGACTGAAAGGCGAAAGCCCTGGGATGCCTGAATCTTGAAAGCCCGCCTCAGCGTGGCCTCCTGTCCCGATGTCGATGTGCGCATCGTGCCCTCCAAGAAGGTGCCCAAAAAACGCGCTCAACAACGTGAAGAGCAGCCCGACGAAAAAACAAATCGCATAAACCAATATTGCTGTTGTTGTTTCCATAAACTCAATTTTGACGGACCCGCCGGGACATTCCCGGCGCTAATGCAGAGACTATCCGGGATTGGTCCTTTCGTCACTTACAAAACGACAGCGAACTTGTAATCGGATGCGTCCCCTTTTTTGGCATCGCCGGCTTTTCATTGGCTTACTTTGACCATGTTTAATTAAGTTTACAATGCTTTGCCCGGACTGAAGCTGCTTATTCTGCAAGCTGCTCATTATTAAAGACTTGCACGGATTCTGACCGCCAGCTTGACCAACCGTGTACTTCCCCCGAAAAAGTGGACACTCGATAAAACGGTTCATTTATAGGTTAATAGTTGTTCAAATTCCACAGGTGATTTGTAACCGAGAGCGCTGTGGAGCCGTTGTCGGTTATAAAAGACTTCA
>Ga0326728_10010098_pt1 | contig 22279 bp, 15 predicted proteins | sample MB3enrmetagenome_FD_207602 | JGI IMG/M metagenome (GOLD analysis project Ga0326728, IMG submission 207602) | Lab enriched peat soil microbial communities from McLean, Ithaca, NY, United States - MB31MN | ecosystem: Environmental > Terrestrial > Soil > Wetlands > Peat | place: USA: New York... | reverse complement strand
TTCTCCCAAAGTTTAACGGTGACTTGTTTGAATCATGTTCCGTCGATTCTCTGGCGGAGGTGCTCGAAGAGTGGATTTCAATGGGGCCCTTGAACGCTCCGGCAAGAGAAAGGATTTTCAATTGGTCCCGGTGTATCGAGGGTAAGACGGTGGCTGGCTATTTCATCGAGATAATCGACTACCTACAAGGAACCCGTTCAGAGCGGCCCAAAGCGCCATGGCTGACTGAAAACGGCCGCCAGGAGCTATAAGTCCGCCATGATCTTCCCTGTTCATTTGCTTTTCTTGGCGCCCTCTGCGCCTCTGCGGTTGAACTTTTCTCTCAGGAGCTAATTAATGTGCGGCATAGCCGGCATTTTGCATTCCAGCAAGGATTTTGTTGAAAGGGCACTGCCTGCAATGAATCACGCCCAAAAGCACAGAGGGCCGGATGACGAGGGTTCTATTATTTTCCCTGCGCAAGGCCGTTGGCTGGGATTCGGCCACAGAAGACTTTCGATCATCGACCTTTCTGCAGCAGGCCACCAACCCATGAAAGACGACGAGACCGGCAACTGGATTACTTTCAATGGGGAAATATACAATTTCAGAGAGCTGCGAAGCGAACTCGAAAAAAACGGGTATCTGTTTCGAACCGAAACCGATACCGAGGCCATCCTGAAAGCATATGCCGAGTGGGGGACGGAATCCGTGAAGCGCTTTCGCGGAATTTTCGCCTTTGCCATCTGGGACGATTTGCGGCGCTCTCTTTTCCTTGCTCGGGACCATATGGGCGTTAAGCCGCTTTATTACTGCCGCAAGGATGATGCACTTCTATTTGCCTCTGAAGTGCGTGCGTTGCTTGCCGCCGGTCTTACCAAAAGCTGCCTGGATTACGACGGACTGCGTTCATATCTCTCGTACGGCTCGGTCCAGGAGCCTTTTACGATGGTTAAGGACATACGGTCGCTCGGAGCCGGCTGTTTCGTGACATGGGAAGCAAACGCAGTGCATTCGGAGCCATATTGGAAACTGCCTCAACCCGAATCGCTATTGGCGGCGCGCCCCCAAAGAGAACTCTACGAAGAAGCAGCTCACCGCCTTTTCGATGCCGTAGACAGCCAGCTCGTTTCCGATGTGCCCCTGGGGGCTTTCTTGAGCGGCGGCATCGATTCTACGTCTATAGCGGCCCTCATGAAACAGTCCAACAAGGGGAAGGTCCGCACCTTTTCCATCGTGTTCAACGAAGGGGCTTTCGATGAGCGGGAATGGTCTCGTACTGCGGCGCGCGAGATCGGGACCGAACATACCGAGCTGACGCTGACAGGCGATGAAGTCCGCGAGGGGCTGCCGCATGCGCTTGCGTGCTTCGACCAGCCAAGCGTTGATGGGTTCAACACCTGGTACGTTTCCAAGGCAGTGCGAGAAGCCGGGCTGACGGTAGCGCTTTCCGGCGTTGGCGGGGACGAACTTTTCGGAGGCTACGGGGGCTTCCGCAAGCCACTGCTCATGGCACGATGGCACTCCGCCATGCAACCGATTCCATCGTTTGCCCGCAGGGTGCTGTCCGGTGTGATCTCCGCCTGCGCTCACGGAGAAATGATGCGCAAGGTCGCCGATACCCTCGTCACAACCCGCGATCCGTATCTTCTTTCCCGCCGCCTTTTTAGTGACTTGCAGTCGGCAAGGATTCTATCCCCTGACATCCCCGCTTCCAGCTCATGGGAAGAAGAAGCCTTCGGCCGGATGGAGGCCGAGGCCGGAGGTTACGACCCCATCAACAGAGTTTCCGCTTTCGAGCTTCAGACTTACATGCGGAGCACTCTGCTAAGAGACACGGATCAGATGAGCATGGCCCATGCCCTGGAGGTACGCGTCCCCCTTATCGATCCCTTGTTGGTGGAATTTTGCTTTACAGTGCCGGGGGCGTGCAAGGTTGAGAACGGCCAACCCAAGCCGCTTCTCACAAGACCATTGACTGATCTGTTGCCGCACGCATGCGTACACCGCCCCAAGCAAGGTTTCGTACTTCCTTTTCAACTTTGGCTGAGCGGCGCCCTGGAATCTGAAATGCGCTCGTCCTTTACCTGTGCCGACCCCCGTAAATGCGGACCCTTTGAGCCGCGCGAGCTTACCCGGTTATGGGGTCAGTATCAATCGGGTGACCTGACCTGGACCAGAATATGGGCGATTTTTGTCCTTCTCAGGTGGATGGAGCAAAACCGGATCGAGCTGAATTAGAAGCTTCCCGGAGTTATCGTGGATACTGCCGAAAAGCCGGTCAGAACGATACAAGTTGTCCCCCATGTCGACGAAGAAGCCAGCGGGCCTTCATATACGGTGTTGCGCATCTGTGAGGAGTTGTTGGCTTGCGGAGAGCGATTGAGCCTCGTGACATTGCGCCGAAACGGCCCGCGGCCTGAAATCCCTTTTCTCGAAACCTATCCGGCGAGACGGATATTCGGCCGCCTGGGGTTTTCTCCTCAAATGCGCGAACGACTCGCCTGTGCTGCTGAACATATTGACATCCTGCATAACCACAGCCTTTGGATGATGCCTAACGTCTATCCGGGGTGGGCTGTTCGTGGCGCCTCATGCCGGCTCGTGGTATCGCCTCGCGGCACGCTGTCGCGTTGGGCGCTGGATCGTTCCGCATGGAAAAAGCGGATTTTCTGGGCACTGATGCAGCGTCCCGCTGTGCGCAGAGCAAGCTGCTTCCACGCCACTGCTGAACATGAATATGAAGACATTCGCACGGCGGGCTTTCGCAGGCAACCTGTCTGTATCATCCCCAACGGAATCGATGTGCCGGAGATGAAGACCAAACCCAAGCCTCGGAGCAGGATACTTCTGTTCCTGGGCCGCGTTCACCCGGTGAAAGGCGTTGACATACTCCTTCGGGCATGGGCTGCCGTGGGTCATAAATTCCCGGAATGGGAGCTTCGCATCGCCGGGCCCCACAAGGACGGCTACCTGCCAAAGATGCAGGCGCTTGCCGAAGAACTTGGCCTCAAACGTGTGATTTTTTGCGGCCCCCTTTACGGCGAGGCAAAACAGGCTGCATACAATGAAGCCGAGCTGTATGTCCTGCCCACCCATTCCGAGAATTTCGGGGTGACGGTTGCTGAATCTTTGGCATCCGGAACGCCGGCTATAGTCACAAAAGGGGCGCCCTGGAACGGGCTGGAAAGAAATCTGGCAGGGTGGTGGATTGAGATCGGCGTAGATCCATTAGTGGCCTGTCTGGAAGATGCCTTGTCCAAACCGGGAAAAGAACTTACGAGCATGGGGCAATCAGGGCGGGAGTGGATGATAAGAGATTATTCCTGGTCAAAGATCGGGCGGATGATGGACTTGACTTACAAGTGGTTGCTCCACGGCGGCCAAACACCGGCATGGGTGCGGCTGGATTGATGTCGAAAGATACTACCTCAGAGACGCAAAGAGCATTGAGAAACTAAAGATCTATCTCAGCGTTTGCTGGGGCTCTGAGCCAGATCTTGATGGATTGGAAGAGAGCACGATGACGACACCTATTTCAGTCCTGATTCCTACCAGGAATGAAGCGGCAAATATAGGCAGATGCCTCGACCAGTTGCATGGATGGGCTGACGAGATTATCGTTGTCGATTCCCGAAGTGATGACAATACAGTCGGGATAGCGGAATCATTTGGAGCTAAAGTAATTCAGTTTCACTATTCAGGTGGACTGCCCAAGAAACGTCAATGGGCGCTCGATACATATCCATTCCGAAACGAATGGATCCTATTGCTGGATGCGGACGAAATTCTAGAAGGACCTATCAAGGCCGAAATAACGGAGACAATCAAGACAACGGATTACGACGGTTATTGGTTGAAATTTCAAATCTATTTTCTTGGTCGACAATTGAAGTATGGAGATACTCAACTGTGGAAATTGTTTCTTTTTCGCAGGGGAAAAGGACGCTATGAGAGACGGCTCGATAGCCAAGACAGATCCATGTCTGACATAGAGATTCACGAACACATAATATTAAGTGGAAAAGCGGGTTATTTAAACAATCCGGTTAGACATGAGAATTTTAATTCGATTTCCAGATATATCGCAAAACACAACGAATATTCAAATTGGGAAGCTCACGTATTTACTCAGACATACGATGGAGAAGTAAAACCGGCTATGTTTGGATCTCAAGCGCAAAGGAGAAGATGGCTGAGGCTGAAATTTCTTCGACTACCCAGCTCACCGTTATGCCTTTTTTTGTATAAATATTTTTTGAAGCGTGGATTTATGGATGGAAAACAAGGACTTATATACTGTATATTTCATGCGATCCAGGTATTTCATACCAAAGTAAAAATGTTTGAGATTAAAAACATTAGTCAATCAAAACATTTGCTCGAAAGAGGGAGCGGCCGGGACGCTTAATGAAATCTCCGTCCCTGGGATCGATTAATAATATCCCGCACATTTTCAACAAAAGACGAGTGAGCGGCGTGACTGTGAAACAAGGCGATCCGATCCGGTTTCATGATAGGCTGGCAGCCGACTGGGAATCGAAGTACCAGAAGGCTTCCTTTCAGGGCCGAATGAAAGCGTTTCTCTCTCTGCTCGATGGGATAAGCCTGAGTGATGAAAAATGGCTAGATGCCGGCTGTGGCTCAGGCGTTCTTACGCGGGCGCTTGCCTCAAGGTGCCGCAGCGTAACGGGTGTTGACGCTTCATCCGATATGATACAAGTTGCGAGGAATTCAAACTCCAATCAGACTCACTCTGTTAACGATCCAGTTTTTGAAGTTGTCGAAACCATTGAAAGGCTTGAATTTGCAGAATCAAGCTTCGATGGTGTGCTATGCTCCAGTGTATTAGAGTATCTAAAAGATCCAGGTGAGGCGATTGCTCAATTCTATCGGGTCCTCAGGCCGGGAGGAGTGCTGCTCGTTTCCGTTCCCAACAAAAAATCTCTATTAAGAAGAACACAAAAGCTATTACACTCAATTCTTAAGAACTGTCTCGGGATCGACTGGCCTGCATATCTCGCATTTTCCAGGCATTCCTACACGTATCCATCATTCGTGCAGCTATTGCGGAGCAACGACTTCACGGTCGAATCTGCAATCGGCTACGGACCATACATGCCGAATATCAGCCGTGAGATTCGATTCACCAAGTCCATAATCATTTGCCTCGCTAGAAAGAAGGTCTCTGAAGACTTACTGATAACCTCATGAAGCAAATCATCCAATCTTATAAAACCGGGGCAATGAGCGTTGCTGACGCGCCCTGCCCGCAGCCCGGACGTGGCATGGTGCTCGTTGAAACAAGGGCTTCCGTCATCTCTTCGGGAACCGAAAAGATGCTGGTCGACCTGGCGAAACAGTCCCTTCTCGGAAAAGCCAGAGCCAGGCCGGACCTCGTAAAGAAAGTCATCGATGCAGCGAAGCGAGAGGGCATTATAAATACTCTCCGGAAGGTCCGCAGCAAATTGGACACGCCCATTCCGCTCGGGTACTCCTGCGCCGGCGTTGTAAAGCAGGCAGGTCAAGGAGTTGACGAATTTTCGCCAGGTGACCCGGTGGCCTGCGGAGGCGCCGGATATGCCACTCATGCTGACGTGAACCTGGTCCCCAAAAACCTGTGCGTACGAATTCCTCAAAAGCGCTCAGAAAACGTTCCGCGTGACCCGGTTTGTTTTACGGAAGCAGCTTTTGCCACTGTAGGAGCAATCGCGCTCCAAGGCGTACGCCAGGCGGACCTTCGTCTGGGTGAAAACGTGTGCGTGATCGGTCTCGGACTTCTGGGACAGCTCGCCGCCCAGTTGTGTGCCGTAAACGGCTGCCGGGTGCTGGGGGCCGATATAGATCCTTCCAAGCTTGAATTGGCAAAAAAGCTTGGAGCGGACGAAGCGGTCCTTAGCCGCGATCTGGACAAAGCGGCTGCATCTTTTACGGGTGGAGTCGGCGTGGATGCGGTCATAATAACAGCCTCTTCTTCCGACAGCAGCCTTATGGAAGTGGCCGGCCGAATTTCCCGCATTAAGGGGCGCATTGTAGTGGTGGGGCTGGTAGGAATGCAGGTTCCACGGGACATTTACTATAAAAAGGAACTCGATATCCGGCTTTCTCTTTCATACGGGCCGGGCAGATACGACCCCGAATTCGAAGAACGCGGCCACGACTACCCGATTGCTTACGTGCGGTGGACGGAACAGCGAAACATGCAAGCGTTTCTCCATCTCGTAGTCGCTGGACGCATCGACGTCAGCTCTCTTATTACGCACCGGTTTCCATTCGAAAAAATCCTTGACGCTTACGATTTGATTCTCGAAGGCCGCGAGCCGTATCTTGGTGTAGTGATTGAGTACGGCTCGGATACTGGGCATCAGTCATCGGGTATAGGAAATCCTTCGTCGGGCGTTTTTCATCCGAAATCCGACATCCGGTATCAGACTTCGGTTTCAAACATCCAGATTGGGCTTATCGGCGCGGGTAACTTCGCCAGGAGTGTTCTTTTGCCGGCGTTTAACAAGAACCCCAAAGTCACTTTTCGCGGGGTGGCCACGGCCAGGGGCATGACAGCCAGGACGGTTGCAGACCAGTTCGGCTTCGCCTATTGCGCCGATAGCATCGATGAAGTCATCGATGACCCTTCGATCAACACGGTCATTGTCGCTACGCGCCACGACCTCCATGGTCCAGTGACTCTCAAAGCCCTCCAAGCCGGGAAACACGTCTTTGTCGAGAAACCTCTTTGTCTTAACATCGAAGAGATGGAGGCGATTCTCGATCACTACCGAAAAACTCCACAAAACGGCGGCGGGTCGATCGTCATGGTTGGTTTCAACCGCAGGTTTTCACCTTTCATCCGCAGACTCAAATCCCATTTCGCAGGCATATCATCGCCTTTTGTGGTTTCGTATCTGATAAACGCGGGGTTTATCCCTAAAGACTCGTGGATCCAGGACCCAGCCGAGGGAGGAGGACGCATCGTCGGAGAAGTCTGCCATTTCGTAGATGTCCTTCGATACCTAGTCGGGACGCCCGTTAGAAGCATTCAGGCGGCAAGTGTCCAGGGTGAGGATGCACTCCATACAAACCGCGATTCCGTGGCTGTCACTCTCACCTATGCCGATGGCTCCCTGGGCTCGATCCTTTATTACGCATGCGGAAGTACCGCATATCCCAAGGAACGTCTTGAGATAGCCTCAGGAGGCGACATGGCTGTCCTGAACGATTACTGCCGCCTCGACATCATCGGGCGAGATAAGCAGGTAATTAGAAAAAAACAGGACAAGGGCCATGAAACCGAAGTAGATGCGTTTATCCAATCGGTCGCCGAGGACGGCATCTTCCCCATTCCTTTCGATGAAATGATCGAGACAACTCGCGTTACCTTTGCGATCCATGAAGCGCTGAACACGGCTAAGACCATATGGATGTAATGCCTAACCCTGTGCTTCAAACCGCGCTGCTCTACATAAGGACCGCTTCATATCTCAAGAAAGAGCAACTGTTCTACAGGGTCTGGTATGGTTTGCGCGAGCGGGGGCGGCGCCGTGTATTACGCCGGCAGGACCGCACAAATGATCAATGCTGCAGACCACTTAAAACCGCAGTCCCTTTCCTTGCAAACTCCGCTTTCCACACCGCCGACGTTGTAGACGGCCGGTTCCGTTTTCTAAACGATACGGTGGATTTCGGAAATGACCCGGACTGGGCTGCTAAAGACAAAGATCGGTTGTGGCGCTACAACCTGCATTATTTTTCTTATTTAATGACCGATGGCGGTATTGCCGAACAGGCCGCCCGGCATCTTATCGGACACTGGATAGCCGGGAACCCGCCGGGCGCCCTGGACGCCTGGGACTCGTTTCCAATATCAGTTCGCCTCGTCAACTGGATCAAATACATCAGCTCGATGCCTTCAATTCCGGCTTGGGTCGAAACTGCGGCCCGCTCTGTCTGCACACAGGCCTTATGGTTGGAGAGGAGCCTGGAATACCATCTGATGGGAAACCACCTGTTCAAGAATGCCAAGGCACTCATTTTCGCGGGAATCTTTCTTCGCGGTAGAGATGCCGAAAGATTGCTTACGAAAGGTCTCAAGATTCTAAAAAAAGAACTGAACGAACAGGTCCTCCCGGACGGCGGCCACTTCGAGCGAAGTCCTATGTATCACTCTATGATCTTGGAAGACTGCCTCGATTTGCTGAATGTTTTGACCGGCATAAAGTCGAGCGATAGAGACGAGGCAAGTTGCAGTTTCGATGAGACGTCGGTTCGACTGGAAGAGACCACCTCCAGAATGGCTGCATTCCTCCGGGGAATGGTTCATCCGGACAAACAGATAGCGCTTTTTAACGACGCCGCCCTGGGTATCGAACAGGACCCCGAGAGACTGCTCTCATATTACGAAGCTGTGACCGGCAGGAAAAGAGAAAATCCCGACCGTAGAGAGTGGTCTTTTCCTCAGTCCGGCTTTTTTGTCATGGCGCCGCGCCCCGGAGACCGGCTGATAGCGGACTGCGGGATCATCGGACCGGCTTATCAGCCCGGTCATGCTCATTGCGACATCCTCAGTTTCGAGCTTTCCCTCAAGGGGAGAAGAGTTATCGTGGATTCCGGGTGTTCGCAGTACGAGGAAGGGGAGATTCGCAGGTACAATCGCGGCAACGCGGGCCACAACACCATTTCCGTTGATGGTCGCGACCAGTCGGAGGTTTGGGGGGCGCACCGCTGTGCGCGCCGTGCAAGTCCAATTTATGCGAGGCTGGATAGACGCGAAGACGGTGCGATTGTTTTCGAAGGGGCTCACGACGGCTACAAGAGATTTCAAGGCAGCCCGATCCACCATCGGTCCATTCGTTGGGCCGCCAATGAGATTGAAATCCGCGATTACGTCGATGGCGAAGGAACCCACAGCATCGAATCCCGGCTCCACATCCACCCTGATCTGACCGTTGCGTTAAACGACGGGGCAGCACTCATAAGTGACAAAGGTGAAAAGCTGGTCGAAGTTTTCCTCTCCCGGGGCGGCGAGATCGAGACGACTTTCGGCTGGTACTCTCCGGAATTCGGCATGCGGAGAAAATGTATCGTGTTGAGAGTCCGGCAGCCACGGGCCGAACTCCCCTACAGCGCATGCTGGACATTCAGAATAATGAGCAGTGATTAACAGTTAGAAACCACAATTCACCATTCACGGTTTAAGGTCTGTGCACATTCTCTTCCTCACCCACTACTTCCCGCCGGAAGTGAACGCACCCGCGTCGCGCACCTTCGAGAATGCCTGCAGATGGGTCCGCGAGGGACACGAAGTTACGGTCATCACCTGCGCGCCGAACCATCCGGACGGAGTTCTTTATCCCGGCTACAGGAACCGCATACGCCAATGGGAGGAAGTCGCAGGTATCCGCGTGCTGCGGGTGATAACCTATCTCAGCGCTAATGCCGGCTTTTTGAAGCGCACCCTGAATTATCTTTCCTACATGGTCTCGGCCACATTGCTAAGCTGCCTGGTTCGAAAGGTCGACATAGTCATATCTACGTCACCGCAATTTTTTTGCGGCATGGCTGGACTCTGGACCGCATCCTTAAAAAGGCGGCCTTGGATACTGGAGATCAGGGACCTGTGGCCGGAAAGCATCATAGCAGTGGGCGCCATACGCAACCGGCCCATCATAAGCGCCCTGGAATCCATCGAAACGTTGCTTTACCGCCGGGCGGACCATATCGTTTCGGTTACCGAGTCTTTTAAGGAGCACATCGCAGCTCGAGGCATTGCCCCGGAGCGGATCAGTGTCTTGACGAACGGGGCCGATTTGTCCCAATACCAGCCGCTTGGCAGGGAAAACGGAATTCGGTCGGAACTGGACCTGGAGGGGAAATTTATCGCCTCCTACATCGGCACCCACGGGATGGCTCACGGTCTGGATACCGTGTTGAAGGCAGCCGATCTGTTGCGGGAGGAGAAGAACATAATTTTTCTTCTGGTCGGGGGGGGCGCCGAACGAGAACGCCTTCTGGCCAAACGTGAAGAAATGGGGTTGGAGAATGTCCTCATGCTGCCCCAGCAGCCAAAGGAGCGGATGCCCCATGTTCTTGCAGCCTCGGACGCGTGCCTGGTATTGCTTAAGAAGCGGGATCTCTTCAAGACCGTTATACCCTCCAAGATATTCGAGGCAATGGCCATGGAACGCCCCATCATCCTTGGAGTTGAAGGGGAGAGCAAAGGAATTATCGAAGAGGGAAACTGCGGGCGTTGCATCGAACCCGAAAACGAACGCGACCTTGCTGAGTCGGTGTTGCAGCTCTCAAGGGACCCCGGCGCCGGGAAGCAAATGGGATTAAACGGCGGACGATTTGTGCGGGAGCGCTTTGATAGGGACGTGCTGGCAAGACGCTATCTGGCAGTCATTGCAGCAGCAGCCGGCCCGATGGCGCTGCCCGTCGTCGAAAGACATTTCCGCACCCCCCGGGACGCCTCCTGCTCTCCGCCTCCAGCGCATTTCTCAGATGTCACCGCGAGGGATAAATGAACAATTCAAAGGCCGGCCTCTTTTCTTTTGCACTTCCAATAGCATCGGGCTTCCTCGCCTTTATATGCGGACTCCTTTTTTGGGGACTATTCAGGTCTTCCCTGGACCTGCTTTTCTTGAACTGGGGCGACGGCGACTATTCTTTCGCCTGGCTCATTCCTTTCGTAGTTCTGTACCTGGCATGGATGAAACGCGACAGGCTGAGTGCAGAGCCGGTGGAAAACGCCTGGTGGGGGCTTGTTCCTTTGGCCTTCGGAATTTTGCTCTTCTGGCTCGGAGAGCTGGGCGGAGAGTATTACACCTTAGACATATCAGCGTGGCTAATTCTTGTTGGAACCCTGTGGTTGCTCCTGGGCAGCAAGAAGATAAAGGTGCTGGCTTTTCCGCTCTTTCTTGTGCTTACGATTTTCCCGCTCCCCGCTTTTCTTTACTACAAACTGTCATTCCAGCTCCAGCTCATTTCATCCAGAATGGGGACGACCCTGCTTCACATAATGGGTATCGTTGCTCACAGGGAAGGTAATGTTATCGACATTGGAATGACTAAGCTTCAGGTCGTCCAGGCATGCAGCGGACTGAGGTATGTCTTTCCCCTCCTCGTGCTTGGTCTGATCGTTGCCTATTTCTTCCGCGCTTCGATCTGGAAGCGGATTTTCCTTGTGCTCTCGACGATTCCGCTTACGATCTTTTGGAACAGCACCAGGATCGCACTCACCGGACTTCTTTGGCTGAAATGGGGACCGGGTGTCGCTGAGGGTTTTCTGCACGATTTCTCGGGCTTTGCTATATTCATGGTATCGCTTGCAGTGCTTCTCGGAGAAATGTGGCTGCTGGGAAGAATTGGCAAAGCAGGAAAACAGGGACCGCCGCGCTCTGATTCTCTCCCGGAGGGAGAGGGTGCGGGTGAGATCGCTTGCCCCGCTCCTGATTCTCTCCCTATCCCTGCGGGAGAAGGCTCGGGTAATGGTCGCGTTTTCCGCCTTGGATATTTGCCGCGCGTCCTGACGGCTGTCATCTTGCTCGGAGCTAACCTGATCTGTCTACAGAATATCGATTTCCGCCAAAAAATACCGATCCGGGAGCCTCTTAGCAAATTTCCCCTCGATATCGCAGAATGGCGCGGCATCCGTGAACATCTCGATCTCGAGACTTTAAAATGGATGGCGATGAGTGATTATACCCTCATCGACTTCCGAAACACGAGCGGACAAAGCATCAATCTGTATATTGCCTATCTCGAATCGCAGGCCAAGGGGGCCTCCATACACTCGCCCGAAACATGCCTGCCGGGCAACGGGTGGACTTTCAAGGAAGACCTCACGTTGACGATCCCGGTCAAGCATAGTCGGAACTATCTTAATGTAAATCGCGTCTTGATGGAACAACCGGGCAAGAAAATGCTCGGCTACTTTTGGTTCCCGCAAAGGGGCCGCAACCTCACCAACATCTATCAAATCAAACTCTATAACTTCTGGGATGCGCTGACTCAACAGCGCACCGACGGCGCTCTCGTTCGAGTCCTCACGCCAATGTCCGGGAACGAATCGGTGGATGAGGCCGGGGCGCGTTTAAATGAATTTATCAGCAAAGTCATACCGGTCCTGGAGCCATTCATTCCAGGCAGTAAAGTACAAGAATAGTTTTGAGTTTTCAGTTTTCAGTTATTGATTGTTTTTTCCTTCCTTCCTTCCTAACCCATCACCCTGCACCAAGATGATATTCATATCCACCCTTCTCATTTCGGTTTTCACTACAATAGCTCTCATTCCGGTTTTGAGCAGCCTCGCCGTCCATCTGCACCTGCTCGACATTCCGGATGAAAGGAAAGTCCATTCACGCCCCATCCCAAGAAGCGGCGGGCTTGCGATGGCTTTGGGCGTCCTCATCCCAATCGTTCTCTGGCTCCCCTTCGACTCCTCCCTGAAAGCCATTCTCTCGGGCGCAGCGATTGTAGTGCTTTTCGGCTTCCTCGACGATTCCAGAGGACTGTCCTACCTGTGGAAATTTGCCGCACAGACCGCCGCCGCCCTTTTAGTGACATGCTATGGAGGAGTCTGGATCAGTGATTTGGGCAACCTTCTGCCTCAAGGAGTTCATCTTCCCGGATGGATCGGGATTCCCCTGACCGTCATTGCGATAGTTGGCGCCACCAATGCTATCAATCTCTCCGATGGCCTGGACGGCTTGGCGGGAGGGATCTCGATCATGAGCTTCATCTGCATCGCTTACCTGGCTTACCTGGCTGACGATGTGGCGGTCGTGCTCCTGTCGTTGGCGATGATAGGGGCTATATTCGGATTTCTGCGATTCAACACCTATCCGGCCACTTTATTCATGGGCGACGCAGGAAGTCAATTTTTGGGCTTTTGGGCCGTGAGCTTGTCTTTAAAGATCACTCAGTCTAGCCTCGGATTCAACAGGCTGCTGCCTTTAATGCTGCTGGGAATTCCCATTCTGGACACCCTTTCCGTTATGCTTGGGAGAATCGCAAGCGGAAAATCTCCATTTATGCCCGACACCAGCCACCTTCACCACAGGTTCATGAAACTCGGCTTTTCACATTCCGAAACCGTCTTACTGGTCTACACGCTGCAGGCCTGTCTGATAATTGCCGCCTATTTACTGCGTTCGGGCGCCGAATGGTTCACGCTGGCATCGTGTTCCTGTTTCGGCGCCGCTGTCTTATACCGGATGAACCGGTGCGAGAAGACCGGGTGGATGTATAAGCGCCATTCTTCCGTGGAAAGGCTGACCAGAAGTATCACAAACCGCCAGATCATCATAAAGGTCTCGTTTAAAGTCCTGGAGTCGGGAATCACCCTTCTGTTAGGCGCAACAGCACTCCTTCCGCTCCAAGTGCCGGCCTATGTTTCAGGCCTTTCAGCCGTATTGGCGGCGCTCATCATTGCGACGTGGTTGACGAAAAAGAAATGGCTGGGAGGGGCATTAAGGCTCAGTTTTTACTTTCTCATTCCATTCGCCGTATATCTCAGTGAAATGGATGTCGCTTCACGGTTGGGAACTACACTCACCGATTTCTATAACTTATCTTTTGCACTGCTTGTCCTTTTCATTATCCTGACCCTCAGGTTTACGCGACGCAAAAAGGGATTCAAATCGACCCCGATGGATTTCATTGTGCTCTTTGTGGCGCTCATAGTCCCCAACATCCCCGGCGGCCCCGTCAGAAGTCATCATATGAGCCTCATTGCAGCGAAGGTCATCGTGTTTTTCTTCGGCTACGAGGTCCTTATGGGAGAACTCAGGGGGAATTATAGAAACCTTGCGTTGGGATTTGTTTCCGTTCTTGTGATGCTAAGCTTGAGAGGTCTTTTCTCCTTTTAGTTTACATTTTGCTCTCCGAAACTTCATGAAATTGTCACGAACATGTAACACACCGGCTATAGCATGGCCTGATGCCCGAGGGAAGGCGTCTGCCCAGCGACGCTTGGGGGCCTTGGGTTTCGACTAGGATAAGGTAAAAAAATCAAATCTTTGTTGAGAAGAAAAAGGAAATGCCCAAATGTTCCACCGTTTCAGATCTCTTTTCGGCGCTCTTCTTTTTGCAAGTCTTTTTTTCTTTTTCCATCAAGCGGTTTTGTGTGCAGCGGAACAGGACGTCATAAAACCCGGAGACAAAGTCGGTGTCCAGTTCACGTGCCGGTTTCCGAACGGAGAAATCGCAGCCAGCACATCTACGGCTGTTGCTAAAGATACATCGCTTCGTAAGTCGGCGGTCTATGTGCCCAGGTCCAAGGACGATCCTCTGGAGGTGACGGCGGGGCCAAATGTTGCCGCCAAGAGATTTCCGGTCCCATTTTTGGATGAGATAGTTGCAAGGATTGCGGCATCCCTTCCGGGGATGACGCCGGGGAAGACGCAAACTATCGAGATTCGCTCCGAGAGGCCAACTGATGTGCCGGAGAAAGAACAATTTCTGGAGCTGTCCAGAATCAGGCAGTGGCCCAAAGAGATCAGGATGACCAGGGATGAATTCAAAATACGCGCGGGCAAGGATGCCGAGGCCGGCGCGGAATGCTCCCTTGACCCGATCATGCCCGGCAAAGTGGTTTCAGTCACGGAGAATGAGGTTTTGGTTCAGCCCGCTGCGAAAGCAGGCTCGGAAGTTGAGACGCCTCTTGGAAAAGCGATCGTCCATGAAAACGGGGATAAAATCGAGGCGGTGATTGAGGCCGACAAAGGTACGCTGGTGAGGATGGGCCCGGTTGTCGGCCGAATTAGCGATACTAAGGAAGAGACGTTCACCATAGATTTCGGCAATCCGTTCGGAGGAGGGCCTCTGACATGTGAAGTAAAGGCCGAGCGCATTGTAGACAAAAACAAGCCGTCGAAACAGAAATAACCGTATAACTTACGTGGATGCAATGGGCGCTTTCAATCGACTGAGAATGTTCATTCCCCTCGCCGCGCTGCTGCTGCTGTTTTGCGTTCAGCCGGGTTTAACCTTACGGTGCTTCGCCGAGCAGCAGCCTGCCCGGGAGATCTCTTTCCCGATTGAAGGCTTTCTGGTCGAAGGGAACACGCTCCTGCCGCCGGAGACCGTTCAGAGTGCACTCGAAGGCATGATCGGTCCTGACAAGAAACCCGGGGATGTCGAAGCTGCCAGAGAAAGCCTCGAAAAACTCTATCATTCCAAGGGGTACCCTACGGTCCTGGTCGGTATTCCCGAACAAAGCGTCCAAGAGGGGATCATACGGCTCGAGGTGGTCGAGAGCAAAATAGAAAAGGTCACCACCACCGGGAATCGTTATGTAACTGCGGAAAAGCTCCTGAAGAGCCTTCCGTCAATCAAACCGGGCGTCATTCCCTACACCCCCGAAGTCCAAAAGGAATTCACCAAGGCAAATGAAAACCCCGACGTCAAGGTAACCCCTTCGATCACGCAAGGAGGCGAACCTGGAACCGTTGACGTAGCCCTTAATGTGCAAGATACATTGCCGCTGCATGCAAGCCTCGAGATCAACGACAGATCCAGCCCGCATACAACCGACCTGCGCATTAACGCAGTGCTCCATTACGATAATTTCTGGCAGATGGACCATTCACTTTCGCTGCAATATCAGAATTCTCCCGAGGATCCAAACCAGGTCGAAGTCGGCGCGGCGGCATATTCATTACCTGCTCCCTGGAACCGGGACCACCTCATGTTGTTCACGGGAATTTGGAGCGACAGCAACACGGCAAGCGGCGAGGGATTCATGACCGTGGGAAACGGCCACCAGTTCGGGACGCGCTATGTCATTCCCCTGCCTCCTGTGACGAACTATTCGCAGAATGTCATCATTGGAGTCGACTATAAGGATTTCCGAAATCTTCCGATGGCGTTGACGGGTCTTCCGAGCAGTCAAAGCAACGGTGCATTCCCGCCCGTCACTTACTTTCCCCTTTCCTTCGCATACAGCTCGTATCTAACCGACTCTCGCGGTGTAACGCAGTTCACAGCCGGAGTGAATATGGCGTTTCGCGGACTGATCTCTAATGAGAAGGATTTTACCGATAACCGTACGGATGCCAGAGGCAACTACCTGTATGCCACCGGTTGCGTGGAACGCACCCAGGATCTGATCGCAGGGACAAAGTTGTTCATCAAGGCGGACGGCCAGGTTTCGGATGCGCCGCTCATAAACAACGAAGAATTCTCAGCCGGTGGGTTGGAAAGTGTAAGGGGATACAGAGAAACCGAGGCGCTTGGCGACTGCGGCGAGCACTGCACCATCCAGTTGCTTGGCCCGGAGATGGCCGCATCTAACGGCATAGGAAACGGCAAGCTCAAGTGCACCCCGTATGTCTTCTATGACCAGGCGCACGTTTACGTATTGGATACATTGCCGGGCGAAAAAGGCTACTTCGACCTCGAAGGCGTCGGCATTGGCATAAAAGGGCTTTACGACTGTATTGAATATGAAACATGCTGGGGGACTGCCTTATCGACTTCGCAATCGGAGCCAGGCTATACCAAGGTAGGCGACAGCAGGCTTCATTTCAGGATTAAATACCTCTACTGAGACATGGATGGATTTTGGATGATAAGGCGGAAGCCTCACGGTATGCCGAGAGACCAAAACGGGAATTTGGTTCCTTTTATCGGTGTTCATCCGTGTCCGCCTGTATCCAGATCTGTTCCAGGATTATTAAACTTTTGAGGGGAACGAAGGGTTTTATTATGTATTCAGGTACCTCTATCGGAGTTCATCAGTGTTCATCCGTGTCTAAAAGGTTTTTGCTCGTATCTTCCATCGTTCTTCTGTCCATCTTGTCGAGTGCTGTCCAGGCCCACGCCTGGTGGGACGAGAAATGGCAGTTTAGAAGAAAGATCGTCTTCGATACCACACCCGCCGGCGCGGATATCAAGGGAAACCTCAACGACGTAGCCGTGCTCCTGCGGCTCCATGCGGGCAATTTCAATTTTGCGGCGGCAAAGGAGGACGGCTCCGATATCCGGTTTATGAGCGACGACGATAAGCTGCCTCTCAAGTTTCAAAAGGAAATCTTCGATCCGGCCAATGAAATCGCGCTCTTCTGGGTCAAGGTCCCGCGGATTATGGCGGGTTCGAAGCAGGATTTCATCTGGATCTACTACGGAAACAAATCGGCCCCCGACGCTCAGGACCGGGGAGGCGTCTACGACGTCAACCAGGTAGCCGTCTATCACCTGGACGATGAGCAGGGCAAGCCGAAGGACGAGACAGCTTACGGCAACCAGCCTTCGGAATTTTCCTCCGGCATGGGGGCGGCGGCGGTCATCGGCGCGGGCATCTCCCTGAACGGTTCGAGCGACAGGATCGTCATTCCGAGATCGTCTTCGCTGAATTTTGCCGGCGGATTCACTTTTTCAGCATGGGTAAGAATATATGGCCCCCAGAACAACGCTTCTATTCTCTCATGGGAGGACCAGAACCAGTCGCTTGTCATCGGGATCGATCAAACGAAGGTGTTCGCAAAAGCAACAGCGGGAGGCCAGACCGTCGAGACTCCCAAAACGGTCGAGTTGCCGCTTGAATCCTGGCATCTGCTGGCCGTAACCGCCGAGCCCTCCAAGCGCATGACCGTCTACCTGGACGGCGCGGAGGCCGCCTCTGTAAGTCTTCCCGGCACTCTGCCCGAGCCGGCTTCCGATATCTGTATCGGCGCGTCCCTCAAAGGCGGCGGCTTTTTCTCAGGCGACCTCGACGAAATACAGCTGTCGAAAACCGCAAGGTCTGCCGAATGGCTTAAAGCGGCCTTTAAAGATCAGGGACCGGATAACATTCTTGCTTCAGTCACGGAGGAGGAGGGCGCGGCAGCCACCGGCGAGAGCCTTACCGTCCATCTTATAAAGATCGTCGCCCGGACGATCACTTTAGACGGCTGGCTCGTCATAGGCACTCTTGCAGTTCTCGGAGCGTTTTGCTGGGTCATATTTTTGACGAAAGCCATGAGCCTCCGCCGGACAGGCCGCGACAACAAAGCTTTTTCAAATGCACTCGAAGAATTCGAAGGAGGCATCGACGCTCTGTACGAAAATGGAGATGCGGAGTTCGAAGGCTCGTCGCTCTACAGGGTCTATGCGGCCGGTTGCTACGAAGTCAAGAAGATCCGAAGCGCCGGGGGCGAAGTTTCCCGCTCCACACTCAACTCGATCCAGGCTGCTCTGGACAGGGCGACGATGCATGAAAGCAGGGCATTTGGCGGCGGCCTCATGGTGCTCACTTTCGGGATTTCAGGCGGCCCGTTCCTTGGGCTTCTCGGCACGGTGTGGGGCGTCATGAACACCTTCGCGGGCATGGCCGAGGCAGGCGAGGCGAACCTTATGGCCATCGCGCCCGGTGTCGCTTCGGCGCTTGCATGTACTCTCTGCGGCCTTCTGGTGGCCATTCCGGCGCTTTTTTCCTACTCGATCCTTACGAGCCGAATTAAGGACCTTAACGCCGACATGTATCAGTTTGTCAATGAATTCGTCCTCAAACTCCAGGGGTCGGGTACTTACGTGGATTGAGCGAATCGACACGGATGGACACAGATAGACACAGATCGACAAGGGACTGATAGATGAAAAAAAATCCTTTCGGCGAATTTGAAGTCATAGACGAGATAAACGTCGTTCCGCTGCTCGACCTTGCCTGGAACCTCTTGCTCGTCTTCATGATAGTGGTCACAGCTTCCGTCCAGGGCATCAACGTCAATTTGCCAAAGGCAAGCGCAGCCACCAGTTCGGTAAAGCCCACCACGAAGGCGATCACTATCACAGGCGAAGGGAAACTCTATCTGGACACCTTCGAGGTGACGATGGCGGAACTCGAGACAAGGCTAAGGCAATACAAAGCAGTGGACCCCAATCTCCCAGTGGTGATCAAAGGGGACGAAAAAATTTCTTACAAAAGTGTCATCGAGGTCCTTGATCTCTTGCAGAGGCTCGAGATAACTCAATTGGGCCTGGTAACGCAAAAGCTTGTTAAGTGAGACACGGATGAACACGGATGGACAACCAACCAACAAGGCTTGAGTCGGCCTTGCAGGCGTTTTCGGCTAATCTGATTTTCCTTATCCGTGTCAATCTGTGTCCATCTGTGTCAACAGGGTCTAAAGGCGTTTAAGAGTTGTGTCCAAGGAGATAAACAATGAAACCGGGCAAGAAATCTCCGCCGAAGTCAATCTGGATCGTTAGCGGGTGCATTGCGCTGCTGCTGCTGGGCGGTGTCATATTCATGGCCAAACTGGTCATGTCCGACGTCGGGCCGACAAGAAAGATACAGATCTCAACTGTCAGCCTCGTCCCGCCTCCGCCGCCGGTAGTCAAGGAAAAGCCTCCCGAGGTCGAACAGCCAAAGAAGCAGACCAAAGAGCAGCTAATCGATGTGGCGCCGGACAACTCACGTCCCGTTGACACCAACAAACCGGACGATAAGCCTGCCGGCAAACAGCTTGGACTCGATGCCGAAGGGAGCGCGGGAAGCGATGGGTTCGGGCTGATCGGAAACAAGGGAGGAGCCGGGCTTATAGGAGGCGGGGAAGGCGGCGGATCGTCCTTTGGCAGATATGGCCGGTTCATCGAAGACGACCTCAACCGCAAGGTCAGAAAACGGCTTGAAGCAGGCGGGGGAATTCCCAAGGGGAACCTGAAGCTCGTGGTGCAGATCGACATGGATCCCCAGGGCAAAATAGTAAGGTTCAGGATCGTTTCCTCCTCAGGCGACTCCAGACTGGACGGCGCTGTAAGGGACACCCTCAAGCACGACGGCGTCATAAGCCAGACCCCGCCGGACGGAATGCCCAGGGGGGTAAACATTCGCATATCGTCACAGGGGTAAGCTTTTGATTTTGCCCGCTGAGGGCGAGGGGTAGCTAAGCACCGACTCGGGAGCACCGGGATGACAGGCTTTTCGCCGTTTCTCCGCGTCGGGTTTTGTCGTAAAAAAGGGGGGGGTTGATGTTGAGGGCTGTATTTGTCCTGGGGATAGTTGCGTTCATCTTTTTCGCTTGCATTACAAATGGATTTTGTGAGGAACAAAAGGCGGCCCCGCCGAATGGGATGGAGCTGCTTTCGGAACTTTTGAAGGCCAAAGGGATCATCAGCCCGGAAGAGGCCGAAGCTCTCAAAGCAAAAATAAGCGGCGCGGAGACTAATGAAAGTATAAAGGCGCTTGTCGAACTCTTGAAGAATAAGGGCCTGGTGAGCGAAGGCGAGGCCGAGCGGCTCAATCAGGCGCTGGCCAAAAAGCCAACCCCGGCGCAGGCGGCCGCAAAGACCATCCTTGTCGTTCCAAGAGATCAGGAATACGTTCAGAAGATCACTGAAAACGTCAAAACCGAGGTCCAAAAAGATATCCACGACCAGGTGCAAACCCAGGTCACCGAGCAGGCGAACCAGGGTCTTCTGCAAGGCGTCATTGCGCCAAATCTCCCCGACTGGCTCCAGAAGGTACAATTCAGCGGGGACGTCCGGCTGCGCCTCGCGCCCTATTACTTCCCGAAAGATAACGCCAAGTTCATTCAGGACCCGTTTAACCCGGCTCAAGCACTCAACTCTACCGTCGACCGAATGAATGAGTATCTGCGGCTTCGTCTGAAAATGGAGGCAAATATCAACGATGAGTGGGCGCTGGGGGTGAGGCTTGCCACGGGAGACCAGACGAACCCGGGGTCCGACAATACTATCCTTGGCAACTATTTCGTCAAGAACGGGTTTCTTCTCGACCAGGCGTATCTCAGGTACCGCCCCTGCACCGATCTCAATATATGGGCCGGGCGAATCCCCAACCCCTGGTTCTACACCGATCTCATATGGGCTAACGACCTGAATTTCGAAGGCATAGCCGCTAACTACAAAGCGGATATCGACGGCAGCGGACTGACTGCTTTCTTAACCGGCGGAGTCTTTCCTCTCCAGGACCTGAACCAGGAATCGTCGCTTTTCTCCGCTTCATCGCATGACAAGTGGCTCTTTGGCGGCCAAGCCGGAATAGAATACAAGCCTGACCACGAGTATTCGGTCAAACTCGGCGTCGCCGTTTATGATTATGAAAGTATCACCGGCGTGGAAAATCCACCCAACCTTTACATTTATAATTATACCGCTCCGCTCTACATGCAGAAAGGCAATACCGTATTCAACCTCAATGGGCAGACCCTCGGCGCGACAACTCTGTATGCCCTGGCAGCGGAATTCAGAGACCTGGATGTCATCGGCGCCTTGGACATTTCATGCTGGGATCCCATCCATGTCATCATCTCGGGCGATTACGTGAAGAATATCGCCTTCGACGCGCAGAAGGTATCCGTGCTCGCCAATAGACCGGTTCAAGATATGCAGGATTACGCGTACCGAGCCGGCTTGCTCGTTGGCTACCCTGCCCCTCGAAAATGTTGGCAGTGGAACCTGTTTGCCTACTACAAGTATGTCGGAACCGATTCGGTTGTCGACGCCTTTGACGATCAGGATTTCCACCTGGGCGGGACAAACGCGAAGGGGTGGATTTTGGGCGCGGAATTGGGCTTGATGAAAAACGTGTGGCTGACTGCAAGGTGGTTTACGGCAGACCAGATTTCCCCGTTCCAGAATTCATTACCTAGAGACGCCCCATTTTCTATAGACGTATTCGAATTCGATACGAATGCATCTTTTTGAAAAAATCTACCGCAGAGACTCAGAGAAGCGGAGAAAAGCCTCGCACGCGAAGCCGGGCGGCTTCACGTGCGATGTTTTTGCCTCTGCGCGCACTGCGCCTCTGCGGTTGAATTTGCTTTTTAGGAGGCTGTAAAGTGCTTCGCATTGTAGTCAGAATAGCAATAATAACGGGTTTGGTGGCTTCAGGTTTGGCGGTGGGCCTCATCTACGGGCATATCATGCTCGGCAGGCAGGAACAGGTCCACCAAAATAAGGTCAACGAACTGAACAAGAAAGTCGCCATGCTGGGGAAAAAAGCCTCCGATGAGCGCGAGGCCCTTTCGGGCGCCGAGGGGCGCAACCGGTCCCTTCAGGCGGAACTGGATAGACTCCGCAAGGAAAACGGGCAGCAGGCGGAAGATATGAAGAAACTTCAGTCCGATGGGCAATTGCTTGAAGCGAAGCTCAAAGCGATGACCGATGAAGCCTCACAGATGAAAGCGGCGCGCGACGAAGTGAGCGCTCAACTCGCACAGTTGCTTCAGGCCGCAAGAAACCTCGAAGGGCAGGCAAAGCTGTTGGCGGCCGGCAAACAGACGCTCGAAAATTCTTTAATAAAAGTAAACCAGGAGCTTGACACTTGCAGGAGTCACAACGCGAGGCTCTGCCTCATCGC
>Ga0326728_10010097_pt1 | contig 22280 bp, 20 predicted proteins | sample MB3enrmetagenome_FD_207602 | JGI IMG/M metagenome (GOLD analysis project Ga0326728, IMG submission 207602) | Lab enriched peat soil microbial communities from McLean, Ithaca, NY, United States - MB31MN | ecosystem: Environmental > Terrestrial > Soil > Wetlands > Peat | place: USA: New York... | reverse complement strand
CGCCCGGAGTGGTTCTGCGCCTGGGTGAGAACAGTTCTCTCAAGATGATCACCAACCGGCTGATCGATACCCGCCTGGAACTGCTCACCGGCTCCGCGGTGGTGGAAGCCGACAACGTCGAGAAAGACACTTCCGTCACGGTGGTCTGCAAGAACGGTACCGTGGGCCTTTCCAAAATCGGCATCTATCGCTTCGACGCCGAGCCGGGACGGCTCCGGGTGTTCAAGGGCTTGGCCGATGTGAAACTGGGCGCGGAGACGGTGGAAGCCATCCTGGTGCCGGGCGGAAAGATGCTCAGCTTGGCCGGCGATACCGCGTCGGTGGAGAAGTTTGACATCGAGGATACCGACTCGCTGGACCGCTGGAGCAGCCATCGGGGCATGGTCCTGGCGATGGCCAATCCGTCGGCGGCCAAGTCGGCTTCTTCGCGGCCGACCTTTAGTATCGGAATGGGAATGGGGATGGGGATGTGCGGGTGGGTTTGGAACCAGTGGTATGGCGTATACACCTACGTTCCCTGCAACGGGACGATGTACAGCCCGTACGGCTACCGGTATTGGAGCCCGTATACCGTGGGTCAGGTCTATTACGTCCCACCGCGCAACCCGGGTCAGTACGGCGGCGGCAACGGTGGTTACGGATCGGTACCCTACAATACCGCGGCATCCTCCTCGATTGGGAGCTCGGGGGTTATGAACGCCTCACCGGCCATGAGTTCGGCGCCGTCCAGTTCCATGGGGTCCACTGCGTCGTCCTCGGCGGCTTCATCCTCGGCCGGACACGGATCGTCCGGCGGCGGTGGCCATCACTAGGTCGCATTTCTCCTGGATCGGCGTGAGCTTGTGGCGCAGGCGCACGCGTTCGTGCGACCCGCATCCCGACTCATCGGGATATGTGGCGAGTGATTGCCGTTCGCCCGGAGGCGTCGCCACTCATGGCGGCGCGGCACGCGTCCGGATTTGGAGAGTGGCGCTATCCTCTCACCGCTCGGGCGCTCCCAATCGGCCGCGGTTCCGGGCCAGGCCCAACCATGGCCCACAAATGAGGCGTGCCTCCATCATCCTGCACTACAATCGACAGATGATCCGTTCCCTGGGACTGTGTTTCTTCCTTTCGGCCGCCGTCTCGGTGGCGCAGGACCCCATCGCTCCGCACTCGGCCTTCGAGCCGCCCGCCGCCAAAGCCGCGGCCTCCCTCACCGCCAGCACCAAGGCCTCGCCTCCCGATCTGCTCACCACCGGCGAGAAGACCAACTGGGAAGAGACTGGACCCTACTCCGAAGCGGTGGAGATCTCCCATCGCCTGGAGCGCGCTTCCCGCTTGGTCCAAGTGCTGGAGATTGGAACCACTCCCGAAGGCCGCGCCATCGTAGCCCTGGTGGTATCCAAGGAGCGCGCGTTCACGCCCGCGGCCGCAGCCCGGACCCACAAAGTGGTCATCATGATCCAAAGCGGCATCCACGCCGGCGAAATCGAAGGCAAGGACACCGCGCTCATGCTGGTGCGCGACATGACCGTGGGCAAGCGCTTCCCCAACTGGCTGGAGCGCGCCATTTTCGTGGTCATCCCGGTGTTCAACGTCGACGGCCACGAGTCTTTCAGCCTGTGGAACCGGCCGCAGCAGAACGGGCCGCGGTCCACGGGACTCCGCGCCAACGCCCAGCGGCTCAACCTGAACCGCGATTACATTAAGGCCGACACGCCCGAAATGCATGCGTGGCTGCGCCTCTTCAACGCGTGGAATCCCGACTTTCTTATCGACAACCACGTCACCGACGGCAGCGACATGCAGTACGACGTCACCTGGGACATGGCGCGCAACCAGGATCTCGCCGACCCCGCCGGCGCCTGGGTGCGCCAGAAGTTCGTGCCCGAACTGGACCGGCGCATGGCGGCGGACGGCCACATGGTGGCTCCCTACGGCGCCTTGCGCAACGTGGGCGGAAAGCGCGAATTCTTCATGGAAGTGTTTTCGCCGCGCTATTCGCACCTGTACGCCGCGGCACAAAACCGTCCCGCGCTGCTGGTGGAGACGCACAGTCTGAAGGCCGCGCGCACGCGCGCCTGGGCCAACTACGACATCATGCGGACCGCCTTCGACACCATTCTGCTGGATCCCGAGGGCCTGCGCCGCGCGGTGCGCGAGGCGGACCGCGATATGGCGTCACGCGCCGGCAACCGGTCCGCGCCGCCGGTGTACCTGGCGGGCAAAGTCAGCGATCGGAGCCGTCCACTGGTGTACCACGCTCTCAAGGCCGATCGCATTCCCAGTCCGGTGACCGGCGGCAGCGTGATCCACTATACCGGAGAGCCCGACGATATCGACACGGTGATCCACGACCAGATCGATACCACCTTCGAGGCGCGGATGCCGCTGGGTTACCTGGTGCCCGCCGCGTGGAAAAGCGTCGCCGATCTGCTGGCGCTGCACGGGGTGGAGATGGAGCGCACCACCAAGCCGCTGCTGCACGAGTTCGAGACCTATCGCTTCGGCAATGTCACTTTTGCCAACCGGCAGGACGAGGGCCACGTGGCCGTGAATTTCGAGGCGCGCCTGGTGACGGAAAAGATCGCGATCCCCGTTGGGTCGTATTGGGTGCCGATGAAACAGCGGCGGGCGCGCTTGATCCTGTCGATGCTCGAACCGCAGGCGCCCGATTCGCTGGCGCGGTGGGGACTGATGAATTCGGTCTTCGGCGGCGGCCGGCGCGGCGGGGTGGGCGAATACCTTTCCGAACCCATCGCGCGGCGCATGATGGCGGACTTTCCGGAACTGCGCCAACAGTTCGAGGAGAAACTGAAATCCGATCCGCAATTTGCCGCCGATGCCAACGCGCGCCTGGAGTGGTGGTATCGCCAGTCCAAATACGAACCGGAAGACAACGGGCGATATCCCATCGTGCGCGTTTGGGAGATGCCCGCGGGTGTAGCCACCACACCTCGGTGAGAGTACTTTCGGCCGCGTTCCAAAAACAGATACCAGTAAGCACAGTACCTTCCACCGCCCACGCGGCGAGCGCGCGGACTGGGACCGGCCACAAAATTTAACTGGCTGAAAAAACGGCAACTTCGGTTACAGTAAGTAGTAGATCAACAATGTACAAGGCTCCAATGCCGCAGTTTGGCGGCGGGGAGCGCCAGGCTCTGGATTTAGCCCGCGTGCTCCTGGTGCATGGCGAATTGGCGCCCCGCTTAGCCTTACAAACCATCCTGCAGGCTGGTGGATATTCGGTGGATGTGGCTGCCACGCCCTCCGAGGCATTCGCCAAGCTCGACGAGGGACAGTACGAGCTGGTTTTGAGCGATGCGGAGTTTGGCGCGCGCCACGGCCGGAACGTATTGGCATACGCCCGCGTCAAGCAATACCACCCCGCCACGGCTGTAGTGACCTCGTATGAGGCGAGTCTGGCCAAACGGCGAACCAAACAGCTCAAACACCAAGTCGCGATCTATACCGAGAACCTGCCAAATCTGCTGGGCGAGGTGGCGGAACTGATCGGTGTTCGAGCCAGCCGCCGCTATCGCCCGCTGCGCCACGCAGTTTAGCGCAATCCTCTGATTTTAAAATATTTAGCTTCTACTATCAGGCCGGGCCGCAAGCTGGCGCACGTACTCGTGCGTGCGCCACGAACTTCAGCCGGCTTTCCGTCGCAGGTGGTGCAGTTTACTGTACCGCCATGTACAACGTCTGCGCGCCGCTGGCGCCGCCCAGGCTGAACGTGACGGGAACTCTGTCGCTCGATACCACGGACGGCACAACCACGTCGAATTGATAGAGCCCCACGTAGTTAGGCGCCAGCCCCTGGTACTTCACGGTGGCCTGCGTGCCGCCGATGGAGATGGTCAGCGGCAGGGCCAGCGTGTTGTTCTGCTGCACGATCTGGCCGGCGGGAATGTTGGGAGTGACGTTGCCGAATCCCACGCCGTACAGGGTAATGATATCCCCGGCCTTGGCGCGCTGCGAAGTGACGCCCGCGATCGCGCCGGGCGGCGCAGCATACGTCTGGCCATCCGGGAGCAGGGCCGCCAGATATTGCGTGCCGTTGACTTGGAACGTCGCCGGAGCGAGCAGGCCGGGTTGCGTGGCTGTGACATTGACCGTGTAAGTATTGCTGGTCCCCGCGGCGGTCTTCACGATGAGCGGCTGCGCGCCGGTGGGAACGTTGGAGGGCACCTGCACGTTCACCTGGCCGCCGCTGATGTAATCGATAAACGCGGGCTGGCCGCCGATGGTGACGGTGGTTCCGTCGACTGCCGTGGGGGCGTTGACGCCCTTGAAGTCGCTGGCGGCCCAGGAACGGCGGTCCACCGAGAGGTTGGCGCCATAGATCTCGATCCACGAACCGGGAGCGACGGACGAAAAACCGCCAAACGCGCTCGCGCTCACCACGCCGCCGCTGTTGATGCTGGGCGGATAGGGCGTCAGCATGCGGATCACGTTGTTGTCCGAATCGGCGATATAGACCTTGCCGGTGGAGGAATCGACCGCGACTCCGCTCGGAAAACTCAGTTGGGCGTTGCTGGCAATGAATCCGTCGCCGGTGTACCCGTAGCCCGTACCGCCGGCGATGGTATGGATGATTCCGTCGGGCGTGATGACGCGGATCCGGCTGTTGCCGTAATCGGCGACGAAGAGGTCGCCGGAGGTATCGAAGGTGAGGGCCCAGGGAAGGGAAAGTTGGGCATTGACCGCCGGTCCGCCATCGCCCGCGCCGCCGGCAATTCCGGTTCCCGCAAAGGTGGTGATAATACCCTTGGTGTCCACGCGCCGAATGCGATTGTAGCCGGCGTCGGCGATATACAGGTTGCCGGCGGCATCCACCGCCAGTCCGCTGGGCCGGGTGAGGGCGGCATTTAAGGCCGGTCCGCCATCGCCGATGTCGATATTGCCGGTGAGACCGTTGCCGGCGTACGTGGTGATGGTTCCATTGGGCGCCACTTTGCGGACGCGGTTGTTGTAGGTGTCCGAGACATAGAGATTCCCGGCGGAATCCACCGTCGCGCCGAACGGTTCGCGCAATTGGGCGTTGATGGCGGGGCCGAAGTCGCCGGAGAAGCCGTTGGTGTTGTTGCCGGCCACGGTGTTGACAATACCTCCGGAGATCACGCGGATCACCTGGTTCAAGGTATCGCCCACCCACATGTTGCCGGAACTGTCGAGAAACAATCCGCACGGGCTGTAGAACAGGGCGTTGATGGCGGGTCCGAGGTCGCCGCTGTAGCCGTAGCCGAGTTTACCGGCAAAGGTGGAAATGATGTTGCCGGTGATGACGCGGATCTTGTTGTTATTGCTGTCGGAAAAATAAATGTTATGCGCCGAATCGACCACTACGGAGATGGGACCGTTGAGGTAGGCGAGGAGGGCCGCACCGCCGTCTCCGGAGGAACCGGGGATGGTTTGGTAAGCCGTGCCACCCGTACCGGCGATGGTGCTGATGGTGTAAGTACTCGGCTGCGCCAGGACAACGGTGGGCAAGAGCAGACTCACCACACCGCCCAGGAAACCAAATACGTTCCGATGAAAACGAATTCGACACACTTCATTCGATTCGACGGACTTCCGAAACACTGCTGACCTCCATGGTCGCGTGCGACCGCAACGTGCCGCGAGACAGCGCGATGCGGGCACATACAAATCGTAGCAGACACTCCAGATCCGCGTCCATCGCTTCGCTGAGGGCGTGCCGGAGCGTCCCGCGTGTGCGCGATAGGCACACTTACCGGCCCGGAGACCGTCAAAAAAACGCCACCCAGCGGGCGCGGCGGGTGAATCGCCTGCCCCACAAAAACCGCCCCACGCGCACCATGGTGGGGCACATTTCAGTTTCCACTCTCGGGTCCAAGGGCCCGTCGGAACAAGCAACTCCGATACGGGCCGCCCATGAACGCGGATAAAACAATTCTTTTCCATCGGCGTTCATCGGGTGCTGCGGTGGCTCGGGTCCGCGTGCTGCCAGGCCGCGGCGGCGGCGAGCGGTTTCGTGATCGCACCGAATCTCGCGGTCCCTATCGCTTCAGGGCGGTGATCCAGGAGAGTTCCAAAGCGGATGCCGGCAGCTTGCGGCCCAGGTTGTTGGGAAACACCAGTTGGACCACGTAAGGATCGTCCTCGACGGGACTACACTCGCGCGTCGGGGCATGGCCGGCTCCAGCCCAAGGGAAGTCGCACCTGGGGAAAGCCCAAAGCGGAATCGCCGCGCCCCTGGGCGCCAGGATCTGCGAGGAGAGATCTTTCAGGTCGCCGTCCAGCCTGGCGGAGATCCGGTCGCCGCCGGCGGCGGTATCCAGGTCGAGATCCTGCGTGAAGGCCACCGCGAACGGCAGACCCGCCGGGACCACGCGCGCCGTGGTCACGGGTGGGCTGGGCGACGGAGCCTGGCTGGCGTCCGGAGCTGCGTCGAACTGGATGGTGGACTGGCCCAGGAATTCGTGGCACGCCGAATAAACCGTCCGATTCACGACTTCCCGGCCGCTGACATCCACGATTCTGAGACGGCTCTCGGAGGGCAGGAGGAAGTCCGCGCCGTTCAGACGCGTGAGTTGGTATTCGAAGGTGTTCGAAATCTCGCAATCGTAGATCGTCTTCGGAAGCTCGGTTGCGCGCATCTCCAGGCGCACCAGGTCGCCGGTCCCCGGGTCGGCCAGGAACGTGCCGCCGTACGGGACCACCCAGATGTCCTTCGGAGCGGCCCTGTAGGTATACAGCCAGTGGCTGGTCTCACGGGGCACCTGGAAAGCGAATTCCAGCAAGGAACGGCGCTTCTCCTGGACTTTCCCGCGGTAGGAAATCGCGGCGGCATCGCGTTGGAAAATCATCTGGAGGAACGAATAGTACATTCCCGATTCGACCGTGCCGGAGGCGACCAGATCGGCCAAAGGCCGCTGGGAGAACTGGCTGTCGCCGGCCCATGAGTACATCTCGGCGTTTCCGCCGCCCAAGGCGACATCCAGACGGATCCGGTCGACGCTCTCGGTGGCCAGCGCCCAGGGCAGCGTCCGCCTCAGCTTGCCGAGCGCCTCGCAGGTATGTGTGGGTGAGAGCTTGTTGGCCACGTAGTTGGTACGCTCCGTGACCTGGGTCCACATATACCGGGGCAGGCGATCCAGGGTTTGCAGCACCTTTTCGCGCACGCGCTGGAGCACCGCGCTGGGATCCTCCTGCGCCGCCAGACAGGTGGCCAGACCGCACAACCACAAGAGCCTGACACGCATTTCGGATCTATTCTCCCACGGAAAGTATCAACCCATTTCAGTCTCCGCCGCAGAGCCCTTTGGAGCTAGTGGTCTGCGTCCGAAGTCTTACCTGCCGTGTGGGACAGGCACCGACGAGCACCCGCGCCACGAGTCTGCGCCGGCTTGTGACAAATTCGGGTTAGCCTGCCGTCGTCCGCTTGCGGGCGATTTCTTCACGGCGTCCGAGGGAGTGGTCTGCCGCAAGAGCACAGCTCCCCAGGGCGGGAGAGCCAGGTCAAGCCGTCTCGTCGGGGGTGGCAAGCAGTCGATTCTTCGATGGAAGATCGGGCCCGAGAAAACCCGCGCAAACCTGGGGAGATGCCCTAACGATGCCGGGTTAATGTCCCGTACCTTGCCCCTGTTGGGGCGCCGGCGGCACGGGCGTCTGCACCACGTACTTGTCTTCGTTGGAGTTGCATCCGGCCAGAAACACCGCCAACACCACGGCGGCAACGAAGCCAAGAAGCTTTGCGCCCATGTTGTCATCATACCGAAAACAGCCGCCTGGCGCTGCACACCCTTTGTGGAATTTTAACCGTATGGGGTCGATCTGGTGCGCTATGATGGCACACATGCGTTTATTCCTTACTTCAGCCTTTTGCCTGGCGGCGCTCCTGGCTGCCGCCGCCGCTCCGCTGCCCCAAGGAGGGGGATCTCCCAAGAATCTCAAGGTCCTCAAGCCGGATGAAGTTCGCATGGCCATGCGCAAAGCCACTCAAGGTCTGGGTGTTCGCTGCGACGCTTGCCACGTGCAAGGCGATTTCTCGAGCGACGAGAACCCCAAGAAGGCGACCGCCCGCCGCATGTTCGAAATGACCCGCGACATCAATGCCAAATTCCCCGATGGCAAGGAACACGTCACCTGCTACACCTGCCATCGCGGCACGGCCGAACCGTTGACCGCGCCGGCGGCAGCGGTCCCAGCCGAAAAGAAGCCGTAGCGCCGGACAAAGACGATCACCGGTGCGAAGGCACGCCCCGGAATCGCCACCGGCCAAGGCACATGACTCCGCGGCCCCGCCTTCGCTCCTAAGTATCAGAATTTACGCTGAAAAAGAACCCCACCCCGCGCTTTTTCCGATTGGCCGGTAAACGAGTCACAAGTTTTGAAGATTTATATTTGCAGTGTTTTCAGCGCCTTTCGTCTGAATCGGGGGCGTTTCGGTAGAAGTGCCATGCCAGCATGAAGTAGGGACGCCTTAACCGCGGGTCGAACACCAGTCCAAGTTCCTCGAGATCGAACCATCCCCCCTGGAAACACCAACAATCCGCGGACTTCAGGAGTAAGTTGTATGTCAAGAGTGCTAATTGCCGGCGCGGGAGCGCTGATCTCCCTTCATGCGGGTTTGGCTCAAACGCGGATCGGCGGATCGCTCGAGTGCGCCAGCCCGTCGTTCCATCAAGCGATACCGGTCGGGGATCGCGCGAATCACACCATGGTTCTGTCGCAGAGGCGGTGCCAGTGGTCGCAACCGATGAGAATATTGGGAACGTTCAGCGGCAGCGATGTTCTCTCCCTGTTCACCGATGCCCGCGGAGACCGGGTAAGCGACCGCGGCTACGACACCATGGTTATGTCCAACGGGGACAAGATCTTTATGCATTACATCGGTGTTTTAAAAAACAGCGGCCGGACACCGGCATCCAGCGAGGGAACTTTCGCGCTCAGCGGCGGGACGGGAGCGTTCCTGGGGATTTACGGCAGCGGAACGTGGACGTCGCGAAGCACCGCGAATGGGAAGATGACCGTACGCATGGATGGCCAATTCACGCTTCCCAAGTTCTAATGAAACAAGTCGCGTACGCCCATGGAAAAGAAGAGCGCGCCTTTGCCCTCGCCGGGTTGGCGATTGACGTTCCACGCATAACCAAAGGTGAAATTCACGTAGCTGGCGAGTTCCAGACGGATGCCGCCGCCCGGGCCGATGCGGTTCCCGCCCAAGGCGCCTTTGGCCGGCCCGATCCACGCCGTATCGAACACGGCGACCGGACTCACCGAAAAAATGTTGAGGTCTTTGAAGAGCGTGTTCAGCGTGCGGTTGACGAAGGCGATATCATTGGCGGCTTTTTGGGCCGCGGCCTTCTGATCGATGCGATTGAAGTCGTTCAGGATGACGGTCCGCTCGACATCGAAGGCGGCGGCCGCGGTCTTGATGCCGGGATCGCCCAATGACTGGTTCAACTCGCCCACACAGGAGTCCTGCACCGAAGGATTGAGGGGATCGCCGGGTTGCAGCAGGCGCAAGAGGTCGCCGTATTGCGCATCGCTCTTGGCCGCGAGGGCGTCACCCACGTAAAAAGCCGCCATGCCAATGCTGCCGGTGCAATCGGCGAAGGCATCCGGCAACTGGTTCGGGTGGGCTGCCTGGGCTGCATCCACGGCCTTCTGTAATGCGTCCAGCAGTGGCTTGAGACTGGCAAGCCGGCTAATCGCCACGCCAAAGTTGGGGTCTTTCCAGGTGTAGTAATTCTGCTCGACGCTGGCGGCGGTGACGATCTGTCCATGCAGCAAGCTGCTGAATTCCGGGTCGGCGCTCAAGTCCTTGGGCATGATCGGGTACGATTTCACGGGATATGCGACGGTCAGGTTGACGCTGGCGAACCGGTCGGCGCCGGCGCCCTGGCCGGTGAGATACAGCCGGTTCGCGGGGATGGCCCGGATCACGGGCGCATCGCGAATCTGCCAGGAATCCCCCGGAATAAAGAACTCCTCGCCGTTTCCGCCCCCGCCGTTTCCGCCGAAAAAGCGCGCGGACAGGGGGATGGAGTGCGGCGCCTGAATGCCGCCGATGGTCAAGCGCGACTCCACCTCCAGCGGTTTGTGATCGCCGATGGGAACCCAGAACTCGTCGGCCACGTCGCCGATGTGCTTCCGCCAATCGACCCGCGCGGAGGGTCCCACGGAACCCAGTTCCAGCCCATACGAAACCGAGAAGACGTTATGGCTGGTGCGCGAAGACAGGCCGGCGTAGCCGCGCAGCAACCCATACGCGGCGTTGGAAACGGTTTGCGGTGGAAGCAGACCGCCCGGCACGGCGCCCTGCATGTTGCCGCCTTGCAGCAGGCCGCCGAAACGCGCCAGGACCGTGCCTTTCCAGAACGGCTGGGTTTGACCATCGATCTGTCCCGACAGGCCCGCCGTTTTCAGGCGCGCCACGCCGGCCGGCGCGGAGGAATTCAGGTAATTCAATCTCCAATCGGAGTGCTGCAGCCATCCAAGCCGGTCCACCGAACCGCTGAGCGCGGCGGAAAGAGATCGCATGGAGTACGAGCCCAGTCCCTCGGCGGTAAACGTATCGAAGAGATGAAATCCCGCGATATTGGGCGCGGCCTGGAATCGCCCTCCGCCGAATGCGCCATAGGAACGGTTGTATCCGCCGCTGGGGGTGAAGTGGAACGGGCTGCCGGACTGAGCGAGGCCGGTGGTGGTCTGAGGCGACTTTTCGGCCGTGTCCTGGGACTCGGTGGCGCCGCCCAGAAACTTCGGGGGATTGGTGGAATAGATCCGGTAGATCAGCTCCAGTGTTTTGGCGTTCGGGTCGCAATTCTGAACCGACACCAGCTCGATCCGCACCAAGAAGCCCTTTCCGTTGTTCGGCACAAACTGCGCGGCCTCGATCAGACCGAGCGCATCCGCGTCCACCGCCTTGTAGGTGAAGGGCTGGTTGTCGAGCTTGGCCTCAAGCTGGGCTTCGATGCTCCGGCTCTTTCCGCCTATCCAGTAAAGGAATCGGAACGGATCGTCTACGGTCGTCTTCACGATGCGGTACCCGTCCGATTCGAAATCCGTTCCGGCCTTACATGGCAAAACCCCTTTTTGCGATGGATTCCGGTCGGGGAGAACGTTCGGGCTGGCGGTGTTCTGAGCGCAGACGGCGCCAGCCACCGCGGCCAATAGGGTCAACAGCCGCGACAGTTGCGGCCCAACGGTATGCCTCATGTGCGCCGCCGGCAGCGTGGGTTATTGCAAGGAACTCTGAATGATCTTACTGGCCACGGGCAAGGGCAGAGTTCCCTCATGGGCGGCTTTGGCGGCATCGGCGGCCGGGCCGGTCGCCTGCGCCGTCTGCGCGGGCGTCAAACCGTTTTTGGCGGCGGTTTCCGCGTTGGCATGGAGCGCGGCCGCGACGAATACATTCAGGGACACCACGGGGTCTCCGAACGGCTTGGACGCGTCGGTCCGTTCATAGAGCGTGAACGTGATGGTCCAGTCGACCTTGGCGCCGTCGGTATCTTTCTCGAGACCAAACGAGATCTCGCGAAGGCCGTCGGGCGTATTGAGGGTGAAGCTGACCTTGAGTGCGATTGGTAGGGCAGGCGGCGCAACGCCGGCCGGCGGATTTGTGCCAGACGTCGGGGTCGAGCTGGCGGCGCCGGATCCTGGATTTGAGGCTGACGAGCTTCCCATTAGACTTCTCCTTGTAACTGCAAATTCTAAGCGATTCTACCACGCACGAGCGGAAGCGGGAGCACTTCGGACGCAGGCCGCTACCCAAAGGTGAGGCAAATGATCGAATCGGCTGATTCCAGCTTTCGAGATGAAGTGTTAACCGGTGGCCGGTTCAATTGATAGCCGCTCTCCGCTTCCTTACTTCCCGAGCCAGCAGAAGTTGGTAAAGGCGTGGCGCGCACGCGCCTCCGCCTCGTCCCAGATCAGGTCGCTGGGAGCGCGCGAAGCCCCCACCCGGACGGCTTGCTCGGCTATCCCATGGTCGCGCGGAAAGCAGCGAACATAGATGGGACCCTGGGCGCGGCGGGCCAGCGAAATCAGCGCCTCGGTGGGTTGCGCCCGCTCCAGGAACTGGCGGCGCTTCTTGGTCCACAGAATACCGATGTTAGTCAGGATCATGGCGGCCACCACGAGGGCGGTAAGTGACCGGCGGGCGCGCGGAAAACGCTCGCGCAACGTGAGGAGGCCGGCCGCGACGATCCACGCCAAACCCAGGCTCGGGAGATAGAACTGCCGGCTGGGAACGCGCCTCCAGTACAGCAGAAAACAGTACGGTAGCAAGGTGGCGCCGGCCCACAGCAGACCCAGAATCACGATGTCCCGGTACCGCTTCCAGCCCCAGATGGCCACGCACACCAGGCCCGCCAGGCCCCAGGCCCACAACAAGCGCGCCAGGTTCTCGGGCCAGACGAACCAGATGGGAGCGTGCAGCGAGAAGCTGCCGTCGTGGAAGCGGAACGAGCGTGCGCGCAGCGCATAGATGGACCACACGCCGAGCGCCGCCATGGCGAGCAAGGGCAGCACCCAGGGCGCGCGGCGGCGGGTGTCGGCGGGGACCAGCGGGAGCAGAAACAGCGGCCCGAAGACCACCGCGGATTCCTTGGAGATCAGCGCCAGCGCGAACGAGGCCATCGCGGCGGCAAGCCACCGGAGCGGGCGGCGATCCCCGGCTTCGAGGAAGCGCAGCCAGCAGACCAGGGCGGCCACCCCGAAGACGAACTGCAACAGTTCGTTGCAGGCGGAGTACCACATGACGGCCTCCTGGTGTCCTTCATAGACCGCGAAAAAGACCGCGGCCCAGGCGGAGACCTGGTAACCCAGATGGCGCCAGCATCCCAGCGCGTACACCAGCCAGACGCACAGCACGTGGAGCGCGATGTTCATCCAATAGTACGCCTCGGGGCGCAGGCCGAAGGCGTGCCAGGCGGCGGCCATGTACCAGATGCTGGTGATGCGCGGGCGGAATTCGCTGCCGATCATCTCGTGCCACGCGGAGAGCTTGCCGAGTTTCCAGGAGAGCGAGATATTCCAGTAGTCGTCCTCGATGAGCGGTTGGGTGGGCGTGGGAAGGTAAGCGAAAATAGCCAGCACGGCGAGGACCAGCAGGAGGAGGAAGGTGCGGCGCCGCTCTAGGGTCATGGCTCCAATGTAAACCACCGCGGCCGTCGGGCGCGCTGGCGTAAACATGGCCGCGGATTAGTGCTGGAAGTAAGCGGGTTCGTTTCCAGGACGCCACTTGATGTTGCAGCCGAGACTGGGCTTCTGCACGGGATTCACGGGCCGGCCGGAGAGCACCGCGTCAATAGCGGCGCGCAGATCCTGGCCGGAGACCGGAACATCGTTGCCGGGGCGGCTGCCGTCCAACTGGCCGCGGTAGACCAGGCGGCGGTCGGCGTCGAAGAGGAAGAAATCGGGAGTGCAGGCGGCATGGTATGCCTTGGCGGTCTCCTGCGATTCGTCGTAGCAGATGGGGTAGGCGATGCCCAGTGCGGCGGCCATTTCGGCGAGGCGCCCAGGAGCGTCTTCGGGGAACTGTTCCACGAAGTTCGGCGAGATGGCCACGATGCCGATGGACTGCGATGCGTAATCTTTGCCCAGCCGCGCCAGTTCCGTCTGGACGTGCTGCACGTAAGGGCAATGCCGCGACAGGAAGATCACCAGCAGGGCCTTCTTCCCGGCGAAGGAGGAAAGCCGGATGGTTTTCCCGGAGACGACATCGGGCAATTGAAAATCGGGAGCGGGCGTGCCCAGCCCGAGCATGGTGGATTCTGTGCGTGCCATAGTTTCGAGCATACCAGCCCGGCGGCCGGCGCGGAAAATCCACGGAACTTCGGTAACCAAACGTGCGTTGCGGAGTATTAGCGTCATAAGGAGATCACCATGAAGCTGGCGCTTGCAGTCTTGCTGCTCCTGGTACCAGTACTGATGTTCAGCAGGGACTTGAGGTGTGCGCGATTGGCGGCGCGCCAGGAACGCACGGAAGCGCTCCGTGAGGTCCGGCAGGCGAGGATGGAAGCGGCGCGGGCCAGGGCGGAGGTGGCGCGAGAGGTGTGTCGCGGCCGAATTGAGGCGCAACGCGATATCCGCGAGGCGCAGCGGGAAGTGCGTCAGGCGGCGCGGCAAGCGCGAGATGCGGCGCGCGAGGCCATCCGAGACGCGTTTCGGGCGTGGTGACAGCAGGTTACCAACCTGCCCCACAGAGCAGCAAAGCCGCAACCGAATGCTCCCGCCCGCAGCGCCGGTGGACCGGTCGGAAGACCGATTGCGGGGTGCCCCCTGGGCCGGGCCGCAGGACGCCATCCTGCCCCACAAAATCGTCGCGAGGCAGTAAGAAACTAACAGGCAGTAGTGCATTCCAGCATGCGGGCGACTTCGTCGTGAAGGCGGCGCGAGAGGGCTTCGCGGTCGGAGATGTGGAGACCGGCGGTGGGGATGGGATCGCCGATGCGGATCGCGACTTTGCCGGAGCGGATGTGCGCGGAGCCATGTGGCAGAAGGTCGCGCAGGCCCACCAGGGCCACGGGGACCAGCGGCACTCCGGCTTTAATGGCGATGTAGACGGCGCCCTCCTTGAATTCCCGCAACCCTTGTTCGGGTTTCGACCGGCCTCCCTCGGGGAAGAGCAGCATGGAGACGTGCGCCCGGGCGATCAGGGCCGCGCCCTCGGTCATGCTCTTCAGGGACGCGCGCGCGTTGCCGCGGTCCACCGGAAGATGGCCCGCCCATCGCAGGTGCCAGCCGAGAAAGGGGATTTGGAACAGGCCCTTCTTGGCGAAGAAACGGAACTGGTAGGGCAGGCGCGAGAGGATCGCGGGAATGTCCATGTAGCTGCCGTGATTGGAGACGAAAACGTAATTGGCGCGCGGATCGAGTTTCTCCAGGCCCTCGACGCGGACGCGGATAAAGCTGACGGCCGTCAGCATCTTGCCCCACAGGCGGGCGACATTGTGGGCGGTGTCTCCGCTGCGGTCGAAGAAGGAACAGACCATCGAGATCAGGCCCAACACGATGGTGCTCAGCGCGATCAGGGGCGTGGTGAAGAGGATGGAGCGGAGAAAGCTGATGGGAGAAGAGTTCACAGTTTACAGTTAACAGTTTACAGTCAAGGCAGCGGCCCCGAGGTTTAGCTGTCGACTGTGAACCGTGAACTGAAAACTGCCTTTCTCGCTTCGGCGACCAGGAAGAGCGAGCCGGTGACGAAAACCACGTCGCCGGGCGCGGCGTCGCGAACCAGGGCTAGGGCGGCTTCGATGTCCGGGGCCACGCGCACGCCGGGGTGGTCGGCGAATTCGCGCATGGCGGCGGGAGTGAGGGCGCGCGCCTGGCGGGGGGCGGTGAGGATGACTTCGCGGGCGTGCGGGAAGAGAATCCCGCTGATCTCGGCGATGGCTTTGTCGCGCATGGCGCCGTAAATCAAACGCACGCGGCGGCCGGAATAGAAGCGATCAATGTGGGCGGCCAGGGCGCGTGCGCCAGCGGGGTTATGGGCGCCGTCCAGGATGATCTCGGGCTGCGTGGAGACGCGCTCCAGGCGTCCCGGCCAGCGCGTGGCGGCGATGCCGGATTCGATGGCCGCGCTGGGCAGTCCCAAGCGCACCAGCGCGGCGGCGGCGGTGGCGGCGTTCTCCACCTGGTGCTCGCCGGCCAGGGGACAGCGGATGCGCAGCTCGCGCTCGCCGGACAAGCGGAATTCGCTGCCGTCGCGGGCGAGCGAGAGATCGCGGACCGTCCAGTCGCTGGCGCGCGTGATGGGGCACTCCAGCTCGTCGGCGCGGGCGGTCAGCACCCGGTCGGCTTCGGGGCGCTGGCGCGCGAATACGGCGGGCACGCCTGGTTTCAGGATCCCGGCCTTCTCCGCGGCGATGGCTTCCAGGCTGCGGCCGAGGTAGGCCTCGTGGTCGAAATCCACGGGTGTGACGACGCACAGCTCGGGCTGGACCACGTTGGTGGCGTCGAGGCGGCCGCCGAGCCCCACTTCCAGCACCACGCGGTCCACCCGCTCCTCGGCGAAGATCAGGAACGCCATGGCGGTGACGGTCTCGAAGTAAGTGGTGTGCAGGTCGATGGCGCCGGTATCGAGCAGGCGGCCCACGGCGGCATGGACGCGGTCGAAGGCTTGGGCGAAACGTGGCGCGGAAACCGGTTCGCCCTGGACGCGGATGCGCTCGGTGGGTTCGGCGAGGTGCGGCGAAGTGAACAGGCCGGTGCGCATTCCATGGGCGCGCAGGGCGGACTCGATCATCGCGGCAGTGGAGCCCTTCCCATTGGTTCCGGCGATGTGGACGACGCGGCAGCGGCACTGGGGGCAGCCCAGGGCGTCGAGCGCAATGCGGATGCGGTCCAGGCCGAGCTTGGCGCTCTTGACCTCGTTGCCCAGCGCATAGAGGAACCGGACGGAGTCGGGGTAATTCATGCCCGGCTACGCCAGAAAGAAGTTCAGCGCCCTGGAAATGTACTGCTTCATTTCGGGGCGGGGAACGACGGCGTCGAGCATGCCGTGTTTCAGCAGGAACTCGCTGCGCTGGAAGCCTTCGGGCAGTTTCTGGCGGATGGTCTGCTCGATCACGCGCGGTCCGGCAAAACCGATGAGGGCGTCGGGTTCGGCGATGTTGAGATCGCCCAGCATGGCGAAGCTGGCGGTGACGCCGCCGGTGGTGGGGTCGGTGAGGACGCTGATGTAGGGGATGCGGCTTTCGTCCAGACGCATCAGGGCAGCCGAGATTTTGGCCATTTGCATGAGGCTGACGGCGCCTTCCTGCATGCGGGCGCCGCCGGACGCGGAGACGATGATCAGCGGGGTGCGGGTTTCGATGGCGCGTTCGACGGAACGCGCGATCTTTTCGCCCACCACGCCGGCCATGCTGCCGCCGATAAAGCGCGGTTCCATGGAACAGACCTGCACCACGCGTCCTTCGAGCCGGCCTTCGACCGAGACCACGGCCTCGGGGAGGTGGGTGATGCGCTCGGCTTCTTTGAGCTTCTCGCGGTAGGGCTTCTTATCGACGAACCCGAGCGGGTCGGTGGAGCGGAGCTGGGAATCGAACTCGGTGTACTGGCCGTCGTCCAGCAGCAACCGCAGGCGCGTGAGGGCGTCGATCTGGGAGTGCCGGCCGCACTTGGGGCAGACGTTCCAGTTGGTCTCCAGGTCCTTCTTCCAGGTGATCTGGCGGCAGCCTTCGCACTTCTGCCAGAGGCCTTCGGTGCGAACGCGGCGATCCTTATCCTCCACCTTGGGGAGTTTTTCGTCAGACGGCTTGTCGCGTTTAAACCAAGACATGCAACGATCTACGTTAGCGCGGGTAGGGATGGCCCCGCAAGGTTGCAAACGCCCGGTAAATCTGCTCGGCCAACATGACGCGGGCGAATTCGTGCGGAAACGTCATGGCGGACAGGGACAAAAGCAGGTCGGCGCGGGCGGCCCATCCGGGCGGAAGGCCGTCGTGGCCGCCGATCAGGAAGACCGCGTCGCGGGCTTCGATCTCGGCTTTGGAGATCAGGCGGGCGAAGGCCGGGGAGTCCATGGGCTTGCCGGCGGGGTCGAGAAAGATCTTACGGGCGGAGGGATGGCGGGCCCACAAATCGAAGCGGCCGGGATGGATTTCCCGCATTTCGATGGAGCAATAGTGCGCGGCGCGGCCCACGAAGTCCCCGGCCAGGGCGTTGGCGCCGCGATCCTTGGGCTTACCGATGAAATAAAGGTGGATCTTCGTAGAGCCTCACTCTGAAGGGATGTCGACGGTTTTGGCGTTGCGCCAGAGGCGCTCCAGGGAGTAATACTCGCGGGCCTTGGGCGAGAAGATGTGGACCAGCAGGTCGCCGTAATCGGCCAGGATCCACTCGGCCTGCGGGTAGCCTTCGACGCTGATGGGCAGTTCGCCGGCCTCGTGTTTAATGCGCAGGCCGACCTCGTCGCTGATGGCCTGGATCTGGCGCGCGTTGGCGCCGGTGCACAGGACGAAATAGTCCGCGAAGGAGGTGATGCCGGAGAGGTCGAGGACCTTGATGTCGGCGGCTTTCTTGGATTCGGCTGCGCGCACGGCCACGAGCCAGGAGGGAGTTTGAGTTTCGACGATGGGGTTGACTTTTGCCTCTTTCAGAAGGTGCTCCTGTAGGTATGGTACTACTTCGGGGCGCAGGGAGGCGTCGCAAGCGGTCCCGTTGCGCGACCAGCGCGGCGCCGGCGAGTGCCGCGGTGAAGACAATGATTCTGCGCATGCGGGGTCCACTCCGGACTCCTTAGGATGTCGCCCAAACAGCGCCATCCGGCGACGGCGGCAGAGGCCGCAAGCTACTTCCGAGCCTTCTCCATGAATGCGATCATGTCGTCGACCCATTTGTCTTCGCCGGAGCCGAAGCCGACGCGCTCCTGGCGCAGGACGCCATCGGCATCCACGATCCAGTTGCGTGGGATGCTCAGTTCGGGGACCAGCTTATTCACGTATCCGAGGGCCGGCAGCACCGGGAAGGTGTACTTGTTCTCGCCCATGAACGGCAGGATCAGGCCGGGGTTGTCGTCGGTGTTGAGCGTGACCACCTGGAGATCTTTGCGCTCGCCGACTTTGTCGAAGAGCTTCTGCAGGTAAGGCAGTTCGTTACGGCAGGGACCGCACCAGGTGGCCCACAGGTTGACCAGCGTGACCTTGCCCTTCAGATCGGCGAGCGTCCAGGTCTTGCCGCCGGCGTCCGAGAACTGAAAGTCGGGGAGCGGCTTGTCGAGTGCGGTCCACTGAGACGCGGTGTTGACGACGGTGGGGCGCGCGGCGGGCGCGGATGCCGGTGTGGCTGGCTTGGTGCTGGCGTCGGCGGGGTTCAGGAAGGCATCGAAGCCTTCGTCGGTTCCGCCGAGGTTCTTCCAAACGGCGCGCTGCTGTTGGGTTCGGGACTGCACCACGTTTTCGGGACTGGTGAATGGAGCGGTTACGTCGGCATTGCGCTGGAAAGCCAGTTCGTCGAGTTTGTGTCCTTCGGCGTGAGCCAGCCTGGCCATCGAGGTCCAATATTGATACGCGTATTGCTTGAACTGTCTCCCCTCGTCGGGCCCGGCGGAATCGGGAGGCCTATTGGCGGCGAGCGAAGCGCCCAGCTTGGACAGGAGCTCGCGCGCCTTGTCATATTGTTTGATCTTCAGGTAGATGCCGGCGGCGCTGCTCCAGGTGCTCCATTGCGTCGTGTACGGCATGAACCTTTGCGCGCTGGAGGCGCTATTGAGGTCCGAAAGCGAGGGCAGGGCCGGCTCTTTCAGCTCTCGGAGCGCTTTCTCCAACAGGCCGGGAAGCTGGCCGTAGCGCGTGTTCTTGGAGGCGTAGAATTGGGCCACGCCAAGGTACGGGGACCAGTTGTCCGGATGAGCTTCGTAAACGCTCAACCACTTTTCCGCCAGTTGGACCATATCTTCCAAGGGCGTGTCCTGGGAATTGCGTAGCGCGTTGAACTTCTCCCGGAGCGGAGAGGGATCGTCGGGCCATTGACGAATCCATTCGTCGGCCTGTTGGGCGACGCGGGCATTATAGTCCTGATAATCCTCGCTGGGTTTCTGCCGGTTGTCCGCGCGCCACTTGGCAATGGCCTCCATCGCGGGGTGGGGATTCGACGGCGCGCTCTTCGGCTGGTGCTCCTCGACCCACTTCGTGCCCTCGGGGTCGTCGAGCAATTTGTAGCCCTGTCCGAGCACGTTCCACAGCGCGGGGTACTTGGCCAGGTCCATGGCGCGCACACGGGCGACATCCTTACGAATCCGTTCGCGCACCTGCTGGTGTTGCGACAGCGGCTCGGCCTTGAACTCAGTGGTCCACAGCGTGGTGTAGGTCGTCATCGCCGCCTCGTCGGCGCGGCCGTCCAACAGTTTGCGAAGGCCGGCGGCGGTGTCCCTAAGGAATGCGGGATCGTCCACCCGGCCGGTATTCGTCCAGGCGTCAAGCTGTGCAGGGCAGGCTTTGCGGTAGGCCAGCATGTGCGCCTGGAACTTGGGGACGTCGCGGAACGCCTGCGAACTGTAGATCTCGGTGAGCTTCTGGTGCGCCTTGGCATAGTCCGGGTGTTTCTCCAGGACGGCGTCCAGCACGGAGATAGCCTCGGGGGGTTTTCGTGCCGGTCATCACGCGGGCGTAGAGCGTGGCGAAAAGCGGGTCGTCGGGGTGGGAGTCTTTGAGGGCGCGGTACTCGGCCTGCATTTCCGGAGAAGATACGCCGCGCGACCAGGTTATATCCTGATAGGCGCGGTGGACGAAGTAATCCTGGGGAAACTGGTCGCGCAGTTTGCGGGCCGCGGCGAGGCGCTCGCCGGTATTGGCGCCGGATGCGCCAGGCAGGGCGTCGAGTGCGGCCTTGGCTGGGCCGGAGATTTCGCAGGGCTGGGGCCAGGCGGGCAGCGCCGCGATGAATAAGATCTCTAACAGAGTCCGCATAACTTAGATAGAGACTACACCTTTTGCTCGCCGGTAACCAGGGGTAGACGAGTCTCAGGTGTGAATTTCGGTGACACCTGCGCCAGTTACAATGAAGTGACATGCGGTTTCCCACGGGCCTTCTTCTTCTGGTGTGCACCGGATTACTGGGGGCGCAGACCGCCGAAGATTCGGACGTGGCGCGCGCCCGGATGGAGTTGTCGCGCGTCGAGGGGCTGGTGTCGAGCGGAGCGCTTCCGCAAGTGCAGCTCGACAAGGCCCGGGCCGCGGTCCAGGACGCCGAGGACGGGGCGCTGCTGCGCAAGAACATCTACCTGCAGGACCTCACCGAGGAGCAGGCCGACGCCATGGTGGCCGCGGCCAGCCGCCAGATGGACCGCCGCAAGCAGGCCTTCGACGAGGCCAAACGGCTGGTGGAAATCGGCGCCGCCCCGCAGATTTCCTTGAGCACCGTGCTGATGGATCTGGACTTCGCGCGCAAGCAGTTGGACTTGGCGGAGACCCGCGCCCGGCTGGCGCGCGAAGCGACCCAGATGGCGGAGATGGAGGTGGCGCTGGAATCGCGGATGCGGCAATCGCCGGCCGAGGCGCTGCAGATCGCCGAGCGATTCGACGGCGATGGCATCTTCACCACCGACATGCTGGTGAAACTGGAAGCGGCCTTTGCGGCGCGCTTCGGGCACGCGCTGCCGATCACGGCCAACGGCCAGACGGCGGTGCACCGGGCGCTGGGCTTCGACCACCGGGGACGCGTGGATGTGGGCGTCCATCCCGACCAGCCCGAGGGCGTGTGGCTGCGCCAGTACCTGACTTCCAACCGGATTCCGTTTTTCGCCTTCCGGCAAGCCGTGCCGGGGAAGGCTACCGGGGCGCATATTCACCTGGGGCCGATCAGTCCTCTTCTGGCGCGGTAGCGATCGTGAGGTTTCTCCCGCTTTCGGGCATAATGTAGGGTCAGGCTGAAACCGAACCTATGACCGATCCAAAGCTTCAAGTGCTGATCCACTCCGCGGATATCCAGAAGCGGATCCGCGAGCTCGGCGAGCAGATTTCCGACGACTACCCGGAAGGCAACCTGCACTTCATCTGCATCTTGAAGGGCGCTTGCTTCTTCATGACGGACCTGGCGCGCGCCATGAAGCGCGACGTGTTCGTCGATTTCATGGGCATCTCGACCTATGGGAAAGGGAAAACCACTTCGGGCGAAGTGAAAGTCACCAAGGACCTGGACATTTCGCTGGAAGGCGCCGACGTGTTGATCGTCGAGGATATTGTGGACAGCGGCGTAACCCTCAACTACCTGCTGCACGTGCTGGAACAGCGCAAGCCCCGGTCGATCCGCATCGCCGCGCTGCTGGACAAGCCGGAGCGGCGTCTGCGCCCGGTTCACGTGAGCTACGTGGGTTTCCCGATTCCCGACCGGTTCGTGGTGGGCTACGGCCTGGACTACGCCGAGAAGTACCGCAACCTGGACGATATCTGCGTGATGGACGAGAGCGCGCTCGAAACGCCTGTCGGGCCATAACCGGTCCACTCGCCGGCGGCCGGATCTCGGGCGTTACTTCTGTTTGTGGAACTTGCGTTTGACGTCGGGCCAGAACTCTTTCAGCACGTTGGAGAAGGCGTCGGTGGCGCACTGGATCAAGAGCTTCTGCACGTTGTCGTTTACGTCGCGGGTATCGGGGTAGTAGGCGTTGGAAATGGCTACCGCGACCGAGTTGCCGCCCCACTCCTCGAAGTTGAAGGCTTTGCGGCCGGAATCCATCTTGGTCACAAAAATCTGCGAGAGGGCGTAGAACGTGCGATGAGCTTTGCCCCCCTCGCCCAGCCGGAAGTAGCGCGGATCTTCGTGGAACAGGGCGGGCACAACGCCTTCGGTCATCATGTTGCCGATCATCTGGTCGCCGTAGGAGG
>Ga0326728_10010095_pt1 | contig 22282 bp, 17 predicted proteins | sample MB3enrmetagenome_FD_207602 | JGI IMG/M metagenome (GOLD analysis project Ga0326728, IMG submission 207602) | Lab enriched peat soil microbial communities from McLean, Ithaca, NY, United States - MB31MN | ecosystem: Environmental > Terrestrial > Soil > Wetlands > Peat | place: USA: New York... | reverse complement strand
GGAAAGGGATGTCCGTGATTGTCGCACTGTTCTGGGCGGTTCTGGCGATCATCGCGTACATATACCTCGGATATCCGCTGTGGGCCTATTTGTGGAGCCGGTTGCGCCCGCGGGGCTGGAAACGGGCAGACATTGATCCCCCGGTTACGATCATCATGGCGGTGCGGAACGGCGCCGCTCGATTGCGGGACAAGATCGATCATCTGCTGACCCTGGACTACCCCGCCGAGCGGGTTGAGGTCATTGTCGTATCCGACGGTTCCGACGACGGCACCAATGAAATCCTAACCGCCGTTACCCATCCGCGGCTGATTCCGATTATCTGTCCGGAACATCGCGGCAAAGCGGCGGCGGTCAATGAGGGGCTGCGGCGTGCCCGCGGCGAGCTGGTAGTATTTGTTGACATCCGCCCCAAACTGGAAGCGGATGCCGTGCGGCGCCTGGTTAGCAACTTTGCCGATCCGGGGGTGGGCTGCGCCGCAGGCGAGTTATGTTTGCGGACCGAGGGCCACGACAGCAACACCCAAGCGGTGAGCAGCCTGTATTGGCGCTATGAGCAACAGATCCGCAAATGGGAAGCTATAGCAGGCTCTCCCGTCGGGGTGTACGGCGGGTTTTATGCCGTACGCCGGGAACTGGCCCGGGAGCTTCCGCCCGGCCTCATTCTCGATGACATGTACCAGCCGCTAGGCGTGGTGTGTCAGGGGTATCGCTCGGTGCTCGACGAGAGCGCCCGGGTTTGGGATATCTGGCCCCGGACTTCCGCCGGGGAATTCAAGCGCAAGGTACGGACTCTGGCGGGCAATTTTCAGTTGGTGCAAGTGGCGCCGTGGCTGTTTGACCGCAAGTACGGGCTGCGCTTCCAGCTGATTTCTCACAAGTTGCTGCGCCTGCTGACGCCCTACCTTTTGCTGTTGCTGTTGCTCCTAAGTTGCTGGTTGCGCGCCAGCCAGCCTTATTCCGGGCTGCTGGTGGCACAAGCGCTATTCTATGCGCTTGCGCTCATCGAACTGGCATGGGACATTCCCTTCCTGCGCCGCATCGCCGGACCAGCCAGCGCTTTTGCCCTGCTGAATGCGGCGGCGGTGGTGGCGTTATTCCGGTTCCTCTTCATGCGCCAGTCGCTCTGGGAGCTGTGGGTCCCGGCAGAATCGCGGCCCCCCGCCAAGGCCGCGGCGACTTCGGCGGATTCGTAGTCTGTGATCAGCAGAGCAGACAGCAACCAGAACACCCCGGAGGAGCCGGGGGGCGCCGCGTGTCTTTCTGTGACGGGATGAGCCGGCATGGGATTCTTCTTCACGTTCGTGTACATTTCGTTTGCCTTGCTGTCCCCGCAAACTCTGTTTCCGGGATACCGGGTAGAATTGGGGGTAGGCATCCTGGCGCTGCTTTTCTCTGTTCCCGGCTTGTTCCTTGAGCGACATCGTTTCTATCGTACGCCTCAGGTTTATCTGCTCGCCGGCATGATTCCGGCCGTATTTCTTTCCCAGGCGATCGGCGGTCACTGGTTCGGAGGCGGCGTGCTGGCGGTAGCACAATTCCTGCCCAGCGCGCTGGCCTTCTACCTGATCGTCCTCAACTGCCCGACCCTGACCCGGCTCAAGTTTCTTGCCTCTGCTCTAGCCGCAATCGCTGCGTTTTTTGTGCTGCAAGGGGCCAGAGCCTATTACGCGAGTGACCTAAGCAGCATCTTTTTGACCACCATGGGAAGCGAGGCCGAGCCGATCCTGCGGATCCGCGGCCTGGGATTTCTCAACGACCCCAATGAGCTGGCGCAGTTTTTTGTCGTGATCATTCCCCTCTTCTGGCTGCTATGGCGAAACGGCCGCATCTTCCGGAGCATTCTGCTGGTAATTCTCCCCACGGCGTTCTTTATCTGGGGTATTTACCTGACACACTCCCGCGGCGCCATTGTGGCCTTGTTTGTGATTTTCCTGCTCGGGCTGAAGGACCGGCTGGGAATTGTCGGTTCGCTCCTTGCGACCGCCGTGCTATGCGCGGCTCTCCTGGTGATGAATATTTCCGGCGGGCGGGAGGTTTCTATGGCGGCAGGAGCCGACCGGATGGCATTTTGGGGGACCGGTCTCCAGTTATTTAAGGCCTTTCCCTTGTTCGGAGTCGGCTTGGGCAACTTCCCCGAGTGGAATGCCGGGCACACTGCCCACAATACCTTTGTGCAATGCCTGGCGGAAATTGGCCTGTTGGGATATACGCTGTGGATGGGACTGCTCATTTTCACTATAGCGGGGTTGCATGCGTGCCTTGCGGCATTGAAGCCGCGGCCGAAGGAGGCGCCCCTGGCGGCAAGGGTTAACAGCGCCGGCACATTCCCGGTGATCACGACACAACTTGCGCGGCCCGGCCCGGTCGAAGCAACGAGCGCCGATATTTACCGGTGGGCCACCATGCTGCGCATCTCCCTGGCGGGTTTTCTGACGGCCGCCTGGTTTTTGTCGCGGGCATATGTGCTTACGCTTTATCTTATTCTCGGCATGTCGGTCACGCTTCTCTGGCTGGTGCCGAAGGAAAAGGAAGCCGCTGCGGCCCAGCCGTTATCCCGGCTGCTGGCGCTTACCGCAGAACTGGAGTTCGCCCCCATTGTGTTCGTATATCTTTGCCTGCGGGCGCGAGTGTTCTTCTGAGCGCCCGCTTGCCAGCCAACGGCAACCCCGGTTCGCAAGGGAACCGGCTGCCGCGAAAGCGAGAGTCTGAGCGGCCCATGTCAACCGCCAGCTACCACGAAAAACAACTGCACACCGCGCTGGATCCGTCTGCCCCGAAACGGTTGATGCCGCCCCTGGCGCCCCACTTTACGCATATTCTGGATATCGGCTGCGGCATGGGCCAGACCTTGATCGCCGCCGGATTGCCTCCCCATATCAAAGCGTGGGGGGTGGATTGCGACGCCCAGGTCATTGAGGCCGGCAAGAAAATCGTTCCGGACAATGTGACTCTGCTGGTAGCTCCCGGCGAGAAGCTTCCCTTTGAAGACGGCTGCATGGATTTTGTGTTCTCGCGGGTTTCCCTGCCGCTCATGCGCATCGACCCGGCTTTAAAAGAAATGCACCGGGTGCTTCGCCCCGGGGGGGAGGTCTGGCTCGTCCTGCATACCTGTTCCATGTACACGCGCCGGATTTGGCACTCCTTGCGCCGAGGCCATGTCAAGGATGCCGTATTTTGCTGTTTTGTGATCCTGAATGGCATGGTATTTTCGCTGTTGGGCAAACAGCTTTCCTGGTTAGGGCAGCCGGAAGCCTATCAGACCAGACGCAGTATGCGGAAAGCGTTCCAACGGGCGGGCTTGGTTTGCACGCACACTCCCTACCGGCCGCAGCGGACGCTGCTGATTATGCAAGCCATGAAACCGCCCGTGCGGAAATGAAGTGGCGCCCCGGCGCAATTGCCCCAGGAACGGACAATCATCCGGGGAATAATCATGCCCGGCGGGTGCCGTGCCCGGGGAAGAGCGGAGCGCTGCTTTGAATACCCGTTTTGATTCCTGCCAGCTTGCCCCCTCCGGGGGCTTGGTTCCAAAGTATTTGTTTCCCCACGTCTCTCCGTCACGTCCAGACGACTTAATGCCTCAACAACTTATTGGCCCAGGTGATTGAGTGTCGAACTCTGTCATTCCCATAGAAAACGCTATCTGTAACAGCCGGACCATTGCTAAGAATTTTTTCTGGAATGGCTTGGAAATGCTGCTTGCGGCCATCAGTGTCACGGTGGTAAGCATCGCGGTGGCCCGGGTGATCGGTCCCGCGCGTCTGGGTTATTTCAGTTTGGTGCAATGGAGCACCACCATTACGGCATTGATCGGTTCGCTGGGTATTCCCGTCACGACCTTCAAATACATGGGGGAATTTTTCGGCAGCGGAGAACACGCGCTGGCCAAAGCGATCTTCGCGTATTCGCTGCGCCTGCAAGCCATTTTAGGCAGCGCCATCAGCGGCGTAGGCCTGGTGCTGGTATTTACTATTGGCGATCCCGCCTACCGCCTGATCTCGACCATGTTGGTGCTCAGCATGTTGCCGCAGATGCTGAGTTTTATTCCGTCGTCGGCCACCCGGGCCGCGGAAAACGTAGCGGTTATTTTCCGCGCCGGGGTCATTTACGTGGGCGGCATACTGTTATCGCTGCTGCTGCATTGGGACCTGACCGGGATCGCGGCAACCATCCTATTGTGCCGGGTGGTGGATCTGGCGGCCAAGTGGATTCCCGTCGGGCTGAGCCTCCGTTCCTATCCCAAACGTCCTTTGCCCGGCGAGGTGCGCCAGCGGATATTTGCTTTTTCCAAATACAGCACCGCCCTGATGCTGTTGCAGGTTATCGTCATGGATCGCTCCGATATTCTGCTGCTGAAAACTCTTCAGCCCGATATCCGGCAAGTCACGTTTTTCTCGCTGGCCTTCAGTCTTGCCGAACGGCTGGTGCGGGCGCCACAGGCCTTTTCGGGCGCGGTTTCCAACACGCAAATGGCGGAATATGGGCGAAACAAGGAACGTCTGTTCGGTCTGACGGCGGCCGCCGGCACGTACATTGCCTTGCTGGCAGCTCCTCTGCTGTTCGGCGCGGCTGCCGTGGCTGGCCCGCTGATCCGCTTAGCGTTCGGGCGGCAGTACCTGCCCATGATTCCCGTGTTCGTTCTGGTCTCCGCCCTGGCGTTTTCCAAAGCGGTGATCAGCCCCGCGCAAAATCTGCTCTATGCCGCCGAAGACATGAAATTCGCACTGCTTTGGACCGTCCTGTGCGGGATTGTCAACATTGCCCTCGATGTGCTCTTGATTCCGTCCCATGGCGCCATGGGGGCGGCCTGGGGAAACGGTATCGCGCAGACTTTGGCGGCCGCGGGGATGTGGACCCGGGTGGTGCTCCGGTTCCCGGTCAAACTTCCGGTTGCGAATCTGCGCAAGCTCGTTTACGTGGCGGTGGCGATGTGCGCGGCGGTGGTGGCATGCGTCCGGCTGCCGCTGCCGGAAATCTGGCGGCTGCTCGTCGCCATCACTGCCGGCACCCTGGTATTTACCTATGGTCTCCGGCGCCTGGCGGTCTTTGCGGCCGACGATCGCGCCCGGCTGGGCCGGGTGGTGGGTCTGGCTCCCGAATCCTGGCAACGCGCCGTACAATGGATTTTCGATTTCGTATTTCCGCTCCGTGCGGCAGTCGAATCTTGAAGGGCAAACGCGGGACGACGCGCCGGGGGGATGGTCGTGCATGAGTACATACAGCCGCATTCTGGAAGGCCTCCTGATTCCCGCCTACTACCGTCTGCGCGGACGAAAATACGCGGCGTATTGTGACTTCCTGGAACGCAGTCAATGGTGGTCCCGCGACCAGGTCAACGAATTTCAGTGGCGGGAAGTGCGGGCCCTGCTGGGACACGCCTTCCGCACCGTCCCGTATTACCGGAAAAAGTATGCGGCGGTGGGGGCGGAGTACGGGGACGTTAAGACCCGCGAGGATTTTGCCAAGCTCCCTCCCCTCACGCGCACGGAAGTCAACGAGCATCGCACCGAGCTTTGTTCCACCGACCCGCAAAGCCGGCTCCTGCCCAAAGCGACGGGCGGGTCATCGGGCCTTCCCGCCAGGTTTTTCATCACCCTGGACAGTTACGATTGGCGCAGCGCGGCCACGGCCCGGGCTTATTCTTGGAACGGATGCCGCAGCGGGGAGCGCACGCTCTATCTGTGGGGAGCTCCAGTGGGCCGGGTGCCTCCGTTGGAGAACGCCAAAGTCCACGCCCACCGGTTCCTTCGCCGCGAGGTGGTGGTAGCCACGTTTTCCCAAACTCTGGCGCTATGGCAGCAGACGCTGGAGCGAGTTCGGCGATTCCGGCCCAAATACTTGGCAGGGTACGTTACGAGCCTAGAGAACTTCGGCCGTTACCTGCTGGCGGAGAAAAAGTCGATACCGGGATTGCAGGCGGTGATTGCTGCGGCCGAGCCCTTGCATGAAGACACCCGCGAGTTGCTGCAAGAGGTATTCGAGTGTCCCGTCTTCAACACCTATGGGGCGCGCGAGTTCATGTCGATCGCGGCGGAATGCGAGCATCACGCCGGATTGCATATTCACGCCGAGAACCTGCTGGTGGAAACGGAGGGGGATGCCGGACAAGGCCCTTCGGAGTTCCTGATTACCGACTTGCACAACTGCGGGATGCCCTTCCTTCGCTATCGCATCGGCGACACCGGCAGCCTGATCGATTCCGGCTGTGCCTGCGGGCGCGGCCTGCCCCTCTTGCACGTCGAGGGGCGTGCCCGGGAGGTGCTGCGCACCCGCGATGGACGGGTGGTTTCCGGAATTTTTTTCCCTCACACCCTCAAAGATATTCCCGAAGTGAGTGAATTCGAGGCGCAGCAAGCCAGCCTGGATGAAATTATTCTCTCCGTGGTGTTGAGCCGGCCTCTCTCGGAGAGCAGCGAGGCCCTGTTGCGGCAGGAAATCGCGAAGGTCTTTGGAACGGAAACGCGCGTGACGGTCAGGCCGGTCGAATCGATACCGCGACTCCCCTCGGGCAAGCGCCGAACGACAGTGGGAATCGAATAGCTGCAGTCCGCATTTCCGGCTTCTCCGGCGGCCGGCCGGGTGTCCCCGCGCGGCCCGATGCGCGGCCGGCAGACGGCCCCCCGGCTCCCACAGTACGGCATAATAGATCGTTAGTTCTCATGCCCAACGTTCTTCTGGTCGCTTACACATTTCCGCCCGGCGGGGGCATTGGCGTTCCCCGGGCGCTGGCCTACGCGCAACACCTGCCCCGTAACGGCTGCCATTTGTCGGTCCTGGCGCCGACAGAGCCGGCCTTGCGCGACCGGGATCCTGAGCTCGGCAAGCTGATTCCCGACAGCGTGACCGTGCACCGCGCGTGGAATCCGGAGATTCCCTTAGTCTGGCGCGACCGGTTGTGGAAAGGAATTGCGCACTCCCGTTCCGGCAGCGCGGAAAGACCGGCTTCCGGCCCCCCCGGCGTGCTTCGCCGGTTCATGCAGCGCCTTCTCTTTCCCGATCCGCAGGTGGTCTGGACGCCGCTGGCGACCGCCAAGGCCTGCCGCGTGGTGCGCAAGCAGGCCATCGATACCGTCATTGTGACGGTCCCGCCCTTTTCCGCCTTGAAGATCGGTGTTGCCTTGAAGCGAAGATTTCCCCAGCTTAGGTTGATTACCGATTTTCGCGACGACTGGGTGGGTTACTACCTGCGACAGATCGACCATCCGACGGAAGAAAAGATTCGCCGCGCCCAACAACTCGAAGCCGCCGCCGTTGCGGCTTCCACCTATGTCTCGACGGTGACCGAAAAATGGGTGAACCAGTTCCGCGAGCGTTACCCCGGGCAACCGGCGGACAAATTCATCTGCACCCCCAACGGTTATGACCCGGAGACGTTCCGCGATTTTACTCCCCGGGAACGCCACGATGGAAAGATCGTGGTGACGTACTTCGGAACCGTCCACAACAACCGAGTTTACTCCCCCGAGAACTATCTTGAGGCGCTGGAGAACTTGCCCGAGGAGATCCGCGGCCGCATAGAAACACGGTTCATTGGCCGGGTGGTTTCCAATGCCCGGCAGTCTCTGGAGCGGACTCGAACCACAGTGCGCGTGCGGGGTTTTGTGCCCAGACTTGAGGGCATCCGCCAACTGCAAGAAACCGACTTTGTTCTGCTGATTGCCACCGACCCCGGCTCGCACGCCGGCAAATTATTCGACTATCTCGGCGCCGGCAAGCCGATTCTGGCCTTGTCGCCCCGGGGCGGCGAAATTGATCAACTGTTGCAGCGCACGCGCTGCGGGTGGTGTGCCGATCCTTGGGACCAGCGCGCCATTCAAGAGATGATCGTGGCCGCGTGCCAGCGGCTCATGCAGGGTGGTTCCATCATTGACCCAGACAAGGAGGCGGTCCAAGCTTATTCCTGGCCGCAGATTCTCGCCACCTTTGCACAAGTCACGGGAATCAACCGGGCAGCAGCTTCCCCGGAGACAGCCGCTCATGCTGGGGGCGGACCGGGGACCAGCGGCTGAGCTGGATCCGTTGGGCACCAGAGTCGGGGAGCTAAATGGCGCGTCCGCGAATTGCCGTAGTGACTCCGGAATTCCCGAGCCAGGAATGGCCGCATCGAGGCCGTCCCGTGTATCAGACGCTGCAGCATCTGCAGGAATATGCGGAGTTGCAGGTTTTTTGTCCGTTGCCCGCGTATCCGAACTGGTGCCGTCCGGCATTTGACCGCCGGCGTGACGGTTTGCCTAGCCCGCTGCCGGATATTCCGGCGCTCTATTTCGCGTACCCGGCCCTGCCGGGGGTCACGCGCCCTTTGAACGGATTCACCTGCGCGCACTATCTGGTGCGGCTCCTCCGGACCTCCCCTCCCGACATCATCCTGAACTTCTGGCTGTACCCCGCGGGCTATGCGGCGGTGAGCGCCGGGCGCAAGTTAGGCGTTCCCGTGATTGCCGGAGCCATCGGATCCGACCTGAATGCCATCGGCGATCCGGTTTCCCGCTGGTTTACCTGCAAAACCCTGCACGGGGCTTCGCAAATTATTGTGAAAAGCCGGCAGTTGCGCCAGCAAGCCCTGGCTCTGGGTGCGGAACCGGAAAAAGTTCATGTGATTGTTAACGGCTGCGATAGCGGCCTATTTTTTGTGCACAACCGCAACCTGGTACGCCCGGAACTCAACGTTCCCGCCTCCGCGGAACTGGTGGTTTTTGTGGGCCGGATAGACCGCGCCAAAGGGACCGGCGAATTGTTGGCTGCGGCAGCGGCGCTTTCGGCCAAGCGTCCGCAACTGCGTCTCGTTTATGTGGGGGACGGCCCGGAGCTTCCGGCGCTGCAGGCGAAAGTCCACAGCGCCAAGCTGATGGACCGCGTGTTCTTCACCGGTCCCTGTTCCGCGCCGGACGTAGCGCGCTGGCTGGCGGCGGCGAACCTGCTGGCCTTGCCCAGCTACGCCGAAGGCTGCCCCAACGTAGTGCTGGAAGCCTTGAGTTGCGGCCGGCCGGTGGTGGCTACGGAGGTGGGCGGCATCCCGGAACTGGTTGACCGCCGCTGCGCTGTACTCGTGCCTCCGCGCGATGCCGGCGCTTTAGCGCAGGCGCTTGACGCGGCCTTAAGTTCTCCTTGGGATGAACGTGAAATTGCGAATCATTTTCGCCGGGATTGGAAGGAGGTCGCCCGGGAAGTATTTGCCGTCTGTACCGCCGCAAGTTGATCGTATCGGCCAAATTGGGGAATTACTTTAGTCATTTGGGACAGGGGTCAGTGTACCCCGGACATGTTGCCGCCCCAGCGGCTTGATCATAACCTATACCCGTACGAGTGCGCTTGGAGCATACCATGTTGACGAGACTTGCCTTTAAGAACGTCCTGTTGTTTGCCCTGATCGTGCTGGCGGTGGCGAACGCTTCTGCAACCCACCCTCAGCTCCTCATGGACGCTAAGGAAATGGCCTTTATCCGCGCAAAGGTTGCGGCCAACACCGCCGATTGGCAGGCAGTGAAAGCGACCTGCGATGCGCTGGCCCAGGACTCGGTGCTGTGGCCGCAGGCGATCAGCGGGGGAAACAGCCCTCTGCGGGGCTACGTTGTCCATTCGGGGTATCACGGTATTTCCTCCGGATATTATGGCAGCGGATTTTACGGCGCAATTGCGCCGCTGGGGGCTTGCTATCAGGCGCTCAAGCCCACCAATCCCGCTGCGGCTGGCGTTTATCTTGCGCAAGCGCACAACATCATCACGGCCATCGCCCAGCCGCCGCTTGTCCTGACCCGCCAAAGCGACGGCAGCGTGCGCTACGGCCACTCGCTGGATGGGGCCGGAAACGATTTGCGGGCGGGCGCCCCCTTGAGTGTTTATTTGACTCCCAATAATGCCGTCGCCGTGGGCGACATTTGGACGATTAGCGGGGCCCGGGGCTGTACTTCCATGAATGGCAAGTGGAAGGTCTCCGCCACGAACGGCAATCTTCTCTTCTTCACGAAACCGGACGGAACGCCGGCCCCCGTTCTCAATGCCGACTGCACGCTGTACTCTGTGGTGCCCACTGCGAGCAGCGGCTATGGGATGCGGTTTTGGGTACCGGCTCTGGCTGTCGCCTATGACTGGTTTTACAGCGGGTTGAGCGCGAGCGAAAAATCTGAAATTTTGGCCACGATTAATGCGTGGACCAAGGAAGTTACGCAGGCGGGCCACGGCCTGGCGCATCCGGAGTCCAACTTCTTCGCCGGGTATTTCTGGGGCATGGTTGCAGGCTATGTAGGCACTTACGGCGATGACCCCGCCATGACCTCTTGGCTCAAGAACGCAGTCGCTGCCGTATTTACGGCGCCGCACATGCTGCGCGATTACCGGAATCTATGGTTTGCCGGGGGCGGCGCCGGCGAGGGCTGGCAGGCTTACGGCTACCTGGCAACGCGCAATGTGATGAATGCTGTCCTGGCGATGAAAATGCTTGGTGTTGACTGGACACAACCTCCTTACAATTTCACTTTCGTGGACGATACCCTGCGCTATTGGATGCAATTTACCTCGCCTCCCAAGCTGGCGCTGGATGACAACGAATATGTGTATCCGATCGGAGCCACGGATCCCGGCGTCACCGAACCCCTCTGGATTCCGCTGGGACATGCCGCCATGTTCAGCGCGGCCGCGCGCCGCTTTGGCAGCCCCTATGCGGCCAAGTTCCAGAGCTGGTGGGGGACCGTCTTCGCCAAAGAGCAAGCCGCCGCCGGCAAGAACATTCCGGCTTGGAGTTCCGGGCCATACACTTCCCAGCCGGATTCTCTGAGTTTATTCCTGTATTACGATCCGAACGCGCCGTCTTCCGACTGGACGACCCTGCCGCTGATGTACCGCGGCTGGGGCGGTGATTACGGCGTCACTCGCACCGATTGGTCCGACACGGCGGTAGAAGTCACTTTACTTGGCGGCCCCACGCTCGGCAACGCGGGCAACGGCAAGACGCAGTTCAATAGCGGGGCGATTACCGTGCGGCGGGGAAATAATCAGCTCGTGGTGTACGGATTAGCGGAAGCATCCCGGGCTTACGACATAATTTCCCATGCGCAGCAGAATGCGCTGCACAACGAACGTCTAACTTACGGCAACAGGAAGAATTCCATCTTCTGGGCCGGCGCCGGCCCGGAAGAGCTCCACAATCAGGGGCTGGGTTCGCGCACACCGCCGCCGGGTCAGCTCAATGCGGCCGTCGCCTGGAAATCCTCCCTTGACCGTTCCGTGGACACCACGGACTATACCTATTGGCGGGCCAGCGGACTGGAAGCCAACAGCCGCACTTCGTCCATCGACGGCAAGTTCCACCAGTCGGAGTGGACGCGCGAAGTGTTTTTCCTGCGGCCCAAGCTGGTCGTCGTGCACGATCGCACCGTCGTGCTGAACAACGGTGATGACCGCGCCATGTTCTGGACTTTCGGGCGCAATATTACGCAGGTGGCGGTGCCCGGCAATCTGACGCGCTACGATGCCAGCTACCAGGGAACCTACCGGGGAACCTTCTGGTCGGTGTTGCCGGCTTCGCCCTCCACCGTCTCCGTGGTTGATCACGACGACCTGCATTTCCTCTATCGCGTGGAAGTGCGGCCCGCGGTCAATGATCATCTGAACGACAACTGGCTGGCCGTGCTGGACGCCGCGGATGGGCCGCAAAACGTCAACCACGTGACTTCCCTGACGGCGGCGAATGCCGATGCCGTGCAGTTCGACGATGCCAACCATACGGTCGTTGCCTTCTCGCAGTCCACTTTGCCTACCCTGCCTATGACCATCACCGTGAGCGGCGCGGCGCGGGTGTATGTCACCGGGCTGAACGCAAACACGAACTATAAGGTCACGACCAGCAGCACGGGGGTGACGATTGCCGCCAATGAAGGCGCCTCTTGGCTAAAGTCGAGCACGGCCGGGGTCTTGACGATACAAAAGTGAGCTCCCGGTTCGCGCGTTCTCGGGCAGGAACAAGATCATCCGCATCTGCAATGGGGCGCGGCCGCCCCGCGGTGTAACGGCTCCTCCAACGCTCGTTCCAAGTCAGGATTCACGCTTCTCCACGCCGGGGAGCTGGCGCCGCCCAAGGACCAGGAAACTCTGCTGCGAGCATTTGCCGAGGCCAGGCGCGATTCCGAAGACAGGAGAGAGCAATGGGGGATCTCGAAAAATATCGCGCTAGCGAGAAAGAGAAAAGTCGTACCGAGGACCTTCTAAACATCCTACCCAAGGGCCGCCGAACCATTCTTGATGTCGGCGCCCGCGACGGCCGCTTCTCCAAGTTATTGACTGCCTATTTCGAAGAAGTGACCGCTCTCGATCTACAGAAGCCGGCATTCGATATACCGGGGGTGGTAGCGGTGGCCGGAGATGTCACCCAGCTTCCTTTCCCCGCTGATTCCTTCGACTGTGTTTTTTGCACGGAAGTACTCGAGCACGTCCGTGACATCGAAAAGGCTTGCAGCGAATTGGCCCGGGTCGCCAAGCATGAACTTATTCTCGGCGTACCCTTTCGCCAGGACATTCGGCTGGGACGAACAACTTGCCGAACCTGCGGCAAGGTCAATCCCCCCTGGGGCCACGTCAACTCGTTTGAGGAAGATACTCTTCCCGCGCGGTTTCCCGACTGGCAGATCGTTTCCCAGTCGTTCGTCGGCACTTCGAAAGAAGCCACTAATGCGCTATCCACCTTCTTGATGGACCTCGCGGGAAATCCGTGGGGCACCTACAGCCAGGACGAGACCTGCATCCATTGCGGCGCCTCCCTGAAACCGCCCCGGAATAGAACTTTTTGGCAAAGGATTTGCTGCTGGTTGGCAATAAGGATCAACCGCTTTCAGGCCCTCTGGATCCGGCCGCATGGGAACTGGATCCATCTTGTCCTGACCAAACCTGAGAAGAAGTTGGCCGGTTAGGGCAACAAGCTATAGAGGTAGCAACTCCGGCCCCCGAACCGTGCTGACGCCGCTAGCCAGGGTTGCCGCGCGCAGCTCATGCCATGGCGCCAACGCTTGAACCGGGGAACCAAAGAAGGCATCCTCATCTTACTTGCGGACCTAGAATATTCATGAGCAGCATGAGTTAGGCACGGAACCTATATGAGCGGCGCCGTTATTGGCAGCATTCTTCACGGTGCTTATGGCGACTATTATGAGCAGGCCGTCTGCTTGAAGCATTTTCGCCTGACGCACCCGGATATTACGCTCAAGCTTTTTTCGGCCTGCCCGCACCGGCACGCGGAATTACAGGTGCTGGATTTCGGCTGGGCCGATTGCTTTGAGTTGTGGACGCAAATCGGCAAACATAAGATCGATCAATTCTTCCAGTTCCAAGGGAGTGACCCGACGCTGCGCGCCGACGTGCTCTCCGCCTTGCCGCCGGAGGTGTTGGGCAAGATCGACATGCAACACAATCGCCGTCCCTGGCAGTACCTGCGGCCAATATTGCCCTTGCCGCCGGAGAATCAGCTAGGCCTAAGCGAGCGCGGCCGCAACGCGCTGCCCGGTGTGATGCGGGCAAACGGCATCGCCCCGGATCTCTTCACGCGTCCCACCATCGGATTCTTGTGGCGCCATCGCGCCTCCGGCGGCGCCATTAGGCCGCTACTGCAAGCCGATGCCGCCCGACTGGCAGCCAAATACTCGCGTCTGTTTCGCCGGTTCATCGATGCCTGCGGCTGTCACGTTCTGATTTGCGGCATGAAGGTGCAGCGGACGCCGGAAAACAAGTACCGTATCGATGCCAAGTATCCGGAATTCGGCCTGGATCTTCCGGCCGAATCGGCGACCCACTTGAAAGGGCTAAGCTGGGCCCTGGAACTTGAAATTCTGAGCCGGTGCACGGTGTGCGTGGGCAATCCATCCGGATTTTCCGAAGCGCTCTCGATTAAGCGCGGCGGGGCCGTGCTGCTGGTCGATCCGCCTCCCCACTACCTGGCGAAGGCCCTGTGGCGCAGGGCCCCGCTCTTCGGCCTGCAGCGGCCGGCTGCCCTGGCCGCCATCCTCGCCTCACGCTGGGAGTGGTCTTTATTTCGCACCATGAAGGCGGAGCTGGACCGCTCTTTGCGGCAGGCCGGCAGTTTTTCCGGAAAAGACCCCATCTTATGAAAATCGTTCATCTGACGGAAAGTTTGAAAATCGGCGGGGCAGAGAAGCTCATCAGCCTGCTGTGCCGGCTGCAACGCCGGCAAGGCCATGATCCGTCAGTGCATTGTCTGTTCCAGATGGGAATACTGGGAGAGGAGCTGCGGGCAGAGGGCTTCGAGGTCATAGTGCATCAGCCGCCCGCCCTGAAGATCATGCGTACGGTTTATCGCGGACTTAAACAGCGCGCGCCCGAAGTGGTGCACTGCCACAATGCCACGGCAACCATTTTGGGCGCTCTTCCCGCGCGCCTGGCGGGAGTCAAGAGCATCTTAGCCACTCGCCATGGGCTCGTTTCGCCGCCTTACTCGCTGCGCCGGGAACTGAAGTTCGCCATGGCTTCGCGCTGGTGTAACTGGATTGTAGCCGTGTGCGAACAGGCAAAACAGAACCTGTGCGCCGCGCCCCTCGCCGCCCGCCGGAAAGTGGTTCGCGTTTACAATGCGGTAGCGCCCCTGCCCGCCAAGGAAGCGCGCCTGCCCGAAAAGCGGGGCCTTACCCTCCTTCACGTGGCCCGCCTCTCCGCGGTAAAGGACCAGGCAACCCTGCTGCGGGCTTTTGCCTTGGCCCGAGCCCGGATGCCGGAGCTGCGGATGTGGATCGTGGGGGACGGGCCTCTGCGCGCCGAGCTCGAAGGCGCCGCGCAGGACCTTGGAATCCATGGCAGCGTGACATTTTTCGGAGAGCAGGCCGACCCGTGCCCTTTCTATGCCGCCGCCGACTTGTTCGTGTTATCGTCCGTAACCGAGGGCATACCCATATCCTTGCTGGAAGCGTTGTCCGCAGGTCTGCCAGCCGTGGCCACGGATGTAGGCGGCATGGCTGAGATCGCCCGCCTGTCCGGCGCTGTGGCTGTGGTTTCGCCCTCCAATCCCAATGCCTTGGCGGACGCCATATTGCAGATTGCACAATCGCCCGCGGAGTTGCCGCGCCTGCGCGACATGGCCCGGCAATGTTATCTTCAGTACTTCACGCTGGAAAGAATGGCCGACGAGTATATGCGTCTGTATCAAGGGCTGCCCCTGCTCTGAGGGCCAGTGGCGCCGGGGCAGGCCTTGCGTTCCCCCACCATGATTTTCCGCTACGGATGCGGCGTGAGGACCAAGAGGGGAGACGGGGGCATAGCCGAACCGGTAGAAAGCGCGCCGGCCGCGACTTGGGAGAATGGGTTCTTGTTATCTGTCTTGTTAATCAGCGCGTATTTTCCTCCGGACGGGGAGGTGGGGGGGCGCCGTATCGCCAAGCTTGCGGAATACTTTCCTGACTTGGGCATTGCTCCCATCGTGCTGACCATGCCCGTTCCTCCGGGGGCGCTCGATCCGAATCCCGAACTCCGGCAGCAGACCCGGATTTACCGGGTCGCTGCCTGGCCGGATCCCCTATTCCTCCTTTCGCGCCTGAAAAGCCGTTTCTCGCGAGACTCCGTCCCTTCCCCGCCAAGCCGGGCTGATGGTGCGGGGGCGGCAACCTTCACCTGGCGGTCACAACTTCGAGCGGCCCTTCACCTGCCGGACCGGTTTATCGGCTGGTATTGGCCGGCCTCGCGGAGGGGCAAGGAAATTTGCCGCCGGCATGCGGTTCGAGCGCTATTCAGTTCCGGCCCGCCATGGACATGCCACCTCGTAGCGCGCAATCTGAAGCGAATGCTGGGACTGCCTTGGGTCGCCGACTACCGCGATCCCTGGACCAGCTCGGCCTTGCGCTATCGTGCGACTCCGCCGTGGAAGCGGCGCAAGGAAGAATCGCTGGAGGCAAAATGCATGGCCGAAGCCGATGCCGTCATCTGCAACACGGACCGTCTCCGGCAAGCTCTGATCGAGGGCCATCCGCAGGAGTCTCCGGACAAGTTCATTACCATTCCCAATGGTTTTGAGCCACGCTCGGGGAATGGCGTTTTGCCGGCCGGCAATCCCAAGTTGATTCTGCACACTGGAACCGTCTATGGCTCGCGGCGGATCGATACCTTCTGCCAGGCTCTGCAACGGCTGTTGGACAAAGGCGCCATCGGCCGGGATGAAGTCCGGGTGGTATTCCTGGGAGAGATCGAGCCGGAATTGCAAAGCGCGGCGCAGCAAGCGGCTCCACAATTGTTCAGGGATGGAATCGTGAGTTTTCAGCCGCGATTGCCATGGGACGAAGCGCAGAAGCGGCTGTGGTCCGCCGACGTCCACTTGATCGTCCAGGGGCAATACCGGATGCAGGTCCCGGCAAAGTTTTTTGAGTGCCTGCCGACGGGCAAACCGGTTCTAGCCATCGGCGGGGAAGGCGCTCTCTCCGATGTGGTAAACGAAACCGGGGCCGGCGGTTATGCCGATTCCGAGAATGTCCCCGAGATTGCCGCCGCGCTGCTGCGCGTGTTGTCCCGGCCGGCGCTGGCGCCTGACGAGATTCAGCGCAAGAGCAAACGCTATCACTGGAGCTCGATTGCGGCCGGTTGCGCGGAAGTACTAAGAAACGTAGCTGGAGACTGACGGAAATGCGTATTTTGCATGTGGTCGGAGCCCGGCCCAACTTCATGAAGGCGGCTCCGGTTTTCCGGGCCCTTGCTCAACACGCCGGCGTGCAACAGATCCTGGTTCACACCGGCCAACACTACGATTTCAATATGTCGGACGTCTTCTTTCAGGAACTGGAACTGCCTGCGCCCGACGTAAACCTGGAAGTGGGATCGGGCAGCCACGCCCAGCAGACGGGCCAGATCATCAGCCGCTTTGAACCGGTGGTTCTGGAACAAAAGCCGGACATGGTGGTGGTCTATGGCGACGTCAATTCCACTCTAGCGGCGGCTTTGGTCTGCGCCAAGTTATTGGTGCCGGTAGCGCATGTCGAGGCGGGACTGCGATCCTTCGACCGCACGATGCCGGAGGAGATCAACCGGCTCTTGACCGACCAGCTCGCCGACCTGCTTTTCACTCCCTCCGCGGACGGCAATCAGAATCTGGAACGGGAAGGAATCGCGGCGGAAAAAGTGCATCTGGCCGGCAACGTGATGATTGACACGCTGCAGCGCATGTTGCCTCGGGCGCGGGAACGGCAAGCGAAGGGCTGGCCCGAGCGCTATGCGCTGGTCACCTTACATCGCCCCTCGAATGTCGACGATCTTGAGTGGCTGAAACGGCTGTTGTGCGCTTTGTTCCAGGCCGGGCAAAAATTGCCGGTTCTCTTCCCCGTACATCCCCGGACCCGGGAACGAATTACCGCTTCGGGTATTCAACTCCAGGGCGATGGCGTCCGGTTCCTCGATCCCTTGCCTTACCTGGAGTTCCTGGCTCTGGAGAGCCGGGCTGCCGCCGTGATCACGGACTCCGGCGGCATACAGGAAGAAACCACGTTCTTTAACGTTCCGTGCCTGACGGTACGGGAAAACACGGAAAGGCCCGTTACGGTAACGCTCGGCACGAACATTCTTGTGGGCCGAGATATTGCCAAGCTGCAGGCGGAACTCACGCATATCCTTTCCGGAAATATCAAGCGTGGCAGCATCCCGCCCCTCTGGGACGGAAAGGCCAGCGACCGTATTGCGGCCACGCTCGCTGCAGGTATATGAAGCTGCCTCGCCACGCCGAGCTATGGCTGCCGTCATACCTTGGCGGCCGGATTCGCCGGCTGGCCGATCCCCAAGCGCGCGTCGTGCGGCGGGTCTGGCTGGCCATTACGGATCACTACGAGCCTTTTTGGCACCAAGCAGACTTCGCCACCGCCCGCCGGCGGGTAGATGCCTGGCGGCGCCGCTGGCCGGAAATCGCAGAAAGCGCCGTCCGCGACTCCGCCAATTCCCGCCCGCGATATACCTTCTTCTATCCCCAGGAGGAATACCGCCCCGAACTGCTCGCCCCACTCGCCGAAATGACGAACGCCGGCATCGCGGATGTGGAAGTGCATATTCATCATGAAGGAGGCGACCGGGAGGATTTTATTCACCGGGTCAGCACATTCTGCGAGGCGTTGGCGGAACAACACGGCCTGTTGCGCAAGGTGGATGGGCGGGTGCGATTTGGCTTTATTCATGGCAACTGGGCGCTCGACAATTCTCTTCCCGGGGGACGCTACTGCGGTCTGAACGACGAGATCACCATCCTGCGCGACCTGGGCTGCTATGCGGATTTCACCATGCCCTCGGGCAACAGTCCGAGCCAGGCGCGAACCGTCAACACTCTGTACTGGTGCATCGACGATCCGCTGGCGCCCAAGTCTTACGACCGGGGCATTGCCGTACAGCCGGGCGAGGGCCAACGGGGCGACCTGCTCATGATTCCCGGCCCCCTGGGCCTGCGCTGGAAAAAGCGTCTGCTTCCGCGCATGGAAACGGGCGAACTGGGGGCTCACGATCTTCCCGGCGCTTATCGCGTGCGCCGCTGGCTCGATCTTGCTCCCCGCATTGGCGGAGATATTTTTCTCAAGCTCTACACGCACGGAACCCAGGAAAAGAACATGACGGCTTTGCTGGGCGCCGGTCTGCCGGACACGTTCACGCTGATGACGGAAGAGGCGCAACGGCGCGGCGCCCGCCTGTACTTCGTGTCTGCCTGGCAGATGTACTGCGCGATTGCCGCTATCAGCAACGGCCAGGCGCCTGAATCCGCAGCCTTCACGGCGGTAACGGGCTCGCGTCCTTGAGGGCAAAGATCGCTCCCCAGCCGCAAGCCTGACAGACTTCAGCGCCAGGAAGGCTCTTGCGCCTATGGTATGCTGGCCTCGGAAGAGGCGCCGATGCTGCTGATTATCAATGCCGATGACCTTGGAACCAGCGAAGCCATCAACAATGAGATTTTCGCCTTGATGCAAGGCGGCTTGGTTACCTCGGCAACGATCATTGCCAACGCGCCCGCCTTCGAGCACGCCGTGGCGCGCGTGACGCAGTTTCCGCAATGTTCTTTCGGAGTGCACCTCAACCTGACGGTATTCCCCCCGTTGACGCCGGCACGGGGCCTGCAGCCCCTCCTGGACGGCCAAGGTCAATTGTCCAGACAACGGTTCCAGACCGCTCTCTCCGCGGAGGTGAGGATGGCGGCCTTGCAGGAACTGAGCGCGCAGGTACGGCGGGCGCTGGACGCGGGCGTGCCTGTCAGCCACTTCGATTCGCACCATAATATTCACACCGAGCCGAAACTTTTCCTGGTGCTGAAGGCCCTGCAACGGAGATTCGGCATCCGCAAAGTCCGTTCCACGATTAATTTTCTGCCCGGTGGCCAGCGCATGGCGCGGTTGCGTGCCCTCAAGAAGCAGGCGTTTTCCCTGGCATTACGGCATGTGTATGCCACCGCGAGTCCGGACGGGCTGGGCAATTTTCACGATTTTCACGGCGCTCTCATGGCCGGGCGTTGTCCCCGCTTCCGGCAACTGGAACTGGTGACCCATCCAGGTACAACGAATCCGGAATACCGGCAGGAGATCGCATTGCTCCAGTCCGGATGGCAGCGGGTTCTACCGCCAAACGTTGAGCTGGGGAGCTATCACTCGATATGATGCGCGTGCGCACAGCCACCTTCTCCGATTTGGAGGCCATGCGAGATGTATCCGTGCGGAACGGCCTCTCTACTTTTGATCCGGATGAGATGAGACTCTGGTTGCAGTCGCACCCCTTCCGCGCCGAATTCGCGGACGTTCCTTTTGGCTGGGTCCTGGAGAGCGCCCCCGACGGCATTGTGGGATCGCACTTCAATATCCCCATGATGTATGAGCTCGAGGGCAAGCGTTTCCGCTGTGTCAGCGGCGGTTCCTGGGGCGTGGACCTGGCGCACCGTAACGCTTCGCTCTTGTTGGGGACCACCTACTTTAATCAAAAAGGGATTGACATGCTCGTGAGCGGCAGTATCAGCGAGGTAGCCGCCAAGCTGATGCCCGTGTTCCGGGCCAAACGAATTCCTTCGGAGAACTACGATCTCGGCTATTTCTGGATTCTTCGCCGCCAGAGCTTTGCGGCAGCGGCATTGCGCAAGAAGAAAGTTCCCGCGGCCGCGCTGCTGTCCTACCCTGCGGCCGTGGCGCTATGGGCGGAAGACCTGTGCAACGCGGGGCGGAGAAAGAATGCCTCCAGAGTCCGGCGGCTGACGCAGTTCGGCAAGGAATTTGACAGCTTCTGGGAAAAACTCCGTCAAGGCCCGGGACGTTTGCGTGCCGTCCGGACTTCCGCCGTTCTGGAATGGCGATTCGGCACCGGCATTCGCCAAAACAGCACGGTTGCCCTTGGCTTGTTCCGCAGCCAGGAAGTGCTTGGATATATTGTGCTACGCGCTAAGACCCGGGAACATCTGGGACTGCGTCAGTTCCTCATCGCGGACTTGCAGGCTCTTGAAGATTCGCCGGAAGTCTTGCTCGAGCTCTTGTCCGCCGCTCTAAGTGTGACCCGGGAACAGAACCTTGATGTATTGGAATGGCGGGGGTGGAACCCGGCAAAGCGCCAGCTGGCCTGTATGCTGCGTCCAAAATCGTATCGCTATCCGGTTTGGCCGCTCTACGCCAAGGCTTTCAACCCGGCACTCGCGTCTCTTCTTACCTGTCCGGAAAAGTGGGACTTTTCTCCCTTCGATGCCTTCTGAAGCGGACACAACCGCTCCCCCGCCGCATCCTGAATCATCTCCGCCCCGGCGAAAACCAACCGGCCCGGTTCAGGTTTCTCTCCGGATTCGCGCTTAGTCTTTTAATCCGGCGCGAATCTTCTTGAACCGCGCTCCCCGCTGCTCTTCTTCCGCGACCAGCACGAACCGCACCGGAACTTTATAGCGGGCCAGCTTAGCCAGACAACCGCGGCGCAAGCGCTCGTTGAGAGTTTCCACGTCCTCCGGGGTTTCGAGAGAAATGCGGGCATGCACTACCTGCCCCAGCAACCGATGCGGCACCCCGTACACGGTAGCTTCCCGGACATTCTCCATTTCCAACAGTGCTGTCTCCACTTCGATAGGAAAGACCTTCTGGCCGCCAACGCTGATAAGTTCCGACTTGCGGCCCAGGAAGCGAATGTATTCTCCCTGCACTTCCACCTGGTCTCCGGTGCACATCCAACCCTCCGTATCGAAAGGCGAAGGCGCGTTCAAGTAGCCGATCATGTTCGCACTCGAGCGCACCCACAGAGTATTGTCCACCACCTTTACGTCGAAACCATCTCCTCCGACTTTCACCCACAAGGACGAATCGGCTTCCGACCGGGAACGAAGAACTCCCAATTCCGAAAGTCCGTAAGTCTGTTTGATCTTTGCGCTGGGAAAGACCTGCAGAACACGCTGCAGCGTGCTTTCCGGCATCAATTCCGTCCCATAAGTGATGAGCCGGACGGAGGTCAAGTCGAAATCGCGGTAGCAACCGGAGGCAATCAGCAAGTTCAAAAACGTCGGCGTGGTAGGCAATAAGGTTGCCTTCGAGGCCTCGATGGTCCGGCAGACTGCCTCCGGTGTCCGATTGGGCAAGCACACTCCTACACCGCCGTAGGCGAACGTGGAGAGCCAGGTATTGAACCCGCCAAAGTGGTCAATCATCAGAAACAGCGCGGTCCGCCAAGCATCCCGCAGTTTAACGAACTTGTGCAACACGCGCTCGCAATCATGCAGAATTCCCTTGGGTTTTCCCGTCGATCCGGAGGTAAATACAACCAGTCCCGGACGATTTTGCGCGCGGAATTTCGCGATCAATTCGTTGCCGCTGACGTCGCCAAAACGTTCCCAGGACCAAGAATCGTCCGGTTTGAAGCGAAACAGGACGGCAACTCCCGCTATCTTTACGAAGCCGGGAACTTCGGCTTCGGCGGGGTAGCCGAAGGGCACCAGGACAGACCGTTGCAACATCAAGGCCCACATCAGGGATACGGTCTGCGGTGTATAGTCGCCGAGGAGTCCGCACACCATGCCCGGGCCGATCTTCAGTTCCGCCAGGCGCGTCTGCCAATCGCCGATCAGGTCCAGCAATTCGCCGTAGCTGAGTTCCCGGCCATTCCAGAACAGGGCCGGCTTCTCGAAATCCCCCTGCATTCGACGGACTATGGCCACAAACGACGGCAGGTCGCGTTGAACTGTGATTTCCATCATTTCCATCTCACCAGGCAGCCACTCCAGGAAAGGCCGACGCCAAAGCCGACTAACAGCACCAGCATGCCGGGACGTAGAACTCCTTCCTGTTCCGCGTCGCGCAGAGCCATGGGAATTGAAGCCGAAACCGTATTT
>Ga0326728_10010094_pt1 | contig 22284 bp, 21 predicted proteins | sample MB3enrmetagenome_FD_207602 | JGI IMG/M metagenome (GOLD analysis project Ga0326728, IMG submission 207602) | Lab enriched peat soil microbial communities from McLean, Ithaca, NY, United States - MB31MN | ecosystem: Environmental > Terrestrial > Soil > Wetlands > Peat | place: USA: New York... | reverse complement strand
TTCACTCCGTCACCGACGCACTAAAGGAGTGTCCTAATTTCCCTTCCCGCTTCCATCGGCGCTCTCGGAAAAGTGCGGGTCAATCTCTTTCACCCTGGCAACCAGGGCGTCATAGGTTGGGGCGTCGGCGTCCTTCATCGCCGCCAGCAGACGGCGCATCTGATCTGGAGAAACATCGAACAAAATACCAACAGATTTTTGGTGGGGCCATTCAGCCAATTTGAGCGCGTCTGAGACTTTTTGGAAGCGCCCTGGATCGGCTTGCAACGCCGGGTCCTGCATTATCTGCCGGAGAGTCAAAAGATCATTGATGGTGAATATGGGTTTGGGTAAATCTGGAGCCATCTTCTGCATGGCGTTGGCGAGTGCCATTCGCGTGTAAATGGCTCTCGACCGATCCACCCTGTTGGCCTCTGTCGCGGGTGCGAGCGCAGACAGCGCCTCTGCGAATGCGGGCAACAATTCGACGGCGTTGGAATGGTTCACCGCGAAATAAACCGCGATGTCTGGTGCCGCCTTGGGAAACTTCTTCAGACCTTCCACGATCTCGGGCGTGGCCGCCTTACCGGATATCACCTTGGCGGTGAATGCATCCGACAGGTTCTGTTGCTCCGCCAGCGCGGCCAGCGATGGATTGGATTTGCGCATATCCGGAACCAAAACGTCCAACATTTCCGACGCCCCCGATCGCACATTCTCCGTGGCGCCATGATAGGCGGCGTCAGCCAGGGCGGACACCGTTTCGTTCAAATACGGACCCACGCGGGCGGCGTATAAAGTGGATTTGCCGTCTTCGCCATCGGGGTTGAGATCGCGGGCCGCCTGTTGCAATAACCACAGCCCTTCCTGCTCCCGTATTACTTCCTGCTCCCCTATTAGGTTGCCACTCTTTACCAGTTCGACAGCCACCGGAAACACCCCGGTATCAGCTTGGTCTCCGAGCGCGGACACCAGCGAGAGAGCCGCTGCTTCCCGCACCAGCCGGTCCGGATCTTGCAACAGCGGCCGGAAGGCGTTGTTAAGGGCTTTGGAATCTTCATGGGCGATGGCCCAAAGCCAGTCTTCAGACGCCATAGTCCTGCGAGTGCTATAAAACTGCGTGGTTGCGTTGTAAACGATCTCACTGACGGACCGGTTCTCTTTCATCAGGCGGGCGAATTCGGGCAGGATTTCGGGCGGGGGGCCAATCTGCCCCAATACGTAAAGTATAATGTTGTCGGTGTAAATACCGATGTACCCGATCCCTCCGAATGCGGGGCTGTCCCCGAACAAGGCCGCTTTCTTGTACCTGGCCTGCCGAATGGATTTACCCAAACCGCCGTCGCGCAGCAGCGCCAGGAGAAGCGGCGCCGCCTCTTTGGCCTCCGGGCCAACGATGCCAAGACCATCCACGGCGCACAGCCGGACGTAAGCATCCGCATCGTTCAGCGCCGCCTCCAGTATCGGAAGAGCCGCTTTCTTCTTGTCGCCCAATCCCGCAATGGCCTCCTGCATGACGGCATTCGGATACACGATTGTCGGATTCGGATCGTGCAAAGCCGCCTTCACCTTGTCCAGCGCCGCTGCCAATTCGACCGCGTCGCCGGCGGGTTTGGACGGCGCGGCCGACCCCGTCGAAGAACCATTCGTGGCGGGTGCCTCCCCGGACATGGCAAGATTCGTGGCCGTGGGCGCCGGGGATGCGCGGGAGATGGACTTGACAATGGCGAAAGTTGCGCCGCCGAGAACCAGCGCGGCGATGAGGCCGGCGACCTTTGCGGAAGTCACGAACGCCAGAATCCCACCGGCGGAACTTGCGGCGGTTCCTACAGCCGCTTTTGCCAGCGCCACCTCGGCCCAGGACGAAGCCACCTCAACCGGCGCAGCCTGCGCGCCGTGAACGGCAAACGCCGCCGCCAGCGCCAGCGATGAGACCGCGACGCCCCGCCGGGCCAGAATCTCCCGCAACCTCTCCATCGCGCGCGAGAGGCGCTTTCGCGCCGTCTCTTCGCTCAAGCCCAGCGCCTCGGCGACCTCTTTATGGCTCTTGTTGCCGAAGTAGCGAATCATCACCAGTTCCCGGTCCGCGGCGGAAAGACTGTCCAGGGCGTCGTTCAGATGGGGTGTGAGGCGTTCCCATGTGGAATCGGCTTCGTTGGGTTCAGTAGTCGGCTGCATGGCGAGGGCTTCCTGTTCGCGGCGCTGGCGATGGGCGTTCGTGCGGACCTGGTTCAAAACGGCAAAGCGCGTCGCGCGAAAGAGCCAGCCGTAGAGGGTGGCCTGCCGGGGAATACGATCCGCCTTCCGCGCCAGGGCGATGAAGACGACTTGCGCCGCCTCTTCCGCCGAGTCGGGATTGCCGGTCTGCCGCAGGGCGGCGTGATAAACCATGCCGGAGTATCGCTCCACCAGCGCGCGGAACGCCTCTTCGGAGTGTTGGGCCGCGTAATTCTTGAGGAGTTGCCAGTCGTCCATAGTCGCATCTTTCTGCTAATAAACAGCAGCCCCGCGAAAAATGTGACACCTAATTCCATTCAAAACCCCGGCCCATGCCAGGCTCCGCGGCGTCATGCGCTTCACGTTGAATATCCAAACCGGCTTTACGGTTTGGCCGGCAGCCCGTTGGTAATGCCGATCTTCTTCAGGAACGGATCAATGGATTGCTTGCGGCCCAGGAATTTCTCGATGGAGATTTGCACCTCGCGCGAACCGCCCTGCTCGTAAATCTCCCGGCGCAGCCGCCGGCCGGCGTCGCGATCAAAAAATCCATCGGGCGCGTTTTGAAACACCGTCGCCATGTCCGCGGCGATGGCGTCCGCCCAGGCGTAGCCGTAGTAGCCGGCGTCGTATCCCATGAGATGCCCAAAATAAGCGACAAAGGCCGTGTCGGGCGGTTCGGGATGGAACGTTTCGCCGGCAATCTTGTTGGCGAGCGGGACGGTTTGCTCCTCGTTGCCGGCGTGGATTTGCGTGTGCAACGCCAGGTCCGCCAGGCCGAAGGAAAGTTGCCGGCGGTACGTGTTCCCCTCCGTCGCCAATTTGGCCTCCTTCAGCTTGCCGAGGATTTCGGCGGGGATTTTCTTGGACGGGTCGCGGTAATCCGCCGCGAAACTGTCCAGGACCTTTTTGTCCCAAGCCCAGTTTTCCAGCATTTGCGAGGGCGCCTCCACAAAATCCCCCGGCACGCTCGTGCCGGCAAAGCGCCCGTATTTGGCGCGCGTCAAAATGCTGTGCATGGCATGGCCGAATTCGTGGAAAATCGTCACCACATCCTCATGCGCCATGAGCGAGGGCTTGCCGTTTTCCGGCGACGGGAAATTGCAGATCAAGGCCGCGGTGGGCCGCTGATATTTGCCGTCGGGCAGCAATTTTCCGTCAATAATGCTGAATTCGGCGAAGTGATTGTATTTGCCTTCGCGCGGGAACATGTCCAGATAGAACAGCCCCAGCGGTTCGCCCGTGGCGGCGTCGGAGACGGCGTAGAGCTGCAAATCCGGCACCCATTTGTAGGGGGCCTGGATTTGCTGGAATTTCAGGCCGAAAATGCGCTGGTAAATCCGGAACATTCCCTCCAAGACGGATTGGTAGGGGAAATAAACGCGCAGCGCTTCCTCGTCCACTGTGTATTTCTGTTTCTTGAGTTGATTGGCGTAATAGCGCCAGTCCCACAAATGAATTTGCGCGTTGGCGTCGCCGGTTTCCTTTGCCTTCATGGCGCGGAATTCGGCCGTCTCCGCGTCAAATTTCGGCTGGAGTCCGGTCTTCAACTGCTCCAGGAAGTCCTCCGCGCGCGCCCCGGTTTTGGCCATCTTGATCTCCGTCTGGTAATCGGCCCAGTTGGTGTAACCGAGTTTGCGGGCGATGGTGTCGCGCAGCACCAGCACCTGCTGGAGGATGGGAATGTTCTCCGCGCGCGCCAGGCTGTCCCGCGCGGTTTCCAGCTTGAGGCGCGTGGCCTCGGATTTCGCGTTCTCCATCACGGCCAGATAGTGCCAGGTGATATTGGCCATGACGGCATAAGCGCCGTCGCTAGTCTTGACATCTTTCTGGTCCAGAAAATCCTCCGGCACGCCCTCCAGTTCCGCCCGGGTGAAGAGGAGCTTGCGCTCCGCCTTGTTGATGTTGGCCTCGAAATCCGTTTCCAGGGTTGAAAGCTTTTTGCGCAGGCTTTCCACCTCATCCCGCTGGGCCTGGGGAAGGGCCAGGCCGGCGCGGCGGTAGTCCCGCAGGGTTTCCTGGAGCAATTTGGCGTCCTCGCCGGCCAGGTTTGGATTGGTGCCCGCGTATGCCTGGATGGCCTGGAAGACATCCAGGCGATAATCCACGCTCACGAACCATTGGTCCAAGGTCTTCTTTTGGTCTTCGGCGGCGTCGCGCAGAGCGGTGTCGGTGCTGGTCTGCCGGATGATTTCGAGCCGGTTCTCGGTCAGGCCGGCCTGATAGGTGGCGTCGTCGAGCGCGCGCACCGTGTTGGTGAAGGCCGCTTGCGCCGGTTGCAATTTGCCGATGCGATCCAGGGCCTGATCCCCCGCCGCGATGGTTTCTTTGACAGATTGCGCGATGGCATTGGAGGTCATTTCAAACTCGGGCAGGCTGATGACCGAGTTGAACTTCTCCGCCTCGCGCTGGTAATCCGCCAGGGTTTTCCCCGCCGTGGAGACCGGCTCGTTATTATGCCGGCCCGTGGAGCAAGCGGCCAGAAAGCCCGCCAGCGCAAAAATCAAAATGAGTTTGGATTTCATGTTGTTTCAAAGACAAACGCCCCATAGCCCACGACTTGGTTGCGCGGTCCCGCCGTGTCGCCGGAATTGCGCAGGTCCACCGCCCGCGCGCTCAAGCCGTGCCGCTGGGCCGCGCGGAGCAGGCCGCGGATGGGAATGCGTCCGCAGGCCTGATCTTCTTCGATGTCCTGAGGACGCAGTTGCTCGATGGCGCGGCTGGTGGCGGCGTCCAGTTCCCGCGCGCTGGAGTAGGCGTGGTAATGGCTCAGATCCGAACTGATAACACAGCGGGTTTCCGGGCCGCCCCAAAGCGCGTCCAGGACCCGGGCCACCGCCTCGTCCGTGGCCTCGTGGACCACCAGGGGGACAATTTGGAAATCCCCCAGCACCACTTGCAGGAACGGCAACTGCACTTCCAGGGAGTGTTCGCGGGCGTGCGCTTCGTCCAGAACCATCACTTGCGGCAGCGCGCAAATCCGCCCAACCGCCTCGGTGTCCACCGGGACCAGCCCCAGCGGGGTTGCGAACGCTTCCGCGCCGGGCGCCGCCAAGCCTTCAAAGGACACATAATGCGACGGCCCGATCAAGACTACCCGTTTGATGATTTGGCGCTCCGGCGCAAACCGCGCGTAGGCCGACGCCGCGATGGGGCCGGAGTAGATGTAACCCGCGTGCGGCGCGATGATGGCTTTTGGCCCGGCGGCGGCGTCCAACCGAACCCGGCTGAGGAAACTTTCGACCAGGCGGCGCAGTTCGATTGCATCCGCGGGATAGAACCGGCCCGCCACGGCCGCCGGCCTCACTTTGGCTAGCTTGATGGATGAGGTTCCTGCCATAACTGTTCAGGCGCGGTCCAAAGGCACAGGCCGCGGCCAACCCAGCGACAAATCCCCGCCCGGGCCGTCCAGTCTCACCTCGGCCGCGCCGCCCGCCGGCCAGAGGCCGGGAATGGCGGTTTGGCACTGTGGGCATTGGCCGGCGCCGGTAATCCGGTACTCCCGCACCCGGTAGCTGCTGCGCTCAACAAGGAGCGCGCGGCATCGGGGGCAAAACGTGTTCTCCCAGGGCCCCACCCGGCCGGGCATATTGCCGGCATAGACATAGTTCAACCCCTCCTCCGCTCCGATTTCCGCCGCATGAACGAGCTGTCGCGCCGCCGTGGCCGGGGAATCGGCCATCTTGTAGTCAGGATGAAATGCGGTGACATGCCACGGAATATCCCGGCTGACCGAGGCGAGGAATCGGGCCAGCTCGCGCACCTCCCCGTCGCTGTCATTGAAACCCGGCACCAGGAGTGTCACCACCTCCAGCCACAGCCCGCGTTCGCGCACCGAGCGGATGCACTCGGTAACACGGTGGAGAGTTCCGCCCAATTGCCGGTAGCGCTGGCCGTCGAAACCTTTCAAATCAATCTTGTAAGCGGCGATCCACGGGCGCAAAAAGTCGAGCGCTTCGGGTGTGGCGTTGCCGTTGGAGACGAACGCGCAGGCCAGACCGGCGTGCTTCGCCTCCCGAAAAATGGCCACGGCCCATTCCGCGGTGATGAGCGGTTCATTGTAGCTGGACACCATGAGCCGGGCGCCCTGGCGTTGCGCCGCCTTGACGATTTGTGCCGGAGTCGCTTCGAGCAGGGGCGACGTGGAGGCCGGCTCGCGCAGGGCCTGGCTGCTGACCCAGTTCTGGCAATAAGGACAATGAAAATCGCAGCCGAGCATCCCAAAGGTCAGCGCGTCGCTGCCGGGATAAACATGGAAGAACGGTTTCTTCTCGACCGGGTCGCTGGCCAGGCCGCCGGCCACGTAGCCGAACGGCACGCGCAGTTGGCCTCCGTCATTGAACCGAACTTTGCATATCCCGCGCCGCCCCGCCGCCAGAAGACAGCGATGCCCGCACGCCACGCATCGCACACGCCCGTCTTCCGCCCGCCAGAGCGTCCCGACGGTCGTGTGACGGTCCAGTATCCCGGCCAGTGAGACGTTGGCCGCCGGAGACTCGCGATGGAGTATGCTCACGGCTCCGCCTTTTTCTCAACATTACAGCCGTGTCTTCCCCTCGGCCTTCGCCTTTTTCCATCTGGCCCGGGCGCTCGCCGCCAGCCTGGCTCTTACTTCCGCGCTAACCTTTCTGCGCTTGCGGGCCGGCTTGGAGGGTTCGCCTCTAAACCTGGCCCAGCGCGCCTTGGCGGCGGCGGCAATCCGGGCGCGTCCGGCCCTGGACAGGCGGCGCTTCCTTCGGACTTTCCCGGCGGGCGGGGCCGGAATTTCGGCTTCACCCGCAAGGGAATTGATCTGGCTTTCCAGCGCCTCAATTTCTTCCTTGATGGCAATGATGCGTTGGAGTTGGGTGGTTGTTAACTCTGTGAGTTTCATCATGACTCATCTGTTATGCCGGCGCGGGCTTGGAGTCAATCACGAAAAACAAAAAATAGCTACATCCTCTCCAGCGCCTGGCAAAGGTCGGCGATCAGGTCTTCGGGGTCTTCCAAGCCCAGCGCCAGGCGCACCAGGTTGTCCACCATCCCGATGGACTGGCGGTATTGCGCCGGGTAGTCGAAGAACGACATCGTCGCCATCTGCGTCACCAGGCTTTCGGAACCGCCCAGGCTGGGTGTAATGAGAAACAGTTCCAGCGAGTCAATGAATTTGCGCGTCGCCTTGTCGTCGCCTTTGACCAGAAACGTAATGACGCTGCCGAAGCCGCGCATCTGTTCCTTGGCAATGGCATAATCCGGATGCGATGGGAGGCCGGGATACCAGACTTTCTCGACCCGCGGATGTTTTTCCAGGGCCTGCGCCACCAGCAAACCGGCGCGGTTGTGATGCTCCATGCGCAACGGAAAGGTCTTCAAACCGCGTTCCAGCAGAAAGCAACTCAACGGGCCGGGGATGGACCCGATCATGCGCTGGAGCTTGTTCAGTTCTTCCAGCAATTGGTGGCCGCCCAGCGTGACGCCCGCCAGCAGGTCGTTGTGGCCGCCCAGATATTTGGTGGCCGAATGGATCACCATGTCCACGCCCAATTCCAGCGGGCGGATGTTGTAGGGCGTGGCGAGGGTGGCGTCAATCATGGTCAACACGCGGTGACGCCGGGCGACCGCGACGACGGCCGGGATGTCCAGCGCGCGCAGGTAGGGATTGGTGGGCGACTCGGTAAAGATGATGTTGGTGCCGGGCCGGATGGCCTTTTCGATGGCCTGGGCCGTCGGCGGGACGAGCGTGTTGGCAATTCCGAATTTGGCCAGGAAATTGGTGGCAAAATCGCGCGTCTGCCGGTAGCAATCGCTGGTGAAAATGATGTGGCCGTCCTTTTTCATGTAGGCCATCAGCGTCATAATGACCGCGCTCATGCCGGTGGAAAACAGGATGGCGCGCTCGGCGCCTTCGATGGCCGCCAGCTTGCGCTCGGCTTCCTGTTGCGTGGGATTGCCGTAGCGGCCGTATTCCTGCTCGCGGATGATCCGCCCCTGGCCCTTGGCGGTCATGAACTCCACCACCTCCGCCATGGACTCAAAACTGAAGTTCGAGGTCTGAACGATGGGCGTGGAAACGGCGTGATGGGCTTTGGCGCGGCGTTGCAGGCCGTGAACCGCCAGGGTGGACGGACCCCGTTTGCGGACGTTGGAACTCTTAGGCATCGAGCCGGCTCCTTTCTCCGAGCGCGCGCTGGAGGGCGTCTTTGACCGCATCCAGGCGGGCGGGCAGCTCAATCGGCTGGTTGGCGTGGCGGCACGGAAAATCCAGTTCCTTCTGGTGATACTTGACTTTCATCTCAATAAACTTCAACCCGTGCGCGGTGGAAATCACCACCACGCGCTCGGCTTTGTCTATCTTCCCCGCCTTGAGCAGCTTGATCAGCGCGGCCAGCGCCACGCCGGTGTGCGGGCAGTTGAACATGCCCGTCTTGTCGCCCAGCGCCGCGGCGTCGGCCAGTTCCTCCTCGCTGGCCTGCTCGACAATGCCGTCGAATTGCTGGAGCACGCGGACGGCTTTCTCAATGCTGACGGGGTCCCCGATCTGAATGGCGCTGGCCAGGGTCTTTTGGGCCCGCATCGGCTCGAACGATTTGAAGCTGTTTTGAAACGCGCGGTAAAGGGGATTGGCGTTTTCCGCCTGGGCCACGACGATGCGGGGCAGTTTGTCAATCAAGCCCAGGTTGCGCATCATCATCAGCCCCTTGCCCAGCGCGGAAACATTGCCCAGGTTGCCGCCGGGAATAATAATGACGTCCGGCGCCTCCCAGTCGAACTGCTGGACGATTTCGATGCCGACCGTCTGCTGGCCTTCCACGCGCAGGGAATTCATCGAGTTGGCCAGGTAAAGCGTTTCGTCCTTGGTAATCTCCTGCACCAGCCTCATGCAGCCGTCAAAATCGGTGTCCAGATACAGCACCAGCGCGCCGTTGGAAATGGGCTGGACCAGTTGGGCGATGGAGATTTTGCCCCGCGGCAGCAGGACGATGGACGGGATGCCCGCCGCCGCGCAATAGGTCGCCAGCGCCGCCGAGGTGTCGCCGGTCGAGGCGCAGGCCACCGCCTTGATGGGCGCGCCCTCGGAGATCATTTGCTTGACCTGCGAGACCAGCACCGTCATGCCCAGGTCCTTGAACGAGCCGCTGTGGGTGTTGCCGCAAAGTTTGATCCACAGGTCGTTCACGCCCACGATTTTCCCGAAGCGCTCGGCCCAGAAAAGGTTCGTGCCGCCTTCGTAGAGCGAGACGATGTTGTCGTCCTTGATTTCGGGAAGGACCCATTCCTTTTTGGCCCACACGCCCGAACCGTAGGGCCACTGGTTGCTCTTGTATCGGTCCTCAAAGAGCTTCATCCATCCCTTGGCGTCGCGCCGCTTCAATTGTTTGAGGTCGTGCTGCACCTCCAGGAGCGATCCGCAACGCTTGCAGTGATAGACAATGGAATTCAGCGGATAAGTCGCTGCGCACTCCAAATTGATGCACTGAAACCAGGCTCGGTATGACATCGTTTAATTCTCCTGTGCCGCCGGCACACTTTGTTCGGGAACAAGAATGACAGCCCCGTTACGCATTTCAATCCTAATCCTAATCTTAATCTTGATCTTCTTCATGCACCCGATTTTCCAAATTATCCTTCGTAAAACCCGCCATCATCGAAATTGGGGATTAAGATTATGAGCAAGATTAAGATTAAGAACCGGAAAACGCCGCCCCCAAAAAACCACACGCGCCCCGGAGACCCTCGTTCTATCCCCACACCCCCGCGATCCTCGTCCCGCAGAAACGGCATTTGCCGCCGGTGATGTCCATTCGCGTGACGGCGAAGATGTCGCGTTCCACGATGGCCTTCCGGCAGTTGGGACACCAAGTCGTCTCCGCCCCTTCCAGGCCGGGCACGTTGCCGATATAGACGTAGCGCAGCCCCTCGGCGCGGGCGGCGTCGCGCGCTCTGACCAGCGTTTCGACGGGCGTCGGCGTCAGATGCGCGAGTTTGTGCTGCGGCTGGAAGCGCGAAAAATGCAAAGGCCGGTCCGGTCCCAACTCCTTGACAATCCAGCCGCACATCCGCCGGATGGCCTCCTGGTTGTCCGTGTAAGTCGGCACGACCAGGTTGATGATCTCAAACCACACGCCCAGGCCGTTGATCGTCTTGAGCGTGGCAAGGATGGAAGAGAGTTTGCCGGAATTGAGTTTCTTATAGGTTTCCTCGTCGAAGCCTTTCAGGTCCACATGCGCGGCGTCGGCGAATTGATACAAATCCAGCGCGGGCCGTTCCTCGATGGAGCCGCAAGTGACGACGATGTTTTTGAGCTTCCGCGCGCGCGCCGCCTGGCAGGTGTCCTGCGCGTATTCGTAAAACGCCGTCGGCTCGGAGTAGGTGTAGGAAATGGACGGGCAACCCAGCGCCTCGGTCACGGCCACGACGTCTTCGGGGAACAAGCTCAACCGCGACATTTGTTCCAGGGTCAGGCTCGCCGGCAACGGCGGCCGGAAACGAAGTTCCGCCCCGTGCGGGTCCTTGGTTTCCTCCGGTTTCTTCTGCGAAATCTCCCAGTTCTGGCAATTCAGGCAGCGGAACACGCAGCCGGAAGTGGCAATGGAAAAGCTCAACGTGCCCGGCATGAAATGGAACAGCGGCTTCTTCTCCACCGGGTCAACGTGGAACGTGCAGGGCGCCCCATAGACCAGCGTGTAAAGCGCGCCGTCGCGGGCGATCTTGTTCCGGCAATGGCTGCGGTCGCCCGGCGCCAGGATGCAATTGTTCGGGCAGACCTTGCACTGGACGTTGCGGCCCAGCTTGAGGTAATGCCGCGCCTCCTTCACCCAGCCGCGTTTCTGCCACAGTTCCCAAAGCGCGCCGGCGGGCGCGTCGCCCTTGAAAATTTCGGCCGGGGCCTCCGACTCGCCCCATTTGGTGAAGAAATCGAAAAACGAAGCCGCGCCCGCCAGGCCGGCCACCCCCGCCGCGCCAAGGCCGATGGCCGCGCGACGCGAGATGCCCCTCGAAAAATCGGAGCGGTTCATATCTATTCGCGATGCTTGATCCAGCCCCATCGCTGCAAGGCAAGATACACCGCCGGCACGACATGCGCCAGAACCAAAACAATCAGCGGCAGATGGAACATGCGATGCAGCATCAGCGCGGTTTTCTCGTCCAGCAATTTCGAAAAACCGTGGCGCCCGTCCATGATATAACCGGTCAGCAGAAAGGCCATGACCAGCGGCAGCAACAGCCAGCCGCTCCACCGCATCGTCTTGAGGCAAATAAAGTTGATTGTGCTCATATCGCAACCTTTCGCTGAAACCACGCATTTACCCCGCGCAACCCCGCGCCGCGCCCGTGGCCAGGCCGAGAATGCCACGAAGCCGGACGCGGTGAAACATTGTTTTGGGGCGGTGTGATTCCGGCAGGGATCAGCGATGAAACCATCGCATGGATCGAAAAGAAATTGAACCTCTTCTGATGGAACTTGTTTCGGGCATTGCATCTTTTTGGCGGCGGCGTAGGATGGGCGCTGTCGTGCCAACCAAACGAGGACCCATCCCTCTGTTCCGCTTTGCGGCAATGGACGCGCGCCTGGGCATCGAATGCGGCGGGACGCGCACGGTGGCTCTTTTTGGCCCCGGAAAGGACGGGGACTTCCAACGCGCCGAGTTTGGCCCGGCCAATCTCCGATTGCTGGACGACGCGGGGCTTGTCAAACATTTCAAGGCGGTCCGGCGCGCGGCGGCGGCCCCTTGCGCCGGAATCGCCATCGGCATGGCCGGGGCGCGCACGGAGAAAGACCGGCGGCGGATTCGCGCGGCGGCGGGGAAGGTGTGGCGGAACACGCCTGTGTATGCGACAGATGATTTGGAGACGGCGCTCGCCGCCGCCGAAGGCCAGGAGGGACGGCAAGCCAGGGTCTTGATTCTCAGCGGCACCGGGTCGTGTTGTTTTGGGCGGCGCAATGGGACTCATGCCGGGACGGTTCGCCTCGGCGGGTGGGGGCATATTCTGGGCGACAGGGGGAGCGGTTATGACATCGGACGACAAGCTCTGCGGGCGGCGGCCGGCGAGATGGATCGCAAGGGCCAATGGCCGGCTTTGGGGGAAAGGATTTTGCAGGCCTTGCAGTTGAATGAAGCGGACGATTTGATTGACTGGGCGAAGGGCGCGGAGAAAGCCGAGGTCGCGGCGCTGGCGCCGACGGTCTTTGCGGCGGCGGCAAAGCGGGACCGATTGGCGCGGAGAATCCTGGCGGACACGGCGGCGGCGCTGGCGGAGGATGGGGCGAATTGCGCGCGGCGGTTGGCGCGGCCCGGCGCGCCGGTGGAGTTTGTTCTGGCGGGCGGCATTTTGTTGAAGCAGGCGGGCTTCGCCCGGCGAGTGGGGGCGCGGCTGCGGCAGCTCCGGCCCGGCGCGCGGGTGAGGCGGTTGCGGCGGGAGAGCGCCTGGGGGGCCATTTTGCTGGCGCGGGAGCATTTTGGCGGTGTCAAGCAGGGGAAAATCCACCCGGCCGGGGCGGAGGCGGCTTGGCCGGACGCGCCGGAGATTCCGCCCGCGAGCGGGGCGTTGCCGGCCACGGAGGAGCGCAATCCGCGTTCGCGGAATTTGGACCGGATGCCTTTGGCCCGGGCGATTGCGCTGATGATTCGAGAGGAATCGGCGGTCGGGGCGGCGATTTTCAAGGAGAGGCGAAAGATTCAACGCGCCGTGGAGATGATCGCGCGTTCACTGGGCCATGGCGGGCGGCTGTTTTACGCGGGAGCGGGCACGAGCGGGCGGCTGGGGATATTGGACGCGTCGGAATGCCCGCCGACTTTCCGCCTGCCGCCGGACCGGGTGCAGGGGATCATCGCCGGCGGGCGGACGGCCCTCTGGAAATCGGTGGAAGGGGCGGAGGACGACGCGGCGGCGGGAGCGGCGGCCATCGCGCACCGGGGAGTCCGGCGCCGGGATGTGGTGGTCGGGATCGCCGCCAGCGGGCGGACGCCGTTTGTCTGGGGCGCGCTTTGGGCGGCCCGGCAACGGGGCGCGCGCACCATTCTGCTCTGCTGCCATCCGCGCCTGGAAATTCCGGCGGCGCGGCGGCCGGACCTGGTGATCGCGCCGGACACCGGGCCGGAGGTGTTGACCGGTTCGACCCGCCTGAAGGCCGGGACGGCGACCAAGATCATTCTGAACATGCTCACCACGCTGGCGATGGCGCGGCTGGGCAAAGTGACGGGCAACTTGATGACGGACCTTCAGCCTTCCAACGAGAAATTGCGCCGGCGGGCGATTGGGATGGTGCAAACCCTGACCGGCGCCGGAGGCCCCGCCGCCCGCGCCGCGCTGGAAAAAACGAAGTGGAGGGTCAAAGCCGCGTGCCAGAGGCTGAAATAAAACAGGCTTCCCTTTTTTGGCGCGGTGTGGTTCACTGGCGGCCATGAACCTCGGCGAGAGTATTTGGGACAGGCTCACCCGCCTGGTGCTGGGCTTGGTGGTGGTGGCAGTGATGCTGGGCATCGCGGTGTGGTACCAGCCGGTCATCAACGCCAATCGGGGGATGCGGGCGCGCAAGCTGGAGTTGGAACAAAAGATCGCGGCGGAAACGGAGACAGCCAGGAAACTGGACGCCGCCCTGCGCGCGATGCAAGACCCCAAAACGGTGGAGCGCCTGGCGCGCGAGCGGCTCAGTTACGCCAAACCGGGCGAAGAGGTGATTTTGTTTGAACCGCCCGCCCCGGCCAATGATCCCGCCGCCTCCGCCCTGCAACAACCGTAACGGCTCCCGCCGCGTCAAACGGTGAGGATTTCTTTTTCCTTCAGGGCCAGATGGGCGTCTATTTTGGCGATGTATTGATCGGTGAGTTTCTGGATTTCCTTTTCCGCCGTTTCCACCTGGTCTTCGGCCACGCCCCCGGCTTTGGATTCCTTCTTCACAGCTTCGATGGCGTCGCGGCGGACATGGCGGATGGCGACGCGGCCGTCTTCGGCCAGTTTGTGGGTTATCTTGACCAGTTCATGGCGGCGTTCGGTGCTCAGTTCGGGCAGAACCAGGCGAATGGCTTTGCCTTGCACGGAGGGGTTGATGCCCAGACTGCTTTTTTGGATGGCCTTCTCGATGGGATGGACCGTGGCGACATCCCAGGGCGAAATGAGGATCATCCGGGGTTCGGGGGTGGTGATGCCGGCCAGTTCGCGGATGCGCATCTGGGCGCCGTACACTTCGGCCATGATGTTTTCCACCAGGACGGGCGAGGCTTTGCCGGTGCGGATGCCGGAAAACTCATGCTGCACCACTTGTTCGGTCTTGATCATCTTTTCTTCCGCTTCCAAAATTGTGTCGTCGAGTGCCATACAATAAGGTTTTTGGTTAATGGTTGGGGGTTGAGGGTTGGGGGTTGGGGCCGGTCGTCAGCCGACAACCAGCGTGCCGACCTTTTCGCCGAGGACCACACGCTTGAGGTTGTGGGCCTTGAACACGTCGAAAACGATAATCGGCATCTTGTTGTCCATGCAAAGGGAAAAGGCGGTGGAATCCATGACTTTCAACCGCTTTTGCAGCGCTTCGAGATAGGAGATTTGGGCGTAACGCCTGGCCCCGGGGTTGGTGTTCGGGTCGGAGTCGTAAATGCCATCCACCTTGGTGGCTTTGAGAATCACTTCGGCGCCGATTTCGTTGGCGCGCAGGGCGGCCGCGGTGTCGGTGGAAAAATAGGGATTGCCCGTGCCGCCGCCGAAAATGACGACGCGGTCCTTTTCCAGATGGCGCACGGCGCGGCGGCGGATGAACGGCTCGGCCACCTGGGACATGGCGATGGCGCTTTGCACGCGGGTGGCGACGCCCAGTTTCTCCAGCGCGTCCTGCAAGGCCAGGGCGTTGATGACGGTGGCCAGCATGCCCATGTAATCCCCGGTCGCGCGCTCGATGCCGTGCTCGGGGGCGGACAAGCCGCGGAAGATATTGCCGCCGCCGGCCACGACGACGACTTGGACGCCCAGTTCGCGCACCTCGCAGATTTGGCGGGCCATTTCGTGGACGGCATCGGCGCAAACGCCGATGCCATTGGCGCCGCCCAGGGATTCACCGCTGATTTTGAGCAGGATGCGGCGGTATTTGGGTTCGGGCTTTTTCATGGGCCGGCGCCATTGTAGCCATTCCCGGCCCGGCGTCAAGTTGCCCGGTTTCCTGGCAATGTCCCCATTGAGAAACAGGGAAATCAGGCGCGGGCGGATTTGGGCTTGTCGAGCTTCTCGATCATTTTGCGCAGCTTTTTCAGGGCGGCTTCCTGGATTTGACGGATGCGCTCGCGGGTGACGCCAAATTTTTTTCCGACGTCTTCCAGGGTGGCATCGCCGTTGGCTTTGCCGTCCAAATTGAAACGCAAGGCCAGGATGGCCGATTCGCGCGGCGGCAGCTTGGTCAGCATTTCATGCAGGACGCGGATATCGGCCCTCCCGGCCATCGCCTCGAAAGGGGAGCCGGCCCGCTCGTCGGCTATAACGTCGGAGATATGGTTGTCGGAATCCTCCCCCAACGGGGAATCCAGCGACATGGGGGCGATGGCCGCCGTGCGGTATTGGCGGACGCGGGCGGTGGAGATGCCCAGTTCCTGGGCGATCTGGTCATCGTCCGGCTCCACTCCGAGTATCTCCTGCAATTTCACGGAGGTGCGGCGAATGTGGGAGATCTTGTCCACCACATGGACGGGCAGGCGAATGGTCTTGGATTGATTGGCCAGGGCGCGCCGGATGGCCTGCTTGATCCACCACGCGCCGTAGGTGGAAAACTTGGCGCCTTTGGCCGGGTCAAAGCGTTCGACACCCTTCATCAAACCGATGTTTCCCTCGTTGATCAGGTCGAGCAAAGGCAGGCCGTAATTCTCGTAGCCGCGGGCGATCTTGACGACGAGGCGCAAATTGGCCTTGATCATTTGTTCGCGGGCTTTGCCATCGCCTTTCTTGATGCGTTTGGCCAATTGGATTTCCTCCTGCGGAGTCAACAGCGGCGTTTGGCCCACTTCCTGCAGGTATAGGGTCAAGCCCGAGTTTTCATCGTACGTTTCCCTCTCCACGTCAAGGGGTTGCGGCAGGCGGCCGGGCGACAGGCTGGGCGGCGGAAAAACCTCGGCAGGGGTCAGGCCGCGCCGCGGCAAACGTTTGCGGCCCCGGGAAGGGGCCAAACCGGGCGGGCGACTGGCCTTGCCCGCGCCGCATGGGTTGCGGCGGAGCCGGCCGGATCTGGGCGCTAATGTCATGCGTGCAATCATATCGGAGTCGTTATCCTCCGCCGGCAATATAGCGCATCCTGGCATTTTTGCCTGAAAAAACTGCGGTTTTCTTGCCGGCAGGCAGCCGGATCGGGGGTGCATTTCACTTTTTTGGGTTTTCTTTCTTTATCTTAATCCTAATCTTAATCTGGTTCGGAAAAGGCGGGGCAGGATTAGGATTAAGATTAAGATTACGAGGGGAAACCCAAAAAGGTGAAATGCACCCTGGATCGCTTGGGTCCTCCAACCCCCTTGACAGGTATGCAGGGTTTTGCTTTGATGCCAGCGTGGTCAGGTCAAAACCAGTAATGCAACCCATTCACGGATGCTGCATGAAGTCTGCCGCGAGGCTTTGGCGCGCAGGGCGCCGGTTGAGCCGGCCGCTCACCCCCTTTGCAGCTTCCGAACCTCATGGCCGGATTTTTGGCGCGAACGGCTCCCGCCAAGCTTTTTTCCATGTCTTTATTCGGACGCCGGCCCGCTCCCGTTTCCTCCGCCGGATTGGGATCGGCGGCGGCCCCTGAGCCGACAACCGGGCAGAGGATCAGTCACGATTTCGGAACCTATGCACCAACCTTCTCTTTTCTTGCTCCCCGAAAAACGCCAGCTTGTCAAGGACCTCTATTCCAACGCCACTTTCCACATTGATGAATGTGATGTCGGCCTGGGCGTCTTTGCCAATCGGGATATTCGGCCCGGGGAAGTCATTCTGGCTTTCGGAGGGCCGGTGATTGATTTTGCCGAAACCAAGCGGCGCGGCCCCCGGGAATGCATGCCCATTCAAATCGGGCGGAACCAGTACTACGACACCCAGCCGCCCGGGGTTTTTGTCAACCATTCTTGTGACCCGAACGCGGGCATTCACCAAGATCGCGACCTGGTTGCGCTGCGCCGGATCCGGCCGGGCGAGGAGGTTCGGTTCGATTACTCGACCACGATGGAGGAGCAGTCCTTCACCATGCGGTGCCTGTGCGGGTCTCCCCAGTGCCGTCGCGTTGTGGCGGATTTCTCCACCCTTCCGACCGAGGCGCAGGAGCGGTATGTCGCGGAACGGATCGTGATGAGTTTTATTCTCCACAAGCTGGCCGACGGCGGATGGGACCGCCCAACAGAAGGCGTCAGCGATTCCTCTTTCGTTGCAGGGCTTGCCGCAAGTCGGGCAAGGCGAGCGTGTTGACGACGTCCCTGGCTTCCAGCCAGCCTTTGCGGGCCAGGCCGGCCCCCAAACGCAGGTAGCCGGCGTCCTCGTAACGGTGCGCATCGCAATTGATCGCGCATTGGACTCCCTTGTCCTTGGCATAATGCCACAGCCGCCAATCCATGTCGCACCGCAACGGGCTGGCATTCAATTCTATCCAGGTTCCCGTTTCCGCGCAGGCGTCAATGACGGCGGTGGCATCCACTTTGTAAGGCTCGCGTTCCAGCAGCAGCCGCCCCGTCAGGTGTCCGAGGATGTGAACATAAGGATTTTCCGCCGCGCGGATCAAGCGCCGGGTCATCTCCGCCTCGCCCTGGGTGAATCCCTGATGCACGCTCGCCACCACCACGTCCAGTTGCGCCAGCAGATCGTCCTCGAAGTCCAGGCGGCCGTCGGCCAATATGTCCACTTCCGAGCCGGTGAGAAAACGGAAGTCCCGCCCTTCGCCGGCGAAGGCGCGGTTGAGGCCGGCCACCTCTTCCAATTGTTGACGCAGCCGGGCCGGGTCCAGTCCGTTCGCCTGGAAGGAGGATTTGGAATGGTCGGTCACGGCCCAATACGCGCAGCCCAGCTCCTGCGCCTGCCGGGCAATTTCCGCCAGCGTCATGCGGCCGTCGCTCCAGGTGGAGTGATTGTGGAGCGAGCCTTTCAACTCCGTCCATTCGAGCAGGCGCGGGAGCGCGTTTTTCTCCGCGGCGGCGAATTCCCCGCGGTCCTCGCGCAATTCCGGCGGGATGGCCGCCAGGCCAAGCCGCTCGAAAATCTCCTCCTCCGTCCGGCAAGCCACCCGGAGGGCGGCCTCGCGCGTTTCGACATCCGATTTGAAAAGGCCGTATTCGTTGAGGCGCAGGCCCCGCTGGATGGCGCGCTGGCGCATGACGATGTTGTGCTCCTTGCTCCCGGTGAAATAGGCCAGGGCAAACGGAAACTCCACATCGCTCACCACCCGCAAATCAGCCTGGATGCCGCCCTCCAGCACCACGCTGGCCTTGGTTTCCCCCTGGGCGCTCACGCTGGCCACGCCCGGCTGTTGCGTGAAAAATTCAATCACCGACGGTGGATTCCTCGACGAAGCCAGCAGGTCAATGTCGCCAATGATTTCCTTGCCGCGCCGCAAGCTGCCGGCGGCGCCGCACCGCACAACGTCCGGATGCCCGCGCAAACTTTCCAGAATCGGCTCGGCGGCCAGCCAGGCGTCCCGCAACAAATGGCGCGAGGCGTATTGGCGGCGGAAAGCAATGCCCGAAAGAATGTTGGCCTGCGTCTTTTCGCCGAAGCCGGCCAACTCCGCCACCCGGTTGAGCTGGCAGGCCTTTTCCAATTGCTCCATCGTTTCGACGCCCAGCCGCTCATGCAGCGCCTTGACTTTCTTGGGGCCAAGGCCGGGGATGCCCAACATCACCAGCAGTCCCGCCGGCACGGAATTCTTCAACTCCTCATAATAGGCCAGTTTGCCGGTGGCCAGCAGCTCGCAAATCTTCTTATGCAGACTGTCCCCGATGCCCTTGAGGCGCGCCTCCGACTCCGGGGCGAACACCGTTTCCAGCGGCTCGCCCAGGCCCTCGATGGCGCGGGCGGCGTTGGCGTAAGCGCGCGATTTGAACGGATTCTCCCCTTTGAGTTCGAGCAGCGTAGCGATCTCCGTCAGAACTTGAGCAACCTGATCTTTATTCATTCTGTGAACAATAAGCTGGAAGTGGAGCGGGGGAAAGTTGGATTCCGCCTCCCCGGCGCATTCCACTTTTTTGTGGTGGTTTTTTCCTAATCTTAATCCTCTTAATCTTGTTCGTCTTGTTCGGAAAAGGCGGGGCATGATTAGATTCTGACTTTGAAAATCTCATAAAAATGTCTCTCAGGTTTTGGGCGGCGCGGCAGCGCCGCCCTACCGAAAATTTCAAATATCTTTGGCTAGGATTAAGATTAAGATTACGAGGGGAAAACCCAAAAAAGTGAAACGCACCCCGCTTGCCGGGCCCGCCGGAAATCCCGCCGGGCAACGCCGGATTGTTGGGCGGGCGCATTGTCATCAGCAAACTTCGCGCAGGCGCTCATAGACCGGCACGATGCATCAATGCCGGTAGCCGCATAATTCCCGGGCCTGCCGGCGTTCCTCCGGGGTCAGGATTCCCGCAAACGGATGAAAGTCCCGCAACCGCGCGTCCGCCTCGCTCGATCCCGCGAGGATTTCCCGCAATCGTTGGCGGCCGGCCTCGCTTTGCTCCGCGCCGGCCAGCAAGTCATCCCATTCCCGCAGGCGCCGCGGCGCGCTGTGGCCTTGCTCCAACCAGCGCGCGCAGTTGCCACGCGCCACCGCCAGCAATTCCGGATGCAGCGGCAGCTTGTCCGCCAGCAATTCCCAAAAACTTGGCGCGGCCGGTTTCATAATCACGCCAGTTCTTTAACCACCCTTCGCGGCGGTTGCGCGGAAAAAAGCGCCCAAAACCGATTTACGCGTTCGCAGGTCTTGCTGGTCGAGTCGAGATTGACTTTATTCTCCTGCTGGATTGATTCGTGGGGGCTTCTCAAATTGCGCCAATGGCGCGCAAAGCTATTGACAAATCGTTCCTTCCCGGGCGAGATTATGGGCGTGAAGATAACACGGACAGGACAGGTCACGATACCACCCGCGATGCGCCGCAAGCATGGGCTGCTGGCGAAGGTCGAAGTGGAGTTGGTGGACCAACCCGATGGCGTGCTCGTAGTCAAGTCCGCGGCCGCTTCACGCGGCAAGCGCGTCCTGGCGGCTTTGCTCCGCGGAAGCAAGATTAAAGGCCGGACGGAAGACTGGCTGGAGTTGACACGCGGATGATTCTGGTTGATACCAGCGTCATTGCCGACGCCCTTCTCCCATTGCTGACCCGCGATCCCAGGCGTGTCAGAACATTTTTTCCTTCCGTGCGACTGATCACACCCTGACACGGCGAAGGACTCCAATAAATCCGCGCTTTTCCGTTGATTTCTGTCGCTTATCTGCTAAACTAGCAATAGTATGGCAAGGCACGGATGGTCTTCCGGGCGTTTTGAGACTTTTTGCGGCAAATCAAGGTTCCAGTTGCGGGGGGCCTGGACAGCGCTCTCATCGCGGGATTGACCGGGCCGGACAAAGGCGGTACACCACCCGCATGAAAAAAATAATCGTCAAACCCGCCGCCGGCGCGGCCGCCATCGGGCCGTACAGCCAGGGCGTGCGCGCGGGGGATTTCCTGTTTTGCTCAGGGCAGATTCCGGTGGTTCCCGCCTCGGGCCAGATGGCCGGCCAGGACGCGCGGGCGCAGACGGAACGGGTTCTGGAAAACATCAAAATCATCCTCCAGGACCAGAATCTGGATTTCGGGCATGTTGTCAAGACGACGGTTTTCCTGACGGACCTGGCGGATTTCGCCGCCATGAATGAAGTCTATGGCCGGTACTTCACGGCCGATTTCCCGGCGCGGTCCACCGTGCAGGTGGCGGCGCTGCCGCGCGGCGCGAAGGTCGAGATTGAAGTGGTGGCGCATTATGGCTGAAACAAGGGAATGAACCCTCCTGTTTATTTCTTCATCGGGCTGGCGGTGGGCGCGGTGCTGTTCTGGTTCGCCGGCTGTCTTTATGGCCGGCGGTCCGGATCGCCGGCGGACCACCGGCTGGAGGAGGAGTTGCGCCAGCAGGCGCAGCAGAAGGAAAAGGAACTGGCCGGCCTCCGGCAGCAACTCAGCCAGGCCGGCGCCGCGGCGGCCGCCACGGAAGCCAAACGCGAGGCGGCGGAGCGGCTGCTGGCGGAAAGCCGCGAGGCCCACGCGCAAAATCTGCGCTCCGCCAAGGAGGCGCAGGACCGGGCGCTGCTGGATTTGCGCGAGGCCTTCAAAGCTTTGAGCGCCGACGCGCTCAAGCAAACCGCGCCGCAGTTTTTGCAACTGGCCAACGAAACGCTGGCCAAATTCCAGGAATCCGCCAAAGGCGACCTGGCCCAGCGGCAGGAGGCCATCGCCACCCTGGTGCAGCCGTTGAAGGAGCAGTTGGAAACCTACCAGAAACGGCTCCAGCAAAGCGAATCTTCCCAGGCGGCCACCCTGGGGGAAGTCAAGAAACAAATCGAAGGGCTGGCGCAAAACAGCCAGGCGCTTTCCAGCGAAACCCTGCAATTGCGCATGGTCCTCAGCTCCAACCAGGCCCGCGGGCGCTGGGGCGAGGAAACCCTCCGCCGGGTGGTGGAGGCCGCGGGCATGAGCGCCCATTGCGATTTCCACGAGCAAACGCAGGCGGGGGAGAGCAAGCCGGACCTGACGGTTCACCTGCCGGGGGACCGAATCATTATAGTTGACTCAAAGGTGCCGGATTTGGATTTCCTCAAGGCCATTGACACGGCGGACCCGGTCCGCCGCGGCGAGGCGCTGGCCGCCCACGCCGCCAAGTTGAAGGGCACCATCCGGGGACTGGCCGAGCGCGATTACCCGCGCCAGTTTCCCAACGCGCTGGATTACGTGGTGTTGTTTCTCCCGGCCGAATCGCTCTTCAGCGCGGCCCTGGAAGGGGATCGCGATTTGATTGTCTGGGCGGCGCAGCGGCGGATCATGCTGGCCACGCCGGCGTCGCTCATCGGGCTGCTGCGGGCCGTGAGCGTGAGCTGGCAGCAGCACGCCCAGAGCGAAAACGCGCGCGACATCGCGGCGGCGGCGCAGGAGTTGTTCAGCCGCGTTGTCA
>Ga0326728_10010092_pt1 | contig 22289 bp, 27 predicted proteins | sample MB3enrmetagenome_FD_207602 | JGI IMG/M metagenome (GOLD analysis project Ga0326728, IMG submission 207602) | Lab enriched peat soil microbial communities from McLean, Ithaca, NY, United States - MB31MN | ecosystem: Environmental > Terrestrial > Soil > Wetlands > Peat | place: USA: New York... | reverse complement strand
AGAGAAGCTACGATTTGCTGCAGGGGGAAGATACGAGCACGGCTGATGGCTACCTTACCCAACCAGAATTGTCCTGCTTCTAGCGAACGAACGAAAGGTTCTATCCGAGCAATTTCATCTTTAACCACAGTAGCTTCGGAAAGCAGACTGCTCAATCTGCTCTTTCGCTCTTCAGCTTCGCTGATTTCACGAGCTAGAGTGCGAGCTTCATTATTCTTTTGAGTGATGAACAGATTGGCTTGTTTCTTGCCAAATTCTAGATTTTCTGTGGAAGCGAAAGCGCCTAAGATGGTGTTCAATTCTGTAGGACCTGAAGTTTCCAACATAAACTGTCTACCGAATTGAGAAGCAAAGATTGGATCAATATGATATTCCCCAATCTGAATCTCACCCATATTCAAGTCAATCACTTGTTGAGGAAGTTTTCCGCCCAAACTAGTGAATTTCTTACCGCCATCTACAATGTACTCTGTAGAACCATTAGCTTTACGAATTGCCTGAATTGTATGATCAGGAACCTCTAATGTAAGATCCAATGGATTAGGTTGCCCATTACGAACAAAAGTGGCGGGAAGTTCATTGCGCAGCAAGCCTTTCAATGCACGAAAAATCGAGGATTTACCTTTATCCGAAGGACCGACCAAGACGGTTAACCCTTCCAGATTTAGGTTGAATTCGGCCCAAGGTTGAAAGTTCTTACCTAAAAATTTCATCTATTGTTAAATGTCTTCTTCGACTTGAAATGCTTTGTTCACTGTTACATTTGGATCAGTTTCATCATCTTCAGTTCCCGACAGATAAGTTGCCAACTGACCAGAGACCTCAGTAGCATATTTGCTGGAACTATCGGAATCTATTGCTTTGGCAACTAGGATACTTAGTCTTCGCAATACTTCGGGATTTTCGTCGACTACGAGATCCTTAATAGCCTCTTCTTTATTGTTGTAAGTAATAATGGCTTCTTCTGGAGAAGCGCCCACAAACCATTTTGTATTCTTACCTCCTCCAGTGTAATCAATCAAACCATAAGCACGAGCGAATTCTCTTATAGAAGCATTCTCGTCAATACCGGGGACCCTACCGATACCGTCGGGACGCATCCAAACATAGCCTTCTCGATATCCACCGCCGCCAACTTTGTTCTTAAGAGCGCGAAGTCGAACACGAGTTGCAACGATGATATCTTTATTTTCAGGAGTCTCAGGTTCAAGAATGAAGTCATCTTTCGTACCACCGCCCAAGTCAACCCCACCTGCCTTAAATGCTTTCATCATCTTGTTCTCAATCATAACGGATGGTGTAAAACGGCAAGAACGGCCTCCCGGTAGAGTGTAAGGAAGATTGGTATACGTGGGGTATTTTTGAGCATTTTCTGCTCCAGAATCTATACGATCACGAGTCTGGTTTACCATCATAAAATGACCATCATACTCAGCTACATGAGGCAGCATATTGTCATAAAATTGAGCCATAACACGAGCGTGAACAGCCATGGATGCTTTAAAAGCTTTTCCATCCAAAATGAATTTAGCATCAATCTTACTCTTCATACGAGGAATGGAATCAAAGATGAAGAATCTTGTACCTGCTTGCATAAGACGGATAACATCTTGTTGGCAATCTTCAACCGAATCCGGCTGCTTGAAGAAGCACATTTCAGGACTCATATCCACGCCGATAGCTTTCAAATAAGGAACAGTACCTGTACGTTCAAAATCGAAAATGGCCAATGGTTCACCCGTTGCTAATTGAAAATTTCGAGCAATTTTGTAAGTCAAAGTAGATTTGCCCGCACCTTCATTACCATGAATTTGACTTACACGACCACGCATACCAATGCCTTGGAGCCGAAGAACATGATCCATCACTAGCATACCATAAGGGACGAGTTTTTCATTGTCATCAGTCTTAAGAACCTTGTAATCGTCATCAAGCTTCTTACGTGCTTCCAACAATTTTTCTCGTCGTTGTGTTGGCGTCATTAAACGAGGATGAATAGGCTTCTCTTTTTCTTTCTCTTCTGTTTTCTTTTTTCCTGGTGCCATGGATTCCCCTTAGATTTGATAGCTTTTGCGGAGCAGAATCTTCTTTGGTTGAGCCGCATCTCTAACACAAAGAACATAATCTTGACGGTCGTATGAATACCAATACTCAGGTCTCTGCCCTGTGGTATGAAGCAAACCTTTTGTGGTAACTCGCGCATTACGACCATTGCCCCGTGCAACAAGTTCAGCACTACAAAGTGTGTTTAGGAATTTAGGAGGAACTTCATTCGCAAGTCCCAATAAGATTGAAGCCGCAGCCCTTGCTACCATAGCAAGCATTACAGCGTCACAAGCATCTGAATCTAAATTGCCATAATTTTCCTTGTCTATGAAATCATAGGCTCGTTTGATATTCTCTCCCTTATTGTTACCTCGTTTGAATAAACCCATAAGAGAACGAAGTGTACTAGCATTTATGGTCAAAATACGAATAGTTTTAAACCGACGAAATAAATCGCCTTCAAAGAAATGTTCGTGGAAGATAGCATTTACTCGATTGAGGAAATCATCAGTGGGAGTAGGTGCTTCCATAACAACTAGAAGACCTAGACCACCTTCAAGATTTTGTTCCGCCGGACCTCGCCCACAATGTTTACAATTTAGAGCATCTCCAGCCAATTCACTGCCATAAGTAGCACCCATCTCTGAACTAACTCTAGGTTCACAAACATGATCTGAATGATAAGGAGTAGCTATTCTGAGGTCTGAGGATACTTCGTCAAGTTGCTCTTTCAAATAGACAGCCATGAGCTTGGCACGCAACCATACAGGATTCTTAGTTGCATCAGGCTTACACGATCCTACCCGAAGCCATTCAGAGAAAGAATGCTCCGAACTGCTGGGTTCAACATGCAAAAAAGCATATCCAGTACAAGACAAAGAAGGATCCAGGCCCATGATGAGCCAATGCTTAATATGATCCATTTTAGGCGGGATCTGTAAAGAGATTTCTTTCTTAGGCATGTTCTCCAACTCAAACAATGATGTTTGCGCGACTCTATTTAATACTACGACTTGAATATTCTTACAGGGAAACCTGCTTCTTCCGCTTCTTTCGCATAATCACGTTGATTGATGGTTTTTAACCAAGCTTTAAATCGGCCATCTTCATAATGAGGACGATAATTTCGTACTCGAGCCAGATTGTTGTTTTCAAAACTGACTAGTGCTTGAACAATAATCTTGGGTTCTTTAGCCGATTCAATGATCTTAGCACAATCATGTTCATCCATAATTTTCAGCATCGTCATTACATCGAAAACTGCTCTGTGAGGAAAAGGATTTAGGAAACGATGATCAGCAGCCATATAATCTAGATGATGACTTTGTCCTCTAGAAAAGTCTATATCTGTGTCGGTATCAATCCAGAGTTTCTTTGGCTGATCATCATAGCCATAATGAGCACACCAAGCACTAAAAAATGGACGATCAAATTTTGTTCCATTATGAGCACAAGCAATCTCAGCTTGTTGATACCAAACTAATAATTGCTTCAGAGCACGTTCATCTTCATAGCCGTATTTCTGACAAAGTTCCTGCGAAAGACCGTTTTTTGCCATTGCTTCTGGGTCCCATTCACAATCTTTTCTAGGATTTACTAGATATCCTATTACACGAATAGGGGCACGAAGATCCGTATCCCAAAGTATCGCTCCCACTTCTATTACAGCATGCTTTTCGGGAGACATGCCAGTGGTTTCAAAATCGATACCAATTAAGAGCATTTTCAATCCTTATACACAAAAGGCTGGGAGTTTGCACCCCCAGCCTTTCCTTCAATCAACCTCGGAGAAGAAGAGGTTAACTCACAGCTTTTGCAGCCTTGGCTAGTAATACTGCTTTCGGCCAATACAGAACATTAGTTCCGGCAATCAATTTACGATTTACACTTGTTGACTGAATGTAAATATCATAATTGCCATGATCACCCGGCGAGAGTTTGATAGTTCCTGAGAAAGGAAGCCCCAGAAGATCTCGAGCCGACTGACCGCTGTAAACTGAACCTGTCTTCTTATCTCGAATGATGATGACTTTGTAGTCTTGAACAGCTTTTTCAGGCTTAGTCAATTGGTAGAAAGCCGAACCTAGAGCCATTTCTCGACGTAACTTTCTTTCCACAAAGGCACGAATTTGCTGACCTCCACGCTTTACAGGCCAAATGCGAACTTCGTGACTGATGTCGGTTAGCACAGTCTTAACTTCTTGACGAGTGACACCACTCAAATCAGCATAGAAATTCTTAGTGCTGCGGACTCCCTTCAAACGTTGTCCATAATAATCGGACATGGCAGCAAGAGTGACTCGAGAAGCTTCTCTAATACCTTCAACCGTTTGTTCCCACTCTTGAATGTTGCCTGCAGGAATACCCATACGAACTAGTTCTTGCTTATAGCCGTAAGGAACACGGAACACAAAAGTCCATCCATCCGTGGTATTCTGAAGGAAACGTATCTTTTCACTCAAAGTGTGAGCATCATAATGCACAGAGGAATTATCCCGGCCATCCGTTATGACTATGATAAGAAAAGAAACATCGTCATTAGCATCGGGAGCACTCTGCAAAATTTCAATCAATTCACCAACGCTGTCAAAGAGAGGAGTCGAACCTCCGTCTGCTATGTAATTCGAAAGAGGTCGAAGTCTTTGAACACTAGAATTAACTGTTTCCCGCTCTATTAAACCTCGACCACCTACACCGCACTTGACAACAGAAACAATTGTATCGATGTCCTTTTCTCTTGCTTCTGACTTGATAATCTTGATAACATTGTTGAAATCGTTGCAAGCTCCTTCGGTAAGGTAGCTTTGCATCATGCTTGCACTATGATCTCGACTGATTCCGATGTATTGTTTCATTATTCTTCTCCTGCTAACTTTTGATTCAAGAGCAAAAACTTTAGGACTTTCAAAATCGCCGGATTCTCCTGAAAGAGAATTGAATTCTTTCTACTCCAACCGGAAACAGCAGCTTCAGTACGATCCTTGGCTGTCACTCGAATTTCTACCTTGAATTTGTTGCTTTTTCTTTGCATGGATCCTTAACGAACCATTACTGTAACTGCATAGTTTACAAAGATTAAATCTTGTTGTTTAAGTTTACGATTCAATGCCTTGACTTCAGCCCGTGGAATACCATCAGCACAAACGATGAGCTTTTCGCTGGATAAAACTTGAAATTCTTCCACGACAATTTCATAGTTAGCAACGACAATGGCATTAGTTAACCAACGTTTCTTAAGTTTTTCAAGCTCTTCTTGAGGAATACCTGGTGCTATTACTATAGTGATCGTCCGTACCTTTATTGCTTTTTTCATGGTTTTATAACTGATCCATTTCACCAAGACTGGCATCTTCAACATCGGTTGTAGCAGCCCCGGACATAGCGGCCTTGAGTTCCAATAGAGTAGCTCGTTTGCCCAGTTTGTCAACAAGACGTTTGCCGTCTAAGTAAGGCTTGCAAGCAGCTTCAACTTCTGCGGCTAGTTCAGGATTCAACTTCCAGCGTGCCTTGCTAGCATAATTGTAATTGAAACCGCCACCTTGCGCGTTGCGCCATGCGATAGTAAAATCGATATCGTACACAGTCATGTCCTCAGGCGGGAGAGCACTGACAGCCCGATAACCTGAGCGACTTAGTTTGATCCATTTGATGTCCCATTCCAGCAAAACAGGTAGCGTTTTGCCATCAGGTCCCTTTGTAGAAACGTATTTACCATTGGTGGTCGGAGCATTGGTGTAATGCAAAACGAGACCAGCAATAATCATATCGGCATCACCCAATTTTTCGCAACAGACAGCTGGCTCAAGAACATTGCCTTTAGCATCACGTGCCGACAGGCAGCGGAATGTGCCTTTTTGTGGGATGTAATGAGAGTAGCCCTTCTTTGGTTTGACAAAGCTTAAGATGCTAGCACGAACAGTCTTGCCCTTTTCAGGAAGAAGCTTCATCAATCCTTCACGCTTCATTAACTCTTCGTCGCCGAATTCTACATCATCTGTAGTAATGTCCGGCTTTGCAGTATCTTCGACATCTTCCTCAGTCGTTACAGCTGCTGCACGACGAGCCGTAGCTGTAGGAGCAGCGGGAGTCGGAGCAGTGTTCCTTTGCTGAGATGGTGTAGGACTGGTCGGAGCATTGGGAGGAACGGCTGCTTTTGCGGGTTGTACATCATCTAATTCATCATCAACAAATTGTTTTGCCATACTGATCTTCTCCTTGATTACTTAACGATTTCGTTTTCACGCAATTTACCGAGAATAACAAGTTTGATTTTACGCTTATCTTTTGTGAGAGTGGTTTCCCCATTGAAAGGGATCTTACGAATAATACCTGCCTTATGACGAACAGTGAGTTTAGCTAATTGGTTCAACTTAAGCGAGAATCCGTTAATGTCTAGATTCTGTAAAAGTGTCTTTTCAATTCCTTGAATTACAACTCCTAGGATAGCTTCAACCTCTTTCTTGGTTAAACTGGTCTGATTTATAACCGGAGGTAAGTCTTCTTGGAGGATATTGATAAGTTGATCGCGACCTTTTGTTTTATCTGGCATTGTTTCCCTCAACACTCAATACTCCTTTTTACCAATTTCATCCTGAAATTTAGCAGCGAAGAGTGTTTATCTTGCTGTCCAGCATATCCAAGTTGCAATTCCACTGAAAACTATGATGACAATTGGAAACAAATTAATGAGCATATTCGATCTGTGCGAAAGGTGAGAATTATCCGGAGAAAGAAGAAAGAGAAAAAGAAGTCCTATGTAGAGTACTCCTATTCCCGCGTATCCAATTGCTATCTTTTTATTTGTTGTTAACATTAAAAGACACCCATTTATGATACTGTTCCACTCCAAATTGCAGTGATTTTTAAAGCACAAATGAGAGGATTGTACTTTTGTAGTCGCCAACGACTAAGTTCTTTAATGCTAGCTCGCACTTTGTTTAAATCCAATGTAGAAGCTTCATTCTTAAGAATGTTGAATTTCGTGGGCTTGATAAAGAATTTCTGAGCAGCATTCCAATCAGGTGGATTTTGGCGAGCAAATACAACACCCACAAAATCTCGATACAAACTGTTCAAACGATACTGCGGATCAACATTTATGGGGAGCCAATTCTGAGAATTCCAAGGTTGTGACCAAGGTTTAAATTCATCGGGCATAGGCCCGGTAAGCAGCCAAGCAGCGTGCCAGACGGCGGCTTTAATGTCGGATATAGGTTCTTCGCAAAGTAAATCGGCGATTCGCTGAATAAGTGTTAGATTAGGTTTCTCTATTCCCAATAACTTACAAGCATGACGTACTATGGCGTTTGCTCCAGCACTACCCTTTTCTATGGGATCTAGAGACCAAATATCGGTTTGAGAGCGAACTTGAGTGGAGAGTTCAATGGAACGAGCATATTCTACTCGGAGCAAAACTGGTCGATTTTGCCCAAGTAGATCGTCATCTTGAACAGTCGGAACAAACTTACACTGAACTCCGAGCAATTGCTCAGCAAATCGCTCCTGCGCAGGGTCGTCCCCTACAAGGATATTATTTCGTTTGCGAGTCTTGCTCAATAGAAGAGGAGTGGTGGGAAATAGAGAGTTCCGTACTCCTGATCTTATCTTTTTGGGATTCTGCGTCACACTGAACTAATACTTTACAGTTTCTTAAGTTCAGTCTTTGCGTCCGCTTCTAGCTTTTCGGCTTCGGCCTTTACATCAGCTTCCAATTTCTTGGCTTCGGCCTTTGCTACAGCCCATTTCTTAGCTAGCCATCCTGCTACTACGCCAATTGCAACCTTGGCAGCCGATGCCCACGTAACTAAGTCCTTCACGATATCTGCGAGATTAATAGACATGATTATGTCTCCTTCAATTTAGGGGTTGGAAGTTGAATCTTTAGGAGGGTAAACTTCAATATCTGAATTCTTAGTTCTCCACTTGACAAACGAAAGTCCTTCACAACTGCAATTAGAACTCTCTTCACCTACAGTTTCAATTCCGCAAGTAGCACAACGTAAATGCTTTACCGGGTTGGTGATATCGGTTTTGAATGCATCCCAATTCTGATAGTGAAGAACAGGCTTAAGACGATCTAACTCCCGACACCAATGTCGTTGCCAAATTTCAGGAACTTCAGAGAAATGAATAAAAATGCTACTAATGACATCCTTCTTATCCTCCTCTTCTGGTCCAATAACGATACATTGACGCCCTGTAAACAATGCTCCACCAAACTCGGCGACACGAGTTACACGTTCCATTGTTGTACCCGGCTCGAATACAATGAATGTATCGGCTTCAAAGATATTGCGGATATCTCGTTGAGAAAGAATCTTACAGATGGTAGGAAGGTCAGGACGTTCAATGGTAGAATTATCCGGGCGAGTGAAGTTGCTGCTCTGTTGAAGCCATTCCGCAGTAATCTCATAGCCTAGAGCAATGAGTTCATCGGCATGTTGTTTAATGCGTTGTTGCCAAGAAAATGGACCCGCGACATAGATCGTTTTCATTAACAGCTTAATACTGGCTGTTTAGAAAATCTTGTAGATGTAGAAACAAACCCCAACAACTATAGCTGACCAGAGGATAGTCTTGGCAATCTTTTTTGTGGCTTTGAAGAGGGTAAGAACAAGTAGAACAAAGAAAACAAGAACCAGTTGGGTGGCCAATCCACCATTCCAAAGAACCGGAATAGCATTGGCAAAATAGAAGTGAGCAAGAGCCGGGTGATAGAAGCACCAGCAAATAATCAAGGTGGGGATAATCACCATGATCATGAGCATCAAAATGAGAGCATCGATGACAAAGCGGACCGGGGCTAACATCAGATCCATTGTGTTCATCACTCGTTCTTGAGCCGTATTGGCGATGCCAAACAGTGAGTTGAACATTTCTTTGTCTCCTCTCACCTATAATCTACGGTGGAGAGAAGAATTTCAGGTAGTGCTAATGTATTGTAACTGCAGGTTTTTCGTCTTGAAATTTCTTATGTGCAGTTGCCATAAGCGCCATAAATCTCTGCACATCTTGCAAGTGAAGAAGAACTCGGTGCCCGGTAGGAGTTAAAGAATAGGAGCCGTCTTCATGTTTCTGCATTATGCCATAAGCCACACTGACGATAACAAATACCTCGGCCAATTGACGGACGACTTGCTTCTTTAGAACTTCCTGAGCCTCAGCCGTTACAACTGCATCTTTAGGTCTGATTTCGATCTTAATAGCACGTAGCAAGGGATCAATCATAAAGTCTGACCGAGGATTGCTAAGTTCATTTAGAAGAATAGTGTAAAGGACACTCAATGAATTGTCAAAGGCTCCCGAAATTAGTTTGACCTGTTCTAAGATCAATTCCCCCACAATGAGAGCCACTCCAAATGTTGCTCCCCATTTTACAGCCATATCGGCTGTGTTAGGCATTAAATTGAATTCAGTCAGAGTAGGATACTTGGCATACTTATCAAGAAGTTGCCGTTCTTTGGCAATAAATTCGAATGCCTTCTCGGTCTTGACTTCTTCAGAATCACCTTCTACGACCTGCAGAGATTCTGTAATTTGAGCTAATTCTTCTGCCGCTCGTCGAGTGATCAACTTCTGTCGGATTAAGACTTTCTTGAGATCTTCAAGAGATTGTATGTTTATGAGTTGTTGCATATGAAGTCTATTACTTGTTTGGAGAAACTCCGAGCATTCTACAGAGGTAAGTAATGGCGGAAGGAACAGAATGACAAACTTCAGTAAGGCGATCTCCTACCGAAACAACCAAATAATCTCCCGCGTAAATGTCAAAGGTCCATTCTCGTTCCTGAGTTTGAGATTGAAGACGAAAGTTTGGAACATCATTTAGAGATTTGCGCCAGCCCATTTCTAGCGGCTTATCCATAGGTACAAATTGTCGTATCTGACCGATGATTATTGCAATCCTTTTATGACGTGGGTAGCGTGGCAATTGTCTTCTCCATGGACTTCACGATAGTGTTTATCTATCATGCGAGCAAGAATAGTGACATATGGTTGAGACCAATCACCTTCAAAAAGTTGATCGCATTTCAAGCACTTTAAAGTTTCCAAAGCACGAACATGACCGCATTCTGGACATTTTAGAACTCTTTCGACACGTACAGGATTACCTTCAGCTTGTGGATTAAGAACATCTTTTTGTCTAGGGCATAGATACTGCCAAGACTGTATACTCAATGTCACATTCTCATCATATTGCAAAATTTGTTTTTCACTCATATTTTTATTTACCAAACATCATGAAATGCTCCGGCATTAGCTAACCGCAGCATACAACCTTGCCATTTTGAACCATGTGTCTCCAACTCTTCTCCTGCTAGATTAACTTCAACATGACACATCTCATGAAATAAGGTAAACTCAGCACTATGCTTATCTCGATTGTAATACGAGTTAACAAAGATATGATAATGGCCATCATCTTCATTTGTTTGACCAATATCAAAATCAGGCATTGAATAATATTGGATAACTGTATCCGTTGGTAGACGATTCTTGAACCACCGTTCGTTGTATTGACTGTAGTCTTGAGTCAAAATAGTTTGAATATCCGTTGGTTTAGGCGGTCCAGCAGCAATTTCTCTCCCCACACTTACTTCTAGTGTAAGAATAGCTACGAGCCAAAAGATAAGTTTTGCAATTTCGGACTTACTTCGTTTTCCAAATTGCCTTTTATGACTCATTGGGATTTCTCCTATGACTATTCCCAATAATTTCGATACTCTGTTCCAAACACTTCATTGAGTTTCTTGAAGTAAGCATTAGTCTTTATCTTGCACATCCAATCGCCATCAATTCCCTTGGCAACCACGCCTTCCCAAACAGGATATTTACTTTGGCGAATATCCTCGATGAATTGCCTGTTCAAGTTGCCATCGTAAATCACTTCTGCAGTAAAGTACCAATCACCAAATGTCTTTACAAATAGCCGTGGCTTCATCATGCCTCGTTTGTAGAGAGCAACATCGATTAAACGAAGCATCATTTCATCGCCGGGAACATGTTTTCCCGCAAAACTTTGAATGCCATAATACTCGCAAAAGACAGTGATACGTTGAACACCACGTTCGACATCGCGGCAACGTTTGAGAATTTCATCCCCCATTTTATCTAAAAAGTAAGGGATTCCAGGGCCAAAAATTGGATCAGTCTGATTGAAAAGTTGATGCCGAGTACCAAACTTATGCCAGCCTTGTTTAGAGGACCATTCAAATCGCAAATTGCTTCCATCGTACTTGTAAAAAGCTATACAAGGCTTCCCTAACGGAGCCTTGGCACTACCTGCGATCTCGGGATATTGAAGCATCTATAGTGCCTCTGTCAATTCTTTTAAAGAAGCGGCTTGTTTTGCTACATGTTTTCTCATCCGATTAATCACAGCAAGAACTGCCTCATTTGGATCGGATTTGCATATTTCAGTATAATCCCAAAGAGGATTGTAGCCGTAAAAACCAGCCGAAAATACTGGTTCTCCTTTTGAACCATGACCAGCATAAACTCTTAAGTGTAGCCTTTTGCTGTAAATTTCATAGTGCCATTCATCAGCCTTAAAAGTAAAGATCTTCCAATCTCTACCCACAGTCATGTGCTCAATAAGAAGTTTGCCTTTTTCTAAGACACCTTCTTTTGAGTCAGCATTATCTTGAACCGCTTTTCTCCATTCCATTATGACGACCAGTAGGAAGCCAAACACCATCCGAATTTTTCGGGAGGAGTCAGACCATAAATCTTGCAAAATTCGCGCAACTGATTATCCCATTCCAATTTCTTGACAAGATCTTCCGCCTTCAATTCCTCTGGATAACCTCGATTAGCGACAATTTCCGAAGCACGAATGGCGATATAATACATGGGATAATCGCCGGAGCAATGAGTACCGATGCGCACAGGATACTCACCTTGGTGCTCATAGATTGTTTCCCAATCATTTTCAGGCAAATTAAACTTTCTAGCCCAAAAATTGTCGCGATCTGTTCCACCACCATCTTCCATAGTGATGACTTCTTGGTTGTCGGAGTCTTCTTCGATTAGGAAACCATAAAACAAAATTGCATTGGTTGATACACCCATTTCTATTCTCCTTTTGCTCTAATGATTAGCGTACACATGTTTGCGGATTTCTTCTCTTGCTGAATCAACAGGGAAACTAGTATCGTAATGAAATTTTGCTGTACAACCATCCCGAAAACAAGCATAATCTACAGTAATAGAGGGTTCTCCAACAATGGGCACCATAACTACATATCCAAAAGGAGCCATTGAGAAAACAAATTGATTAGGCCAAAATTGACTTTGATACATTCTCTACCTCACTTGTCAATCTACTGTCTTTCCCAAAAATTCGTATAACTCTCCCTAAAATTGTATGGCATCCGTCCACCACTTAGGCAATTTGTTTCCATACTTTGCCAAAAAGTATTCAAAAGCCGAATCCAAAATGTAAGTATGAGCCTTATCCGTTTTATTACGAATAGAACGACCCGAAGCCTGAACCATTGTCAATCCTGTGCACCAGTTGTACCACTCTTGATCACGATCTAGACGCGCTCGGATGTAAGGTGACAGATACGGATACGGAACCTTACAGAGAACTTGAAAGCGGCTTAGATCTTCTTTGAGGTCCAGACCCTCGGTCATGCTTGGAGAGAAGAGGACCGTAGGATCTGGACTCTCAAAGTGCTGTACAACGGCGGCATCACGCGATCCTGGGGTAGAATCATGCGTGATAATTCTGAACCTTTGCTCAGGGGCATTAGAATTAAGCCAATCAACTAGATATTTTGTTATGCGATAACTGTGCGTATGGACGATGCCTTTCTTAGTGGCATACTGAGCCAGGATTCGTCCAACCATCTTTGACAACTTGGGCAGAGTTTCCTCAATAGAACTATGCGACATTGAACCCACAGGACGGAAAAAGATAGGTCGATTTTCAAGAGGAAATTCACTATCCAAAGCCAAGCACTCGGCATCGGCAGGATTGATTCCCAAATTGCGCATCACAGTGGGGAAATCAAGAATCGTGGCACTCATCATAAGAATCTTGTCGCCCTTGCGAAATAGGACATCATCCGCATAGAGGGTAGCGGTAAGCGGCTTTATGACGGTTGCTTTGGTGTCTTTATCGGTCCAGCAAAGCCAGTTGGTACGATCATTGCTATTGATAAAACGATTCAAACGGCAAGTGTACTTATCGTACGAATCCAATTTCCTAGCGTATTTGATGGTCTCTTCACGGTCGCCGGAATACTTAGCTTCATTGCAAAGATCTTGCAATTGTTGCATATACTCGATACACGCGGGACGAAACACATCTACCAACCAAGTGTAGCATTTTTCATTCTCACCCGGTTTAAAGAACGGCATAGCACCAGTGCCGACTTCATCACTACGCTTGCGAGTAATTTCCGTATCAGTGAAACCTAGAACTTGTGACTCCGTATTATGACCTTCATCCAGAACCAGCATGTTGCGTTCGCCCAACTGCCCCGCATACTGTGTTTCGTTTAGGAAATAAGCAAAGTTCATGGTCGAAACCATGGATTCAATCGTAGCCTTTTTGGCTATTTTGTAGGGGCAAAACGGGCAAACTTCACGATCATCACCCTGATGTTCTGAATTATTGATCAATGCTCCTGTGTCGCAATCAACATTATGCTCCGCGCACCAGTAATTAGCCTTGCCTTTCATCTCCAACAAACCTAAGTTAGAGAAGTCATTCATATACTGAGCCGTCAAGGTCTTCTGAGGAGACAGAATATAGCCTCCTGGCCGTCGTCCACCATTAGGAATAACTGTTTGCGCGTGGCTAGCAGCTGCTATAGCAATGCCACTTTTACCAATGCCTGTTGGTGCTTCGATGATGATGAATTTTTTGTTATTTTGATAGGCGTTCTCAACTGCAGTTAACGCCTTATCTTGAGCAGCACGCATTGTTGGAAACGGAAAATGATCTCGGATCTGAGTGGAAGGATTATTTTGCAGATTCAGTTTTGGTTGCTCAATTTGTACCAGCGGCGTGTCGGTAGCAGAGTCCATTCTTCTCTCCAGTTATATTCTACTTGAATCTGCTACAATTCAGCTACGAAAGAACACGAAAACAATCACTTGTGCAGCTGTAATCTTGTAACTCTTCTCTTGTACAAATACTGCGTTCTGAATCAGGCAGAAAATCCAATATAATCTCAGCAATATCCCAGATCTTCTGCCGGAATTCAACTTGTGAAATCTCCATACAACTGCTGAATAACGTCTGCAATTTGTCAATGTAATGTTCACAAACCTCACGAGGAAGTCCAGAATTTGGTTCCTCTGCACAAGTTCGTAAAAGTAAAATTGTTTCTCCTATTCGTCGTTGCGGAGCATCAATATGATTAAAGAGACAATTTAGTTTGAACCAAACTTTTTGGCGAGAAGCTAAACTATTCCAAGCGGGAGCGGCACGTTGAGCAAGAGCGAACTGTACATCCTCGTACATTCGTTCGATTTGAAGAAAGTTAATGCACTCTTGAAATTCCTGTTCTTCTAGATCTAAAAATCGTTCGCGACGATGTTGTTTTTCTTTTCGAATCAATTGAGGAGGGCAAGCAGTAGAACCAGCAACACCTGTACAGCAGAGAATGAGTTGATTGTAGGGAATTTGAGGAAGAGTAATTGCATCAAATTTCTTATTCTGGGCTATCAAAGCCTCTCTAACTAAATGAAAATCACGTTGCGGGATCCCCAGATTCTCGATTTCGATCTTCATTACTGATGTAGCCTTTACCGTTGCAGGACTTACAGAGATGACCGTCGATCTCACCTTCTCCGTCGCAAGCGACGCAGACATCATCAATCGGTTCCATTTTTGAATCAATCACTATGGATTCTCTACTCTAGTAATACTACACTATCTATTTTACTCCAACATACGCACCATAAAGTGGCGTACCCGTTGCCCCAGCAACAGTCATTGTAGCAGTTACATCCGTAGCACCACCAGCGAAGATCGGCAGTGTTCCGCTAACAAAACCTGTTGTTGAAGTCAAACTAAGTGTAGTTGGGACTGAATAAGATTGGGCATGACCTGCAGGATCTTTCCAATTGAAAGAAAGTGTTACAGTACCGCCCGTACCTGCTTGTGTGGTTTCAAGATAGTACTTTATGGGAAGCATATATTCTTCCCCAGCAAAACCAATACTATACACAACTAAGTTGGATTGGGTTGAATTCAAACCAGACAAAATAATAGGCGCATGAGAAGAATACATTGGAACAGTTGCAACTGCAGGACTGAGGATGTCAATATCTATGTTAAATCCAGTGTTCCACAAGATATAACCTGGAGCAGTGCCATTCACAATGCAACCACTGAATTTCACGCCCGTTGCCATATGAGAGATAAGTGTTCCTTCATCATGCCAGGTTACACCACCATCAGTTGTGTTTCCACCAGCGTCATTCCAAGCTGGCAAAGAACCTCCGGAAACTCCCGCAACCGTTACCTTTTGTGTGTGTCCCGCAGGATCTATTGTAGTTTGTCCCACAAAATATTGGACACCATGCAACCAAGGAACATCTCCTCCGCTAGCCACAAAACAAGCCAGTGTGCAGCCTGAACTAGTGTTGTTTGCTACACAACCGTACAAAGCTGCGTTACCCGAACCAATTCCTCCACTCAAGAGGAATCCAGTTTGCAAATCTTCAGCTGTGCAATCAACAAGAACACTATTTTCAATTGAAAATCCTACAGGAATGAGAAGATTTGTCGAACCACCTGAAGCTAAACAATTTTCAAACATTACTGAATTGTTGACACTGGGATTGCCTTCAAAGTTGAAGCAACTAAGAACGCCATTTGCGTGCGCCGCGCTAAAAGCGTTGCATACACCTTGACGCACAATACCGCCTTCACCTTGACCTGTAAATCCTGCTGGAACAGTAAGCGAAAATTCCATTGCAGTTGCAGTACAATTATCGACAAAAGCTCCATCTAATTCATAATAACTCACTGCATAATCGTAAATGTTTCTACAAGATCCCTGTGAAGCGCGAACATGTAGACCATATTGAAATGGAGTATCCCCAATAAGAATATCATCAACAGTTCCACGCAAAGTCCAGATAGTAACTTCTGCATAAGGGGAAGAAGTTGGAGCAGTACCAACAGGCAAAGCATTGCCATAAACAGCAAGACCAGAAACACTCAAATTTCTGCCCGGATAGTCGACGTTCAAAAATCCCTGAGGAGCAGCTGAAGCTGGATTATTGGCAATAAATGTCACAACGCCTGAACCAGCACCAATCAAAGCAGGTATCGTATCCAAAGGATCAAGGGCACCATTGTCAAGTGTTAGAACATTATTGTATGCGTATGTGCCAGAAGGGATATAAAGTGACACTCCTGCATCCGCAGCTGCCGTTATAGCAGCAGTCATTGCAGGGATACAATCGGTAAAAGAAGGATGACCTCCGGTGTTCGCATTAGGACCCCAAGCCACAAATGCTTTGCCAGAAACGCTGTCATTCATATCGGCTACGGCAGCATTGGCCACTGCGATATACGCCAAGCCAGTTACAGTTCCGGTATCCGCCGTAGGACCATAGGGAGAATTTGTAAAAGGAGGATTTGTTGATCCATCACCCGCCGTTGCAGCGCAAACAATTTGTGAACCTGTACGAGAAACAATAGAAAGTTGTACTGTGTTCAAAAAAGTAGCTGTTGTTACAGCAAATGTTACCTGTTGACCTACCACAAATGAATTGGAAACAAGAATTGTAACTTGATTTGAACCGTTGACGGCAACACTCGTAACAGTGCCTGTAGATTGAGGATTGTAAGAAGCAATAGTAGTCCAGAGATCACCAAAATTAGTATTTGCCGAAAATGCTACCAAAGCTCTTCCCACATCTATAGCTGAAAAAACATCTGGCATTGCTGTTATCGTAGTTGAACCAATAGGAAATGCAATGTAGTTATTAGGAGGAGTAGCAATCATCGCAACGGGAGTTAATCCGTAGCTTTGTGCATTCACATAATCGGTAAAGCCTGTAGGTTTAAAAGACATCAACTTACTCCTATGTTACAAAATGATGTATTGAGTGCCATTCCATTGAACATCAAAACTGTCATTATGAACAGTAAGATATTGGGTTAGTGCATCATCGATATTTACAGCTGAAGTCACTGTAACTGTACCCGAACCAATATTCTTAATTCTAAAAGTCTGACCAAGCATAAGTCCTGTTGTAGGCAACGTAACTGTCAATGTACCATTGCACTCAATTGTGCCATCCAGAATCGTGACGGGATAATCCGAAGATACTTCCTTGATGGCAGTTGCGAAACCTGATGTTGATGTTGTAGCTAAGGAAGAAAGAACTGTTGTTGCAAACGGCCCAACAACCTGCACTCCTTGAACATTAGGAACAACTGTTCCGACAATGTTATAATTTGCTGGAAAACTGCAATCAATAGCTATGATGGTAGGAGCATTTCCAGTAACAACATCATTCGTTTGGCTTCCTGTTTCTGCAAAGCATCCAATTAAAGTAAACGGCCCATTCTGACCTACTGAAAATGGAATACCACCAGGATCTCCCATTCCAGAGGTTGAACAATTGATAAAAGTCATACCTGACGGAGGATCTTGCGGAGTATTCTGAAGATCGTAACCTACAGAATGAGAAGTTGCTGTAGGCTCCATACGGCAGTTTTCAACTAGAATATTTCCCTTTACTGTCAAGTTTGTTGTGGAGGCTATAAATAGTCCAATGTCGCAATTTGTAGCATGCAAGTTGCGAAGATGCATATTCCAACCACTAATGTAAAAAGCATATCCAAAAGAAGGAAGAGTAGCTAAACTCTCGCAACCCTCTAAGGTTAAAGAAGTGGGAGTATCAAAAATAAAACTTCCGCTTCCTGTAATACTAGACGCCGCAATACTACAATTTCGCACTGTCGCCAATTTTGAAGCTGCTATAATAAAACCTCTTGGGATAGTTGTCCCTGGAAGGCCAGCAATACAGTTAGTGAATTCTGCCTCTAGTGCATCACTGATACTCCAGCCTAAAGTTGCCACAGAATTAGTAACAAAATAACGAAGATTTATAGTTGAAGTAGGACTGTAAGTATTAAAAGACGGAAAAATTGCTTGGTCGATAGTCCACACAACAGAAGACAGCGTTTCCGAAAGAGCCGTTACATAGTTGTCTGTAGAAAATTCAGCTGGAGTATGTGTGAGTTGGAAATTTTCAATCACACCACTTCCATGTAATGAAATTTCTGCTGTATATGAAATCGAAGCTGTATCTCCTGGCCCCGAAACTTGGCAATCACTCAAAGTAAAAGGAGAAAGAGGAGAACAATCGATAAATCCTGCAGGAGTAGAATTTGCAGCTAGAAAAACGGTAGCATACGGACCGTCCCCAGTAATTCCCGCTAGATTATAGTTATTTGGCAACAATGCCGAATACATATAAACACCAGCGGGAGCATAGAGAGTTGCTGCGCTGTTCGATGAGATAGAATTTATAGCAGCTGTAATAGCAGCTGTATCATCAACCATTCCCCAATAAATATCAGCAATAAAAGCATCTGTACCTGCCGGGTCAGTCAAGGTAACTGCATGAGGATTTGAGTAAGCAGAGATTGTTGTCCAAAGATCTGCTCCTGCTGTTCCCGCTCCACGAACAAGAATAGTAGCTCCAACGTCGTTTGCGGAAAAAACATTCAATGAAGGGGTAGCAAGTGTTAATGCATTCAGAGTGCCAAAAATATGTCCATTTTGCGCAAACTTACCGCTTCCTTTGGCACCAAAATTCTTCACGTCTATAAGATAGGAATTGACAGGAGGACGCCAAGTTCCATCTCCGAACAATACTGTTGAAGACGAAGCGTTTATTCCACCAAATAAGTCAGAAATCATTATCGAGTGAGAAGGGAAGGCAAAATTGAATAGAACGGTTACTGTTGAACCTACAACAGCCACTACATAACCAACCGCTTGATCCAAAACTACGGGCTGGGAAGCTGATCCTGTTTCTGGCGTTGTTGTTTGAATTCCTGAAATTGCGGTGTGGATTGTAAAAGTTGTAGAAGTTGAAGAAGCCACAGGATAATAATTTCCATTCAAAACTGCTGCAGCCGCTGTTAAAGAAAGACCAGTAAAATGAACATACGTTCCCACGCCGAGGCTATTGTTTGCTGTGACTGTAATGACATTCGAAGCCCAAGCAATTTCAGTAATCGTAGCAACACTAAAAGGAGGTGTTTTAGTGATTGCTCCAGGAAGTACAGACGAGAGATAAACTACTGCTCCAACATCTCCTGAAGAGAATTCACTTAATGTATCTATGTAATTGCTGACTCCAGTGTAATACAAGGGCACTGTGGCACCCACACTACCCGCCTCAGTGACAAAACCCTGAGCTAAGAATTGACCCGCACCAGTAGCTGCATAAGCAGGTTGAGCATATAGTGTTCCAGAAGTTTCATAGAGATTCACCAATTCACCTGCAATTAAAGGTGAGGAACCTCCAATCTTTACTGTGTTGCCTGTACCTAAAAATGATGGATCCAAGATGCCTGATCCATTTAGGACAACAGGTGCTCCCGGTGTACCAGGCGCTGAACTTGCTCCTGGAATTATGTCGATCAACTTTGAAGTTTGGTTAAATATACAGACTTGTGTAGCCATTAATCAGTCCTCGGTGGAAAATGAACTCTCTTATGTTTCTTTTCAGCAAGATCAGGAAATTCGGTCTCAGCATCTGTATCTACAGTAATATTCTGCATAGGTCTAGAAGTCTTATCTGCGTCAGGTGTAGGACCGCCCTTATCCCATAGATTAGTCTGATCTGCGTTCGTTCCAACCCCTTCTTGAACTTCCCCACTAACATCGTATCCGTAGCCCTTTTTTACAAGAAAACTGGCCGTATGCCGATTGTTTTCTTCTGCTAAAGAAGCTAGCATATTGTAGATCTGAGTCAAAGCAGAAGCTTGACGCTCAAGAGCTTCGGGATACTGCCCCGCTATGGCGTATTCTTCAGCCGATTGAGCAGCATATCCAGCTCGTTCAGTCGATTTGTATAAATCTGCAGACCCTATTCGCTGATTAGAAATCTCTCGTGCGGTCAAAATTAACTCTTCCAATCGTGGTTTTACAGCTGCATATCGTTGTTTTACAGAAGAAGCAGATTTCCAAATTTGACGAATGTCTGTGTAAATTTTACCAAGATCACTGGCTTCTCGGGACCAAGTGGAATCTTGTCGTTTAAGAAGACTGCAAGTTGGCGTTCGAAGGAGCATCACGAGCCTCTATATGATTTTGAGAAGTGACTTTTTAGCTGTAGACCCCATTTACATGATGACACTTCATCGGGGGTGCCTATAGAGGTGCTTTGGTAAATGTATAAGTCGCCACTCTTGTGGTGACAAAGTCTCACCGTGAATAGACGACCGCGATCGTTATTCCTTGAGATACCTGAAGGCCGGGAGAACCATTCCGGCCTTCCCTATTTAGGTTTAGATTGTTTCTGAGGAAGAGCGTAGTAAGCCCAAACTTGACTATCCAGATCTTTTACCGACATGCCCCGCTTGTAAGCTTCAAGAATGAAGATATTTTCTAACTCAAGATATTTCTTTCCGCTAGGAGTTCCTTTTGGAGCATCATAACCCTGTGCTCTGAGCCACTTGAGAACATGAGTATCCAATGGAACACAAGCCGTCTCAGGTTTGTAATAGAGCATTATCATCCGTGCTGTTTTAGGACCTATTCCGTGAACAGTTTCTAATTCTTCTACAGTTGTATTCAATGGATCTTTGATTTTTTCAACAACTTCTCGAAATGCTCTTTCTATTCTTGTATATTGACCGACCTTATGCTTTTTAAGGATTTTTCTCAACATGTTTGATTCAGCAGCCATTCCAACAAGTTCAAAAGGAGTGGGAGGAGTTTCGCATTCCGGAAAGAAACTACAGACATTGACTATTTCTTCACGAAGAGTATTTAAAACAGCGTCAACTTTTACAGCGGTTGGATCAGCAGGTTTGTTGGCAACACAAATACCAAACAATATCCACTCTTCTAATCGATTGCGATCCCAAGGATGGCTCAAGTCGTATGGATCTATCATTTTACCAAAGCGTGTAATCTGTTATATCTTTACTCTTGTTACAAGTGGTGCAACGAATTACTGTATTCGTACCTATACCACTAGCAGAAGATTGAGCAATAACAATTCCCTTACACTTGCATTCCTGAAAATGAATTACGAGCCAAGTTAACAGGGAAGTAACTTCGCTACGTTCAAAAAGCTGTCGATTCCATCTTTCGCCAACATCAGTGAGTTCAGGTCGTTCTTTATTCTCAGTAAGTTTCTTTGCCATAATGAATTTAATACTGTAAGATTTAAGATTTGGTAGCCCTGAACGGAATCGAACCGTCTCCTCCACCTTGAGAGAGTGATGTCCTACCAATAAACGACAGGGCCAAATTTGGTAGCACGTGCGGGTATCGATCCCGCTTTTCCGGCTTGAAGGGCCAGCGTCCTAGCCAGTAGACGAACGTGCCAAACTAGGTGGACTTGAGGGGAATCGAACCCCTACTATGCATCTCGGCCTTCCTGAAGAACGTGCCTTGCGGCTGTTCATGCTGAGCAGAGGCAACATTGGCCTAATGTGCTGACCTCAGCTATCGGCTTTCGGCATGCTAGTTCACCACGACAAGCCCAAACTTGGTGGACAGGAGACCTAGGATTTTACGCATCGCAAAGAAAGGCATGTCCTTTCTACCAGATGCAACCCGCCCATAAACTTGGTGGATCTAATGAGATTTGAACTCACAACCTCTCCCATGCGAAGGGAACGCTCTCCCAATTGAGCTATAGACCCTTAATCTTGGTGCACTGTATAGGAGTTGAACCTATGTTCTTTCGCGTGTCGAGCGAATGATTTAGCCACTAATCTAACAGTGCGTACACTGGGCTGGATTCGAACCAGCGGTCTTCCGCATGTGAAGCGGATATTCTTGCCACTGAACTACCAGTGCAAACTTAAATGCTCGTGGTTGGAACTCGAAGCCAACATCCCGACATTTGAATGCCTACTCCACCTTGTAGGTGTCTCGGTCTTCCGGCGTTCTTCCCTTAAACTACACGAGCAAAAGCATAAACTTGGAGCGGGGTACGCGAATCGAACGCGCTTATCCAGCTTGGAAGGCTGGCGCACTGCCAATATGCCAACCCCGCATTATTGCCGGGAA
>Ga0326728_10010091_pt1 | contig 22292 bp, 19 predicted proteins | sample MB3enrmetagenome_FD_207602 | JGI IMG/M metagenome (GOLD analysis project Ga0326728, IMG submission 207602) | Lab enriched peat soil microbial communities from McLean, Ithaca, NY, United States - MB31MN | ecosystem: Environmental > Terrestrial > Soil > Wetlands > Peat | place: USA: New York... | reverse complement strand
CCCGCCGGTGACGGAGGCAATGATAGCCTCCTGGTGCGGGCGGAATGCGGGATAGCCCCAGTATTTCCTGAGCAGGGAGAGGGGAGTCTCCTGTGGTACGGGTGCGGTGCGTGTGATGGATGTGGGGATTTTTTTCACAAAAAATGCTCCTTGCCGGGCGGTCTGTGCACCCGGGTCACGGCGATGTGTGATGAGGAGTGCGGCAGGACGGTATATGAACCCCCGGGCGCGGAGGGTGAAAATAAAAAGGGTTGTGTACCGGCGGATCGTGTGGCGCCTGTTTCCCGGTATGCCCCTTCTGGGAAAACAGAGATTGAGTGGGGTTGTACCCGGGATAATTGAATTGATGATCGCCGAGGACTTCTGGCCGTTCCTGAAAATTTCGGGGATGAATATGCGAGGAGGTCAACCGTGAGTACCGGAGACAGAGGGAGTAACCGGTCTTTTGTCTTCTGTCGCACTCTGACGGAAAAATTGCAAAACAATTTTCACTTATTCTCGCATTATGGGCACATGCTGCATAGCAGCACTCCCTTCTCACTTTGGAATCCCCGCGACAAGCTCGCTTAAGAATAAGGTCGTAAATGACCGTGGGATGAAAAATTCGATTACCCGTCAAGCCCCTACTCGCTTCGACTGTGATTTTCACGGTACACGGAGTATATGGGGATTAAATTCTATCACGAAGGCGGTTAGACAGGGTCGCTTGACTCAGGATGACGCGGATCTTATTCTCTTGTATACCGCAGAACGACAGGCAAATCGTCAGATCAGTGACGGTCGCGTGAACAAGATAATCTACCATCTTGTGGATTGGCGACGGTACATTGGTGAGTTCAGGAAAAATACGCTGGCTGATCTACACAAAGGAGTCATCGGTCTTCAGGAAGCAAAACTGAACGGGAGACCTTACAAACGGAACACCCTTCACGATAAGATCGAATTCCTTCTCCAGTTCAATACGTGGCTAAAGGAGAACCAGATCACATCGATACCACTTGAGGGTATACAAAAAATCAAGATCCCCCCCATGGATAGGATCACAAAGACGGCAGATCAAATTTTCACACGAGAAGAAGTTCTGGCAATGATTGCTGCCTGCCAGTCCTCCCGGGATCGGGCATTGGTTTCAATCTTATACGAAGCCGGACTTCGAATCATTGAGATAGCAACGTTATGCTGGGGGAACGTCATGCTCGATGAGTATGGTGCACGCATCCGGGTCTGTGAAAAGACGGGTATCCCCCGCACAATACGGCTGACTACTTCAAAACCCTACATCGCTGCGTGGAAAAACGATTATCCCTACGACCCCTCGGAAGAGGCCCTGCTCTTTTTCACACGAACAAACAAGCCACTCCAATACGAGGGGGTAGCACAACACCTCAAAGATATAGCAAAGCGCGCAGGGATCCAGAAGAAATTCACCCCTCATCTGATGCGGCATACGCGGATAACCCACATGATTGAAGAAGGGGTCGATGAAGCGGTCATCAAAATGTTTATGTGGGGGACGCTTCGCACTACGCAGCTCCCGACATATGCACACGTAACAGATGCCGCTATGGACCGTCGGTATCTTGAACAAAGGGGTATTCCCCTGAATAAACAGAAAGCTCCGAAAAAGTATATCCCCTCGGTGTGCCCGAATTGCGGAGAGAGCAACTCGCCGACAGCCCGATTCTGCGCCAATTGTGGTGATGCCTTGACGGAGGAAGTCACAACAAACATGGGGCAGATAAAACGGGAGATTGAAGAAACAGAAGAGTTCAAGATGATAATCGGACTTGTCAGGGAAAGGTTACTCCAAGAGGGGAAAAGTCACGCCTAACCTCTTATACTCTCCTTTTTACATTCAAGTTCAAAATTGTTGAAATCTTGTCATAGTCGGAATCCACCTTTCTTCGTGCAATATCATCTTTCTGTGTTGTACGGGCGTAAAAATCAAGATCGTGTTTATAATATTGAAGTGCTCTTTTCAATTCATCCGAATCTTTTCCCGCCCGGGCAGCTTCATCAAAAGATATTATAGCTCTCATATAATCCAAAGTTGCGTTAAAATCCTGAATGTTTTTATTGATCGCGAATAATTTCTCTCTCATCTTATTGACGCATTCCCGCAATGGACTGCTTCCTGTGTCATTTTGCTTATCGTGCCAATAATCAATGAAGGCCAAAGAAATAAAAACATTATACACCGCCGATTGAATATTTTCTGAATTTTCTGTGGCAACAACCTTTCCGCAATGGTCATAACGGACAATTGGGCAGGTTTTAACCATTTCAGCTATTGAAAACAAGTCCTTGATGCTAAATAATGGTGAGAAGAGGAACTCAAAAAACGATTGACTATTCATAAGCATCTCAAGGATATCGCTATTTTTTGGCAATCCAGAATCATTAAACCGCTCTTGAACAATAAGTTCCCTTAACCAGACACTCTGTCGAAATTCGTTTCTATGCTCTGCAAAAGTTTCATTATGATATAGTTTATTAAGCACAGTAAGATCTCGACTTAATCTGTATATCGAACGCCCTTGGCGACCCTGATTATCTTGCGGACTATTTTTTTTAACGAACCCCAATTCTATCAAATTTTCCAGTGGCCGTTTCACATAATCCGTCTTTCTTAGGCCAATATTGTGATACCCTGCGCAATCTGCTATCGCCCCTATAGATATATCGTCGTATTTTAAGAGACAACTGACGATCTTTTTTACGATAGATCCTCTCAAGTTTATTTTCTGTTCTTCTTCCCCTTCTTCTTCATTGTCGTCCATTTATTACAACCCCATGCCGCACGTTTGCATCAATGCAAAAGATATCCTTCTTTGGATCTTCCACATCATGGACGATAAACTGTGTGGAGTTTAACTGACATCCAACACCAGTTCAACCGGTTTGTTGGAGAGAGGATCCTAGTAACAGATTTTATCCAACAAAATGCTATGATCAAAGTTGGAAAAATACCCTCAATCCAACGCTTTTAATCGATTTAGAGCGCGTAAAAGCGCTATTATTAATAACCGTGAAAGATTTGTGGTCGAAAGGGCCCTTCGACAGGAGCGGAATGGCCGAAACAGTCCGCAAGATCACTCTGGACCAATATACCCACCTTGGTCTAGTGCACCAGATGGTGGTCGACAGACTGATCGAAAGAAAAGAGTGGGAGATCGTCGAGAATGAGTCTTCGGTAGAAGACCGGGGATCTTGTTCGTGATTCAAGGAGGAATGAAAAAGATGAGCATGACTATGCGGGGCCGTGGCGTTTGGAAGAGGGATCTAGTGTCCAGCCTTGTTCAAAAGTATGGCCGGAACGGATTCTCCTTCAAGGACGCCCAGAGGCTCCCGGTGTTCGATTACAGTGGCTTCATGAAACTATATCATGACAATGTTCTACAGAAAACCGGGAATACAAAACCTACGATATGGAAAATAGCTGATCACCAGATCAAAAATTTCCAGTCGGGAGGCCTCCCAGAATGAATGACGACAAAAAGAATAAGGCGGACTCGGGATCCGGTTCCACGAAACCAACCAGCCCACCTTTTCAAGGAGAGGCGAACAGCGAACGGATGACGGGGTTCGATCTGGAGAGCCTGAAACTATCGCAGGACTTTTCGAATTTACTTTCAGTAAAGAAGAATATCCACGGTATTCAAATCAGGAAACCCGGGAAAAATGAGTTTTTCCGGATACGTTCCGAACCCGACTGGTCAATCGATACCGCTGTTCTTGAGGTAAAGAAGGAAATGGACACCACCACGTATGTGGTTGCTCCTTCGCTGTGGAAACCCCTCATGGACGATATCACGCCCCAGAGGATATTCACCGCGATAAATACGCAAGGGGTAGTCTTCCTTGTGCCGGTGACACTTCCGAAGCCAGATGGGACAACAAGCATGTGGCATGAGACCCGTCTTGCGGCAGTTGAGGAAGCAAAGACCGATTGGGTAAAACTGGTTTCCAATAAGGCTGCCGGAGCATACGAAACCTTCGTGGCGAAGGGAAATCTTCCGGAACCAACCTGGCCGAACACCACCTTCCAGGAACTGTTCAACATTGCGTTCGAGGGACACTATATCGATTCGCTCGATCACCCGGTACTGCAGCGCAGACGGGGAGAAATCCTATGAGGGAGTTCGAATCGTTTAACCAGATCTGGTCAGTGGACTTCGAGTTCGTATCCCGTGATGGGGAAGTACCGAATCCCGTTGTTTGCATGGTAGCCAAGGAACTACTCAGCGGGGAAACGGGAAAACTATGGCTTGTTGGAGGATCCCCTCCCCAGCCACCCTATTCTATTGAAGACGATTCTCTCTTTGTCGCGTATAACGCAGTTGCGGAAATGTCATGCCATCTCCAGTTGGGGTGGAAAATACCCTGCAACATCCTTGACCTTTATGTAGAATTCCTGAATCTCAAAAACGGACTCCCAAAACCGTCCGGAAAGAGTCTCCTTGGTGCGCTGGTCTACTATGGGATACCCGGTATTACCAAGGATGAAAAGGAGAGGATGAGGAATCGTATCCTACAAGGAGAACCCTATTCACCAATCGAACAGCAAGAAATTCTCGATTATTGTGAGACTGATGTTATCGCGGGTGAAAACCTCTACTACGCCATGAAGGACGAGATTGACCTTCCGCGCGCTCTGCTAAGGGGACGATATATGTCGGCAGTTGCGCAGATAGAGCGGAACGGGGTTCCAATTGACGCTGAGATCTATAGGCGTTTAATCAGGAACTGGGATCCCATGAAATCTCTACTGGTCAAAGAGGTTGACCGGGATTTTGGGGTGTATGAAGGTCTGACGTTCAAAGTTGATCTGTGGGATAAATGGGTTCAAAACCACAACATCGATTGGCCGGTAACAGAAAAGGAACACCTTGATTTGAAGTACGATACGTTCAAAAAGATGGCGAAAATCCATCCGGAAATCCGTCCCATCAAGGATTTGCGGTATATCCTCGGTCAACTTCGACTAAAGGATCTGGCTGTAGGAAAAGATGCGCGCAACAGATGCTCTCTGTTTCCGTTTTCCTCTATAACCGGGAGGAACCAACCATCATCATCACACTACATATTTGGTCTTGCGAGCTGGATCAGGAGCTTGATCCAACCTAACCCTGGAACGGGTCTTGCAAGTATTGATTACAGCCAGGAAGAGTTTGGAATTGCCGCTGCATTATCTCGGGATTATAAGATGCAGGAGGCATATCTTAGCGGAGACCCCTATATCACGTTCGCAAAACAAGCTGGTGCAGTTCCAGCAACTGCAACAAAAGAGAGCCACCCTAATGAAAGGGATCTTTTCAAACAGTGTGTTTTGGCAACACAGTATGGGATGTCTGCCAAAGGTTTAGCGCACAAGATCGAACAACCGGTCGCTGATGCACAACATCTTCTGGACTTGCATAAAAGGACGTACGAAACTTTTTGGAAGTGGTCCGATAATGTGGTTGACTATGCAACTCTTCACAACCGCATATGGACGCGCTTCGGATGGTATTATCATATCAACGACATTGTGAAACCGCGCACCCTACAAAACTTCCCTATGCAGGCAAATGGTGCGGAGATACTGCGCATAGCCTGTTGCAACGCTATTGAAAATGGTGTAAAGGTGTGTGCGCCGGTTCATGATGCCCTCCTTATTGAGGCTTCTATCGATGAACTCCCCCATGCCATTGCAGTAACACAGCAGGTAATGGCAATGGCAAGTCGAATCGTTCTGGACGGGTTTGAACTTCGAACAGAAGTTGATTCATTTGTCTACCCGGAGAGATATGAGAAAACAAGCAGTAAGGGCATGTGGCAGAAAATGATGACCCTGTTGGAGCATTGCGAACAAAGCGGTGGGCAATGAAGTCGGTATCTGTTAAACCGTTAATGGTGCACATTGCACCATCAAGTGTAGCGCCTTGCTACACCCGTGCAATATTCTTTAAGATCTCTTTATCGGATCAATTTCTTCTAAGTCAGGTGACCTGAATGGGAGACTCCCGTCCGGTTCTTATACTACATGATATGAAACTCATATCACCTACTCAATGCAGTACTCCCCGGAAAACAACCAGATGCCCCAAACGGGCGAAATATAAACAATTTGTTAGCGGGCCAATACCATTAGAGTGGTTATCACGTGCCGCACACCTTTCTGACAAGTCACTCCATGTTGGGATTGCACTTTGGTATATGCGATATCTTACAAATTCAAAGACAGTCAAACTATCCAAGAAAACATTAGAGATTTTCGATATCTCTCGGTGGACGGTGAGAAGGGCTCTCAATTTAATGAAAGCCGGGGGGTTGGTTGCGGTTGACTCTCATACAGGGCGTTCTCCCTTGGTAACTATTATTGATAACGAAGATATCGAGAACCCCGTCCAACGTTGCAGGAGCCTCCTAGAAGGAGAGTAGACTCGTTCTGTTGGCGAAACTCGTCAGCTATGGAAAATGGACGTAACTTGGCAAATCGATCCCCGCAAATGTTGCGGCCTTCCACCAAATGAGAGAGGTTGCAATGATTGAAACCAAAAATAAAAGAGATGATGGAGGTCTCCACGTAAGGGGGAGGGTGCGGAAGACGCCTACTTACGGCGCATAATCGAGCGCTGCACGCAGGTTAGAATTGCCCCGTCCTCTTCGTCATCATCATCTGGTAGATCCTCAGTGTCGTCGAGCTCAGGATGAGCATCGTACCCGGAGTCAGATTCATCACTGCCATCTCCGGATTCCTCATCGTCATCGTCATCGACCACGCCATTTTTCTTGGAACGAGGTATGGAGTCTGCGCCATTCTCTTTCCGGCGTATCTTTTGGATTCTGGTGACAATTTCATCACCATCGTCCTCATCGCTCCCGTATTCATCCTGATCATCTTCAGACAGCTGCCGAGAATTTGAAGCCTTTTTCTTGACGTTCTGAATTTCATCTCGGTCACCATCTTCATCGATCTGACCATCGGGATCCTGCACGACTCGGCTTCTCAGCCCGGTCGGGCTAGTGGGGTCGAAACTGTGCATGACGTGAATGTTAAGGTTCAATGACGGTACATCTTGACCGGAGTCATCCGATCCATAAGTTCTGCTTTTGGTCTTTACCATGGTATTTCACCGCTGCCCTTGTACATTTGAAACAGCATATATACTTTGCGGTGATATTACGACGTGAAAAACCCACTTAACAAACATCCCGCGCGTAAAAGCGGTATAAATAGTTTATTAAGTGGAAAAACTAGAAAAAATAAGAATGAGGCTTGACCCCGTTGTGCCCCGGTTCCGTTATGGTCTTTTACTGTGCTTCTTCCCGTGCGCAGGTTTTCTTACTGACGTTGCGGGAGCGGCAACGCCATCTTTCCATCCGGATGTACTCCCGGACTGTTTCTTCAAGGAGACCGAATCTGAGATTTTATTGTAAGAATCCCGTATTCCCTCTTCTGTAATTTTGAAAATCTCGATATTCTCCGGTGGGATCCCAAGTAAAACTGCAAATTGCCTCGAACGGGCATCCGAACCTAACCAGATAATTTCAAAGTCTTCGGTGGAGTTATTCAATACGCAATCTCTGACAGTAGCGAAGTCATAATGTTGGGAGGCGTTCTCTTGACCGTCAGTAAGGATAACAACCAAAACCTCACCTTCTTGCCATTGGTCAGTTTCTTTTATCGCCGTTGCAACGGCATCCAGAAGTGCTGTTCGCCCGTTGGGGTGATAGTTCGAGTGAGTAAGGTTAGTAACCCGGCCAACCGGAATATCGCTCCATAAACGCTCGACTTCATCTGCAAAAAGATAGAGAGAGAAAAATGTCGTATCCGCTCCCGGTTCCTTTCGCTGCTTCTCGATAAAGTCGTTGAACGCATCGATTGTACTCTGCTGGATTTGCCCCATCGACCCTGACCGGTCAAGGACGATGACGACGTGTAGGTTTTTGTCTTGACTTTTACCTGCTGTAGTTTCGGTCATAATAGAACCTCCTTCTCCGGAATTGCCGGTGGTTTTTCTTAAGCTGTAGTGGAACCAGTGTGCTTGCGTCGCCGATAAACGTTAAAAGCACACCCAGTGCCTTGTCTTTTACCGCATCATTTGCGCTGCCAGTCAGTAGCCTTGAAAATTGCTCAAGAGTGGAGTACCCTAGCCTGTTTAGTGCAACGACTTCGAGACGGTTGATCTCGGATCTGCGAGGCTTTGTGACATTCGCCCGGAACAGCTCAAGTGTTCTTGTAGGTTGCGCATCAAGTAGTGCCGAGAATACTACCGCCTTGATGCTCTCATCCTCACCCACTTTTTCGTACAAATCCATGAACAGTTCGATGACATTCTCATTACCGATGATAAATCCCGCGAGGATTTGTACCCCTTGAAGGCGGACTTCTTGGTAGGGGCTATCGAGCATGGCCATGGCCGGATCGATTACCGGCTTGCCACGAGCTTGAAGAATCTCGACGACACAGGATGTGAATGATTCCTGCGGGTTTGTGCTCATATATCCGAGCAGTCGCATTCCGCCAACGGGGGGTCTGGGCAGATCAAAAGAGTTCCGTTCAGAGCCTCGACCATCACGGTGATCCTTTACCCAGTTCGTAAACTCCGCGACGATAACTCCATCGGCCTCTCGATCCAAGCGATAAAGCGCCCGGGCTATTCTGTCGATAACCTCAGAAAGTGCCATATATTCATCGTGAGTGCTGTCGTAATCCTCATCGGATGCGTAGAACCGGCGCTCTTGGTAATCCCACAGCGCCTGGACGAGTGGCTTCGCGCATTCCGTGTCTCGGAGATCCCCAAGTGCATCGATAACCCCGAATGTCAACAGACCCGGGACATGATTGTCATCGCCCACCAGTTCTTTCAGTACGTTGAGAAGAACCGGTGTCGCAACCCGGTCACCGATGAATCCCAGCGCGCGGGTCGCGAAGAAGGTCTGGTCGTGCTCGATGTCAGAGAGAGCACAGGTTTGAGGGATCCTCTCCACGATTGTTGCCAGATGAGGTACCGACGCCTTCAATTTTAGTTGGGCGGACGCGATGATCGCTTCCTGAAGAACCCCCGGATCGGAATCTGTCAGGGCATGGACTACCGCATTCTCTACGATATCACTGGAAAACCGTATCCTACCCAGAGCTTGAACCGCGAACTTGCGGACATCCGGTGACTCATCATCAAGAACTTCGAGTAAGGCGGGGATCTCCTGACAGAGTCCGACATAACCAATGATTTGGGCAGCCGCACTCCGAATTTTTTCATCCGTAGACGACAGGGCGTCCGCTAACTCTAGGAGAGCAAAGGTGCCGACGGCCGCGAAGATCGCGTAGATTTCGTGCACGATTTCCAGCTGTTCTGATCGTGACCTGTTGTCACGACCAATCTCCGAAAATACCCGGATCAGGCTCCGGAAATGAACCAAGTCCTTGCTTCGTGAAACTTCACGAACACCCCGCAACTTCATAGATGTGGACGGGTTTTGCAAGTCCGATTCTATGAAATCCTCTCGTTGCGGGGGCAGATTTTTTTTCGCTCCCATGTTATCATTCCCCTAACAAGGTCTGTCGAAAATAAGTAGTTATCAACAAAACCTTGTAGTTATGTTTTAAATTATAAGTATAAAACCTAGCGGGAGAAAGGGTGGCTGAGCAGTGGTGGAGAAGTAGGGGTTATTTCTTGGGGCGGGATGAGGACGGGTAATCCTCGTATGCCTTCTGGATGAGAAGACCGAGGGAGGTTCGTGTGATCCTCTTGGATTGACGATTCTTTTCACGAACAATGAATCCCCGCTCTTCGAGGATTCTCAACTGCGCGCTTAGGTTGCTGTCTTCGATCTCCCCGGTTTTAAAGAGTTTTTTGAGTTTCATTTTCAATGATTCGGTATTGTCAGCGCCAGAATCTCCCAGAGCCTTCAATATTTCATATCTCTTCATGGCAATTCGGCAGTACGGGGTAAGAGGAACGGCAACGGGTGTATCGTTTGAGGAGGATGTAATCACCTTACTTTTTGTGACAGCGCCTACCAAACATGCAGATATTGTGAATGCAAAAACAGATGAATCCGTTAAATTGAGCGTTACAACGTATCCCTTTTTTCTCTCTTTTGTCGCGAGTTCATAGATTAGTAACGCACACCATGAAATATTAGAGATATCCACATCTTTGATCTCGAATTTTGTGCAGTATTTTGAGATCTCTTTACCCAGATTTTTGAAATTATTCGACATGCCATAAGGGATAACAAGGATTATTTTCATCAATAAACCGGAGTTCTGGGAAGTGCGGAATGCTTCGTGCACTTTGGATATATTTCCGGCGAAAATAATGTGGGTGCCGCCTTTGGCTTGTCGGGTACCTTGCATAGTATTATCGATTGTAACTAGATGATAAAAATAATAACCATCTGAAATTGATCATACCCAGAAAAAGTGACGGTTCTGGGTGATGAACCTCGAGATGAATAGAAATAGTAATGCACCAGACTCGCACATTCGGTGGGCGGGGCTTGGGCAGCCTTGGGGACGCAGGTACAGGATGTGCTTCTCTTTCGATTGTCTGAGTAAATTTTGTACCTACATTCAGGATAGAAACTTGGTGAATACACGATCCTCTTATAATTGATAAGGTCTAGGTTTTGAGATTTTCTGGAGAGTTCCCAATGTTCATTTCTTTTTAATGAATGGAAAATTATTTGCAAGATTACCTAACGTGAACATCCCACCCTTTTGGTTTGATATTTCAACATTGTCTTTAAGCGATTTAGTAAATTCATCGGGAATTTTTTTCCTTTTTTCTTCGTTTTGTTCAGCGATGTAATCTTGAATAAAAATCGTTTGTGTCCGATTTAATTTGGGGATTAACGGGATAATTTCTGATAACAATGATTCTTGATCTAAATTTAAAAGAATTTTTATCAAATCGGGTATGTTATCTTGTAAAACCCTTTTTTCGTTCGCGTCAGAAACAAAGATTTCTGTGAATAGTGAAATTTTTGTATTAATTATAAGAGATTTTAATTCGACGTTCCCCAATAGAAGTTCAATAGCAATTTTATACTCATTATCATCTAAATCATTCAAGGATCTTTGGAGATTTTCTGAATTCTCTGTCCATTTAAGATATAAAATTTTCAATAATTTGTGCTTGTTTTTGGCTAAAAATGCATTTAGATCATTGATGTCCTGGTTACTTGGCGTGGTTATCAATTTAATTTCATCAAACAGATAGTTTGAAATTTCATCTTTGTCAAAACCCATCAACAGCTTTTTTAGAAGAATTGCATTCGCTTTGGAATCATACTTGGTTATTAGAGCTCTTGTGGCATATCTTGCCAAATTTTCTGATAGTATTTCTTTAAAATATAATTGTAACTTTGAATACAATAACAACTTGTTAATTTCAAGAAATGTTTCTAGATCAGATGATTCGATATACTCCAAAATCTTCTCTTGGTTATATTCTTTATTCGATAGGAATTGATCGAGTTCGAATGCTGTATTCCGGAATTCGCATAATTTTTTAATATTGTCTTGATAATTTCCTCCAAAAATCCAATTTTCATAAGGGAATCTGGAATCAATATTTACATTTGAAATGGTTCTGGTTTCTGTATTTACAAGAATTAACTGGGGTGCCTGGTTAGGAGCTTTCGGATAGCCGTAGGTCCAATATTTAGTTGCCACTGGATTGCAACCTACAAAATATGTGTCGAAAGAGCACATAGATCGGATTATATCAGGAGCTAATGAAAAGATTGCTTTTATAGTATTGCGAATTTCAGTTTGAGTTCCGGAAATGATGAATGATTTCGCTTCTCCTTTCATTTTTTGTTCATTCATTGCTAAAGAAACTAATTTCTTCACACCCTCGCCATTCCATTTTTTAACTGAAGTGCCCATCTCAATTTCTAATGTGTGTATACTTTCTGAATTTACAATAAATTCAACTGGAGGAATATTCATCTCTCCTTTCTTCCCTTTAGTTAAAGCTTCATTTAATGTTTTGATAAACATTCCCGGATATAGATCAAAAATTACAAAAGGATTGAAGTTAAATTTTTCAAAATCTTTCTTTAAAAAAACAAAGCTATGCGCAACATACGCACCTTTACGTCCGAATTTATCCATATCCTCAAGTGGAATGATTTGAGAGAGAACAAATTTTTCACCCATCTTGAAAAATATTAACTTTTCTGGGTTTTCTTCAGATGGATAATATCCAAGCCGTCTCTCAATCTCGTCGGATTCAGATTCAGATAAAAAATCCTTGGAATAAAAAAGGGTCTGAAATCCTCCGATGTTGGAAGGCGATTCAGATTTCTCGACATTTCCATAAATGTGTTGTCCCGCGTTGATATTACTCATAATCTCCCCCTTTAATCAATCGGAAGCCAAGATCTTTCAATCGCTCATTCCGGTTAAGTATCTCTACAAGATCAGAATGAGGATTCAATGTGGTGGATTTGGGAGCTCCAATGCCAACATCTTTTTTTCCATCCTTAACCCATTCAATCAAACCTTTTTGCATCATGGAAATTTCTATTGGATGTTTGGAGAATTTTGATACTTTTTTCCATATTTCATTCGCTGGATATGATAAGTCGAGAGGTTTTTTAAAATCAGAGAGATTACTCACAATTTTATATGCATTTCTCCATTCTTTAACGGTTGGAATTCGAAATTCTTCCCCGAACCATTTCGAAAAAGGAAGAGTTTCTTTTATATGCACTCCTGTGATAAATAATTGTTCATAATTGTCTTTATTTGCCTGATTATATGAAATACGGGGATTACAGGAGAGGAGTTCATCGTACCATTTATCTCCATATTGATTTACCTCTGACATAAATATCTCAAATTGGATTTTTGTAATGGGCCAAAGGGTTAAGAAACACATATTTTCTATCTCAATCATGGGGAAATGTGTTTTATCATCCGTGATTATACGGATTGGATCATCAGTTGATTGAGACATAATATCCTCCTTTCAATGGAAAATACGGTTTAAGATCTTCCTGCGGGATCCATTTTTTCTTGATGGATTCGTAACGATAAATTACAGCTTTGGCTTTTTTATTGATCGCAACTGCATTTTCGCCCACTTTAATGATTTCCGGATAGTATTGTTTGAAATAAATTCCTTCGGGTAACTCTTTAAAAGTTATAAATCCCTTAACCTCATTTAGTGACGTGTAAATTGATTTACCTAACAACGATCCTTTTTCGTTATAGCAACGCAATGGACCATGAAGAACATGACCACAGAAAGGGCATTTAACAATGTCGGCACTCTTATGTTCTTTGAAAAGATTTTCTTCATCGGGGTTTAATCTCTCCCAAGTGTTCCCATAATCCTCGATCAAATCAATAATTTCTGTTGAACCTGAATCAACTGGAATTAATGGATTTTTTTCTTTTCCTTCATTTTTGAATATTTTTGCTTGAACATTTTTTCCAAAAGCCGCAATATTGATTGAATAATTTTTCGAATTAGAGGAATTTAATGAAATATCTTCATCAAAAGAGACGGAGTAATTGCGGTTATCCCAATAATAGGGCATGAACTCATCACCCTCAATTTGAATCGACTGAATCGGATTTGATAATAAATGAACATCAAATGATTCTTTATTAATTTCCATCCCCACTTCTTGAGTCCCCCGTATAGATTCACTCATCTTCACTAAGAGTATTTTTGATGATTTGTTATTTTTTACCCAATCATCCAAATCATAAATAACGCCGGAACCGAGAACTACAATTTTTGCATTTTCGATTTTGTTAAGGATAGGGGTGATAAAACTTCCTCGTTTATTGTTTTGCTTGCGCCACAACCCCACATTTTCTTCAAATTCCTCAATAGAATATTCTTGAGAATTTCCAAGGAAAAAGAGTCTCTTTTTTACGTCAGCGGGTAATTTTTGGAATATTAGTTTTGCAAGATTAACAATTATTGTCCAATCATTATCTGCACTTTCACTTGCATCGAGTATTACAACAACCGTTTCAAATTTGGGACTTTCAAATGAGAGAAAATGTTCTTCCATAGCAACCAAGCACTGTTTTTATTTAATATTTCCGGATATCTTTCCATCAGTCAGTTCAATGGAGAATGTAACATTCGACATTTTTTCGTATTCTGCCCTTAATTTTAATTTTGCTAGGCCGATTAGGATCTCATCATCAATGATATTGTTAACGGATCTCCCTCCAGATTTTGCAATTTTATCGCCAGACTTTTTTAAGATATGATCTACAATTGATTCAGAAAAAATGAGTTGTAAATGATCGGATTTACAATCCTCGTTAAATTTATTTTTTATCTGATTTAATTTTGATTTAATGATCTCTTTTTGAATTTCGGGGGCGCTAATATAATTAAATGGGATGATATTATTGCCAATCCTGTTCAAAAGTTCGGGCCTTGATATCTCATACATAAAATAGTTTTCAACTGAATTCAGGAAATGCTCTTTGATTTGTGCCTCTTTTTCTGTTTCGTTTATTTTCTTATCACTTATCTCATCAATTCTGGTTCTTTCCTGGATCGGCTGCCCTCGTGAATCTGTGGTTCTTGTTCCAATGTTTGATGTAAAAACGATCACAGATTCTGTAAAAAAGACCGTTTGTCCCCGACTATCCGTTAATCTTCCCTCATCTAGGATCTGCAGGAACATATCCATAATTTTTGGATGAGCTTTTTCAATTTCGTCAAAAAGGATTACGGAAAATGGCTTTTCACGAACTGCATTAGTAAGAAGTCCGCCCCGCTCATATCCTACATACCCTGGTGGAGAACCGATGAATTTTGATATGGTATGTTCCTCTTTGAATTCACTCATATCAAACCTTATAAACTCCTCCTTTGATCCGAATAAAAACTCTGCCAACAATTTTGCGAGAAATGTTTTTCCAACACCGGTAGGCCCAGCAAAGAAAAGGACTCCCTTTGGTTTTGATGTTGTATCTGAAGACATCCCTGAGAATCCTGCACGTGCCATTGTAACTGTATCAATTATTTTATCAACTGCATCATCCTGACCTTTTATTCCACCCTCTTTAATGAACCAGTTTTTTGCCCCATCAATTCGCTCAAGATCTAATTTTCCCCAGTGGTCTTCCTGCTCCCCAAGTCGGTATTTGTTAATAATCTTTTTAATTTCGCTTGGCCCCAGTTCAGTTATTTTTTTAATATCAGTGGATATGCTATCGAGATCTCGTAAATACAGGCCTTCAGTTTGTGCTGAAATAAATGCGATATATGGATGTTCTCCTAATTTATGCTTTAAATAGAGTTCTCTATCGTCTTTGTCTGGAATTGGAATTGAGATTAAAGCCGTTTTTGGGGAGTTGGTGTATAACTCAACGGGGATCATGGTGTCGCGTAGCGCAACCATAATAAGCCGGTTATTCGATGTGATGTTCTCAATGATTTTTTCCAAGCGCAAAATTAATTCCATCTCGTCTGGCGCATATGAATTTTTATATGATACAAGTTTATCGAGATAAAAAATTGTGGCTAATGTGTTTTCATTCGACGAATTAAGATACTTTTTCCCCCACTTGGCAAATATTTGTGCGGGTGGAATTGTTTGTTCTATTTGATCGCCTTGCTTTTGTGAATTTTTGGTTTCTTCGAAGATACGCTCTTGACCGACATTGTCGTATAATATGATTCTTGAATACTTCTTTTTCCAGAGATCCCGAATAAGTTCTGTTAGGTTTTCATAGACACGGTTGTTTTTGGGATCAATGTATCTGTCTCGAACATTCCCGTGGATGATGATAACTTCACGGTGTTCAATTGCCATCATAAGGTTTTGTATCCAGACAGACATTGATTTAATCACCTAATCTGTTGATTGTATCTTTTTCAACAACTTGAACGTTCCCAAATGTATTCCGGAGTAAATTTATTTTTGCTTGTGAGATTTCAAGATCCTTCACAATAGATACCGGGATGAGTTTAAGTTTTTTCTTTCTTTCGAAATCGCTATCATTTCTCAATTTCATTACGAGTTCTGCAATGTCATCATTTGTGCAATTAAAAATCGATATTTCATTCATATCTATGGGCCTTCTAACACGGAACCAGTTTACATTTAGAATACCATTTTCGAATCTATGTAATTCATCCATATCATCAAGTAAAAGAACCACCTTTTTCACATTCTCGAGGTAATTCTTGTTACTTTTACAATTTCGACATACAGAGTCAACAGATGAATTTAAAAAATGAAGAATTTGCGGTTTATTTTTAATAAAATTAGAGTAACAGTTAAGACAATAAAGATCGGATTTTTGTTTTATATTTTCATTATACAATTCGATTTTCTTGATCGCCTCTTGAGCAGCTTCTCTGATTAACGTGGATTTCGAAGAAATTGAAATTTTGAGAAGAGGTTCTATAGCCCGCGAATCTTGTATTTCGCCTAAAATTTCAACAATGTCTTTTTTAAATTGGATGTCAATGGCATCACTTTCATACCCCCGGTTCAAAGTATCAATCAATGATGTCACCGCAGAGGTATCTAATTGAATTAATCCATTCATCGCGAATTTTTTACTAGTGGCATCAGAACCTTTTAATGAGATTAATAATGCATCGACGGCCCGTGGACTGTTTAAGTCAATCAATCGCTGAAGTGCTAAATGTTGCACCTTTTTTGATCGATCCTGCGCAGATTTTGTAAGAATTTCAATTACCCGTTCGTCATGGATTTTGCATAATGCAGAAATAACCTGAAATCTGATATCTTCATTCTCATTTTTAAGAATTGCAGATAATGGATCGATTATTTTTTTACCAAATTGGTCAAGATCACTCCATCGTTGTTGCGCAATTATCAAACTAATCCTTTCGTTATCATTTTTAGGCATCCAACCAAGGTTATTTAGAGCAAGTGCAACAGCAATTCTTACCTGGGTATGTGGATCATACAATTTTTGAATTAAGGGTTCAATTGCGGAAGGATTTCCAAGATTACCCAAGGTTTGTGCAGAGAATTCTTGAATGGTAATATCTTCATCCATCAATCCTGACAATAGTGGATCTAACGCAGAATCTCCTACTTTTAAAAGATCGTCCCATCGTTGATATGCGAAAAGAAAGAACGCTTTTTGAGATTCCGTTTGAGGACTCCAAGATAATTTCTCAAGCTGAATCGCCGCATTTTTTCTTTTTTCTTTATTACCACTTGTAAGATCATGAATTGCTTCTTCAGCGGTAATTTTTTTCGTATATGTTCTTCTTACCCCTGAACAATTATGTGATTCGGGCAATCGATGATCGTCACAAAAGATGCCCCCGCATCTCCTGCAGGTAAAGGGCATCCCGGAAATTTTTTGATTGCAATAATCACATTGCGTCATTTTCTTCTTTTTTTCCTCTGGGAAATCTCTCGTATCAAATGCCTTCGGATGATACCTTTTCTTTATATCAGATTTTGTAATAATTCCACAGGGTTTACCATTTTTGGTGACTCCGATACCGTTGATTCTATTAATTTTAATTATTCGTATTGCATCATTGACATCAACATTTTCATCAATTGTAATTATATTTTTTGACATTATCTTATCGACAGAAGTAGAGAAGTTCATCTTGGCACTCAGGCCAAAAAAATATTGCCGGCTGACTATACCTATGAATTGATCAGAATTTCCGATAAACACACTCCAGATTTTATTGTTGTTAAAAATTGTTTGAATTTCGCGGAGCGTTGTTGAAGGGGGGACAAGTATCGGATTCCTCGTCATTATTTCTTTGATTTTCACAATGCATCCCAATTTTTTTAATAATACTTCTTAGGGTGGAGGAATACATGAATTTCAAGTACTGCTGGTCGTACTTTGCGGGTCATCATCTTTGGGGGGATCTTTCGAGGTCCTCGTAATATCTCCTGGTGGATTTGATTCAGACACGCGTTTGAATTTTGTCTGGACTCCAAAATTTTTCTGAAGGGATTCAGAGACCTTATCAAATTCACTCAAACAGTGATTATCTACAATACCGGAGTCTGCCTCAATGGAATCCAATGACAGACAAAATTTTATTTTTCCTTGGGAAAATGTATCAATGGTATAAATAACACGGTTGGATTTTCCTTTTCCCTCGGATGAGGTACCAACTTCTTCGAACCCCATGGAATTACAGACTTTTTTCAATGAGTCAAGTACATATTTCCTTTTTTGATCTTTCTCATCTAACTCTTTTGCTTCAGTTATTTTTGCACCTATATTTTTTTTAATCTCTGTTAAATCCCTGTTAAGATCAACATATTTAGCCTCTTTGAGATGATTTTTTGCAGTTTCGAACTTTTTGTCTATAGTTTGTATTTCTTCCTCAAACCAGGATCGCACTAAATCTTTTTCGTCTTCATATTGATTGAAGATCAATGAAAATTTATTCACTGATTCAATTTGATTGGCTAGATTCGATGAAATCTGATTTTTCAAGTTTGCGGCATCTTTCAATTTTTTATCCTTAATACAACGTCCCATTCCAGCAAAATCTTTGGAAACCTTATTAACGAAGTCCAAGCCGGTCCATTTACTCAACAACTCCTTATTTTCCTCGAATTTTCCATTCAGATCAATCATTTCGTCTATCATGGATTTTTCCATGTTATCTGCATCTTTTGTAAAATTTTTTGTGAGAATTTTCAGATGCTTTTGTCCTTCCTCTCGCAGTGAATTTAATTTATCTAGCTGATGTTTTAATGTTAAATTTTGGCCGTTTACATCAAGATCTCTGATAATTTTTTGAACATTTGTTGCCCATCTTTCAGTGTCGGATACTGAATTTCTAAAGGTTTCTTTCAATCCTTGGGGCGTTGTCCGGAGTAGTTCCTCCAGGTTAGTGGTGATCGTTGCCACTCTTTGCTTTTGCTGTGTAAGATCAGCAGTAAGTCTTGCTCGCATAGCTTTTTCTTGCTGTATCCGCTCGTTTTTTTGCTGTGCTTCCCGGATTTGGCGTAACCTTTCCTGACTAATGACGTATCTAGTAGTTTTCAGACCGCTCATAATTGAATAGTATTATGATAAAAGAGATATATCGTTATCCTAATGATCAAATTTGATTACGTCTTCTAATCAAAACCAAATCAATGTTGCAGCCGAAATCAAAGAGTCCGTGGTCAATGGACCAGGAAAACGTTACGTTATTTGGCTCCAAGGGTGTCCTTTCAAATGTCCTGGCTGCTTTAATCCTGATTTTCAATCATTAAAACCAAACAAATTGGTAAAAATTTCTACCCTTGCCCGCCGGATTTTGTCGGTAAAAACGATAGAGGGAATAACATACACTGGAGGTGAACCACTTTTGCAAGCTGATGTATTGGTGGAGTTAAACCAGTTATTAATTAAAAATGGGCTTTCTATTGTTTGCTATACTGGGTATACACTTAACGAGTTGCAAATGTTAAAAAATTCTCACGTTTCCAAATTTTTATCCCAAGTTGATATTCTAATTGATGGAAGATTCCAAGAAAACAACAAAGCAAATTTATTATGGAGGGGGAGTAAAAATCAGAAAGTACACTTTCTTACGAATCGGTATAAAGAATATGAAGAACAGGTTAATTCCGGTGGAGAAATCGAACTATTTATTGGAAATGATAGAATTACATATACTGGAATACTCCAGAATGAAATCATACAAAAATTAAATGATTTGATGAAATAACGAGTGAATGAAAATGCTCTGCCCCTTCTGTTTAAAGGAAAACACCATAAGTAAAATAGAGGAAGGAGGTCGATCATATTATGTTTGCTCGGAGCATCCGGAACCGAAAATCCCTATTATTTACGGGGAAAATGATAAAATTCCAAGGGACGTAATTAGTGCTATTGGTTTTCGAGGACACGGAAAAAGTGCTTACTTTGCATCATTGTTTTCAAGTTTGGATTCTTTAGCAAGGATTTGGCCTAATTTTTCAACATTTCCTATTGATGAAAAAAGTTTAGACACGGTTCATGATAACGTAAAACTGTTAAAGGGAGGGAAATTGCCCAGTGCAACTCCAATGAATTTTCCCATACCCACAATTGTCCAGTTCTCCGATATGCCAAAATTTAAGGACAGGTTTTTAATTTTTTATGATACAAGTGGCGAAAGCTTTGAACGCGCGACCAGGCTCGTTAATAATGCAAATTTTGTAAAAAGGAGCCAAACTGCGATTTTTTTTATGAGTCTTCAGGATATTGATTATGACTCTATTGAAATGAGTCGACTCCTTTCTGTGTATATTATGGGGTTGAAAGAATTAGGGGGCAATCCAAAAGAACAAAACTTACTCGTTGTTCTTACAAAAGGTGATCTACTAGCCCCAAAATTGGAATCTCATAAAAAAATTTGGGATTATCTCGTAAATGGCGATGTGGAAAACACTCAATACTCCAACATTAAATTACAAATCTCTGATATGAGAGAAATATCTCAACTTTTAAAAGATTTTTTAAAAAATGATATCGGTGCAACTAATTTTATCGCTTTAGGGGAAAAGAATTTCAGATCTGTTGAGATTTGTATTATCTCAGCATTAGGCGCAGCACCAAAAGGTGACCAATTAGATATTTCTGCCACACCCAAACGTATTTTCGATCCAATTCTCTGGGTCATGAACAATTCTACCGGTATCCTTCCTTTTTTTTTTAATTTGAAGAAATCATTACATACCCATAAAAAGGATGTCCCAAAACCAAATAACGGTTTAAAGCCTCTTCCCTCGCCAATTAAGAGATCGGATAATTTTCGGAAAATTGCAAAATATGGTGTAATCGGTCTTGTACTAATTTTGGCAATTCTAGTAATATCCCATCCAAGTATAATCCCTAATTTTTCATTCCCGGAACTCAATCTTATCCCTCCTTTGACAACCACAACAACAGCTACACCTGTTGCTGAAAGCGATGCTAAAGATTTGGCGATCAGAACCTATGGTGATTTTTTACAGGAAGGGCAAACGAATTCGTATTATTTCGATTTTAATCCCGGCGATACAAATACCAAGATAATAAAAGTTTTGGCTCAAACACAACCAGGAAATATTATAACGTCATCAGTCGGGTTAAATTACATTCCGTCAATTGAAGATAACAAATATGATTTCATTTCATCATCTTCGCAAGATAGTCCTTATGCCGTTATTGAAATTGATAACCCAAAGCCGGGACGATATTATGTTATCGTGAAAGGGATTAGTGGGAGTGGATATACAAGTGTCTCCCGAGAGATGTTTGAATAAATTAATTTAGCAATGGTTCTGTAAAAATCTAGACCATAATCACAATAGCAAAGCAAACCCTAAATTGAGGTAATATGAATGATGCCAGCTATTTAATTGAACATCGCTTTCAAGGATCTTCGCAAGAGGATATACGGGGAATGAGCAATCTTCTAATTAAGAAGTTTCATTTGCCGTCACCTGGAAAAGTAGTTCCACACATAACACTCGTAGGGGGCTTGACTACCGAAAATGAAGGGCGGCTCATAAAAGATTTTGTTTCCGTATGTTCGAAAACACCTCTTTGCAAATACACAGTAGATGGATTTGGGTATTTTGAGAACGAAACCGGAGTTATATTTATCAATATAATACCCAATGAAAATCTTAAAACATTTCGTTCGACGTTGGCCCAAAAAATCGCGGGTTTTTGTAAATTAAGAGAGTTTGATTATAAACAGGATTTTAAGTTCCATGCGACATTAGCCATGAACTTAAACGATCATGATTTTTCCAGGCTAAAAAAATACATAGATGCCCAACCAGAACCAAAATATAAACAAGTTATGATTAGGACTACAATTCTTAAAAACAAGCAAATATTGTGTGAATATGATTTTCTTCAAAGACGGTTGTTGAATAGAGAAGAAGCTCTTTCGAGGAGAGAATTTGCTAAAACTCGTCACCTTCTTGATGAGTACTTCAAAGGGAATTTCGACCCAAATAAAGAGATAAACAACCCACATACAGAGAAGCCCCAGAAAACACAATTAAAACAGAAGTCGTGGATTAGTAAAATTCCGTTTATTGGTAAAATATTCGGGGGGAAATAGGAATACAGAATTTCCTTTATACCCAACATAGTAATCTATTTCGCGCCAGAAGCCGATCCAAATCTAATGCACCGGTGGCCATCATCGCGGAAAAACGTGATTCTAAGAAACTTTACCATTATTTCGGCTCTGTAGAAAACCTATTGTTTCAGACGTAAACAGTGACCGAAAGATCTAAGGTACAGTGCCTCCTTACACTGTTATGCAAGACGACATAAGGAGGCAAAGTAATGTCGGCAAACCGGCATA
>Ga0326728_10010089_pt1 | contig 22295 bp, 16 predicted proteins | sample MB3enrmetagenome_FD_207602 | JGI IMG/M metagenome (GOLD analysis project Ga0326728, IMG submission 207602) | Lab enriched peat soil microbial communities from McLean, Ithaca, NY, United States - MB31MN | ecosystem: Environmental > Terrestrial > Soil > Wetlands > Peat | place: USA: New York... | reverse complement strand
TGGAACGCCGTCCAGATCGTCTTGAGATCGGTGTACTTGTCGATGGCATGCGGCGAGCGGTCCCGCCCGAAGCCGGACTGCCTGAAGCCCCCGAACGGCGTCGCGAACGAAGAGCGGTCGTACGCGTTCACCCAGACGGTTCCGCCGCGCAGGGCACCGGACAACCGGTGCGCCGCGTTCATGTCCGAGGTCCAGACCGCGGCCGCGAGCGCATAGATGCTGTCATTGGCGATCCGCACGGCCTCGGACTCCTCACGGAAGGTGCTCACGACGAGTACCGGGCCGAAGATCTCCTCCCGTGCGACGCGCATGGCGGGCGCCACGCGATCGAGCACCGTGGCCTCGACGTAGAAGCCACCGGTCTCGGCCAGGGCACGCCGGCCACCGAGCGCGACCTGTGCGCCCGCCCGGACGCCATCATCGATGTAGCCCAGCACGCGCTGCAGGTGTTTCTCATCGATGAGCGCGCCCATCTGAGTGGCCGGATCCCAGGGCAATCCCAGCCGGATGCCGCGCGCAACCCGGCAGACGGCCTCGAGCAGCTCATCGCGGACGCTCTCGTGCACGATGACGCGCGAGCCCGCATGGCAGGTCTCGCCGGAGTTATAGAAGATACCCCAGGCGATGCCCTCGGCGGCCGTGGCGATGTCCGCATCGGCCAGCACCACGTGCGGACTCTTGCCGCCACACTCGAGGGCCACGCGCTTCATGTTGGACTCACCCGAGTAACGCAGCATGAGCTTGCCCACCTCGGTGGAGCCGGTGAAGCTCACCATGTCGACATCCGGGTGCAGTGCGAGGGGCTTGCCGGCCTCCTCGCCGAGTCCAGGCACGACATTGAGGACCCCGGGGGGCAGCCCCGCCTCGCAGCCGAGTTCGGCGAGCCGGATCGCCGTCAGCGGAGACTGCTCGGCGGGCTTGAGCACGACCGAGTTGCCCGTCAGCAGCGCGGGCCCCAGCTTCCAGGCGGTGATGATCAGCGGGTAGTTCCAGGGCACGATGGCGCCGATGACGCCGAGCGGCTCGCGCCGGATCAGCGCCAGGTCGCCGGGCGAGGACGGTGCGATCTCGTCGAAGAGCTTGTCGGCGAACTCCGCGTAGTACGCAATGCAATCCGCAGCGAGCGGGACGTCCACGGTCAGCGAATTGGCAATCGGCTTGCCGACATCGAGCGTCTCGAGCGCCGCGAGACGTTCCACATCGGCACGGATCAGCTCCGCGAAGCGCAGCAGCACCCGCTTGCGCACCTTGGGTTCCGCATGACGCCAAACGCCTGATTCAAAGCTCGCGCGGGCACTGAGGACGGCGGCATCGATGTCCGCTGACGCGCCGCGGGCCACTGCCGCGGCCACCTTGCCGTCGATCGGGCTCACATCCTCGAAGCGCTCCCCGCTGCGCGCCTCGACGTGCCGGCCGTCGATGAAGGCCCGTCCCTCGGGCCGCAATCCGGTCAGGTACTGCACCCAGTCCAGACGCGAACGCTCCGTGAGCACATGGGGTGTGACCCAGGTTGCGCGCAGCGGCGTCGACATCGCTCAGGGCTTCCTGGGCGTGTAGAAGGGATTACCCAGACTGCCGAGCGCCGCCTCGAGCTCCGCTCGCGACGGCCACCCGGTCATGAGCGCCCGCTCGGCCGCGATCCGTGCCGCTGCCTTGTTGTGGGCATAGACCAGCTCGGCATTGTCCGCGGAGGGATTGACCCACACGAGCGCGATGGCGAGCCAGTCATCGTCCGCCCCCGGCGGCAGCACGTTGTCGAGCAGCGCGCGCGTGATGCCCGCGCCTACGCCCAGCTGCGCGGGCCCCCAGGTCATCGTCTCGTGATTGCTTCCGCTGAGCACGGCCTTGCCGATGAACAGCGTCGCGGGCTTCACGGGCACGTTGGGCTTGAGCACGGCCTGGAAGGGGATGTGCCCGGGCCCGGGACTCGCTGCCGCAGTGGCCCATGCCGTTGCAATGGGTCCCTCCTTGGGGCCCAGCAGCAGATTGATGTGGGCGGCGTTCGGGCCGGACCCTTCGAAGCCTTCACCGATATGGATCATGAGGCACCGTGGGCACGCGGGCGGCGCACCGGGTTGTAATCGTTGATCACATCGCGCGGGCGGTACGGATCCTCGAGAAAGATCCGGTCGGCGTCGTCGAGCCTCAGTCCGGCGGCCTGCACCGCGACGTCGACCTGCTCGGGCGTATCCGCCCCGATCAGCGGCGAGGTCACGCGCGGACTGCCGGCGACCCAGGCGTTGGCAATGTGCGCGGGCGTGACGCCATGCTTCTTCGCCACTTCCCGCACGCGCCGCGCGATCTCGACGTCGATGGCGTCGCCATAGAAATTGAGATACAGGTCGTGCGCGGTGCGCGCGGTGCGTTCCGCGCCCGTGAGGAAGCCACGTGCCAGCGGGCTGAAGGTCGTGACAGCGATACCCTCCTCCTGGCAGTACGGCATCATCTCGCGCTCCTCCTCGCGATAGAGCAGGTTGTACTGGCACTGCATGTTCACGAACGGGGTCCAGCCGTGCAGCCGTGCGGTGCAGTTCATCTTGACGAACTGCCAGACATACATCGTCGAAGCGCCGAGGTAGCGCACCTTGCCGGCCTTGACGATGTCGTGCAGCGCCTCGAGCGTCTCCTCGATGCGGGTGTCGGGATCGAAGGCGTGGATGACGTAGAGGTCGACGTAGTCCGTCCCCATGCGCTGCAGCGACCGGTCGATCGATGTCAGGATGTGCTTGCGCGAGAGGCCGCGGTCATTCGCCGCATCGCTCATCGGGTAGAACACCTTGGTGGCGAGCACCAGGTTCTCCCGATGCGTGAGCTTCAGCAGGTTGCCGGCCACGACCTGTTCATTCCGCCCCGTGGAATACCAGTCGGCCATGTCGAAGAAGGTGAATCCCCGGTCGAGCGCTCGCTTGAGTATGGGGACGGACTGATCCTCATCGAGCACCCAGCCCTTCCAGGCCGAGCTGCCCAGGCCCATGGTGCCCAGGCACAGCTTCGACACTCGTAAACCTGTCTGACCAAAGCGGATCTGCTGCATTCGGGTTCCGGCGCTGGCACGAGGGCGGACGCTCTAGTTGGCCCAGCCTTACACGCTCCCAAATCTCTGAAAAGCGGAGAAAATGCATACGGCTATCTAAAAATGTCATAGTGGCGCCATGGGCAGGTCGACGATTGGCCGGCGCTGGCTACCGCTCAATGCCCTGCGCGCGTTTGAGGCGGTCGCGCGGCACGGCAGCTTCACCGCGGCCGCACAGGCACTGCAGGTGTCACAGAGTGCGCTGTCGCGCCACGTGGCTGCGGTCGAAACGCTGCTGGGTGTGCAGCTGTTCGAGCGGCGGCCCCACGCGCTGAGCCTGACTCCCGCCGGCGAGCGCCTCCTGCCGGCAGTCATCCGCGCCCTCGACGGCCTGGAGGCAGCGCTCAACGATGTGCGGCGACCGGATTCAATACCGCTGCGCACGCTGCGCGTACAGATGCCACCGACGTTTGCCACCCAGGTCGCCGTGCCGCTGCTCCGCGAGTTCCTGGACAGCAGCCCGGAGATCGAGGTCGATGTCGTCAGCCCTTACGGCGTCGGCGCGCCACTCACCGGCGTCGATGTCGCAGTGGTGTATTCCCGACCGATGGTGACCGACCTGGTGACCGACCTGCTCTGGCCCGCGCATCTGAGCCTGCTCTGCCATCCCGCTCTGCGCCAGCGCTTCGAGGGCGCCGACCTCGCCGGTTTCATCGCGGCCAACGAAATCATTCATGTCCGGCTCGGCGAGCAGCCCCGGCATCACCTGTGGACGCAGTTCGTCCGGCGACAGGGGTTCGCTGGATTGAGCGTTGAGCGCGGACTGGTATTCGACACCGCCCTGCTCGCCGTGCAGTACGCACTCAGTGGTGACGGCGTGGTGCTGGTCGACCAGCGACTGTTCCAGTCCTATCTGGCCGATGGCCGCCTGGTGCGTCCTTTCGACGTGGAATTCGACGACGGCTACGGCTATTACCTGTTGATCCAGCCTGAGGCGCTCAACGATCCGGCGATCGCGCTCTTCCGGTCGTGGCTGATTGAGCGCATGGGCACGACTTGAGGTCGATCAGGAGATCTTCACCATCACGTGGCGCACGAAGGTGTAATCCTCCAGCGCGAACATGCTGAGGTCCTTGCCATAGCCGGACTGCTTGATGCCCCCGTGCGGCGTCTCGCTGACCAGCATGAAGTGCGTATTCACCCAGCTGCAGCCATAGCGCAGGCGCGCCGCGGTGGCCATGGCGCGCGTGACATCCTTCGACCACACCGAGCTCGCCAGGCCGTAGTCCGAATCGTTCGCCCAGGTCACCGCCTCATCGACGTTGTGGAACGGCGTCACCGTCACGACCGGGCCGAAGACCTCGCGCCGGACGATCTCATCGTTCTGCTGCGCGCCCGCGAGCACCGTGGGCTGGTAGAAGAAGCCCTTGGCCGAGTTCGGCCGCGGCTTGCCGGTGGCAGCCGTGATGTGCGAGCTCGCCAGTGCGCGGTCGACGAAGCTGGCCACGCGGCCGCGCTGCGTGCCGGAGATCAGCGGACCCAGATCATTCTCGCTGTCCGTCGCACTGTCGTACTTGAGGCTGTTGGCCGCTCCCGCGAGCTCCGCCACGAGCTTGTCGTAGATCTTCGATCCCGCATAGATGCGGCACGCCGCCGTGCAATCCTGCCCGGCATTGTAGAAGCCGAAGGTGCGCACGCCGCTGACCACGGATTCGAGATCGGCATCATCGAAGACGATCACGGGTGCCTTCCCGCCGAGCTCCAGGTGGGTGCGCTTGATCGGCTTGGCAGCCGCCGCGACCACTTTCTCACCCGTAGCGATGCTTCCCGTGATGGAGACCATCGCCACCTTGGGGTGACGGATGAGTGCCTCGCCGACCGAGCTGCCCTTGCCGGAGACGACGTTCAGGACCCCCTCGGGCAGGATGCCCGCGAGGTGCTTGGCCAGCAGCAGCGTCGTGAGCGGGGTCAGCTCCGAGGGCTTGAGCACGAGCGTGTTGCCCGCGGCAATGGCCGGCGCGATCTTCCACGCGCCCATCATCAGCGGATAGTTCCAGGGTGCAATCGAGCCCACGACGCCCACGGGATCGCGTCGGATCATGGAGGTATGCCCGGCGAGGTATTCGGCGGCCACGGGGCCCTGCAGGCAGCGCACGGCGCCACCGAAGAAGCGGAAACAGTCGGCAATGGCAGGGATCTCGTCGCGCAGCATCAGGTGCTTCGGCTTGCCGGTGTTCTGCGCTTCGAGCTCGGCAAACGCATCGGCCTCGCGCTCGATGAGATCGGCGATCCTGAACAGGAACCCGGCCCGTTCCGCGGGCGTGGTCAATGACCAGGTCTCGAATGCCTTGGCGGCCGCACTCACGGCGGCATCCACCTGCCCCGGCGTGGCGTCCGGGACGTTCACGAGTGTCTGGCCCGTGCGCGGATTGAGCACGGCTTCCGCGGGACCCTGGCCCGCTTCGAGCCTGTTGCCGATCAACAGTTCCGTCTGCATTACGCATACCTCTTCTGCAACTGGCCGCTCGCCGAGAGCTGCGCGGCGGCCTGATCGAGCGTCGTGCGCAGCCGCACGAGCACTTCCCTGACCTGTGCCTCGCTGATGATCATCGGCGGACACAGCGCGATGGTGTCGCCGATCGCACGGATGATCAGTCCATTGTCGTGACCGAGCGCAAACACGCGCGCGCCCACCTTGAGCTGCGGATCGAAAGCACGCCGGCTTGCCTTGTCCTCGACGAGCTCGAGACCCGCGATGAGACCGCTGCCTCGGACCTCGCCCACGAGCGGATGCGATGCAAAAGCTGCGAGCTCGCGTTGCATGAAGGCCCCTACGCGCGCGGCATTGCCCATGAGGTCGCGCTCCTCGATGATCTTCAGGTTCTCGAGTGCGACAGCCATGGCAAGCGGGTGACCGGAGGTCGTGAAGCCATGCCCGAACGTGCCGATCTTCGCACTGTTGTCGGCCACAGCCGCATAGATGGCATCCGAGAACAGCACCGCGGCCAGCGGTACATAGGATGAGGTGAGCTGCTTGGACACCACCATGATGTCGGGCTGGAACCCGTAATGCTGGCAGCCGAAGGGACTGCCGACACGGCCGAATCCGTTGATGACCTCGTCCGAGACCAGCAGGATGTCGTACCTGCGGCACAGCGCCTCGATACCGCGCCAATAGCCCTGCGGCGGAGGAATGACGCCACCGGCACCCATCAGCGGCTCGCCGATGAAGGCCGCAATGCTCTCCGGTCCCTCTTCCAGGATGACCGCTTCCGCTTCCGCAAGCAGCCGCGCGGTGAACTGCGCTTCCGTTTCCCCCGGCTTGCCGTCCCGGTAGAAGTGCGGGCAGGTCAGGTGACGCACCGGGATCGCCGGCAGATCGAAATCGCGATGATTGTTCGCCAGGCCGGTCAGGCTGCCGGAGGCCACCGTGATGCCGTGGTAGCCGCGACGCCGCGCCAGGAACTTCTTCTTCTTCGGACGGCCCAGGGCATTGTTGTAGTACCAGACGAGCTTGACGATCGTATCGTTGGCCTCGGAGCCCGAATTCGTGAAGAACACGCGCGTGAGCTGCGGCGGCGTCATGGCCACGAGCTTCCCGGCGAGGCGGATGGCCCCCTCATGCGACTTGTGGGAAAAGATATGGTAGTACGGCAGCTTGGACATCTGGCCCGCAGCGGCCTTCACGAGGCGCGGCTCGTCGAAGCCCACGGCGACCGACCACAGACCGGCCATGGCTTCGATGTATTCCCGACCCTCCGTGTCGTACACGTAGATGCCCTGCCCGCGATCGATGACGATGGGGCCGGTCTGCTCATGCAGACGGGCATCGGTGTAGGGGTGCAGTTCCGTGGCGACGTCGATGCGCGCGAGCGGATCGGAGAAGGGCGTGTTCATGCGGCGGTATCCGACAAGGCGGCCGGGACGCGCATTGTAAATGAGTCCAGGCCAAATGAGTCCGGCAACGGCAACGCACCTGAGGCACTCAGCCGGCCAGCCGGCTGGGGAGCCCGCCCCGCGCGGGCTGCCCGGTTTTACTGCAGCTCGAAGATGAACTGGTAGGAATGGGCCTTGGGATCCCGCGGGTGAAGCTTCAGGATACCCTTGGCGCCGACGTACTTGCCCGTACCGCCGCCGATCGCGAGCACGGAGTCCTTGTCATCATAGAAAATGCCACTGACGGTGATCTCCCCGTCCTTGAGCACGTTGGTCCAGCTGCATTGCCAGCTCTTGCCCACGGCCGTACGCACGCAATAACCCTGATCGCTGCCGACCTGCACCTTGTTCGCCGCGTCGAACAGCGGATTGCTCCAGGTCAGCAGGTCACCGGCCGAGTCCCCCTTGGCGCCCAGGTCCAGCGTGGCATCGGTGTCCGCATGCTCGATGACCTCGATGCGATCGGCGGCATTCGCGGCCAGCGGCAGCTGCACCAGCAGCAGCCCAGCGAGCGACAACATCAGCGTCTTCATGTCAGGCTCCCCCGCAATCAGAACTTGTAGGTGAAATCGAGGCCGAAGGTGCGCGGCTGGTTCGTCGACACGCGCGTGATCGTGGGCTGCTGCCAGGCGAACACGGTATTGTCGATGGTCAGGGCCGCGAGCTTGTTGGTCAGGTTCGTGATGAACAGGTACCCGCCCCACTTCTCGTCGAAGATGCCTGCCCGGAAGTCCATGATGTTGTGCGACGGCAGCGTCTCGCGATAGTACGCCTGGTCCTGGATCGGGCCCACCAGGTGAGTCGACAGGCGGGCCATGCCCTGGTAGTGCTCGGTCACGGCCTGATGATAATCGAGCGCTGCCTCCACCGTGTACTCGGGCACGTTGATCACGTCGATGCCAGGCGCGAAGCCGGCCGCGATTGCCGCTGCGGTGGGATCGTTGATCTTGGCATTGGTATAGGCGCCGGAGAGGTCGAAGTTCAGCGCCTCGGTGATGCGCGTGGAGGTTTCAACTTCCGGACCATAGGCACGCGCATTGCCTGCATTGATGTCCGCGGGATAACCGCAGGTCAGCGAGACGACCTGCTGGATGTTGTTCCATTTGATGTAGTAGACGTCGGCGTTGACCGTGAAGCGCCGGTCATCGAAACGCGCCTTCTCGCCGAGCTCGAAGCTCCAGACATAGTCCGGACCGTACGCAGGCTGCTTCGACACATAGGTTCCCGTGGGCACCGGCAGACTCGGATTGAGCTGATTGGCGAGTGGCAGATTGCAGTTATAGGCCGCCGAATTGGCTTCAAGCTGCTGAATCGTCGGAATCGGAATGGGGAGATTCACTCCGCCGGGACGCGAACCCTTGGCGACCGTGCCGTAGAGCGTCAGGTCCGGGGTCGGCGTGTATGACAGATTGAACTTGGGCATGACGGCACCGCCGCTCTGCCTCGTATCCAGGATCGTGTGATCCTGGTTCGCGGAGGCCGTACCGAGGCCCGCCTGATCAGCGTGGTTCTGGATCGTGTAGCGGAACGCGCGCAGACCCACGGTCGCCTTCAGGTCGTCGAGGATCTTGTATGAAGCCTCGCCGAACACCGCGTACTGCTTCATGACGTTCGGGTTGTTGTCGTTGAAGATGGCGCCGGTCGGATTGGCCGCGAACCCGCTCGCGTAGGGCGGCAGGCTGGCATTCGGGTAGCGCAGCACGCTGTTCGGATTGGTCGGGTAGCCGGCCTCGCCGGGGCAATGACCGCCGGTCGGATAGAAGTTACCGATGCCGCCCGCCGTGCCTGCACCGCCGCACGTCAGCGCGGTCGCATAAGGCAGGTCACCGTTGTAGGTGATGTAGCCCGAATGCAGGTCCGATGCGAACAAGCCGCCCTGCCACTGCAGCGGGCCGTTGCCGTTCGAGGCCAGGCGCAGCTCGAGGCTGTCCTGTGTGGTCGGATCGACCTCGACGTACAGGCTCTGCAGGAACTGCGTCAGGTTGTTGATGTTCTGCAGCGCCTCGGTGGAGTCCGTCGACTGCAGCACGTGCCGGTTCCAGTAGGCCGGCACGACGGTCAGCGACGCAGGGCCGAAGTCATAGACCGCGTCCATGCTGACCATCTTGAAGGAGTCGTAGTACGGCTCCTGCGTATCGTAGGGCTGATAGACGCCCGGATTCGTCGGATACGGCGACGGCGAGGTGCCCGTGGCCTGGTAGTTGTTGTAGCCGTCGGCATTGATACGCTGGTACATCGTGTTGATCGTCACCGACAGCTGATCGCTCGGTTTGACCAGCAGCGCGGCGCGTGCCGAGGTGAAGCGCTCATTGTTCGCGTGCTCGATGGTCTTCGAGATCGTGGCGTCCTGCACGTCACCGCGATTGCAATAGTAGGCCACGCAGTTCGAGGGTGTGCCGGGAGAGCCATTCGGGCCGGTGGGAAACGGAAAGTCGTTGATCACATAGCGGGGAATGAAGCCGCTGATGTACTTGTCGGTGGCGACGATGCGCAATGCCGCGATGTCGCCGAGCGGCAGGTTCACCATGAAGCTGCCGCCGCCGTTGAAGCTGCCGCCGGACTGTGTGTACGAACTGTTGACGTCCGCGGCCGCATCGAACTTGCCGAGTGCGGGCTGATTGGTGACCAGCTTGATCGTGCCGCCCATCGAGCCTGCGCCGTACAGAGTGCCCTGCGGTCCGCGCAGCACCTCCACGTGATTCAGATCGAACAGATCCGGGTCGATGACTGTGCGACCATTGAGGGCCACGGCCGAGGCCGACAACGGCGTCTCGTCCACATAGAAACCCACGGTCGCCGTGGACCCGCCGGCGGAGGTCAGTCCGCGCATTTCGTACTCGGTCTGTCCGGGGCCTGCCGTACGCATCGACACGCCCGGGACTGCCGCGGCCAGATCCTCCAGGCTCGTGATGTTCTGCTGCTGCAGATCCTGCCCGCTGAGCGCCGTCAGGCTGATCGGCGTCTCCTGGACCGTGGACGTGCGCTTTTCCGCCGTGACGACGACTTCCTGCAGTTCCCCACCGGTCTCGGTTTCCGCCGCAGCGACCGTGGCGGCCGATACGGGCCAGGAGGCGCCGAGCGTGGCGATCGGCAGCAGGGCGGCTACGACCCAGCCCACGCGCTGGCACGGGACAACGGATTCAGACCGCTGGGAATCGGAATGCTGCGCACTGCGCATGTGGAACTCTCCCTGACGAAATGGCTGCCACACACCCACCCAAATTCTTCCGGCGACTTCTGATGACCCGCCTGCTGCTGTCTGCCTTCCTGGGCGGCACGCTATTGCATGGGGGTGAAGTATGTTGCATAGGAATATGCACGCAGGCCGCAGTCGGGTCAACCCTCAATGTGTGGCTGGGGTGATACAGGCGGCCGGGCCGGTATGGTGCACATCTGCGCCCGCAGGCCGCGCACCAGCCTGGCGCGCACCCTGAACGCGCTGCACTATGCTGTGTCATGTAAGCTGCAAGGCCAGGAGGAACCATGACGGCGAAGATCATCGATGGCAAGACCGTCGCGGCAGGCGTCCGGCGTTCGGTGGGAGAGCAGGTGGCCGAGCTGCGCCGGAGCCAAGGCATCCAGCCGGGTCTCGCAGTGGTGCTCGTGGGCAACGACCCCGCCAGCGAAGTCTACGTGGGCAGCAAGGCACGCGGCACCGTGGAAGTGGGCATGCGCTCCTTCGAGCACCGGCTGCCGGCCGATACCTCCGAGGTCGATCTGCTCGCGCTGATCGCCCGCCTGAATGCCGACGATGCGGTGGATGGCATTCTCGTGCAGCTGCCGCTGCCGAAGCACATCGACAGCACGCGGGTGCTGCAGGCCGTCGATCCGGCCAAGGACGTCGATGGATTCCATCCGATCAATGTGGGCCGGGTGGCCACCGGCGCCGGCGGCATCGTGCCCTGCACACCACTGGGCTCGCTGATCCTGATCCAGTCGCTGCAGGTGCCGCTCTCAGGTCTCGAGGCGCTCATCGTCGGCCGCTCGAATATCGTCGGCAAGCCCATGGTGCAGCTGCTGCTCGCGGAGCAGTGTACGGTGACGATTGCCCACTCCAGGACGCGCGATCTGCCTGCTCGCTGCCGGCAAGCCGACATTCTCGTGGCAGCGATCGGCCGCCCGCAGATGGTGCGGGGGGACTGGGTGAAACCTGGCGCCATCGTCATCGACGTCGGGATCAACCGGCTGCCGCCGGACGCATCCGGCAAATCGAAACTCGTGGGCGATGTGGCCTTCGACGAGGCCCGGCTGGTCGCGAGCGCCATTACTCCGGTGCCCGGGGGCGTAGGCCCCATGACCATCGCCTGCCTGCTCCGCAACACACTGCAGGCGGCACGCGAGCGGCGAGCCTCCGGAGCGAAGGGCTAGCGCCGGCCGGTACGGCGGCCCGCATCGCAGGACCCCACGACGCGGGCCGTGCGCCCCTGAACTGCCCGCGTCGCGCAGTTACTCCGAGACGCTGCGCTTTTTCTTGTCGGGATCGTCGAACGGCAGCGTGTGGGCAGTGGCGCCCCCCTTCACACGCTGGCCCCGCACTTCGAGCTTCCGGCCGTGCACCGCGGCGGGTACGGTCAGCCGGGCGATGGCCATCGACTTCTTCGTCAGCGTCGAATACATGGCACAGGTGATGACGCCGACCTTCTGGCCGTCGGCCCAGAGTTCATCCCCCATGTCGGCGGCCACGTCGCCATCGACGAGCACGCCGAAGATGCGGAAGCGCTCCTTGCCCTTGAGGCGGTAGTGCTGGTCGGCACCGCGGAAATCGGTCTTCCTGGGGCTGACCGTGAAGTCCAGTCCGAGTTCCCACAGTGAATCGCCCGGCGGATCCGCCTCGAAGGGATACATCTGCGACATGTCGTACGGGTAGAACAGCAGGTAACTCTCCACGCGCAGCATGTCGAGCGTCGTGAAGCAGGCCGGCTGGATCCCGATCGACTTGCCCTCGGCCAGGATCGTGTCCCAGAGGTGCGGGGCATCCTCGGCCTTGCAGAACAGCTCGTAGCCGCGCTCGCCGGTGTAGCCCGTGCGCGAGATCATCACGGAGCGTCCGAACAGCTGCACCTGCGTGTGATGGAAATACTTCAGCTTGCGGATCCCCGGCACCTGCTTCTCGAGGAAATCCACGGCGAGGGGACCCTGCAGCGACAGGTCGTGCAGATCTTCATCGACGATCATGGCGACATTGCGGCCCGGAACTGCCTGGGCAATGGTCTCGTGGCCGGCGCCGCTGCCATGCACCACCATCCAGGCATTCGGCGCCAGCCGATACAGGATGCAGTCCTCGATGAAATGGCCCGCCTCGTTGAGCATGCATGCGTACGCGCATCTGCCCGGGGTGATCTTGCTGACGTCGCGCGTCGTCGCGTAATGCAGGATCGCCGAGGCGTGCGGACCCGTGAGGTAGAGCTTCTTGAGCCCCGAGACGTCCATGAGCCCGGCGCGCGTCCTGATCGCCACATGGTCCAGCGCCATGTCGTGCGCATAGGTCCACGCGGTCCCCATCCCGTTCCAGTCCTCGAGCTTCGATCCCAGCGCGCGGTGACGATCCGCGAGCACTGAATAGCGCCAGCTCAATGCCATGTTCCATTCTCCTGTCGTTCTGGTTGTGTCATCGGTTCACTCGGGCGCCGTTCCCGGTGTCGTGGGTGAGCCGTCATCGAATTGCGCGAGGTATTGCACCGCCAGCGGACGGTGCCGCGTCAGGCCCTTGTAGTCGACCAGCGCGGGGTGCAGATCGCGCAGCACGCGATGCACGCGCCGCGCCCATTTGGGGATGGTCACGAGCTCCTGCAGGCTCAGCAGGTAGGTGCGCACCATAAAGACGATGCCGTTGGAGCGGGGCAGCCGCCACAGCCCCTGCAGTTCGGTGCGCAGGTGCAATTTCCGGCCCACATTCTCCAGCGTGACGCTCGCGCGGTCGGGACCCCACTCCGGATAGTTGTGCGGTGAAGTATCCAGTTTTGGGTTGACGGTCATGGTCCAGTTCGTGCGCCGGACCGGCTCGCCGAGCCGCAGATTGATCAGGTACTTGAGGGCGCGATTGAAAACGCCCATCTCGTGCCCGAGGGGCACGGGTCCGTGCCACTCGTTGAAACTCATGCCCACATCGAAATCCATCGACCAGTCGGCCGGACCGGTGACCATGCCGCCCTCGACCCACAGGTCGTTGTCGCGCTGGTCCATGATGATCCAGTCACCCTGCAGCTGGCGCGTGATGTATTCCAGCGGCTCATAGGGCAGCGTCGAAGGATCGCCGAACGTGAACTTCTGGTTCAGACCCAGCGGTCGATTGATCCAGTGCCACTGGCGTCCCTGCCGGGTGAGCGTGAACCAGTGCGGATACGACTGGGACAGCGACAGCATGCCGAGCTCGAGCGTGTCCCACTGCGCCGGCATCATGTGCGGCAGCGCCTGGATGCGCAGCGGGTCCTGCTGGATGACGATGGCGCGATCGTGGCACTCCGCGACGTAGTGCTCGTCGCAGTCGATCGGGAACTCGATCACCGAGCCCTTGGGTCCCGGCGTATGCGGTTCCAGGTTGACCGAGTACATGTACTTGTCGTCGGGAAAAGGCAGCGGGAAACGCCGGATCGCCGCCGGGCTGTTGGAAAAGGTATACGCGCCGCGATAGACCTGATCCATCCGATCCAATGCCACGTTCATCGTGTGACTCCTACAGGTTGAGCGCCAGCTTGCGGCATCGGGCCCGCGACACACAGGGCATGATGACCTTGCCGGAGGCTTTCTCTTCTGCCGACAGAAAATGATCATTGTGCAGGATCTCGCCATCGAGACCGACCACGTCGGTCCGGCAGAACCCGCAGACGCCGCCGCGGCACAGATACGGGGCGTCGACTCCGGCCTCCTCGATGGCCTCGAGCAGGCTGCGGTCGGCCGGCACGTGCACGCTGATGCCCGACTTCTGCAGATACACGTCGAAGGCCTCGCCCGTCGGTGGGGCCGCAAACTTCTCATAATGCACGTGGCTCTCGGGCCATCCCAGTGCGCGCGCCGTGTCCAGTACCCGCGAAATCATCCCGGCCGGTCCGCAGACGTACACGTGGGTCCCGAGCGGCTGGCGCGACAGCAGCCCCTCGATGTCGATGAAGTGCCGGTCGCAGTCATGGTAGAGATGCACGCGCTCGGGCTCGGCGCGGGCGAGCGACTCGCAGTAGGCCCCGTGCTGCGGCGAGCGCGTGGCGTAGTGCAGCTCGTAGGGCACCCGGGTAAGCCGCAGGTCGTGCAGCTGCGCCATGAACGGCGTGATGCCGATACCGCCGGCGAGCAGCAGCTGCTTGCGGGCCAGCTTGGCGAGCGCAAACAGGTTGACCGGATGCGCAATCTCGAGCTCGGTGCCGACGCGGACCTGCTCGTGCATGAAGGCGGATCCGCCGCGCGAAGGGTCGCAGCGCAGGACGCTGATCTGGTAGTTCTCGAGCTCCTGCGGCGAGCTCATGAGCGAATATGGGTTGCGGTAGACGCGGTCCTGGCCGCGCATGACCACGATGATGTGGGATCCGCCCGAGAACGCCGGCAGCTCACCGCGCAGGGGCTCGAGGGTGAAGCGCTTGATCTGCGACGTGACGGACTCGATGGCCGCAACGCGGACCGGAATCGTGTCGGAGTGGCTGGAACTCATACGAACACTTCCTTGATTTCCGGCCGCTCGCCCGGCACTTCGGCATCGACCATGACGCCCATGTAGGCCGCGAAGCGGCGCGAGTAGTGATCGCGCACGATGAGCCAGCGGTGGCAGGAACGGCACTCCACGACATTCGTGCGCACGTTCTCCATGGTGTCGCGACAATGGATGCAATGCACGCGGCGCGCCAGGGAGCCGCACTCCTCGGCGCGGACCTCGTCCTGCGCGAGATTGAACCCGTGCGCGATGCGCATGACGAGGCCCATGAAGCTCTCGGGACCCGCGACGTACAGGCGGGTCCCCATGAGGGCCTGATCGAGCGATGCGGACAGGTCCGTGAGCAGCGGATCCACGGCATCGAAGGTCCGCAGCTCGCCGACTCCGCCGGCCTGCAGGCTGCGCGCGTCATCCTGCGTCGCAGCCGCATCGGTGACGTACCACACGCGCGTGCGCGAGAGCGCATCGGGCGCCTGTGTACGAAAATCCCCGATCAGACGCGCCAGCGGCCCTGCGCCCACGCCATGACCGACCATCACGTGATAGCGCCCGCCGAGATCGGGCTGCAGCGGCGCGTAGACCGGTTTGCTGCGTATGCCTGTAATCAGCATCGGTTTGACTCCTGCTCTGTTGCGTCCGCGTCGACGTCTCCGGTTCAGTAGCGTGCGAGCGCGTGCGTGACCAGCAGCACGAGCACCGCCGCCACGAGGGTCAGGTAGGGCCAGATGCCCGCGCGTCGCACCATCTTCTGGCCGGGCTGGATCTCCAGGTCCTCGAGCATCGAGGCCGGAAACTGCCCCTTGTCCCGCACGTAGTGCCGCCAGACGAACACCGGCAGGATCAGGGCCGCAAAGATCAGGCCGCTGCGCAGCGCTCCCTCGCCCGTGACATCGGCTCCCATGCCCATGAAGGCGAGGTTAACGAATCCCAGCACGGCGCCGGCCGCGATGAGCCAGGTGGGCGCGCGCCAGGGGCGCGCCTGCTGCGGACGATCCATGCGGTGGAGCCAGCCGGCATTCAGGTTCAGGAAGCTGAAGATCAGGTAACCCACATTCGCCGCCGCGAGCACGAACACATAGTCCGACATGAGCAGCAGCACGAGGTTGAACACGAGGTTCGTCCACATCGCATTGGTCGGCGCGCCGTGCCGGTTGAGCTTGGAAAGATACCCGGGCAGCCAGCCATCGAGTGAGGCCTGGTAGAGCGTGCGCGAGGAGCCCGACATCGAGGTCATCAGCGACAGCACGAGCGCGAGGATCAGCAGCACGATCAGGAAGGCGCCGGCGACGCCGCCGCCAAAGTGCACCATGCGCGCCATGACCTTGGCGACACCCATGCCGCTGTAGATGTCCGGTGCCAGCATGCCGCTGTACACCGCAGGCTCGAGCACCTGTCCCTGGCCGTCGAGCACGGGTGCCTTGACGAGTTCACCGAGCCCCAGATAGCCCTGGAATGCAAACGGCACGAGCGTGTAGACCACGAGGCAGAGCAGTCCCGAATAGAAGATGGCCTTGAACGTGTCGGTCCTGGGGTCCTTGAATTCGCCCGTGTAGCAGACCGCGGTCTCGAAGCCGTAGGTCGACCAGGCTGCCAGGAACATGCCGCCCGCGATCACGGTCCACCCGGCGAGGTTCCAGCTTCCCTGGCTCACGAGGCCACCGGTCCCGTGCAACAGAGGCGCCAGGGGAAAGAAATGCGCCTTGACCAGGTCGCCCGTCAGCAGGGGCATGACGCCGATCAGAATGAGCGGAATCATCGCCGAGATGCCGATGATCTTGGTGGTATTCGCCGAGCGCAGGATGCCCCCGTCCTGGATCAGCTTGACGGCGATGAGAATCACCGCGCCGAGCAGGAACACGGCATTGATGCGCAGGGAGAGGCCGGTCCTGATGGCCCCGAGGTCGAGCAGAGTGAACTGCCAGGTGTTGATCACCGAGTCGGGCGCGAACAGTCCGTTGAGGATGTATCCGGCCGCGAGGCCCGAACCGATGGCCTGCACGGGCGACCAGGCAAACCAGTTGCACCAGACCGAGATGGGCGCGATGAGCTTGCCATAGCGCACCCAGGCGATGGCGCCGTAGACCGAGGTGCCGCCGGACTTGTTGGGAAAGAGCCCGGCGATCTCGGCGTAGGTGAACGACTGAATGAAGCCCATGATGATCGAGGCAGTCCAGACGATCCAGGAGAGGTTCCCCGCAATCGAAGCGATGGAGCCGATCGAGAACAGGACGAGCGGCGGAACGCCGCTCGCCACCCAGAAGGCGCCCGTCCAGTCGATGCCGCGCTCGAGCCCGGCCGCGCTCGAACCGCCCTCACCGGCGGCAGCACCCTCGACGAGGCTGCTCATGACTGCTCCGTCGCGGTCACGAGCTCTGCTCCTGCAGTGCCTCGGCCATCTCGAAGATGTCGGCAACCACCCCATAGCGTGCCACACTGAAGATCGAGGCCGCCGCATCGGAGTTGATCGCGATGATGGTGCTCACATGCTTCATGCCGGCCAGGTGCTGGATCGCGCCACTGATGCCCATGGCGACGTAGAGCTTGCAGGCCGAGGCGGTCTTGCCGGACTGCCCGACCTGTCGCGTCTTGGGCAGCCAGCCCGCATCCGCGATGGGACGGGAACAGCCGAGCGTCGCACCCAGGGAATCGGCGAGCTCGCGGAATCTGGGCACGTTCGCTTCCTCGCCGATACCGCGACCGATCGAGAGGATGAACTCCGCGGCCGTCATGTCCACATCGTCGCTGGGCGGGGGATCGAGGAACTCCACGCTGCGCACGCGCGCGCGGACCGCGGGCGCCGCAAAGCTCGACACGTCCGGGCTGCCGGAGCCCTCGGGCGGCTTGAACGTGGAGCCGCGGATGGTCAGCAGCACGGTCGATTTGCCCGGGAAGTCCACCTCGATGCTGATCTTCTGACCATAGCCCCCGCGGGTCGCCACGAGCGTATCGCCGGCATACTGGAGCTGGAAGACATCGCTGGCAAAGCCGTAGCCCCTGCGCGCCGCGAGCGCAGCGGCATAACCGAATGCATCGATGCTGTGCGGCACGAGAACGAGCGAGGGCTTGCGGGCATCCACGAGCGCGAGCACGGCCGCCTCGATGACATCCGGCTCGAACTCGCGGGCCGCGACGGGGACCGTCACGATCTCATCGACGCCGGCTGCGCTGGCGACGCCGACCAGCGCCTGCGGTTCGGCGGCAATCAGCGCCACGACGACACGATCGCCTGCGCGGCGCACGCCCTGCGCGGCCGTCACGAGTTCCAGCGTGGCGGGGCGGAGCTCCCCGCGCCGCTGCTCGGCCAGGATGAGGATCTCGCTCATGCCACACCTCGCGCTTCCCGGATGATTTCGATGACACGACGTGCCTGCTCCTCGATGCTGCCCTCGATCATCTCGGCGCGCCCCTTTTCCGGTATGAACATCCGGCGCACGTGCGAGAGCGAGCCCGACTCGCCCACATCGCCGGCACCCAGTGACAGATCGCCCAGGGAGAGGACCTCGATCGGCTTGGCGGCCGCCTGCTTGATGGCGCGCAGCGATGCATAGCGCGGCGTGTTGATGCCGAGCTGTATCGTCAGCACCGCCGGCAGATCCGTCTCCATTTCATGCAGCAGGCCGCCCTCCAGTTCCCGACGGAAGCGGGCGGTGCGCGCTCCGGGGGTCACGGTCAACTGTGTGAGCACCGCGGCATGCGGCCAGTCCAGCAGCGCCGCCGTCGCCACTCCCGTGGCGGCAAAGGCGTGGTCCGAGGACTGTGCGCCGGCGAGCAGCAGGTCCGGGGACTCGCGTCTGGCGACCGCGGCGAGCACGCGCGCGATGGCAATGCTGTCGGAACCCCCGATGCTCTCTTCCCAGACGCGCAGCGCGCGATCCGCTCCCTTCGCCAGGCATTTGCGCAGTGATTCATCGGCCTGCTCCGGACCGACGCTGACTGCGACGATTTCCACGGGCGTGCCGCCCGCGGCTTCCTTGATGCGGACGGCTTCCTCGAGGGAGAAATCGTCCCATTCGTTGAGATCGTGGATCAGGAAGTCCGCCTCGACGTCCCGGCCGTCGGCACGGATCTCGAAGTCCTCATCGAGGGCCGCGACCTGTTTGACTGCCACCAGTATTTTCATGGTCTTGAGTTCATCTCCATTCGATGCAGCCTCAGGCCTCGGCCTGCGCGACTGCCGTGTCTTCGGTTTGGAGCGCCTCGCGCACCAGCTCGATCAGCTCGCGCACGACGAATCTGCCCTCCAGCCCCGATGTCTTGAGCGCATCCTCGAACATCGTCAGGTCCTTCGGGCAGCTGACGACGAATACCTGCAGGCCGTCGATGCGGGCGGCCTCGCGCATGCGGTTCTGCGCGGGCTTCTCGGCGCCCACCGGATCGGGTATCCAGATACGGCCGCCGCCGGCACCGCAACAGAAGGAATTCGCGCGGCAGCGACCCATTTCCACGAGCTCGCAACCGATCAGCCTGAGGATCTCGCGTGGCGCATCGTAACCCTTGTTGAAGCGGCCAAGATGACACGGATCATGGAAGGTCACGCGACTCTTGAGCTGGCGGGCGATGGGGACCCGGCCCTCCTGCATGAGCCGCAGCAGCAGCGTCGTGTAGTGCTCGATCTCGTACTGGCCGCCGAAGTCCGGGTACTCGTTGCGGATCGTGTTGTAGGAATGCGGGTCGGTGGTCACGATGCGCTTGAAATGGGCCGCCGAGAGCGTCGTGATGTTGCCTTCCGCCAATACCTCGTAGAGGCCCTCTTCTCCGACGCGCCGCACATCGTTGCCGGCATTGGACTCACCCTCGTACAGAATGCCGTAGTCGACACCGGCCTGTTGCAGCAGCCGCGCGAACCCCGCGGTCACTTTCTGGTTGCGAGGGTCGAAGGAGGCGTAGTCGCCGACGAACCAGAGTACATCCACGGGCTCCTTGCGGGCATCCTTGACGGGAAATCCCAGCGTCTTGGTCCAGGCCGCGCGCTTGCGCTTGGATTCGCCGAAGGAGTTGCCTGTCTTGTGGATGGTCTGCAGCGTCTTGCGCAGCAGCGGATCCATGGCGCCGTCTTCCACGAGCTTGCGCCGCATCTTCACGATGATCGGCACGTGCTCGATGGCGACCGGGCAGACCTCCACACAGGCCATGCAGGTGCGGCAGCTCCAGAGGGTTTCCTGCGCCACCTGCCCCGGACCCTTGCCATGCACGTCGAGCTGCGCCTGCGGCGGCAGGTCGGCCGAACCCAGCGTCTGGTTGGCGAATTCGCGCAGTGAGAGGATGACATCGCGCGGGGACAGAGGTGCTCCCACCGCGCGCGCCGGGCAGGCCTCGTGGCAGCGGCCGCACTTGGTGCAGGCATCGAGGTTCAGCAGCTGCTTCCAGTTGAAGTCCGTGATGTATTGAGCCCCGGGATATGCAGCGTCCGCCGGTTCCTTCGGCAGCCGCTGCGCGGCCTTGAGGTCGCGGAACATCAGCGAGCCCATGGCGGTGAAGATGTGCTTGACCTTCGTGAACGGGATCAGCGCAATGAACACAAGCGCGAGCAGTCCATGGAACCACCAGAGATCCCGGCGCATTACGCCCGCGGCCGTATCGGACAACCCGGCCTGGCGCATGCCCTCGGCGAGCGCCGCACCCACGGGCGACCACCAGCGCGTCCGCCAGACCCCGGCATCGCCCTGCAGCCAGACCAGCCGCAGCGCCTCGAGCACGTAACCGGTCACCCCAATGGTGAGCAGGGTCCAGAGGAAGGCCCAGTCTTCGAAGGCGTAGAAACTGCGGTCGTAGTCCGGATCGCCCGGCGCGCGGTCGGGCCGCGCGTAGTCCAGCTTGGGCGGCCGGATCCAGCCGCGCCGGATCATCATGTAGAGCAGACCCCAGATCATCAGGACGCCCGCCACGTCGAGCACGAGCGAGAACCAGAGATAGAAATCGCCGTGCCAGAAATGCACCCCGAACAGGGGACCCATGATGTCGTAGTCGAGCGTGATCGTGGCCGTACCGATGAACAGCAGCACGAACCCATAGAAGATCGAACGGTGCGCCTCGCCGGCCTGCCGGTCGCGCCGCTTGATCATGCGGTGGTTCAGCACGATGCGCAGCATCGAGCCGAAGCGCGGCAGCAGGTTCAGCGGCACCCCCGCCGGCGCGCCGCGCCGGTACTTACGTACCTGCGCGTACACGCCGTAGAGGAACACGGCAATGGCCGCATAGCCGACGGCATAGAACGCCCGCACCGCCCCGGCGGAGAAGTCCTGGAACAGGACGCGAGTGACTTCCTGGTTGCCGGCCATGCTTTGCTGTCTGCCTTGCCGCTGACGCGAGCCTCAGCCCCTCAGGTCTGGTACTCGATGCCCGGATTGCCGTTGGGCATGTGCGACACCCCCCAGACGGCGACCTCGCGCTTGTAGGCCAAAGGCTGCTGCGCGTTGGGCTCTTCGATCTCCCGTGCCAGGCGCTGGCCGGTGAAGGTCGCATCGGCAATCAGGCGCGGAGCCTCTGCATCGCCGATCAGGTAGACCGCTTTGACGCCGTTCTCCGACCACTTGCCCTGCTGGGCCTTGAGCTCGCGGTACAGGGCGTCGTGGGAGTGCCGGCCCGTGACGAGCACGAGCGAGTCGAACTCGATCCAGCGGTGCGATTTGTTCTCATCGCGCGGCAGCTTGCCGGCGCCGCGGAACGTGCGCTTCGAGCCGTCGCCATAGATGTCGTAGATCTCGAGCCGGCCGGGCTCGATCCTGGATGCGAACGTGTTGTGCAGCTCCTTGATGTGCAGCTCGTGCAGCCGCCGCATCATGTTCGGATATTCGAGCGTGAAGTGCATGTAGTTGGCGAGGTGCACGCCTGTGACGATCGTGACCTCATGACCTGCCACGCTGAGTTTCTCGGCCAGGCTCGGGCCCATGAAGTACGTATCGGCATTGAGCACCACCACGCGCTTGCCGATCTTCTTCCTGCCCTCGATGACCTGCTCCGGCGTGAGCTGATCGGGCCGGGAGGCATCCGCCCCCGGGATCGGATCGTGCGAGAGGCAGTTCGTGCCGTCGGTATTCCAGCTCGAGCCGGTGGCAATGACGATCTTTTCCGCGCCATAGGCCAGTGCCGCCGCTGCCGTCATCGGCTTCTGCCCCAGCATGAGCTGGCTCTGTTTGTTCTTCTTGATGAGCTTGTTGATCTGCAGCTCGCGATAGTCGCGGTGATATCCCCACTCGCCGAGCCCCGGGAGCGTCGCCACCTGGTTGACGTGACCGCCGATCTTGGCCGCCGTGTCGTACAGGTGGACGGTATAGCCGCGCTCCAGCAGCACGCGAGCGCATTCCCCGCCCGAGGGGCCTGCGCCGACGATCAGGATCGAGTCGTCCGAACCCTTCTTCGGAAACTTCTCCGGATGCCAGCCGCGGCGATACTCCTCGCCCGCCGTCGCATTCTGCGTGCAGATCATCGGCGGACCGCCGATCTCCCAGCGCGAGATGCAGACATTGCAACCGATGCAGGTGCGGATGTCGTCGTAGCGGCCTTCTTCGATCTTCTTCGGGAGCCACGGATCGGCGATCGACGGGCGCGCTGCACCGATGATGTCCGCGTGGCCCTTGGTGACGATCTCGGTCATCTTCTCCGGATCGGTGAAACGGCCGACACCGAGCACGGGCTTGGTGACGACGGCCTTGATGAGCTTCGTCCAGGGCACCTGGTGCCCCTGCTGGTAGAAGCGGGAGGGACCCG